>ENA-OUQF01001613-OUQF01001613.1-human-gut-metagenome-genome-assembly--contig:-NODE-1613-length-13100-cov-4.075814_pt1 | contig 13100 bp, 15 predicted proteins | sample MGYA00237947_ERZ548826 | MGnify/ENA primary metagenome ERZ548826 (study PRJEB26490, sample SAMN05194701) | human gut metagenome | biome: terrestrial biome; feature: human-associated habitat; material... | reverse complement strand
CAGAAAATTATACAAGTAGTTTAATGTTTGGAGTGCAGTGGGATTTAGTATTAAAATATTTAGAGACAAAAGGAACAGCGCAAGCAGATTTAAAAACGAATAGTACAAATTGGGGAAATTACAATAATAATTTATGGAATATAACAAATGAAAAATCAAAATATGGAATATATGATTATCCTAATATCACTTGGACAAGTGGAGCATATGGAGAAAAAAGTTCAAGGTCAGGTATATTATTATCAACAGGAGCAAGTGATACATTTAGTAAACAGGGAATATATGATTTAGTTGGAAATGTATGGGAATGGACATTAGAGTATACTTCTTATTCAAGCGATCCTTGTGCTTGTCGAGGTGGCAGTTACGGCAGCAATGGTGGCAACAATCCAGCAGTGGTACGTAGCTACGACGTTACGACCAATTACTACGATTACATCGGTTTCAGGGGGGCACTTTATTAAATCGTAGCACTGAGTGCAATATAAAAATATAAACTTTGCATTTCGTTACTCGGCTTACTTCAAAGCTCTAGAATTTCTAATTTATTTTACGGCGCCCTTCCACTAGCGTGAACTCTTTCCGTAAAATTGCATAGAAATTCTGGAGCTTTTCCGTGCACATTCGTAACTACATTTAAAGTTTATGTTTTCATATTGATGAATTTTCTAGTAAGCAATAATGTAAGCAAAAAGTGAGAGTAGTATTCTCACTGGAATAAAATTCAATAAAAAAGCAAGAAGAAAAACATTAGATATCAATGTTACTTCTTGTTTTTTTTGTAGCTATGCAAATAGAGAATGTGTTAAATAAAAGAAAAAACAGCTAAGTCATAGCAAATGCTTGATTTATCAGCAATTCTAGTGTATAATAGGGACATTGACAAATGTCAGTTTTATATAAATTTCCTTTTGCAAGCTAACTTTTGTTAGCATAATAATAGATACTATAAACAACATTTTGGAGGGAGACATAATTGTGGCTGTTATAGCGTGGGGACTTGGAATAAATGTATTAATATTTAATTTAGGTGCTCAAGGTCTTAAAAATCTGGATTTTAAAGCAACAATGACAAAATTCGAAACAACACTTATTAATGATGCAATTGTAACACCGATAGTTTTAACATTGTTAATGATTTGTTTTGCAAGTTTCATACCAAGCTTTTTTTGTCGATGCAAAAAATATTCTTTGGTTGGCTTGTCGGGATTTTTGTTATTGAAGGTATAAGTATTCTGATGGGAGTTTCAAGAGTTTTATGGTTGGAATTTTGTGGTGAATTGTAATGTTATAAACTTATTGATAATATTGCTAGTGATAAAGGAAAATTGAAACGAAAAAAGTGCATTGCTTGAAGTTTGAGCATAGCACTTTTTTCAATTATATTATCTTTTTTTAATTAATAAAGCTAATTCTTCAACAATATTAAGAGCCTTTATAATTTCTTCTTCTGTATAATTTTTTAATAATTTTTTCGTTTTGTTAATACAGCTATCGTCAATTCCAAATAAGATATAATCAGCGGAATGACCACTAAGCTCTCGAAGTTTCTTTAGACTGTAATAAACAAAATTTCCTTTGCCTTCTTCAACAAATCCTAAAAATTGGCTCGAAGTGCCAATCGCTTTTGCAAGTTGAGTTTTATTCATTCTCAACTCATCTTCTCTAATTCTTTTGATTCTTTGGCCTCGTTCATATTGTTCTTTTCTTTCTACGTCAATTGGTACATTAACTCTTTTTCTTCCCATGATAAAACTCCTCCTTTTCTATATATATTTTAAAGTATAATTCTAACAATGTGTTGATAAAACATGATGATAATTTTTGATAAATTTTGACATTTTTCAATATGCGAAACAAATAAAAAATAAAATAATGAAAAAAGACTGTTAAGAAAATTTTACTTAATAGTCTTTTTTTTAAGTCGTATTTTACTATAAAATGTCGAAATTTGTAATGAATTCTTATCAGCTAATCTCGCCAGTTTTGAGCCACAGAATGGTATTTTTAATGTGCAAGTTGGAACGAGCACAAAGGATAAAAAAGGTGGTGGAAAAGTATGAGTTGGTGGGAAGAATTAGCTGATTACATAAAAAAATGGTTAGGATAAAAAAGAATGTGAAGTATAGTAAGGCAGTATCGCTAAAGGCAATACTGTCTTTAATTTTTTGCTTTTTTTATTGAAGAATTTGTAATTTTTGTATATAATAAAAATGAGAAGAGGAGATTATATGCAAATTGAAGATATACAAGCTGACATGATAGCAGTTATTATAAAAACAGTAAAAATATTTTTATTAACATACTATTGTAATTTTAAATTAACTAATAAAAAATTTAAGGTTAACTATAAAGCTATTGCATTAATTGTTGTAGCAGGTATGATTTGTGGAATAATAAAATATAAAGTAAATTATTTAGTAAGTGCTCTAATTTTAATAATAGCAGTAAGTCTACTATTTTCAAGAGAAAATTTAGAAAATAGTATATTAACAACAATGATTTCATTAAGTATCAATTATGCACTAGAATTAGTAGCTATAATACTTAGTTTTTGTTCAAATAAGTTATTTCGGAATAAGTAATGACTATATTAGAATGATAATAATTGCAGTATTACATATATTTATGTTGTATAAGTTATTTAAAATCAGAAGATTTAAATATGGAATATCATATTTACAAAAAGATAAGAATAATGAACATATAAATTTATTAATATTAAATATAAGTGTTGTTATGATTTTTTCTGTTATTATAATATTTAACTCAAATTCAAGAATTGTTAATTTTATTATAAGTACAGAAATATTAATTTATGCAATCATCATGTTCATAACCATCAAAAAATCATTAAACTTATATTACAAGCAAAAATTATTAGAAAACGAAGTAAAAGAAACTAAAGAAGAGTTAGAAAAAAAGAAAAGAGAAATACAAGAATTAGAAGCAGAAAACTTAAGTTTCAGCAAGAAAAGTCATTCATTAATACATAAGCAGAAATCATTAGAATACAAAATACAGCAAATGATGAATGGAACCGAAATAAGTGAAGAGCAATCTGCGGAAGTAAGAGAAAGACTAAACAAAATAGGAGAAGAAATATACAAAGAAAAAGAAAAAATAGAATTAGACAAAACAGGAATTGAAAACATAGATGACATGTTAAAATACATGGAAGCAGAATGTAGCAAAAACCAAATAGAATTTAATTTGCAAATAAAAGGGAACATACATCACATGACAAACAATGTGGTATCAAAAGAAGACTTAGAAATATTATTAGCAGACCACATAAAAAATGCAATTATAGCAATAAAGCATACGGACAATATAAATAGAAGCATAATGGTAAAAATAGGAGATATAAATTCTGTATATGGAATAAATATTTATGACTCTGGAATAGAGTTTGAGTTAGAAACATTAAAGAAGTTAGGGAAAACGCCAAGTACAACACATGCAGAAGAAGGTGGCACAGGCATGGGCTTTATGAACACATTCGAAACTCTGGCAAAATATAAAGCAAGTTTAACAATAGAAGAATATAATAAGCCTAACAAGGATAACTATACTAAAATGATAAGTATAAAATTCGATAATAAAAATGAATTTGAAATAAAATCATATAGGCAAAATGAAATAAAAAAATAATGGAGGTAGCGAAATGGAAGAACTATGGGATATATATGATATAAATAGAAACAAAACTAATAAAGTTGCAGGGCGAGAAACACACGAGTTTACAAATGGAGAGTATCATTTAATTACAGTAGCAGTAATAATAAACTCAAAAGATGAAATTTTAACAGCCAAAAGGGCAAAGACTAAAAAAAGAGACCCACTAAAATGGGAACTATCTGGTGGAGGCGTAAGAGCTGGGGAAAGTAGCTTAGAAGCAATAATTAGAGAAGCTAAAGAAGAAATTGGGTTATCATTTAAACAAGAAGATGCAATTTTATTAAAAGAAGTAAGAAGAGACAACGAAAAAGGAGGAGGCTCATTTAAAGATTTTTGGCTATTCAAGTCAAACATAGATGCAGAGCAAATAAAGTTTCCAGATAAAGAGGCTACTGAGGCAAAATGGGTAACAATAGATGAATTTATGAAGATGCAAGAAGGTGGAAAAGTTATTACCGGACTGGATTTTGAAAAAGAAGATTATGAATTAGCCATAAAGATATTGACAAATAGCGAAAGAAATAATAAATTATAGATGTAACAATGTAAATATAGCTTTTCTAAAATTAGAAAGGAGAAAAAAATGAGACATCAAATTATTCAACTGGCAAAAGATGAAAATGGAGCAGAATTTAAAATTTCAGTACAAATTCCATTTGAGCTTGGCTGGATTGAGCGGGTGAAATTAAATGTTACAACAAAATGGCAGAAAAATGTTTATCAAATGAAACATGTCAAAAACGAAAATGATGAGGCATATTTCGAAACAACAATAAGATTGGACACATGTGCAATCTATCATTATTGTTTCTCTTTCGAAGCTAACGGGCAGTTCCAGTATTATAAAAAAGAAAACACTAGTGGAAACCATAGTGTAACAGATGCAGAATGTTGGAAAATGTCAGTTAATTTCGATGTTCCAGAATGGGCAAAAGGTGCTATGATGTATCACATTTTTGTAGATAGATATAGAAGAACACCAGGGCTTAAAAAGGAAATTATGCCTAAAAGAAGAATTCATAATAACTGGTATGAACCTCCTGTAATCGAAGCAAATGAAGATGGAGAATGGAATGTCGATTTTCATTGTGGTGATTTAAAGGGAATAACAGATACAATTAAATATATCCAAAAATTGGGTGTAACTATTTTGTATCTTAGCCCTATAGTCAAAAGTCAATCAACTCATAGGTATGATGCAGCTGACTATATGCAAATTGACCCATATGCAGGAACAAGCGAAATGTTGGCAGAACTGTGTGATAAAGCACATAAACATGGAATGAAAGTAGTTCTGGATGCTGTTTTTGACCATACTGGAAATGATAGTATTTATTTCAACCAATTTGGAACTTATGATAGCATTGGCGCATATCAGGTAGAAAAAGATGAAAAATACAAAGGAATGGAATCGCCATATAGCAAGTTTTACAAAAAATATTGCCATTATGGTGAACATTACTTTAAGTATTGGTGGAATATGGATAATATGCCTGCATGCGATGATAGTTCAGAAGAGTGGAGAAATTTTATCTGTGGGCCAAATGGAGTAATTGATACATGGTTTAATCTTGGAATTGATGGATTACGGCTTGATGTGGCAGATGAATTTTCTGATGAATTTGTTGGAAAAATTCATGAGGCTGCAACAAGAAATAAACCAGACGCATTTATTCTTGGCGAGGTATGGGATAAAAATCCAATGAACAGAGGGTTTATTAGTTCTGCTAAAGGTATGCATTCTATAATGGATTATGAATTAGTTGATGGTTTGATTAGATTTTATAAGTATTCTGATATTTGGAAGTTGGATAGAGTTTTAAATCTGATTTTTACAGAATATCCAACAGAGACAATTCAGACACTTATGAATTTTACTTCAACCCATGATATTTCTAGGGCTATCGAAATCTTCGGCGGTGATAATTTTAATCAATATTCACTGTGGGGGTGGGATTTGCAAATGGAAAAAAATAATCCGGAATGGATTAAAAAGCATGACATGACTAAAGAAGAGTACCATTATGGAAAAATGACATACAAATCATATTGTTTTGCATTGACATTTTTGCCAGGAATTTTTTCTATTTTTTATGGAGATGAAGTTGGAATTAAAGGAATTGGAAATCTTGCAACTAGAGCACCATATCCATGGGGGAAGAGAGATAAAGATTTATTAAAATTCTTCAGAAAGATTGGAAAAGTGCGCAAAGAAGAACAGTTTTTAAGAACAGCTGAATTCAAAAAAATCAAAATTGACCATGACCAATTTGTATTTGAACGGTATAACGAACAAGAAAGTATTATTGCTTTTGTAAGTAGAACACATACTTGTTCTGCAGTTGATTTGCCAGAAGAATACAAAGATGGAGAAATTATTTTTAAGCTTAAAGGATGTAACAAAGAAGAACTGCAACCATATGGAGCAATTGCAGTAAAGAAAAAATAAAAGTCTCAAAAGGGGTTCTTAGAAATAAGAACCTCTTAAAAAATTTATAAAAAAAATATTGAAAAATAATGCATAAATGGTATAATTTAATAGATAATAAATTAAAGGAGATGTGATATAGCATGAAAATTTATTATGTAAGGCATGGCCAAACAGACTGGAACCTAGCAAGAAAAATGCAAGGTGGAGGAACAGAAAAAGAGTTAAATTCAACAGGAATAGAGCAAGCGAATGAAACTAAAAGAGAACTAGAAAATATTCAATATGATATTGTAATATGTTCTCCAATGCATAGAGCCATTCAAACTGCGCAGATAATAAATAAAGATAAAAACATTCAAATGATAACAGACGAAAGAATTAGAGAAAGAAAACTAGGGGAACTAGAAGGACATGAAATAACTGATGAAATGGAAAGTAAAATTTGGAATTATGATTTAAATTATCAAATTCCAGGTGGAGAAAGTGTTCAAGATTTCGAAAAAAGAATAATAAATTTTATGGAAGAAATAAAAGAGAAATATCAAGATAAAACAGTTTTAATTGTAGCACATGGAGGCGTTGCCAAAGTTATAAAAGCCCATTTATATGGAATGCCAGATAGTAAAAACTTATCAGAGATAGAAATGAAAAATTGCGAAATAATAGAAGCAGAAATATAAATAAAGAATGGAGAATAGTATGAAAAACTACTATGAAATATTAGAAGTAGACAAAAAAGCATCACCAGAAGTAATAGATAAAGCATATAAAACTCTTGTAAAAAAATATCATCCAGATTTGCAAGATGATAAAATGCATGTAGAATATGAAGAAAAAATGAAAGAAATAAATGAAGCATATTCTATATTATCAGATGAGTATAAAAAAACTAACTATGATGAACAGCTACAAGAAACAATGGTATCTATAGAAGAATATCAACGAGTTTTGCTAGAAAATCAACAATTAAAGGCACAACTAGAAAATAAAAATCCAACTAGTTCAAATATTGGAAGCGTAATAAGAGAAAATATGAAGCAAGCTACAGCTAAGGCCTATCAAGATGCATACCAAGATGCTTATGTGCAAGACATGAAAAATAGAGGGTATACAATAAAATATAAACATGATTTAAAATATTATTTAAAGTTTGCAGGATGTATATGTATTGTAATTCTAGTTTTTCTATTAGCATATCAAATTCCAATAATAAAAAGATTTTGTAACCAGCTATATGAAGAAAATCTATTGGTTCAATCTATAGTGAATATATTTAAGAAAACTTTTTTTACAAAAATATAATATAGAGAAGAAAAATTTAACATTTAGAGCCTTTTTCAGAGAGGGACTCTATTTGGTATAATTAATTAAGTAATCAAAAAATTCATACTGTAAGAGGTATGAATTTTTTTAACATATCTATTGACAATAACATATAATAATGTTAATATGAAAACATAAACATATGAACAACTATTCATATAAAACAAAAGAACAAAAATTAGGAGGGAAAATGGAAGACGGAATAGTAGATATAGAAAAAGTGAAAAAAATAAAGAAGATAATGCCAAGTGATGACTTGTTATTTGATATAGCAGAAGTATTCAAAGTATTTGGAGATACAACAAGAATGAAAATAATAAGTGCATTATTAGAAGCAGAATTATGTGTAGGAGATATAGCAGAAATAACAAATTCTACACAATCAGCAATATCGCATCAATTAAGGGTCTTAAAACAAGCAAAATTAGTGAAGTTCAGAAAAGAAGGTAAAATTGTATATTATTCACTAGATGATGAGCATGTTTCAGAAATGTATGAAATGGCTAAGAGACATATAGAAGAGGGATATGAGCATAAATAAATTGTAAAAATGCACCGCAGAGAACCGGTCCCAAACGTGCAAAAAAATGCACCGCAGAGAACCGGTCCCAACGGTGCAAAATAGAAGGAGGAAGTATATGAAAAAGTATGAATTTATATTAAAAGATTTAGATTGTGCTGCATGTGCAAATGAAATACAGGAAAAGCTAGCAAAGAATCCTGAATTACACAATGTAAATGTTAATTTTGCAAAACTAAAATTAACATATGAAACTGATACAGTTAGTGTTGAAGAAGTTAGAAAAGCCGTAAAAGAGCAAGAACCAGATGTTGAAATGATTTCAGCAGAAAAAATGAAAAAGATAGAAAACAAAAAAGAGTCTAAAACAGGTACTCAAATTGCAAGATTATTAATAGGAATATTAATTGCTGGAATAGGTCTATATGCTAAGTTACCAAATACGATTAGTACAATATTTATCATTTTAGGATATGCAATTTTATTATTTAGAACTGCCAAAAATGCATTTAAAATGTTATTTGCAAGTAAAAAAATAAACGAAAACTTTTTAATCACAGTTTCATGTGTTGGTGCTTACTTAGTTGGAGAACACATGGAAGGATTAATGGTAATTATTTTATATGAAATAGGAAAAATACTTGAAGAAAAATCAATTAGTAAAAGTAGAAAATCTATTAAAGATTTAATGGACATTAAACCAGAATATGCAAATTTAAAAACAGAAAATGATATCAAAAAAGTTTCACCAGAAGAAGTAAAAATAGGTGATACAATATTGGTTAAAGAAGGCGAAAAAGTTCCATTAGACGGAATTGTAACAAAGGGAACAGCGGATTTAAACACAGCTTCTTTAACTGGTGAAAGTAAATTGACACAAGTTTCTGAGAATAAAAATGTATTATCAGGAAGTATTGTTGTAGATGGAATGATAGAAGTAAAAGTTACAGAAGAATACGAAAATTCAACAGTAAGCAGAATTTTAGATTTAGTAGAAAATGCAACAGATAAAAAGGCCAAAACAGAAACATTTGTAAATAAAGCTTCATCAATTTATACACCAATAGTAATAGGTTTAGCAGCGATTGTAGCAATATTTTTACCAATATTTACAGATATTCCATACACAGGAAACAATGGAAGTATTTATAGAGCATTGATATTTTTAGTAATTTCATGTCCATGTTCAATTGCGATATCAGTACCACTTAGCTATTTTTCAGGAATAGGAAAATCTTCAAAAGAAGGAATTCTTATTAAGGGAAGTGATTACATAGATGCAATAAAAGACATAAAAGAAATTGTATTTGACAAAACAGGAACACTTACAAAAGGTGAATTTGAGATAACCAAAATAGATACATTCGAAAATTATACTGAACAAGAAGTACTAAAATATGCAGCAATGGGAGAAAAATATTCAAACCATCCAATTGCAAAATCAATTATGAAAGCTAATAAAGAAGAAGTAGCAGAAGTTCAAGAGTTTAAAGAAATTGCAGGAAAAGGCTTAAGCTATCAATATAATGGAGAGACAGTATTAGTAGGAAATTCAGTTTTAGTTGATGCAAATGATTCAAATGAAGAAGGAGCAACAAAAATATATGTAAAAATAAATGATAAATTAGCAGGAATAATCTACTTAGGTGATACAGTAAAAAATGGTGTAGTTGAGACAATGAAGGAATTAAAAGCATTAGGAATTAAGACAAATATGTTTACAGGAGATAACAAGCAAATAGCAGAAAAAACAGGCAAAGAAATTGGAATACAAAATATAAAATCTGAAATGTTACCACAAGATAAATATAATGCATTTGAAGAAATTATTAATAAAAAAGATAAAAAAATAAAAGTGGCATTTGTTGGAGATGGAATAAATGATTCACCAGTTTTAGCAAGAGCAGATGTAGGTATCTCAATGGGCGGAGTTGGTTCTGAATCAGCAATAGAAGCATCTGATGTGGTTATAATGACAGATAATATTTCAAAGATTTTAGATGCTATAAAAATTTCTAAAAAGACTTGTGGAATTATAAGACAAAACTTAGTTTTTGCAATTACAGTTAAAGTTTTAATATTATTCCTTAGTACAATTGGTCTTAGTGGTATGTGGCAAGCAGTTTTTGCAGATGTAGGTGTTACAATTTTAACTATATTTAATACACTAAGAATTTTAAAATAATAAAAGGCAGTTCGAGTGGCTGTCTTTTATTTACTACTAAAACTTGAAAAAAGATTTTAAATCTGTTAAAATGTAACACAAAGGAAGTGTAAAAATGGAAGAACAAATAGAAGCAATACTGAAATTTCATATGCCAAGGTGGAACGAATTACCAGATATAGACTTATATTTAGACCAAGTAGTAAATTATATAGAAAGATATTTAGGGGCATATTCTATAAATAAAGAAGACAAAGTAATAACCAAAACAATGATAAATAACTATGTAAAACAAGGAGTAATGCCAGCGCCAGAAAAGAAAAAATATAATAGAGCACAAATAGCATATTTATTAGTAATATGCATATTAAAGCAAGTATATAGTATAAGTGATATAAAAAAATTAATAGCATTAACAATTCAAAATTACGAAGTAGGAAAAGCATATAATAGATTTTGTGCAAATTTGGAAATATCAATAAAAAATGTATTTGTACGTAAAGAGTTTCCACATATAGGCAGAATGACAGAAGAACAATATTTATTAAAAAATGTTGTACAAGCAGTTGCAGATAAATTATATGTAGAAACAAAATTTTTAAGTGAAGTAAAAGAAAAAGAGGAAACAAAATGAAAGAATATATAGTTAGCCAAGAAGAAAAAGGAAAACGTTTAGATACATATATACCAAGTGTTGATACAGATATAACTAGAACATCTGCACAAAGATTAATTGAAGATGGAAATATATTAGTTAATGGAAAAAATGCAAAAGTATCATATAAAATTCAAGAAAATGATAAAATATCAGTTGAAATACCAGAACCAAAACAAATAGAACTAAAAGCACAAAATATCCCAATTGAAATTATATATGAAGATAGTGATATTATAGTTGTAAATAAGCCTAAAGGAATGGTGGTACATCCCGCAAATGGTAATTCAGATGGAACATTAGTAAATGCTATTATGGCAATATGTAAAGATAGTTTGTCTGGAATTGGTGGAGAAATAAGACCAGGTATAGTACATAGAATAGATAAAGATACATCAGGACTATTAATTGTTGCTAAAAATGATAATGCACATGTGAAAATGAGTGAACAAATAAAAAATCACGAAGTAAAGAAAACATATATTGCGCTTGTTAGAGGTGTTTTTAAAGAAAATGAAGCAACAATAGATATGCCAATTGGAAGAAGTACATCAGATAGAAAAAAGATGGCTGTTAATAAAAATGGTAAAAATGCAATAACACATATAAAAGTATTAAAAAGATTTGATAAATACACATTGTTACAAGTAAATATAGAAACAGGAAGAACACATCAAATACGTGTACATTTATCACATATAGGATATCCTATTGTTGGTGATTATACATATTCAAATGGAAAAAATGAATTTGATGTTATTGGACAATGTTTACATGCTCAAAAATTAGAATTTAAACATCCAATAACTCAAAAAGATATGTGCCTTGAAGCAGAATTACCACAATATTTTAAAGATATACTTGATAAATTAAAAGATAGAGAAATAAAATAACCGGCAAGAGAACCTTGCCGGAGAAATCTATATAAAGCCTTTTAGAAAAGTAAAAGGAATTAATATATAATATGCAGGAAATATAAAAATAGTACATAAAAAGAAAGGAGAGAATGATTAATATCGTGCAAATTAATATGGAAGAGAGACTTCAAAAATATTTAGCAGAATGTGGAATTGCATCAAGAAGAAAATGCGAAGAATATATTATACAAGGAAAAGTTCAAGTAAATGGAAAAACAATTACAGAACTAGGTGTTAAGGTAAATCCTGAAAAAGACAAAATAACATTTGAAGGCAAAAATGTAAAACAAGAAGAAAGAAAAGTATATATTTTATTAAATAAACCAATTGGATATGTAACAACATCTGATGAGCAATTTGGAAGAGACAAAGTGTTGGATTTAGTAAAAGTTAGAGAAAGAGTTGTACCTGTTGGAAGATTAGATATGTATACATCAGGAGCTTTGATTTTAACAAATGATGGAGATTTTGTATATAAAGTAACACATCCAAAACATGAGATAACAAAAACATACACAGTTACAGTAAAAGGCATAATAAAAAATGAAGAAGTAGAACAATTAAGAAAAGGTGTAAAAATAGATGATTATACTACAAGACCAGCAAAAGTAAAAATTTTAAAAACAGATGAAGAAAAAGATATATCAAGATTAGAAATAACAATACATGAAGGGAAAAATAGACAGGTAAGAAGAATGTGTGAATCTGTTGGAAGAAGAGTAATAGCTTTACATAGAAGCAAGATAGGAAATATTGGAGTAAAAGATATAGAACTTGGAAAATGGAGATATCTAAAAGATTTTGAAGTAAAAACCTTAATAGGAAAATAAACAGTTGAAAAATATTAAAAAAAGCTGTATAATTGAAATACAAATTACATAAGAAAATAATATAAAAATACAGAGGAGAAATAATGGAATTAAAAGAAGGACAAATTGTAAATGCAAGAGTCAGTGGAATGCAACCATATGGGGCTTTTGTAGAAATGGAAGATGGAAAATCTGGACTTGTTTTTATTGAAGATTTATCTGTTGTGAGAATAAAATCACCAAAAGATAGAGTAAAGATAGGACAAGAAATACAATGTAAAGTAAAATCCATTGATAAAAAAACAGGTAAAATAAATTTATCATACAAAGATTGTTTAGGAACTTGGGAAGAAAATGTAAAAAATTTTCAGGAAGGAATGACAGTTAAAGGAATAGTAAGAGATACTGAAAAAAATAAAAATGGAGTATTTATAGAAATAACTCCAAATTTAGTAGGAATGACAGAATATAATGAAAATTTACAATATGGTCAATCTGTTGATGTATGTATAAAGAAAATACAACCAGAAAAAAAGAAATTAAAACTAACGATAATATAATTATAAATATAAAAAGTATATAAGCTAAAACAAAAATGTG
>ENA-OUQF01001611-OUQF01001611.1-human-gut-metagenome-genome-assembly--contig:-NODE-1611-length-13104-cov-3.851023_pt1 | contig 13104 bp, 8 predicted proteins | sample MGYA00237947_ERZ548826 | MGnify/ENA primary metagenome ERZ548826 (study PRJEB26490, sample SAMN05194701) | human gut metagenome | biome: terrestrial biome; feature: human-associated habitat; material... | reverse complement strand
GGTTGGTTCTGTCGGCACTGTTGGCTCTGTTGGAGCAGTCGGCTCTGTTGGAGCAGTCGGCTCTGTTGGAGCAGTTGGTTCTGTCGGAGCTGTTGGTTCTGTCGGAGCTGTTGGCTCTGTTGGAGCAGTCGGCTCTGTTGGAGCTGTCGGTTCCGTCGGGTCTGTTGGCTCGGTTGGTACTGTTGGGGCTGTTGGGGCTGTTGGTTCTACAGGTGCTACGCCCTCAACAAACTTAAAGCCGTTGTCATTTGCGTACCTTTCCGCCTCTGTACCCTTTGTGCCGTATATGGTGAAGTCTTTAATTTTAAAATGAACATATCCTGAAGATGCATATCCTAACGCATACCCGCCTATTTCTGTAACACTGCTTGGTATGGTTATGCTTGTTAAGCCTGTGCAGTCACTAAACGCCTCAAAACCTATTTCGGTAACACTGCTTGGTATGGTTACACTTGTTAAGCCTGTGCAGCCCTGAAACGCATACCAACCTATTTCTTTTACACTGCTTGGTATGGTTACACTTTTCAAGCCTGTGCAGTCACAAAACGTCATACTACCTATTTCGGTAACACTGCTTGGTATGGTTACGCTTGTTAAGCCTGTGCAGCCCCAAAACGCACCACTACCTATTTCTGTTACACTGCTTGGTATGGTTATGCTTTTCAAGCCTGTGCAGCCCTGAAACGCATAAACACCTATTTCTTTTACACTGCTTGGTATGGTTACACTTTTCAAGCCTGTGCAGCCCCAAAACGCACCATAACCTATTTCTGTTACACTGCTTGGAATTACATATGATGAACCCTTTGCATTTGGGTATACCAAAATTTTGGTCTTATCCTTGTTAAACAGTACACCGTCTACCGATGTGTAATTCTTGTTATTTTTGTCTGCTGTTATGCTTGTTAAGCCTGTGCAGCGACTAAACGCATTACTACCTATTTCTGTTACACTGCTTGGTATGGTTATGCTCGTTAAGCCTGCGCAACCCCAAAACGCACTACTACCTATTTCGGTAACACTGCTTGGTATGGTTACACTTGTTAAGCCTGTGCAATTATAAAACGCATCACTACATATTTTTGTTACACCGTTTGGTATTGTTACGCTTTTCAAGCCTGTGCAGCCATAAAACGCACCACGACCTATTTCTGTTACACTGCTTGGTATGGTTACGCTTGTTAAGCCTGTGCAATTATAAAACGCCTCACTACCTATTTCTGTTACACTGCTTGGTATGGTTACGCTTGTTAAGCCTGTGCAGCCAACAAACGCATCACTACCTATTCTTGTAACCTTAAGTCCGTCAACAGAGCGTGGTATGGTTACTGTTTTACTGCCGTTATCGTTGTACTTTGTTATGCTGGCAGTACCGTCATCTAATACGCTGTATTCAAAGCTGCCGCTTGTACCTTTTGTTTCGGCACCTGCCACAAACGGTATGACGCTGAATATGCCTATTACCATAATTGCTGACAATAACACCGAGGTTATTTTGTTTAATTTTGTCATAATTTTTCCTCCTAAAAAATAAATTTGTACCCATAGTATTAATTTATACCATTTACAAGTAATATTATACTCATTACGGATAATTTGTCAAGGTGTATGGCATAATATTATACCTATAAGTTATACAAAGAGGATAAAAATTATGAACAAAATTGCTGAACTTAGAAAAGAAAAAAGAATGAGCCAAATTGCACTGTCACTGGAGCTTAACCTGTCGCAAAAAATGATAAGTGCCTACGAAAACGGAAAAAGCGAGCCTAGCATTGCCACCCTAAAGCAGATGGCAGACCTGTTTCAGACCTCCGTTGATTATATTATTAATTATACAGAAGTACGCCAACCTATTGACAAGCTGGTACAGCAACAGCTTTCAGAAGATGAATGTGTACTACTGAACGGCTTCCGCCGACTGCCTTCAAAGCAGCAAAGCATAGCTGTGGGAGTAATTTTGGGACTAAACTCTGCCATTAAATAATTGCTAAAATATAGCAAAAAGCTCCGCCCCTTTGACTGTAAATGTCAACCGTGGGCGGAGCTTTTTTATCGCTTGTTTATTTATAAAAATTAAGGATTTACTAAAATTATACAGACTGTATAATTTTAACCCTACAAAAAATTTTTTAAAATTTTCATCCTAAATATTCACGGCATAAAGAATGCCGCTTGTGGGGCGCTTTGTATATCAATGGCGTGTCCAACCTACCAAACGCTGAATTTCAGACGCCTTGCCTAAGTCGCCCTCAACCCTTACCTTGCCTACCGTATAAGCGGCTACTACATTCATTTCGCCCCTTGCTATCTGCAAAAAGTCGTTAGTATCAGAAATAAACCAAACATCGTGGTCGTTATAGTCATACGGCTCTATGGCAACATTGCCGTCACTAAATTCTATGTAAAAGGTTCCGCCGCCCTCGCCTGTCATAGTAACCTGTATAGCAAGGTGTCCTCTATAGTCTTGTACATTTGCGTGTGAAAAAATCCCCTTAATTTCATTAAAAGCGTCCTGAAATGTCATTTTTCTACCTCCGATATTTTTCTATATACCTATACTAATGTATATTCGCTTTTTCGTAAATTATTACACAAAAAACTCTATTTAAAATGATAACATTGGCTTGAAGCAAAATCAAGTGGCAAAAATTATTTTGGTAAACTGTGCAAAACGCATATAATATATAGATATTTATTATGATAAATTACAAACGCTCAGTTACTAAATATTGTATTACAGATGAAACTCTTACATTATATATTGTATGATTAATCCTTTATCAATATTAAAGCCGGCGTACAAGATTTAAAGGTCTTTTACACCGGCTTTCGTGTTAAATATCCGCCGGGCTTGTAATCTTGAAAGCGTGCCGAAAATTAATCGTCAATTTCCTTTAAGTCCTCTTTGCTTACCACACGCATTGGCTTTCTGTTGAACAGGTCATACATAACAGGCACTATAAACAGCGTCATTATAGTAGCATACAGCAAGCCGCCTATGCACACTATAGCTACAGGCTGCATCATTTCTGCACCCTCGCCTATGCCCAAAGCCATAGCGAACAGACCTATAATTGTGGTAATGGCTGTCATAAGTATTGGCCGCATTCTTATTTTGCCTGCCTGAACCAACGCTTCTTTTTTCTCCATACCCTCTATACGCAGCTGGTTGATGTAGTCTACAAGCACAATACCGTTGTTTACTACAACACCGCACAGCATAACAAAGCCGATAAGTGAAACAACGCTTATGTCAAAGCCTGTAATAAACAGACCTATAAAGCCGCCGGTAAAGGCAAGAGGGATTGTAAACATAACTATAAACGGTGATTTTAAGCTTTGGAACTGCGCCACCATTATCAGGTAAATAAACACTATACCCAATGCAATCATTTTGAACAGCTCAAATACCGACTCCATAGTGGTTTCGTTTTCGCCGCTAAAGTCAATAGTTATCTCGGAGCCGTGCTGATATTTTTCAACCGCCGACTGAACTCTTGAGGAAACATCGGTTGTGGTGTAGCCGTCCTTAATATCTCCTGTAACGGTTAGGTAACGCTTTTGGTTTTCTCTGCTGATGGAGCTCATAGAGTCTGCCTTTTTAATAGTAGATATTTCACCTAAGGCTATGGTTTTTTCATCGCCCTCGGTTGTGGTGTAGGTCAGCTTTTGGTCCATAAGCTTTTCAGGGGTAAACTCCTCTTTCTGCTGGTCTACCACAACTACATCTATAGCAGAGCCGTTGTCGGTTGTAAGAGAGGTGGCTGTGTTTTCGCTTTTAATAAGTGACGCCACCTGCTGGAAGACCTGTGCAACAGTTAAAGAGTTTTTCATAGCCTTTTCTTTATCTACGGTTATTCTAAGTTCAGAGGTTGTGTCTGAAATACCGTTGTCGGCTTTTTCTATGCCGTCTACATCAGAAATTATTTTTGTAATGTCATTTGCCGTCTTTTGCAGCTTGTCAAGGTCGTCGCAGTATATTTTAACGCCTACGCCGCTGCCTGTAAGTGCAGACATAGAGCTCATACTGCCGCCGCTTACGCTTACCTCTGTACCGTCCTTAAACATTTCGTCAGCTTGCTTTTGCAGCTCGGTAGAAATTTCGTTACTTTGCTTTGCAAATTCATCTTTAAGCACCATATATAATGTAGCGTTTTGCGTATCGGTGCTTCCGCCCATACCCATAATGCTCATGGTGCTGCCTACCATAGCACCTACGGTTTCGTATTTGTCGGATTCGTTTATAACCTTTAACAGCTTTTCGGAGGCTTTTACAGTATCTGCCATTTTACTGCCCTTTGGCATAGATATGCTTACCTGTATTTCAGAGCTGCTGGCACTTGGCATAAAGCTAAAGCCTCTTGACAGTGCAAGAGCCGTACTGCCTGCAAGAAGTACAAATGCTGCAATAAGTGAAATTGCCCTGTGTGCCAAAGTAAAGCGCACTGCCTTTTCGTAATATTTCAGCATACCGTCCATAAATTTATGTGAGCGTGGCTTTACCCTTTTAAACAAGGATTTACCCATTGCCGGTACAAGTGTAAGTGCCACAATCAAGCTTGCCATAAGCGAATATGTAATAGTAAGGGCAAGGTCAGAGAAGATTTGTCTTGTTAGGCCCTGCACAAAAACTATAGGCAAGAACACACACACTGTAGTAAGTGTAGACGCCGTGATAGCACCTGCAACCTGTCTTGCACCGTTCATAGCCGCCTGTACTGCCGACATACCCATATTGCGCAGTCGGTAAACATTTTCTATAACTACTACCGAGTTATCTACAAGCATACCTACGCCTACCGCCAAGCCGGACAGCGAGATAATATTCAGTGTTACTCCGCTGAAATACATAAGCACAATGGCAAATACCACCGAAAGCGGTATAGAGCAGGCGACTATAAGCGTAGGCTTAATATCCCGCAGGAACAGCAGAAGTATTATAACGGCAAACACCGCACCGATTACCAAATTTTCAAGAACACTGTTTATAACAACATTTATATATTCACCCTGGTCCATAAGAACAGTGTAGTTAAAATCAGGGTTATCTTCCTTTATGCTTTTCAGCTTATTTTCAATGTTTGCACAAACAGTGGCAACGGCAGCCTCGGAGGACTTTGTAAAGGAAAGCATTACACCGTCACTGCCGTTTATTTTAGCGTAAACCTCGTCAGAATTATTCTTCACGAAAACATCTGCAACATCTTTTAGATATATAGGGTCTAAATCGTCCATACCAAGGTCAAACAGCAGAAGATTTTCAATTTCCTTTTGGTCTGTCAGCTTGTCGCCTACACGCACCAAATACTTGTCGCCGCTTTGGGTTATGTAGCCCGCCGGCATAGAGAAGTTTTCTGCCGTTAAAATACCGGAAACCATTTCAAGGGTAATGGTTTTTGTAAGGTCGGACTTATCCTTTGTTTCCTCTTGCTTTTCGTCTATAGTATCAAGGGCTGTTTCAAGCTCCTTTTTTGTAGACTCCAGCTGTGTTTGTGTAGTAGACAGAGTGGCCTCGTTTACACGCAGCTCAACATAGGCAGAGTTCATTTTGTAGCTTGCCTCGTCCTTTTGCCTGTTAAGCTCCTGCAAGGCACTGCTTAGTGTCAGCGTGCCTGCCTCGAGCTGTTTCAGAGTAGTGTTAAGCCCTTCGATGGCGGCGTCTATTTTGTCTATACCGCCCTTTAGCTCGTCAATAGCGTCCTGCAGTGTGTCGGCAGTAAAGCCCTGTGTGCTTAACGACTGCTTAATAGCGTCCATAGAGCCTTGCAGCGATGCCAGGCTTTGGCTGTACTCGTCAATTTTGTCTGACAAATTTGCAGAGGTAATGCCCATTTCCTTTAGCTGTTCGTCAAGCTCCTCAAGCTGCTGCTTTGCCTGATTATACTCGTCTGTACCCGGTGTAAGTGTTTCAATAGCGGTGTTCAGACTGTCTGCAGTGGTTTTATACGCCTCCAGCTTAGTTATGGCGGAGGTCATATCCTGTATATTTTTTTGCAGCTCAAGCACTATTTTTTGAATAGACACCAACTGCTGATAGGTGCTTTGCAGCTGTGTACGCTGAGCCGTTAATGAGGACAGCGTGTTGAGTATCTGCATTTTTCCGTTTAAAATTTCAGACTGCTTTTGGTCAAGCCGGCTTTGTGCAGAGGAAAGCTGTTGGTTTACCTCTTTACGCTGTTTTTCAAGCTGTTCTTTGCCGTCCTGTATTTTTTGCTGACCCTCTTTTGTTTGCTCCAGACCGTCATTCAGCTTAGTAAGGTTAGAGTTAAGCTCGCTTTTTGACTCGTCAAACTTGCTGTCTATGGCGTCCTGCACCTTTTTATTAATCTTTTTAAGCTTCTTCTGATTAATAGATACATTAATGCCCTCTTCAACATCGCCTATAGTAGAAATTGAGGCAACGCCGTCTACACCCTCAAGCCGGTTAAGCAGGGTATTGTTTACATAATCGGTCAGCTCCGCTACCTCCATACCCTTTACATCAACGGCAACAACAGACGCCGGCATCATATCCGGATTAATTTTCATAAGGGTTGGCGTACCTACGGTATCGTCCCAGCCTCCCTCAAGAGTGTCTATTTTGCCGCTTACATCTACTGTGGCAGTATCCATATTGGTACCGTCTTCATATTCTATAGTAACCATAGAATAGTTGTCGCTTGATGCAGAGGTAATCTCCTTTACGCCGTCTAGGGTAGCCAACGCCTGCTCTAAAGGCTTGGTTACGGTTGTTTCTACAAGCTCAGGGCTTGCACCGGGATATGTAGTTACAACTATCATATACGGGAAGTCCATATTTGGCATTAGGTTTGGCGTCATACCTATAAACGAAACAACGCCAAGCACTATAACCATTATTACGGCTACCAGCACCGTAAACGGCTTTTTAACACTGAATTTTGATAACATCTTTACCTCCTGTAAAAACCGTTCTTCATTAAAAGAAGCATATGGTCTAATTTATTCTTAACAGCCGCAGCGTCCCTTTTCATTACGAAAATTTCAAACCACGACTTGCAAAGCACTGCGCCTATTATTTCCAGCATAACCTCTATGTCGTTTTCACTATCAATATTTAACAGGTCTATATTTACCAGCTGCATAATCTCTTTAATAATAGGCTCACCCTGAGGACAGGATTTTTCAATTAAAAACTGACTGTTATAGTCGGTAAAGCTAAACACTGTTTTAAATGCCGATGCATAATACTGCTTTGCGGAAACCTGCACAACATAGTCAAACACAATTTTGCAGGCACCAATTAAGTCCCCGTTTGTCTTATTTAGTGCGGATTTACAAGTGTTGCACATATCCAGCCTAAAATCCTCAAGTATTAAATGAAATAAATCTGTCTTATTGTCAAAGTATTGGTAGAAGCTTCCACGGGATATTTTTGCCGTATGAACTATGCGGTTTATTGAAATATCCTCAAAGTTATATTTATCAATTTCGCTTATTATAGCCTTTAATATTCTTTCCTTTTTATCCTTTGGAAGATTGTAGTAGGTCTGCTTTATCAAGCATTATTCCCCTCCTTGTTTAATTCTGCCCCGACACACTACGGTATGTAAGTGACAGCCTGTCATATTACTGATAATTATAAATAAATTATGTGCAAATGTCAATAAAATGTTACAAACAACATATACATTATTAACAAATTGGCAGCTTCTACAGCAAATCTACAAAAGCAGTCACGGTTTTTTCTTGACCTTATGTGCAAAAAGTAATATAATAGCTTACGAACGCGAAACAGCCCGTTTTATGCAGACTGCTTGGCGGTTTCAGTTTAAAAGGAAAAGAGGGGAAATATAATGGAACAATATATGTTTATACTTAACATAGCTCTTATTCTTATTTCCACAAAAATTTTTGGTTTAGTATTTAAACGCTTTCATATGCCGCAGGTAGTAGGCGCTTTGCTGGCCGGATTAATACTTGGCCCTGCTTTACTGGGCGTACTGCGCGAGGACGAATTTATAAGTCAGGTATCCACGCTGGGAGTTATAGTGCTTATGTTCTCTGCCGGACTGGAAACAGACATAAAAGAGTTTAAAAAAACCGGTAAGGCTTCAGCCATAATAGCACTACTGGGCGTTATAATACCGCTTATAGGCGGCTATCTGCTTACAGCTCTAATTATGCCGCCTACACAGGGCGACAGCTCTCAGCTTACATTCTTAAAGCAAATGTTTATAGGCGTAATTTTAACAGCCACATCGGTAAGTATTACGGTAGAAACCCTAAAGGAAATGGGCAAGCTGAACACCCGTGCCGGCAACGCTATATTGGGTGCCGCCATTATTGATGATATTTTGGGTATTGTAGCCCTTACCATTATTTCAAGCTTTGCCGACCCTAATGTTGATATGCTGGTGGTATTCTTAAAGATACTCGGCTTCTTTGCATTCTCCGGCGGTGCAGGCTTTGTGTGCTACAAGCTGTTCTCGATGTATATGGACCGCTACAAAAAGGACTACAGAAGATTTGTTATACTTGCCTTTACATTCTGTCTGCTAATGGCGTGGATGTCAGAGGTTGTGTTCGGCGTAGCAGATATTACCGGTGCGTATATAGCCGGCTTGATACTGTCCAACACCAGCAGGCGTGAATATTTGGGAATGCGTTTCGACACCCTTTCATATATGCTGCTGTCGCCTATCTTCTTTGCAAGCATAGGCTTGAAGGTAGAGCTGCCTGCAATGTCCGCTACCATTATTATATTTGCCGTTTTACTGGCAATAATAGCCGTAATAACGAAAATGATTGGCTGCGGCTTAGGCGCTAAGCTGTGCGGCTTTACAAACAAAGAAAGCCTGCAGGTAGGCGCAGGAATGATTTCCCGTGGTGAGGTTGCACTTATTGTTGCCGACAAGGGACTTTCAATGGGACTAATGGACAAAGACCTGTTTGCACCTATTGTAATAGTCGTGGTAGTAACAACCATAGTTGCCCCTGTAATACTGAAATTTGTATTTGCAGACAAAAACAGCAAAAACAAGGGCAAACAGCCAAAGCCGGAGCCTGTGTACGAAACACCTGAGCAAATGAGCGAATCCGTTATATAAAATATTAAATATCCGACTATTTGGGAGGCAGTAAAATCTGCCTCCTTTTTTCATTGCAATAAAATTCAAAATAGAATATACTGAAAGCAATAAAAAAACCGAGGTACAAGCTATGTATAAAATATTTATAGTTGAGGACGACGCCGACTTGGCAGGAGTTATGAAAAAGCAAATAGAAAGCTGGGGCAACACTGTGTACTGTGCCGGCAATCTGCAAGACATTATGCCTGAATTTACTGAATTTGACCCTCACTTGGTTATGCTGGACATAATGCTGCCCTTTTACAACGGCTACCATTGGTGTACGCAAATACGCAAAGTGTCAAATGTGCCTATAATTTTTTTATCCTCTGCCGCCGACAATATGAACATTGTAATGGCTATGAATATGGGCGGGGATGACTTTATACCAAAGCCTGTAGACCTGAATGTTTTAACAGCTAAAATACAGGCTATGCTCAGGCGTACCTATGACCTTGCCGGGAAAGTGCCGGTGCTAGAACGAGGAGGTGCAGTACTGAACCTAAACGACTCTACCCTAAGCTACAACGGACAAACTCTGGAGCTAACCAAAAACGAATTCCGTATTTTGCAAACCTTAATGGAAAACAAGGGAAAAATAGTAAGCCGTGACAGCCTAATGACAAGGCTGTGGCAGGTGGACTCTTATGTAGAGGAAAACACCCTTACGGTAAATGTAAACCGACTGCGCAAAAAGCTGGAGCAAATAGGGCTTGAGGGCTTTATAACTACAAAAGTAGGCCAAGGGTATATTATTTCTTAAGGAGGTACAGTATGAAAAAATTCATTAAAATTTTTGGCACATACCTGCACAGCCACCTGCTTGCCATAACAGCTGTGGCTGTACTGTACATAATAATGTTTCTTATGCTTTGGGCATATAATGTGCCGTTGGAGCCGCTTTTGTACAGCTACGCCTTGTCGGGACTTATACTTGCCTTAATTGTACCGTTCCATTTCTACAGGTACTGCAAACGCCACAAACAGCGCCGGTGCCTGCTGCACAATGCAGGGCTGCAAACAGAGCCGCTTACCATAGAGGGAAGCCTTGTGGAGCAGGACTATAGGGAAATAATAAACCAAATGTGGCAGCTTAACCGTGAGGCAGCCACAAACTTTGAAAAAGCCCGCCGGGAAAGCATAGACTACTATACTACCTGGGTGCATCAGATTAAAACCCCTATATCTGTAATGAAGATGGTACTGCAAAGCAACGACACCGACGAAAACCGTGAGCTGTTGTCACAGCTTTTCAGAATAGAGCAGTATGTTGAAATGGTGCTGTGCTATTTTAGGCTAAACGGGCCAAACGACTTTGTACTAAAGCTTCAGCCTTTGGACCCTATTATAAAGCTGGCAATACGCCACTATGCACCACAGTTTATACGCAAAAAGCTAAGTCTGCACTACACCCCTACAGAAGCTCTAATTCTTACAGACCAAAAGTGGCTATTGTTTATTATAGAACAGCTTATTGACAACGCCATAAAATACACCGAAAGCGGCGGCATAACCATTACCGTAGGCAGTAACAACGTTTTAGAAATTAAAGACACCGGCATAGGCATTGCGGCGGAGGATTTACCTAGGATTTTTGAAAAGGGCTTTACAGGCTACAACGGCAGAACAGATAAAAAATCAACAGGACTGGGACTTTACCTGTGCCACCGGGCCGCCAAAAAGCTTTCCCACAAGCTTACGGTAGTTTCTTACCCGGGCAAGGGCAGTACATTTTTTATTGACTTCAACACCTACGACCTAAGGGCGGAGTAGGCCGTCTTACAAAAATGTCACATTAACCCTGCAAAATGTAACACAAGTAAATTTTACCCGGCAACTAAAAAAGGTATAATAATTATATCAAGAAAGCAAGGAGGATTTTTATGGCACTGCTTGATGTACAATGTCTGGAAAAAATATATACCACCCGTTTTGGCGGCAACCGTGTACAGGCATTATCAAATGTATCTTTTTCAGTAAATGAGGGGGAATATGTGGCTATAATGGGTGAATCCGGTTCGGGAAAAACCACCCTGTTGAATATTTTAGCCGCCCTCGACAAACCAACAAAGGGCGAGGTTTTTTTGGATAATAAAAAGATGTCCGAAATTAAGGACAAAGAGCTTTCCGCCTTTAGGCGTGACAATTTAGGCTTTGTTTTTCAGGATTTCAACCTGCTTGATACCTTTTCCATAAAGGACAACATATTTTTACCTCTGGTTTTATCCGGAGATAATTATAAAATTATGGAGAAAAAGCTGCAGCCTATAGCAAACAAACTGGGGATTACCGATATTTTAAATAAATTTCCATACGAGGTTTCCGGCGGACAAAAACAGCGTGCGGCTGTAGCAAGAGCCTTAATAACCTCGCCACGGCTTATACTTGCCGATGAGCCTACAGGTGCACTGGACTCACACTCTGCCGACGATATGCTTGAGATTTTCAGCGAAATCAACCAAATGGGACAGACAATTCTAATGGTTACGCACTCCGTAAAAGCGGCAAGCAACGCAGGCAGAATTTTATTTATAAAGGACGGCGAAATTTTCCACCAAATTTACCGTGGCAACTGCACAAACGAGCAGCTGTACCAAAAAATATCAGACACACTTACATTAATTGCTACAGGCGGTGACTGCAATGCGTAACTCTTTCTACTTTCGACTGGCATTAACAAATATTAAAAAGCACGCAAGAAGCTATGTGCCTTACATTATAACCTGTGTAATAACCATAGCAATGTTTTACATTATAAAATCCCTGGCTTTTAATTTAGACAAAAACCTGTCAAGTATATCCGCCGCAACATCAATGAGCCTTGGCAGCATAGTGGTGGCAATATTTGCAATAATATTTCTGTTTTACACCAACAGCTTTTTGCTTAAAAAGCGAAAAAAGGAGTTTGGCTTGTACAACATTTTGGGTATGGAAAAAAAGCATATGTCTGCACTTATTGCCACAGAAAGCCTGATTATAAGTGTTATAAGCCTTGTGCTTGGCTTAATAATAGGCATAGCCCTTGACAAGCTTATATTTATGATAGTTATTAAGCTTCTTGATGGGCAGTCCCCTTTGGGCTTTACTATAATTCCCGAAGCAATTTTACATACAGTGGTTTTATTCTGTATAATATTTGCCGCAATTTTACTTAACTCTGTACGCATTGTGTACACCACCAAAACCATAGACCTGCTGCATGGTTCAAACACAGGCGAAAAAGAGCCTAAAGCAAAATGGCTTTTAGCTATTCTTGGTGTGCTGTGCTTAGGCGGCGGCTACACAATATCAATAATCAGCAAAAACCCTGTAAGTGCTATTGGGCTGCTGTTTATAGCTATTGTATTGGTTGTAATAGGCACATATTTTATTTTTGTTGCCGGCATTATAGCACTGCTGAAGCTTCTGCGTAAAAACAAAGGCTTTTACTACAAAACCAGCCATTTTATAAGCATTTCGGGTATGATATACCGTATGAAGCAAAACGCCGTAGGACTTGCCAACATATGTGTGCTTTCAACTATGGTATTGGTTATGGTTTCTACCACCTCATCACTGGTTATAGGTATGCAGGATACTATTAATACAATTTCACCTTATGACTACAGCATTAGTGTTGCTGACGGAAAAACCAATCAGCAGGTTAAAGATGATATAAAAAATACTGCCGCTGACAACAATCTAAAAATTACAAAATTTGTAGATTATCAATACCTTGAATTTAATGCCGACTTAAAATACAACTACATAACTGCGTCGGACTACAGTGCAGAAAGCGAAAACCTTGTGGGACTGATAATAGTTACCCAACAGGACTACAATATGCTGACAAACAGCAATGTAGAATTAAGCGACGAGCAGGTAATGATGTTTTGCCAAAAAAGCTTCCCATACTCTGACCTTACAATATTTGACCAAAGGTACAAGGTAAAGGAAAGCCGCAAAATAAGCGACTTTATACCGGGCAAAAATCTCATAGGCTACTCAATTTATGCTGTCTCTTATACACATC
>ENA-OUQF01001606-OUQF01001606.1-human-gut-metagenome-genome-assembly--contig:-NODE-1606-length-13131-cov-7.052845_pt1 | contig 13131 bp, 9 predicted proteins | sample MGYA00237947_ERZ548826 | MGnify/ENA primary metagenome ERZ548826 (study PRJEB26490, sample SAMN05194701) | human gut metagenome | biome: terrestrial biome; feature: human-associated habitat; material... | reverse complement strand
TCGTCGCTGATGCCGTGGGGGTTTGAAAAGTGGGTGTGGGCAAGGCCAAGCTCCTCCACCTGTGCATTCATGGCCGCCACGCCATCCGCGATGGTGCCGCCGCCGAAATACTCCGCCAGCAGGTTGGCACCGTCGTTGGCGCTGGCCATCTGGGTGGCGTACAACGCATCCACCAGGGGAACTTCTTCCCCTTCCAGCAGAGCGATGTGGCTGGAATCCGTGCCCGCCAGCGAGTAGACGTCCTCGTGGCTCACGGTCAGCTTTACGTCATCCCAGTCTCCCTGCGCCTTTTCGCAGGCAAGACCAAGGGTCATCACCTTGGTAATGGAGGCCGGGTGCAGCTCCTCATCCATATTCTGCTGCGCCAGCACAAGGCCGGTGTCTGCATCCATGATGCAGTAGCCCCGAGTATTGGCCAGCGCCGGGCCGGCTGCTGCCGCGCCGGGCACCAGCACAGCGCCTATCAAAAGCAGCACAGTGCACAGTGCTGCGGTAAATTTTTTCATCTGGTATTCTCCGCTTATCCGTTTTATGCCGACAAGACATCATTTGAAGTATACCACATTTTTTCCCCGCTGAAAAGAGATTTACACATTCCTTTGTCCCAGCAGCACCGGTTGCAGCTGCTCACCCCGCAAAGCGGCGTCCACGGCGGCGGGCAGCAGGGCAAGGTCGGCCTTCAGGCTCTGGGGCTTGGCAAAGGGGTCGTCCTGCCCGTAGGGCACAAAGTAATAGTGCTTGCGCTGGCACAACCGCGCCATATTTTCGCCGGAGGCGCCAAGGCCGTCGTTGGTAGAGACTGCCAGCACCACCGGGCTGCCCACCCGCAGCAGGCTTTTGGCGGCAAGGGTCACCGGCGTATCCGAAAGTCCCGCCGCCAGCCGCGCCAGCGTTGCGCCGGTGCAGGGGGCGACCACCAGCGCCTGCGCCAGCCGCCGGGGGCCCAGCGGCTCCACCGCCTGCAGGGTGTCCAGCACCGGATGCCCGGTAACGGCCTGTAAGCGCTGCCGCCAGCTTTCCCCGGTGCCGAACCGGGTATCCTGCTGCGCGGCAAAGCTCATGACGGGCAGCAGCGTCCAGCCCTGTGCCGTCAGTGCCTGCGCCGCGCCCAAGGCGTCCTCCAACGTGCAAAAGCTGCCGCACACCGCAAAGGCAAGACAGCCCTTTTTCTCTGTGGTCATATTGTTTCCTCCCGCTCCTGCAAAATAGTCTGCACCGTGCGTGCCAGCGCCTCCCCTGCCGTTTCCGGTGCCCAGACCGTCGGCAGGCTCAGCGCGTGCAGCGCCGTGTGCCCCAGCCGCCGGGCGGCGGCAAAGTCCGTGCCGCCGGGCTTTGAGGCCAGATCCACGATCAGACACCCCTTCGGCAGCGCCGCCAGCACTGCCGCCGTCAGCACCGGCGCGGGGATGGTGTTCACCACCGTATCAAAGGCGGCAGCTGCGGCAGCAAGGTCTGTCAGCGGCACCGCCCGCAGCCCCTGCTCCTCTGCCATGGCCCGCTGCACCGGGCGGCGTGCCGCCACGGTCACCCGCGCACCCAGCGCCGCCAGACGCACCGCAAGCGCCCGCCCCACCGGGCCAAAGCCCAGCACCAGCACCGCCGCGCCCCACAGGGTACGGCTGCGCCGTTCCAGCAGAATGCCGATGCAGCCCTCGGCGGTGGGGATGGCGTTATACACGGTCAGCTCCGGGCGGGCAAAGTAGTCCACCAGTTCCACCCCCGCCGCCCGGGCGATAGTCCTTGCGCTGTCCGTCACCTTACCGCCCAGCGCCAGTGCCCCGGGCTTTGCCATGCCCAGCAGCTGCGCCAGCGGCAGACCGGACTGTTCCAGCGGGAGCGGCAGCAGGATGCAGTCTGCCTGCGGCAGCTGCTGCACGCCGCCCACCGTATACCCCGCCCGCGCCAGTGCACGCCCTGCCGCCGCCTGCCGGGCATCGCTGCCCACCACCGCAAACCGCTTTGTCTGCCTCATGTCGTCATCTCCCCTTTTCCGCTGTGCACCATCCTATGCAGGAAGATAAAACCGCGTGAACGGAAAGATGCTGACCGGCAGAAACAAAAAAGCTCCCCCTTTCGGGGGAGCCGATAAAGCCGCAAGGCTTTGCCTGAGCGGGTTCTTATTTCAGCGCTTCTTCCAGCACCTTCAGCAGGTGCGGGATATCCAGCGGCTTTGCGATGTGGCCGTTCATGCCCGCATTCAGGGCGTTCTGCTTGTCCTCCTCAAAGGCGTTGGCGGTCATGGCAAAAATGGGGATGCCTGCCTTGCGGGGGTCGGGCAGGGCGCGGATACGCCGGGTGGCTTCGTAGCCGTCCATCCGGGGCATCTGGATGTCCATTAAGATCAGGTCATACTGCCCGGGCGCGGACTGCTCCATCTTTTCCACTGCTTCAACGCCGTCTCCGGCGGTATCCACAAGGAAGCCTGCTTCCTTTAAGATCTCTATGGCGATCTCCCGGTTCAGGGCGTTATCCTCCACCAGCAGCAGGTGCTTACCGTCAAAGCTTGCCTTGGGCGGCAGGGCGGGCGTCTGGGTCGACTGCACCCGGAAGGGCTCTGCCAGTACCTTGCGCAGCTCCGAGAGGAAGAGCGGCTTTTCGCAGAAGGCGGTCACACCGGCGGCGCGCGCCTCCTCCTCGATATCCGCCCAGTCGTAGGCGGTCAGGATGATGATGGGGCAGCTGTCCCCGATGACCTTGCGGATCTGCCGCACGATCTCGATGCCGTTCATATCCGGGATGAGCCAGTCGATGATATACACGCTGAAAGCATCGCCCTGCTCCACTGCGTACTTCGTGCGGATGACCGCTTCCTTGCCGGAGATGGTCCACTCCGGGCGCATGCCGATCTTGGAAAGCATGGTGCTGACGCTCAGGCAGGTGTTGGTGTCGTCGTCCGCCACCAGTGCCCGCAGCCCTTCCAGTTGGGGCAGCTGTTTGATCTCCGCCTTCTGCCCGCTGAGGGTAAAGCAGAGGTTCACGATAAACTCGCTGCCCTTGCCCGGCTCACTTTCAAGGGCGATGGTACCGCCCATCAGGTCTACGATATTCTTGGTGATGGAAAGGCCGAGACCCGTGCCCTGGATGCCGCTGACGGTGGAGCTTTCCTCCCGGGTGAACTCCTCAAAGATGTGCTTCTGGAACTCCTTGTTGATGCCGATGCCGTTGTCCTTGATGCGGAACTCATAATTGCCGCAGCCCTTGGGCGCGCCGGGCTTCTGAGCAATGCGGATGCTCACCATGCCGCCGGTGGGGGTGAACTTGATAGCATTGGAAAGGATGTTCAGCAGCACCTGATTCAGCCGCAGCGGGTCGGTGATGATATCCTCGTCCACCACATCCATGGTGTCGATGAACAGCGACAACCGTTTGGAACTGATGTTGGGCTGGATGATGGAGCGTATATCGTGCACGAGATCCGGCAGATGCACCGCCTTTTCCTCGATCTTCACCTTGCCGCTCTCGATACGGCTCATGTCCAGCACATCGTTGATGAGGGAGAGCAGGTGCTGGCTGGAGGTGGAGATCTTTTTCAGGTAGTCCAGCACCTGTTCTTTATTATCAACATGGGTCGCCGCCAGCGAGGTGAAGCCGATAATGGCGTTCATCGGGGTGCGGATGTCGTGGCTCATGTTGAACAAGAACTCCCGCTTGGCGCGGTTTGCCGCTGCCTCGTGCCGGACGGCAAGCTCCAGCTTGCGGTTCTGCTCTTCCAGCTGGGCGTGATACTTCTGCTCCTGCTCCCTTTTTTGCTGCTCCGCAAGCTTCATGGAGCGGCGGCGCAGCGTTTGCAGCACTGCCACACAGATCAGATAGAAGATCAGTGCCGTCAGCAGTGCGCTGCTGAAATTGCGGAACACCGATTTTTCGTCGATATAGAGATACAGATCAAAATTCTGTCCGTTGCTGTACATCCCGAAATAGCAGCCGGAATTTGCCCAGTCGCGGGTGTGGGTCAGAATGTCGGGCGCACCGGCCTTGCGGATGCCCTGCACCAGCGGGCTGTTCGTGGTGTACAGTCCGATGAGGCTCGGGTCGTTTGCGGCGATCACCTTGTTGTCCTGCACGATAAAGATGGTGCCGCTGATGTTCTTCGGGTAGCCGTCCAGCACGCTCTGGATGGACAGGGCTGTCCCCTCCACAAACTCCGGCGGGGTCACCCGGTACGCCAGCAGCACAGCGTCCCCTGCTGCGGCGCGGCGGGTGGCAACATCCACCGCTGTACCATCCTGTAACAGAATGCGCTTGAGATAGGTCTTTTGCGGGTTTTGCAGCACGTTCAGCGCGGCTTGCTCTCGCAGCGATTCCGCAAACTGCGCATAATCGATATTACCATCCGTATATTCGCACAGTGATTCTCCATTTTCGTCCAGTACGGCAATGCCGGTAAGCCAGAGGGATTCCGTTTCTTTCCGGAGGGCTTCGGGGTCGTAGAGATCCAAGGTATCATTTTCGGCCAGCTGCCGCACCGAGACCGCCATCCGGCGCAGCGCCTTTGCGGTGACGGTATCGTTATATTTTTCGTAGCTGGTGGACTGCACCTTTACAAAGTTGATGGTGCGGTCAAAGTATTCCTCGGTAGCGCGCATGGATTCCCGCCCGGAGAAGAGGGTCACTGCCAGCAAAAGCAGCACGCCCATCAGCAGATAGAGCGCCGCCACCCGCATCCCGGAGGGGAACGGTTTCTTGTTACGGTTCAAGGGCGTCCACCTCCAGATACTTTTCCGGGTCCGGCAGATACTTGCCTACGATCTGCTTCAGCGTGCCGTCGGCGCGCATGGCGGCAAAGGTCTCGGTCAGCTTTTCGTCCAGCCCGCGGGTGTCGTTCAGCGCAAAAGCCACGCCGATGCCGGTGACCAGCAGCGGCTCTTCCAGAATGCGGAAGTTGGCATTGCAATCCTGCATATACCGCAAAATGGCGGTCTCGTGGGCGGCAATGGCGTCCACATAGCCGCAGTTCAGCATGGCGTACTGCACGCTGCGGTCCTCGGTGCTCAGCAGCTCACCAAACTGCGGGATGCGGGGGTCGGTGCCGGCGAGGAAGATTTCCTCCGGCTTGGTGGTGCTTTGCACCATCATGGTCTTGCCCGCAAGGTCGGCAAGCGTTTCAATGCCGCTATCGGCATTGACCGCCACCACCTGACGGCTGACCATATACGGCCCTACCCAGCGGTACAGCTGCTCCCGCCCATCCATGGAAAAGCAGCTCCAGATGCAGTCGATAGCACCGCTTTCCACAAGGTTTGTTTTCTGCTCCCAGTCAATGATTTCAAACCGTACCGCATACCCCATGCGGGCAAAGGCCTCGGTGGCAATGTCCACATCAATGCCGGTGGGCGTGCTGTCATTGTTCAGGTAGATAAAAGGCGGGTAGTTATCGCTGCCCACCGTAAGCTCGGGCAGTGCTGCCGCCGCCTGCGTTTTGCTGCAGGCGGTCAGCCCGGCTGCCGCTGCCGCCGCGCACACCTTTAAAAAGGTACGGCGGGGTATTTTATGGTTGAATCGCTGTTCTGTCACGCGTAGTTGCCCTCACATTACCATTGTAAAATTTCCTGCTTCAGTTCCCCCTGCACGTCCAGCAGACACTGCAGCAGCAGCGGGTTGAAGGCTCCGCACTCGCCGTTCGTGATCATCTGGACAGCCGTTTCGTGCGGGAAAGCCTTTTTATAGCACCGTTCGCTGGTCAGTGCGTCATACACATCCGCCATGGAGACCAGCTGTGCGCTGATGGGGATATCGTCGCCCTTCAGCCCGTCCGGGTATCCCCTGCCGTCCCAGCGCTCGTGGTGCCAGCGGGCGATCTCGTAGGCGGTCTGCAGCAGCGGCTGGTCGGCAAAGTTTTCGGTTTTGTGCAGCATCTCTGCACCCAGCATACTGTGGGTCTTGATCACCGCAAATTCTTCTGCGGTCAGCTTGCCGGGCTTATTCAGGATGGCTTCGTCAATGCCGATCTTGCCGATATCGTGCAGCGCCGACGCCAGCGGGATATTATCCTGCTGCTCGGGGGTCAGGTCGTAGCGGCTGGTCAGCTCCATCAGCCGGTGCAGCAGCGTCTCGGTGATGATGCGGATGTGCCGCACATGAGAGCCGGACTCGCCGTTGCGGAACTCCACGATCTGGCTCAGCACGCCCACCAGCACATCGGTGTTCTTTTCCCGTGCGCGGATCTGGTCAGACACCATCTGCACCAGCCGCCGCTGCTTGGCGTACAGCTTGATGGTGTTGGACACCCGACGGTAGACGATCTTTGCGTCAAAGGGGCGGTTGACATAGTCGCTGGCACCCAGCTCGTAGGCCTTGCGGATGGCTTCTTCCGAGTCATCGCTGGAGATCATGATCACCGGCACGTCCTCGATGGTGTGGTTGGTGTTCATGGTGCGCAGCACCTCAAAGCCGTCCATGACCGGCATATTGATATCCAGCAGCACCAGCGAGGTCTGCCCGGCGTTTGCCCGCAGCAGCTCCAGACACTGCTTGCCGTTCTCGGCTTCCAGAATGCGGTAGTCCTCGCCCAGAATGCCGGCAAGCATCATGCGGTTCATCATGGAATCGTCCACCAGCAGGATCACGGGCTTTTCCCCTAAGACATCCTTCTGTGCAGCCAACCGGCTGTCCTGTGTGTCCACCGCCACGGCGTCCTTGTGGTTTTTGGCCTGATACATTATAAAATCTGCCCGGCGCACCACGTTCTCCATAGGGTCGGCAAGGGTCTGCATCGCGCCGCCGATGCTCAGCGACAGCCGGAAGTGGGGGTAGCCCGGCACCACCGTTTGCTGCACGGCGGTGCGGATCTGCTCCAGCTTTACCTTGAAATAATCCGCCGGGATGCCGGGCAGCACCAGCAAAAACTCGTCGCCGCCGTAGCGGATCAGCAGATCTGTTTCCCGGATGCAGCTGCGGATGGCCTTTGCAACGGTTTCCAGCGCCAGATCTCCGGCGTGGTGGCCGTAGGTATCGTTGCAGATCTTGAAATCGTCGATATCCATCAGGGCGATGCCTGCCGGGCCGAGGTTATTGTGCACCACTTCCTCGTAAAAGCGGCGGTTGTAGGTGCCGGTCAGGGCGTCGTGGTTCAGCCGATGCCGGTAGCGCTTTTCTTTTTCCATGCTCCGGGCAGTAGTCTGGGCAAACTGCGCCTTCTGCTCCTCCATCTGCTGCATCATCCGCAGCAGATTATGGTTGGCGGTTTCCAGCGCCTCCCGCTGGGTACGGTTCTGCTGTTCCAGCTTTTCCCGCAGTTCCATATAGGGGGTGATATCCGTGATCGTGCCCACGATATAGCCTTTGCCGTACCATTCCACCTGATTGGCAGCGTTGGTGACCCAGCGGTAGCCGTTTTTGCCCAGAATCCGGAAGATGCTGTCACCATTCTTGGCGTAAGTCGCGCTGTTTTCCGCATTCCGGTAGCGCAGCCCGGCCGCCAGATCATCCGGGTGTATCAGCGCTGTATAGCGGTTATCGAACCTTGCCGCAAATTCTTCCCGCTCCCAGCCCAGTATCTCCAGAAAACGGTCACTGACATAAGCAAACGGATAGCCGTTTTCCGGGTCCTCTGCGCAGCAGTGAAAGCCGCCCGGTATATTCTGTGCATAGCGTTCCAGCCGCAGAAATCCTTTTTTTATTGTCTCGTCTGTTTCCATTTTACCTTTCCTGCCTTTTTCTCCGCGCATTGCAGCACGCAGTACCCCCTGTTACCGCAATTTCAAACTTCACCTTCCTGTACGCCCCGCTTTTGGGCACACTATAACATTTTGATTTTATCATCAAAACCGCCTAGATGCAAGCATTTTTTGCCAGTTTTGCCAATGGAAAGGCAGGTAAGGCAACGCAAAAAAGCCGCCGCACAAAAAGTGCAGCGGCTTTGCGGGGCGTCACCTCACAGCCAGCGCTCTGCGATGATCCACCACATACCGGGCAGGTTGATCCGACCCAGCAGATGCTCCAATACGATCAGCATGGTATTCTCCTTTCAGACCGTCCGTTTCAGCCGAACAGCCCCTTCAGTAAAAACAGAAGCAGCTTAGTCAAGCTGCCGCCGCCCAAAAGGCTGAGCAGCGGCCCAAGGCCTTGAAACATGGAAGGTTTGCTCCTTTCGTTTCATTCCGTCCCGGCTGCTGCCGGGTGCCGGTCTGCCTTATATACGAACCAGCCCGCTGCAGGATTGCAAATGCCGTGGTGGTAAATATTGGGAGTATTGCAGCTGCCGTCTGCCTTTACGACCCCTTCCCGTGAAAAAGTTGCTCAGAAACGCCCGCAGGCGTTTCTGAGCAACAAATCAAAAATACTATTTCCGTTGAAAATGCCCATAGCAGCGCGGAGGGCATTCCGAATCGTCTTACTTAAAACGCTTCCATGCCGGGGTAGACGGCGCTTTCGCCCAGCTGCTCCTCAATGCGCAGCAGCTGGTTGTACTTTGCCACACGTTCGGTGCGGCTGGGCGCGCCGGTCTTGATCTGGCAGGTGTTCAGCGCCACAGCCAAGTCCGCAATGGTGGTGTCCTCGGTCTCTCCGGAGCGGTGAGAGCTGATGGCGTTGTAACCGGCCTTGTGCGCCATTTTGATGGCTTCCAAGGTCTCGGAGACAGAGCCAATCTGGTTCAGTTTGATCAGGATAGCGTTGCCCGCACCCAGCTGGATGCCCTTTGCCAGACGCTCGGTGTTGGTCACAAACAGGTCGTCGCCCACCAGCTGTACCTTGCCGCCCAGCTCGCGGGTCATCTGCTGCCAGCCCTCCCAGTCCTCTTCGTCCAGACCGTCCTCGATGGAGATAATGGGGTACTTTTCCACAAGGCTCTTCCAGTGTGCGATCAGCTCGGCAGAGGTGAACTCGGTGCCCGCCTTGGGCAGCTTGTAAAAGCCCTTGCCCTTGGGGCTCTTCCACTCGGAGGCGGCGGCATCCATTGCCAGCATAAAGTCCTTGCCCGGCAGATAGCCCGCCTTTTCGATGGCTGCCAGAATGGTCTCGATGGTCTCCTCATCGCTGGAAAGGTTGGGCGCAAAGCCGCCCTCATCGCCCACGGAGGTAGCCAGCCCCTTGGACTTCAGGATGGCAGCCAGCGCATGGAACACCTCGGCGCACCAGCGCAGCGCTTCCTTAAAAGAGGGTGCGCCCACCGGCATGATCATGAACTCCTGCGTGTCCACGGTGTTGGTGGCGTGTGCACCGCCGTTCAGGATGTTCATCATAGGCACAGGCAGGCGATTGCCGTTTACACCGCCCAGAAAACGGTACAGCGGCATTTCCAGCGAAGCGGCTGCTGCGCGGCAGGCTGCAATGGACACTGCCAGAATGGCGTTTGCGCCCAGATTGGACTTATCCTTGGTGCCGTCTGCCTTGATCATGGCGGCGTCCACGGCGTAAATGTCGGAAGCATCCATGCCCACCACTGCGTCCGCAATGACCGTGTTGATGTTTTCCACCGCCTTGGTCACGCCCTTGCCCAGATAGCGGCTCTTGTCGCCGTCCCGCAGTTCCAGCGCCTCAAACTCGCCGGTGGATGCACCGGAAGGGGCGCATCCGCGTGCCACAGTGCCGTCCGCCAGCGTGATCTCGGCCTCTACGGTGGGGTTGCCGCGGGAGTCTAAGATCTCGCGGCCTACAACAGCTTCAATTTCCAGATAATTCATCTTGAAACCCTCCTGAATATCATTTTCTCTCCCGTGCTGCCCGGGCGGGCAGTCAGGGAATCTCTTCACGTTAGATAGTTATATCTAACTAACCAGCAATATCCTACCACGCTTTGCACCCCGGCGCAAGAGCCGGTGCGTATGTTTGCAGACCTAAATTTTTAACGGGAACGCAAACCGCCGTGGAAAACCCGTTTACAGTCTGCCCCCTTGCGGCAGCGGGGATACGTTATGCTTACCATGTGTTTTTTATATGGCAGATATGCCAAAAATTTTCTTTACTTTTTGGCAGTTCGGTTCTATACTGGTTGCGGCGTTTACGCTTTTTCCCATTTATAGTCGTTATAGAGGAGGATTTTTGCAATGAATAAGGATCTGACGGTGGGCAAGCCGTCACAGGTATTGTGGCAATTCTGTCTGCCCATGTTCGGCAGCATCATTTTCCAGCAATTGTACAACATCGCGGATAGTCTGGTAGCGGGCAAGTTCATCGGTGAGAACGCACTGGCTGCGGTGGGCAACAGCTACGAGATCACCCTGATCTTCATCGCCTTTGCCTTTGGCTGCAACATCGGCTGCTCGGTCATCGTGTCCCGCTACTTTGGCGCAAAGGAATACCGCGAGATGAAGACCTCGGTCTACACCTCCCTCATCGGCTCTGCCGTGCTGTGCGCCGTGCTGATGGGCATCGGTCTGTTTGGCTGCGACGCCCTGCTGGAGCTCATCAACACCCCGGAGGAGATCCTTGCAGATTCTGCGCTGTATCTGGACATCTACGTTCTGGGCCTGCCCTTCATGTTCTTCTACAACATTGCCACCGGCATCTTCTCTGCCCTTGGCGACAGCAAGACCCCCTTCTACTTCCTTGCAGTCTCTTCTTTGTCCAACATCGGCGTGGACATCCTGTTTGTGGCAGGTTTCAAGATGGGCATCGCCGGTGTGGCATGGGCTACCTTCCTGTGTCAGGGTGTCAGCTGCGTGCTGGCCATGGTGGTGGTGTTCCGCCGCATCCGCGCCTTCCGCACCGAGGGTCATGTGCAGCTGTTCTCGTGGAGTATGCTGGGCAAGGTAGCCGTGGTGGCTGTGCCCAGCATCCTGCAGCAGAGCTTTGTCTCGGTGGGCAACATCATCCTGCAGAGTATCATCAACACCTTTGGCGCCAGCGTCATTGCAGGCTACTCTGCCGCCGTCAAGCTGAACAACATGGTCATCACCTCCTTTACCACCTTGGGCAACGGCATCTCCAACTACACCTCCCAGAACATGGGTGCAGGCAAGATGGACCGCGTGAAGGAGGGCTTTGGCGCAGGCCGCAATCTGGTGTGGCTGTTGTGCGTGCCGCTGGTGGTGCTGTACTTCTTCTTTGGCCGCTTTTTGCTGCTGCTGTTCATGAACGACCCGCAGGGCCCTGCCATTGACACCGGTATGCTGTTTTTGCGCATCCTCTCTCCCTTCTACTTTGTGGTGTCGGTCAAGCTGGTGGCAGACGGCATCCTGCGCGGCTGCGGCCTGATGGTGCGGTTTATGATCGCCACCTTCACCGACCTGATTTTGCGCGTGGGCATTGCCGCCGTGCTCAGCGCCACCGCGCTGGGCTCCACCGGCATCTGGATGGCATGGCCTGTGGGCTGGTGCATCGGTACGGCGCTTTCCATGGTGTTCTACGTCACCGCCATCCGCAAGGCACTGGCAGAGCCGTTGGCTGTTGCCGAGGCCGAGGGACAGGCCGCCGAAGTCCGCGCCGAGGCCGAATTTGCCGCCGACGCCGAGATGGAGACCCTGTAACCATTTTGCAACTTGTGAATTTGTTTCATGTCACAGATAAACAAAATGAACAATTTGAAATAGTGCACAAAATCACGCTTTAATTTTTGTATAAAGTATCAACAAAGCCGAGAAAATGCGCCCAAAAGTATGGACGGTTTGTGAATTGCGGATTTGAACCCAGATAGCTATAATAACAGACAAGAACAGAAGCAAGGCCGCTTTAGAGGGGAAGGGCCTTGCTTCCGTTTTTATCAATTTACTTTATAAAACACTCCGAAGGAGGAGATTTTTATGAAAAAGATGATCACTCGTCGTCAGTTCATGGCCGCTGCCGGTGTTGTTGCCGCAGCAAGCGCTCTGACTGCCTGCGGCGGTTCTTCCGCAAGCACGGCCGCTTCTTCTGCTGCCGGTTCTACCGCTGGTTCCGCTGCTGCTTCCGGCAGCACTATCAAGGTGGGTGTGATGGGCCCTCTGACCGGTGACGCTTCCGTTTACGGTCAGGCTGTTGTAAACGGTGCCAGCCTGTACATGAAGCAGGTCAATGCCGATGGCGGTGTCAACGGCAAGCAGCTGGAGATCATCACCATGGACGAGCAGGGCGATGAAACGCAGGCTGTGACCTGCTTTACCAAGATGGTGGATCAGGGCATCACCGCTCTGGTGGGCGATGTAACCACCGCTCCCACGCTGGCTGTAGCCGCCGAGAGCGCCGATTACAATATGCCTATGGTCACCGCTTCCGCTACTGCCGAGGCTGTTACCTACGATGCCGAGACCGACACCGTGAGCGGGAATGTGTTCCGTGCCTGCTTCACCGACCCCTTCCAGGGCGTGAAGATGGCAGATTACGCTTACGAGAAGCTGGGCTACACCAAGGCAGCCGTCATCTTCCTGAAGGGCAAGGACTACAACGAGGGTCTGGCCGAGAACTTTGCCAAGGAGTTTGAGGCAAAGGGCGGCACCGTTGTGGATCAGGAGAGCTACTCTGAGGGCGACGTGGACTTCAAGACCCAGCTGACCAGCATCCTTGGCAAGAACCCCGAGATGGTGTTCTGCCCCAACTACTATCAGGAAGTGGGTCAGATCCTGGCTCAGGCTGAGAGCATCGGCTTGACCGTTCCCTTCCTCGGCGGCGACGGCTGGGATGGTCTGGAGGGCTACGCCACCGCCGACCAGCTGAAGGACTCCTACTTCTGCGCCTGCTACGCCAAGGGCTCCAGCGCCGCGTTTGAGGATGCCTACAAGGCCGAGTACGGTGAGGCCTACCCCAACGGCTTTGCACCTCTGGGCTACGATGCCGCTATGACCGTTGTGTATGGCATCAAGGCAGCCGAGGAGCAGGGCCTCGAGGCCGGCTCCGACGAGTACAAGCAGGCCGTCATCGATGCCATTGCCGGCGGCACCATCGAGGGCATCACCGGCACCTTTACCTTCGACGAGCACCACAACCCCGTCAAGAGCACTGCCATCCTGACCTACGTGGACGGCAAGCCCGAGCTGAAGGAAATGTTCTGATCCGCGCTGTTCCATCCACCGGTGATGGAGCCGCCCGCACAGAGCAAACCCCATGATTTTTTTGGAGAACGCCGGAACAGCTTTTTTCTGGTCAGGCGTTCTCCGTTTTTTATATCAAAAAGTGTAAACGCCGCAAAGAAAGGAAGTATCCAACCATGACAGTGTTCTTTAGCCAGCTGATCAACGGCTTGTCCCTTGGCAGCATCTATGCACTGATCGCACTGGG
>ENA-OUQF01001601-OUQF01001601.1-human-gut-metagenome-genome-assembly--contig:-NODE-1601-length-13161-cov-13.803525_pt1 | contig 13161 bp, 6 predicted proteins | sample MGYA00237947_ERZ548826 | MGnify/ENA primary metagenome ERZ548826 (study PRJEB26490, sample SAMN05194701) | human gut metagenome | biome: terrestrial biome; feature: human-associated habitat; material... | reverse complement strand
GGAGCGGATGGTTTCTCACTCGTTTTCAGATCGCTGCCATCCATCCGCTTCCTTCAGTGTGTCCCTCTTCAACGAGTTCGCAGCGGGGAGGAATGCCCGAAGAACTACGGAGAGCGTTCTTCTCGTATCGTCAGCATTACCCAAGCGGGGAACGCTGCGATACGAGAATACCATCTTCTAAAAAAGGCGGCGAAGCCGCCACCTCAACCTTGAACCTTGAACCTTGAACCTTGAACCTTGAACCCTGAACCCTGAACCCTGAACCAAATGAAAGCATAGTAAAAAGGGGCTGTGAAGAAACGAGGATTCATTTCTTCACAGCTCCTTTTGTCTGCTATAAGAAGTCTTTATCTGGGGCGTTTTCCGTTCACTTTTTAAGGTACGGCACGACGGCGCTGCCGTGGGGGATGATATTGATGGCGTAGTCTGTCTTGCCTTCGCCTTCGAGCTGCTTTTGGGCGAGCTGCCAGGCTTCTTCGACGGTGGCGACGGGGATCTGGTGGGTCTTTTCGCGGAGGATGTCGAAGTTTTCCGGACGGGTGACGATGTAGACGGTGTGGGTGAGGGCGGTGTTCAGATTTTCAAAGGCGACGAAGAAGGGGATGGTGAAGCAGTCGCGCAGGCCCTTTTCCATATCGACCAGGTTCTTGTACTTGAAGCTGCCGAGGTAGGCGGCGGGTTCCATGATGTCTTCGGCTTCGATCATGGTGATGATGATGCCGCCTTTCTTGGTGGCGATCTCAGCCGTGGAGTAGCACTTGGTTCCCTGATACAGGTTCGTGTCCTTCGGATAGCCGCCGGCGGAGACGATGGTGACGTCGGCCTGCTGCTTCATCGGGACTTTCTGGAGGCGGTAGGTCTCCTTCGTGCCTTCGAGCCATGCTTCGTAGGGGTCGCCGCCGACCATGGAGGAGATGCGGCCTTCTTCATTGATGATGGAGTGGACGAGGAAGCAGGGGTGTACCATGTCGCAGGCTTCCTGCATGTCGCTGGATACTGGATTTCCTTCGATCTTTAAGAGCTTGGCGTCAGGATTGAGGCCGCTGCCGAGGGTGGCTCCGAGGGCGTGGCAGTGGTTCTGTTGAACGGTGTCGAAGCCGGCAACGCCCGGGAGGATGAGCTTGCGGCCGCCGCCGAAGCCGGCCATGTCGTGGGTGGAGACGGCATTGATGAGGATGACCTTGTCAGCATCTACGACGCGCTTGTCGATCCAGACTTCGGTGCCGAGGGTGGTCTTTCCGAGGTAGCTCTGCTGGGATTTGTCGGTGGAGATATGCTGGTACATGGTGATGCGGCGGGCAACTTCTTCGCCGACGCAGGTGATGTTCTCTTCGTCGGTATGGGGGCGGTGGGTGCCTTGTGCAAAGACGATGTAGATGTCCTTGTCGGGGATGCCGGCGAGGTTCAGCTCATCTACGACGTAGATCAGAAATTCGGAGGCGCGGTTCCAGGCGCGGGTGATGTCGGCGACGACGAGGCAGACTTTGTCGCCGCTCTTTACGACTTCCTTCAGCGGGGCGCTTCCGATCGGGTTCCGCATGGCGGCAAGGGTCGCTTCTTTGACGTCGCAGGCGGGTGTCGGGACGCCTTCCAAGACGTCAGAAATATGGTCTTCCGGCAGCATGACGGACTGCACGCCGCGGCCGAATGCGAGTTTGAATTCTTTCATGGATGAGATCCTCCTTGGTGGTATGGAAATGGGTATGTCGTCTCATTATAGCATGAATGGGGAGAGGGAATTAGAAATGAGAAATTAGAAATGAGAAATGGTGGTGGCGGCTTCGCCGCAGTATAAAGGAAAGTAATGCCCGACCGTTTTTTGGGGGGTGACGGGTTTCCCGTTTTCGTTTTTCTGACATTGTCCGCTTGCCCGCGAATGACAAAGATTTCTCGCTTCGCTCGAAATGACGACGTGGAAGTCTGACGGCTCCCAGTCTCCCAGTCACCAGTCACTAACTATCCCATCGTATGCCTAATGGGCGCGGCTTGTCAACGATTTTTCAAGATAGCAGGTTTTCCGCTTTGGGGTTTCAAACATCGACCGCTTGCCCGCGAATGACAAAGATTTCTCGCTTCGCTCGAAATGACAATGTGGGAGTCTGACGTCTCTTAGTCTTCCAGTCTTCTGGTCACCAGTCCCTAGTCACAAGTCACCAGTCACTAGCTACCAGTCCCCAGTCACTTATTATTTCTGAATTTTCTCTTTCCAAACGATTTCCTTCCATGATATAATACGAATTACACACTTCATAGGAAGGTCCGAAGTCGGGCGAGGCAGCTAGCGCTGTTTTCGCTCGGCTTTTTTTGTAGGAGAGAAGGAATGGGCATGAAAAAATGGAGAGATCTGCCAGAGGCGCAGGGGCTGTATGACCCCAGAAATGAACATGATGCTTGCGGGATCGGCTTTGTGGCGAATATCCGTGGCGAGCGTTCGTATGGCATTGTCGATGATGCATTGAAGATCCTGGAGAATCTGAAGCACAGAGGCGGCGAGGGCGCAGACCATAAGAGCGGGGATGGTGCGGGGATCCTGACACAGATCCCGCATGATTTCTTTCATCGCGAGTGCGAGGTGCTGGGCTTTTCGCTTCCGCCGGAGGGAGAGTACGGTGTCGGCATGATCTTTGCGCACCGCTATGAGGATTTCCGCAAGGAGCAGATGAGGGCCTTCGAGGAGATCGTGAAGGAGGAAGGACAGACGGTCCTTGGCTGGCGTGAGGTGCCGATCGATGAGAGTATCATCGGTGAGGCGGCGCGCTCGATCCGTCCGCGTTTTCTGCAGGTCTTCATCGGAAAGAATCCATCGCTTCGGGATCAGATGGATTTCGAGCGCAAGCTCTACATCATCCGGCGGCTCGCGGAGAAGAAGATCATTCCGCTCTCGGAAGGCATGGGGACGGATTTCTATATCGCCAGCCTGTCCTCGCGCACGATCGTGTACAAGGGGATGCTGACGAGTGAGCAGCTGCGCCATTTCTATCTGGATCTATCGGATCTGGACTATAAGACGGCGATGGCGATGGTGCATTCGCGTTTTTCGACGAATACATTTCCGAGCTGGGCGCGCGCTCATCCGAACCGTTACATCGTTCACAATGGGGAGATCAATACGATCAAGGGGAATATCAACTGGCTGAATGCGCGTGAGAGCAAGTCGCGCCCGTCGAACGATCCGGAGCTGGTGAAGGCTTTCCCTGTCGTCGATGACACGGGGAGCGACTCGGCGATGTTTGATAACTGCCTGGAGTACATCCACATGGCGGGGCATTCGCTGGCTCATGCGATGATGGTCATGATGCCGGAGCCGTGGGAGAAGGATCCGTCCATGGATGAGGAGAAGAAGGCATTCTACCGGTATCACAATTTCATGATGGAGCCATGGGACGGCCCGGCGGCGATGTGCTTCTGTGACGGCGTCGCCATCGGCGGGATGCTGGATCGCAATGGTCTGCGTCCGGCGCGCTACTATGTCATGAAGGATGACCGTGTCATCCTGTCTTCGGAAGTGGGGGCGGTGCCGGTCGATCAAGAGAATGTACTCTACAAAGGACGCCTCGAACCGGGCAAGCTCTTCCTCATTGATACGGCGCAGCAGCGCATCATCAGTGATGAGGAGATCAAGCACACGATGGCGAAGGCGCATCCCTATGCGAAGTGGTGCGAGGAGCATCTGCTCGATCTGAAGGATCTGGCGAAGGAGGAGAAGGAGCCGGAAGTGCCGGAGGATCTCCTTCTCGAGCAGAAGAATTTCGGCTATACGGTCGAGGATCTGCGTGATATCCTGACGCCGATGGCGGAGAACGGCAAGGAGCCGATCGGCGCTATGGGGATGGACTCGCCGCTCGCTGTCCTGTCGGAGACGCCGCAGCTGCTCTACGACTATTTCCAGCAGAATTTCGCACAGGTCACGAATCCGCCGATCGACGGTGTCCGTGAAAGGATCGTGACCTCGTCCTCGGTCGTGATCGGCAACATGGCCAATATCATGGATCCGGATGAGAAGGGGACGGCGGCGCTCTTCATCGACCGTCCGCTCATCACGAATGAGGAAATAGAAGTCATCAAGCATCTCAAAAGCGGTCAGCTGAAGCCGGTCGTGCTTTCGCTGCTCTATCCGGCAGCCGGCGGCGGCCGTGCGATGGAGAAGGCGCTCCATGAGCTTTTCGCAGCCGCGCTTGCTGCGGTGAGGGATGGGAAGAATATCCTGATCCTTTCTGACCGCGGGGTCGATAGGGATCACATGGCGATCCCGGCGCTTCTCGCTTCGGCGGGGCTGCACAATGATCTCATCCGTGAGAAGGTGCGTCCGGATGTCGGTATCATTCTGGAGTCGGGCGAGCCGCGTGAGATCCATCATTTCGCCGCGCTGATCAGTTTCGGCGTGACGGCGATCAATCCGTATCTGGCACTGGAGACGGTGAAGGATCTCGCGGACAAGAACCGCCTGCACGGCAAGAGCGCGAAGGAAGCGCTCGCAAACTACCTCACGGCAGCGGTGAACGGCATCCTGGGCGTCATGAGCAAGATGGGGATCTCCACCGTCAAGAGCTACCACGGCGCGCAGATCTTCGAGGCTGTCGGCATCGGCAAGGAGGTGGCGGAGAAATATTTCGGCGGCATCACCTCTCCGATCGGAGGCATCGGCTTGAAGGAGATCGCCAAGGAAGCCGAGATGCGCCACGAGGCGGCGTACGAGGGGACCAAGGGACTCTCCTCCGGCGATGTCTATATGTATCACCGGAATGGCGACGAACCGCACATCCTGACGCCGGAGGCCATCCGCCTTCTGCAGCGGGCATGCCGCACGGGAAGCTATGAGGTCTACAAGGAATTTGCGAAGGTGGTCAATGAGCCGCTCATCCGTCTTCGTGACCTTCTGGAATTCAATTACCCTGCCGGATGCAGCATCCCGATCGAAGAGGTCGAGAGCGTGGACTCCATCGTGCGTCATTTCCGTACCGGCGCGATGAGTTATGGCGCACTCAGCAAGGAAGCCCATGAGTGCATCGCGAAAGCCATGAATGCCCTCGGCAGCCGCAGCAATACCGGTGAAGGCGGCGAGGATACCGAGCGCTTCGCGCCGCTCCCTGACGGTTCTTCGGTCAATGACGAGATCAAGCAGGTATCGACAGCACGATTCGGCGTCACGGGGAATTACCTCGTTCACGGCAAGGAGATCCAGATCAAGTGCGCACAGGGGGCCAAGCCCGGCGAAGGCGGACATCTTCCGGGCAGCAAGGTCGATCCGGCCATCGGCAAGACACGCCACTCCACCCCGGGCGTAGCCCTGATCTCGCCGCCGCCGCACCATGATGTCTACTCCATCGAAGACCTGGCAGAGCTTGTCTTCGACCTGAAGAATGCCAACCATAAGGCGGAGATCAATGTCAAGCTCACCGCCGGCGCCGGTGTCGGTACCATTGCGGCCGGTGTCGTCAAGGCGAAAGCCGACGGTGTCACCATCAGCGGCTGTGATGGCGGCACGGGGGCATCGCCCAGGACCAGCATGCGCCATGCGGGACTTCCATGGGAGCTTGGACTTTCCGAAGCGCAGCAGGTTCTCCTACTGAATCAGCTCCGCGACCGCGTGAAGCTCGAAACGGACGGCAAGCTCCTGACCGGCCGGGATGCGGCCATCGCCTGCCTCTTGGGCGCAGAGCTTTTCAGTTTCTGCACCGGGCCGCTCATCGCGATCGGCTGCCAGATGTTCCGCGTCTGCAACAAAAATACCTGCCCCTTCGGTATCTGCACGCAGGATGAGAAGCTCAGGAAACGTTTCGCCGGCAAGCCCGAGTATGTGATGAACTACATGCGCTTCGTCGCAGAAGACCTGCGTGAGATCATGGCACACCTCGGTTTCCACAAGCTCGAAGACATGGTGGGCCGAAGCGACCGCCTGAAGCAGAAGAGCTTCACCGGGAACAAAAAGGCAGATACCCTCTCTCTCGATGCCCTGCTCTTCCGTCCGTATACAGACATCACCGTCGGTCACCATTTCATGAAGGCACAGGATCATGAGATTGAAAAGACCCTCGATATGGCCAAGCTCGTCCGCATGTGCAAGCCGGCTCTCGACGAGCAGAAGCGCGTCATCGCAAAGCTCTTCATCAAGAACACCGACCGCGTCACCGGCACCATCCTTGGCAGCGAGATCTCCCGCCGCTATGGCGATGAAGGACTGCCCGAAGACACCATATCCCTCTCCTTCGTCGGCTCTGCGGGACAGAGCTTCGGCGCCTTCATCCCGAAGGGCCTGACGCTCACCCTGGAAGGCGATGCGAATGACTACGTCGGCAAGGGCCTTTCCGGCGGCAAGATCATCATTTATCCGCCGAGAGAAGCCACCTTCCGCGCGGAAGACAATGTCATCATCGGAAACGTCGCCTTCTTCGGCGCGACAAGCGGGGAAGCCTTCGTCTCCGGCAAAGCCGGGGAACGCTTCTGTGTCAGAAACAGCGGTGCGACCGTCGTCGTCGAAGGCATCGGCAACCACGGCTGCGAATACATGACCGGCGGCAAGGTCATCATCCTGGGCGAGACGGGCAAAAACTTTGCAGCCGGTATGTCCGGCGGCGTCGCTTATGTGCTCGACCTCGATGAACGCCTGTGCAATCAAGAGCTGATCCATTTGGAACCGCTCACGGACAAAGAGGAGATCGCAAGCGTCAAGAAGCTGATCGACGCCCACTACCTCTCGACCAGAAGCCGCAAGGCGGAATCCATCCTTGCACGCTGGGATGTCTACTACTCCCGCTTCACCAAGGTCATCCCGAAGGAATACGAGGCCATGGAAGAAGCGATCAGGACAGGCATGGCTGAAGGCCTCACACGCGAAGAAGCCATCAGAAAAGCGTATGATAAGAAGTTTGGAAAATAGTTACTGGTGGCTAGGGATCAGGGGCCGCGGGTGACTGGGAGACATCAGACTCCCGTGTCGTCATTTCGAGCGCGAGCGAGACATCTTTGTCATTCTTGGGGAAACGGATGGTGTCAGAAACCATAAACGGGAAACCTGTTATCCACCTGTCTTCGGGCAGCGCCCTTTATAAAAAACGACGCGAAGCGTCGCTCCGCCTAAGCCTTCCCCATCGGGGTAATGCTATTAAGTTAAGCGGCAAAACGTTCTTGGCTCCCCATCGGGGGAGCTCCCTGAAGGGGTGAGGGGGCTACGTAGCGGTATTGCATGAAAGTGCTGGAATATCGATAGCATCGGACTATTCAACATAGCACGCTATACCGCTAGCATGCCCCTATTGCCTTCGGCACTTCCCCCGAAGGGGGAAGCAAGACGTTACGTAGCTAACGATTTCCTTAACTTAAGGCATTACCCATCGGGGAAGGGGGACCGCGTCAGCGGCGCTCGGGTACTCTCATAAACGACGTACTTGAAACACTCCTTCCCGCTCTCTTTCATACCGCTGGTGCCCTATCTGCCCCTCCGGGGCACCTTCTCCTCGAGGGGAAGGCTGACGATACGGAGATCCAATTTTTCCGTGATCCCCATTGCACCTTGTTCTCTTATAATCAAAAAGGCGATGCCCATTAACGGGCATCGCCTTTTTGATTGCCAAGCATACCCCGGCTGTATTATACTTGAGGATGGATACATAGCGATGATACAAAAAGAGAAATGGTGACGGCAGCTTCGCCGTCCATAGAAGAAGGGCGATGCCCGATCCCATTTCTCATGTGACGGGCGATCGACCTTTCATCGTCCGCCCATCTGAATTACGGAAGAAAGGAGGGATACCATGGGACTATCGATCAAAGACATCCTGCTCTTGGACTACTTCGATGGCAAGCCGGCGCACCACAAGGTGCCCCCCTATAAAGAGAGCATCTACGGGCGTGATGCGAATGACCGCATCGGAGAGCTTTTTGATGACGGCTGGATCCGCATGAGCCGTCCGCAGGAGACGCTCACCATGCTGCCGGACAAAGCGCTCTCCGATTTCCTCAAACGATACGATCTCTCCGGTGAAGGCACACACGCCGAGCTCGTGGGCCGTGTCATCGCCAAAGTGCCGGAGAAGGACTATGCTCATGGCGTCCCGAAGATCTACGTCCTTACCAAGGAAGGGCAGGCGGAGGTCGGACACCACATGGCCTACGTACTGAACGTCCGTGAGAACTACGGTCTGACCGAGGGCGAGATCGGTGAGTCGCAGACCGCTCTCTCCGCCCGCGGCGAGTCCTACACCGCCCGCGGCATCCTTTACCGCGCTTTTCAGCAGAAGATCTCCCTCTACACCATGGCAGGGGAATGGTCGAAGCTACGCAACATGTACTATACCGTGGCGAATTTCTACATCCGCATCAAGCACAATGACTATGCACTGCCCTACCTTTACCTCGTCTTCTTCATGGATATGTCCGGTATGGGCAATAAGAACAACCTCGTGCCCTACGAGAACCTTTTCCCGACGCAGAAGGGCATGATCCTGCTCATGGATGAGATCAGGAAAGGGCTGCACATGACGATGGACGATGTGAAAGGTTCCTTTCTCTCCTCCATCGCCCGCATGGCGCCATCGCTGCCCTTCTCCTACTTCTCCCCGCAGGTCATGGCCTCCATGCTGCTCGAACGTCTCCGCGGTATCGATTTCAACGGCACGAAGTACATCTGCGACAGAAATGTCCCGGATCCTTCCTCGGGGGCGTACCACTATGTCCCCTACGGCCGAAGCGAAGCCCGCCCCGCCGCCCGCACCCGTCATATCGTGAAGCCGAAGATCATGGCGCCTCCGGTCCTGCGGATGCCCACCTTCACCGCGCCCGCCCCCTTTTGCCCGAGCGAGGCCGGAAAGCCGAAGGAAGCTCCCGCGCAGGAGATCGAGAAACCGGCTCCGCCTAAAGAAGAAAAAACGGAGAAAGGGATTCTCGCAAAGATCAAAAAGCTGTTTTGACTGGTGGCTGGTGACTAGTGACTGGGGACTAGGAGACGTTAGGCTCTCCCGTATCATCATTTCGAGCGAAGCCCTCGAATCTTTTTCGTTCGCGGTCAGGCGGACCATGTTTGTAAACGCCAAACGGGAAACCTGTTATCCACAAAACCTTCGGGCATCGCCCCATATATACTCGCGGCGCTTCATTTTTTATGCGCCGCACCACCATTCCTAATTCCTCATTCCTAATTCCTCATTTGAGTAGAGCTTTCAGCCGCAATCAAGGGGCGGCACGCCCCACGGGCTAATCCGGAATCCAAACAAAAAAGCACTCCTTTCGGAGTGCTTTGCTTGGTGCGCTTGGGGGGATTCGAACCCCCGACACACGGTTTAGGAAACCGCCGCTCTATCCAGCTGAGCTACAAACGCATGGATCTTTCCTATTATAGCATGGGAGAGAACATGTGAGAAGGGAGAAGTTGGAGGGGACGGCAAGGCAGAGAGACGGCGGGAAATACGGAATCCCATGGCTCTGCGATCGGCGCAGCCCTTCGGGCATCCCCCTGAGAGCTTCTGCCCCTTGCCTCTTTTTCTGACGGATCCATAGGTGGTCCCTGTTTTTTACAGAAAGCGTGAACTTTATGAATATCAGACATCTTACCATCGACAGCGGACGGCCGAAGATCTGCGTTCCGCTGGTCTCTTCCACACTGGAGGATCTGGAAAAGGAATGCGCATCACTATCATCCTGTCCTTTGGATATGCTCGAGTGGCGTGTGGACTACCTCCTGAATCAAGAGGATTTCCATGCGACAAAAGATCTGGAAACTGCCTATCTCATCATCCGCAAGCATTTCAAGGATGTGCCGCTTTTGACGACGGTGCGCACGAAGAGCCAGGGCGGGGCGCACAAGACCCCGGGCGGTGAGTACGTGTCGCTGCTCTCTTTCATCATCCGTTCACACTGGGCGGATGTGCTTGATGTGGAGTATGGGCATGAAGTACTCGATACGAAGGTTTTGATCAAGCAGGCGCATGAGCAGGGGATCCCCGTCTTGATGAGCTATCACAAGTTCCAGCGGGCGATGAGCGAGACGGAGCTGATCGATACGTATGAAAATATGGCGTCCTTCAAGGCGGATATTTTGAAGATCGCGGTCATGCCCCGGACGCCCCGTGATACCGCGTCGCTCCTATCGGCGGCAGCCCGTGTCCGGGAGGATCTTCCGGAGACGCCGGTCATCGCGATCGGTATGGGGCAGGCGGGGCAGCTCACCCGCATCGCGGGCAGTGATCTGGGCGCTCCCATCACGTTCGCGGCCGGTCAAAAAGCCAGCGCGCCCGGCCAGCTGACCGCAGCGCAGGTGAAAGCCGTGCTGGATGTACTGTATCAATAGTGACTGGTGACTAGCAGCTGGGGATTAGGAGTGACTGGGGACATTCGATCATTCATCTTTCATACCATAGTCACCCTATCCGCCCCTGCGAGGCACCTTCCCCTAGAGGGGAAGGCGGCGATACGAGAATACCCTCTTCTAAAAAAGCGGCGATACCGCCAGCCTGTGAGACCATCCGCTCCCCCCGTATCGTCATCCTGAGCGGACGAAAACGCCCCATGTGTGCTCCCCCAGCCAGAACAAGTGGGGGCTGAGTCGAAGGATCTCATACCACGCATGTGAGACGATCCACTCCCCACGTATCACAGGAGTGACTGGTGACTGGGAGACTTTATAAGCCTTCCCCTAGAGGGGAAGGCTAACGATACGAAAGCAACGCTTATTTCAAAAATCGCGGCGCTTAGATCCTTCGACGCAGTTTTCCTATTTCAGATAAGCCATTTTTCGCTGCTCAGGATGACGAAATGCGCCGCATCACCCCGCCCTCCCTTCTGAACCCATATGACCCGCTGCACTTCATTTTCCAGCGCCCGCTTCGTGGCCGCTGTTTCATTCCAAAGGACATTCTTTATGACACAAGGCGAAAAACTTTTCATCGATGGACAATTAGAGGAAGCCTATAACGTACTGCTAAACGAAGCGTCGGAGGGAAGTGGTCGCGCCATGTACCTTTTGGGCGAATTCGCCAAGCATGGCTACATCGCTCCGGCGGACAAAAAGCTGGCGAAGCGCTATGCAGAGGAAGGGAAGAAGGCGGGCGATCTGCTGGCGGCCCTGAATGTGGGTTATGCCAGCCGGCCGGGGACTCTTACGCAGAAGAGGATTTTTCGTCAATACATGCCGCAGGTGGAAGCATTGGCAAAGACGGGCGATGTGCTGGCGATGTATGAGATGGCGGATGCGTACCGCGTCGGACTTGCCAGGAAGGCGAATGAAAAGAAGCGCTGGGCATGGAATAAAAAGTGCATGAAAGCGGGGCTTTGGCAGAGCCGCATCCGCTGGGCTTCCTACCTCATTTTTGATCAGACGCTGGCCGCAGACATGGGCGCAGACGGAGAAGCCCTTCTGAAAGAGATCGCGGAGGAGCCGAAGGCATCCGCCGGCGAGGCGGCGCGCCTCCTTGCGGAGCACTATCTGTTTCAGCAGGATTTCAAGAGGTCTTTCTACTACAGCGAGCTTGCCGTGCGATGGAAAAATGTCTGGGGCTGGTTCTATCTGGGGCTTCATTATGCGTATGGCTACGGCGTGAAGGTGGATCTCATCAAGGCGGAGAATGCGCTGGCGAAGGCCTATGACTGGAAGAGCGAGTGCGCGGGGGATGCGGCGGCCCTTTTGGGAGAGGTGCTCTTGGAAACGACGCCGAAGCGGGGGATCGCATGGCTCCGTGCCAGCGTGAAGCTGGGCAATGTGCAGGGCATGTTCTCTCTGGGCTGCTGCCTGCAGGACGGGCGCGGCTGTAAGCAAAACATCGAAATGGCAGAGGAACTCTTGGAGAAGGTCTTTGCCTTTCACGGCTATAAAGAAGAGGAGACGGCGCAGCGGCTCGCACTGATCGCGATGGATGCGGAGCGCTATGGCGCTGCGCTGAAGTACACGGTGGTCGCAGCCAAGAGCGGGCGGTCGGAAATACTGGTCCAGCTCGCACAGCTCTACCACGTGGAAGGAGATTTCAAAGAAGCTCTTTTCTGGTACAAGAAGGCCTTTGACATGTTGCCAAGCGGCAGCCTTGCGGACCAGATCGCGCTCTGCTGCTCGCTCATGGATGAAATGAAGGAGTCCGCCGTTTGGGTCAAAAAAGCGGCGGAGCTGGGCTCGCCGCTTGGCATGCTACACTATGCACAGTATCTTCTGGATACGCTTCCGGATACGGCGGATGCGAGTGAGCCGTTCCACTGGTTCAAGAGCTGCTACGATGCGAAGGCAGATCCCCAGATGCCGGAGGACATGCAGAGGAGCATTCGCGGCGAGGCGGCGAATATGGCCGGGATGTGCTCGTTCTGGCTGGGAGATCAGGAAGAGGCCAACGCATGGTATCAGAAGGCGTATGACCTGGGCGATGTGTACTGTCTCATCAATCTGGGAAATGGTGCGCTCCAGCAGAGGCCCCCGCAGCCGGAGGAAGCCATTCACTACCTGAAGGAAGCCTGGGAAAGAGGAGAGGAGATCTTCGAAGATCAGGTCAAAGGCGACATCGCGAGTCAGATCAGCGCCGGATACCGCATGAAGAAAGACTGGATGAATACTTTCCACTGGGCCAATCAGGCGGCGGCTCTTGATAACGAGACCGGCATGATCGATCTCGGCATGATGCATCTCTACGGGAATGGCACGCCCGTCAACCATGACGAAGGTCTTCGCTGGCTGGTCAAGGCGTATGAGAAAAAGGGGCCGCAGGCGAAAGACGTCGCGAACTATCTCGGGATCTTCTTTCAGGAGATCGGAGACATGGCAAAGGCAGAAGAGTGGTATAAAAGGTCAGCCGCCCTCGGCAGTGACTGGGGCATGATGAATCTCGGCCTTTTCTATCAGCACGGCCTCTACGGTGAGCCGGATCTGAAGCGCGCCAAGGAATGGTTTGAAAAAGCCATCGCCGTCCACGGCGATGCGGAAGCCGATGTGCGCGCCGAGCTCGAGAAGGGCTCTGCCTGCCCTGAGATTCATGATGATCCGCCCAAGGAGGCGGCGCGAGAGGAAATAGACCTCAAGTCGCTTTACATGCCATGGCTCGCTGATATGAAGTGGAAAAAGTAAGGGATGGGCGAGATGGGCATGGCATCGCCCATTACAAAAACGGCGAAGCGGTCGCTGCAGCCCCGAACCAGAAAAAAGGAGCTGTGAAGAAATGAGGATTCATTTCTTCACAGCTCCTTTTTACTTTG
>ENA-OUQF01001600-OUQF01001600.1-human-gut-metagenome-genome-assembly--contig:-NODE-1600-length-13177-cov-13.422344_pt1 | contig 13177 bp, 10 predicted proteins | sample MGYA00237947_ERZ548826 | MGnify/ENA primary metagenome ERZ548826 (study PRJEB26490, sample SAMN05194701) | human gut metagenome | biome: terrestrial biome; feature: human-associated habitat... | reverse complement strand
ATGCGGGTAAATGGATTCGAACCATCACGGGCTCAACGCCCACCAGATCCTTAGTCTGACGCGTCTGCCAATTCCGCCATACCCGCGACAACATCATTAATTATATCAAGTTAATCACAACTATGCAACCCTTAATTTCAAAAAAATTATCGCAAAACAAAAAAATTGCAGAACCGATTTTTCATCAGTCCTGCAACCTTAATCATGCGGGTAAATGGATTCGAACCATCACGGGCTCAACGCCCACCAGATCCTTAGTCTGACGCGTCTGCCAATTCCGCCATACCCGCGACAACGTTATTTATTATAACAGTCATTTTCAGCAGACGCAAGTCTTTTTCAAAAAAATTATCGATACTCACGAATCTCGACCAATTTAATGTTTCCGCGGCACTTTGAACAGACAAAGCGCGCGGTATCGACGCGACGTTTGCGTTGATAAAGCATCCCGCATTTTTCGCATTCATAGATATAAAATCTTTCAACCCCCGGCTTTTCAGATTTTAATTCCGGTGCGTAACGCAAGCCGTCGACTTTTTTCAATAATGCCTTGAATTCCGGATCCTTATGCTTGTATCCTTTTCCTTCCAAATGCAGATGATAATGACACAATTCATGTTTAATGATGCCGATCAGCACGTTCGAACCATGTTCCGTCAACATTTTGGGATTAATCTCAATATCGTGGTCTTGCAATCGATATCTTCCGCCCGTCGTTCTTAAGCGCCCGTTAAAGAAGGCACGGTGTTTAAATTTGCGTCCGAAATCTTCTGAAGAAATTTTTTCGACCAGTCCTTGAAGCGCTTGATCATTCATTCTTTGGATCCACCATCGTTAATTGAATGCGACCGCGTTTTTCGTCCACGCTGTCAATCCACACGTCCACGATATCCCCAACGGACACGACATCGGAAGGATTTTTAACGAAACCTTTCTTGAGCTTGGAGACGTGAACAAGTCCGTCCTGTTTGACCCCGATATCCACAAATGCCCCGAAATCCACAACGTTGCGCACCGTGCCTTGAAGCTTCATGCCTTCTTTTAAATCCTCAAGGTGCAAAACATCCGATCGCAGCAGCGGTTTTTGCATCGAATCGCGCAGATCGCGCCCGGGTTTTTTCAGACTTTCCACAATGTCTTCAACGGTCTGAACGCCTGCGCCCGTTTTATTCGCAAAAGCCTGCGGATCAAAGCAACTGAGCTTTTCCAAACCGGATTTTGTCGACAGCTCTGCATTTTTTATTCCCATTTCCGTCAACAATCGGCGCGCCAGATCGTAGCTTTCGGGGTGGATGTCCGTATTATCAAGCGGTTCCCTGCCGTTTGGAATGCGCAAAAAGCCGGCAGCCTGTTCAAATGCCTTGTCACCTAAGCGCTTGACCTTTTTTAACTGCGACCTTTTTTCAAATCGCCCGATTTCTGAACGATAATCCACGATATTTTGTGCGGTCGTCGCATTCAGCCCCGAAATGTGCTCCAACAGCTGCGGACTGGCAGTATTCAGATTTACTCCGACCTTGTTGACGCCCGTTTCGATTACGAACTTGAGCCTTTCATCCAGATCCTTTTCAGGCAGATCATGCTGATATTGTCCGACGCCGATTGCCTTCGGATCAATTTTGATCAGTTCTGCCAACGGATCCTGCAAACGGCGTGCGATGCTGACCGCGGAACGCTCTTCGACGTTGAAGTCCGGGAATTCTTTTCTGGCAATTTCGCTTGCCGAATAGACCGAAGCACCGGCCTCGTTGACGATTACGTAGGAGACTTTTTCATCGATTTCCTTTAAAACGTTTGCGACAAAACTTTCTGATTCACGACTTGCCGTTCCGTTTCCGATGGCAATCGTCTTGACGCCATACTTTTGAATCAAGGTCTTGAGCGTCTTTTTCGCATCTGCGACTCGCCTTTGATCAACGCGTTCGCCTTTGTGCTTTTCATGCGGGTAAATGACCGCTTTGGCTAAAAACTTGCCCGTTTCATCGACGACCGCCAGTTTGCATCCGGTCCGATAAGCCGGGTCAAGCCCTAGTACGACGCGACCTTTAAGCGGTGCCTGCATCAACAGATGGTAAAGATTGTCTCCGAAAACTTCGATTGCTTTCTTATCGGCCGTCTCCGTCAAATTGCTGCGTAATTCGCGTTCGATTGCCGGCTTGATAAAGCGTTTGTACGCATCGTTGCAAGCCTTTTTGACATATTCTGCCGAATCTTCTTCATGATTTTTGGCATAATGGCGGTACATCTGATTCAAGATTCGCTCATCGTCAAGTTCGAGCCTGACCCGCAAAACGCCCTGCTTTTCTCCGCGATCAAGCGCCAGCACTTGATATGACGTGAGTTTTTTGGCTAATGCCTCGAATTCGTAATAGTTTTTATAAACTTCCTGCGCATCTTCGGCATTCTTCTTCCTGGCGGCAACGATTTTACCGCGATTATCGGCCAGATCACGTACCATTTGTCTTGTTTGCGGATTTTCGCCAAAATTTTCGGCCAAAATTTCCATTGCTCCGTCAATAGCCGTCTTTTCTTCTTTAAGGCCTAATTTCCGGGCAACTGCTTTTGCTTTTGACTCAACCGTTTCTTTTTGAAACGTCAGCATCCACAGCGCAAACGGCTCCAAGCCTGCTTCCTTTGCAGCCTGGGCCTTTGTTCGTCTTTTTTGCTTGTATGGCAAATACAGATCTTCCAATTGCTGCATCGTTTCAGCTGCGTCGATTGATTTTTTCAGGTTTTCGGTCAGCTTGCCGAGTTCTCCGATCCTTGCTTCAATATCGCTGCGTTTTTTTTCGATTTTTTCGACTCGTTGGTACTCATCGCTGATGTCTTTGATTTGAACTTCATCCAGACTCCCCGTTCTTTCTTTGCGATAGCGAGCAATAAACGGAACCGTATTGCCTTCTTCAAGCATCTTCAAAACAGCCTCGATCTGATGCTTTTTGAAAGGCATGGTTTGAGCAACGATTTCTAAATATCTTTTTTCCACGTGCATCCCTCCGATTTCTTTTTATTCTATCTGCTTGATCAAAACATTACAATAAAAACCACGTCCGAAATTTCAGACGCGGTTCCTTTTATCTCATAATCTTCTTGACTAATCTGGCAATGTCGTCCATGGCATTTCCCTGCTCTTTTTCAGAAACGTCAAACTGCTCCGCATCAACCCATCTTCCAGCATAATCGATTGATGAATTCATATGAGCGCAGCCTTCACAAAAACGACGATACGCTCCGACAAGTTTCTTGTGCACCCCGATAATCGCAATCGGAGCTTCCAGTCCCTGCAATTTTTTGAGGTTATTCTCGTACAATTCAACGCCGTTTTCAAACTCTGCTTTTGTCTTGTCATAATCTTCAGGTGAAATGTCTTTTCCTTCGTCAAGAGCTTTCCTGAACGTTTCAAAAAACGGATTGAGCTTTGCGCCCATATTTTCGGTCGTTTCCATCACTTCAGCCAAAACGCTGACGTAGTGCCCAAAATCTGCTCTGCGTTTCATCGACATCCTCCTTTATTTCCAAAACTCGTCATATACGTTAATCGGCATATGACGCTTGTGCTGCGTCTTCAGATACCATCCTTCGATCTTTTCGGCAGCTTTTTCTTCGACTTCGCGTCCTTCCAAATAATCATCAATGTCCTTGTATGTTACGCCCAAAGCTGCTTCATCAGGCAATGCCGGTCGATCTTCTTCAAGATCAGCGGTCGGCGTTTTGAGATACAAATGTTCCGGAGCACCCAAAAGTTTAAGCATCGCACGACCTTGGCGCTTGTCAAGTCGCCAGAGAGGGCAGATGTCGGCACCGCCATCACCGTATTTCGTATAGAATCCGGTCACGGCTTCAGCGGCATGATCAGTCCCGGCAACGGCTCCGTTTTCGGAACCCGCAATCGCATATTGCGCAATCATGCGTTCGCGAGCCTTGATATTTCCCTTGTTGAAATCGCTGACCGTCAACCCGTTTGCCTCAACGGCTTCCATCATTGCATCACTTGACGGTTTGATGTTGACGCGCACGGTCTTGTCAGCTTTCATGAACTCGATTGCATCCATTGCATCCTGTTCATCGGCTTGATCGCCATACGGCAAGCGAACGGCAATAAACTTGTAATCAGAGTTTCCCGTTTCTTCACGAAGCTCGCTGATTGCTTTTTGGCAAAGCGTTCCGCAAAGCGTCGAATCCTGGCCTCCGGAGATGCCAAGCACGATGGATTTGAAAAACGGATATTTCAAAAGATATGCCTTAATAAAATCGACTGAGCGACGAATCTCTTTTTCAGGATCAATTTCAGGCAAAACCTTAAGTTCATCAATAATTTGTTTTTGCAAAGGACGCATAACGTCTCCTCCCTTTCATGTCACAAAATGTATCATCACATTCATTGTACGCCTTTTAAACTAAAATTTCATTATAAATATAATTGTACCACGTAAAGCAAATCAACGTTATAATTGTCATTAGAGACAAAAAAAGAAAGCAGGTAAATACATGACCCAGCCATTTTCAACGGTCAACGTCTTGGGTTTTGACTTCATCAAAGCTACCCAGCAGGAATTCGTCGAACAATTAAAAAAAGACAGCCTTTCTCACAAAAATCGTTTCGTGGTGACGGCCAATCCGGAAATCGTTTTGACCGCATTGAACGATCCTGAATATTCTTCAGTCATCAAAGGTGCAGATTATCTCACGGCAGACGGTATCGGCATCGTCAAAGGCGCCAAAATTCTCGGATCAAGTCTTCCGGGACGCGTCACCGGTTTCGACACGATGACTGCCATCCTGAAATGGTGCGATGAAGAACGTAAGAAAATCTACTTCCTCGGTGCAAAAAACGAAGTCATCATGACGATGATTGAAAAAATCAAGGCAACGTATCCCGGAATCGTCATCGCCGGCTTTCATGACGGATACTTCAAAGACGAGTCAGGAATCGTTCGTGAAATTCAGTCTTCGGAACCCGATTTCGTTTTCTGTGCTTTGGGTTTTCCGAAGCAGGAATACTTTATTGAAAAAAACAGACGCGTCACCGACGCCATCTGGATGGGAATCGGCGGTTCTTTCGACGTTTTAGCCGGTTACGCCGAGCGCGCTCCGCAATGGTGGATCGATCACCACATCGAGTGGCTTTATCGTCTCTATAAGGAACCGACCAGATTCCTGCGCATGATGGCATTGCCGAAATATCTGCTCCTGGTTTACCGATACAAATTTTTCGGAAAATAAGCGTCAACTCCTGAGCCTTTTATCGGGCTCAGGTTTTTTTATTTTTTCAAAAGAAGGGTCTGGAAAAGGTCCCGTTTCACCCTTGAAATAAATGAAGCATCGAACAAATGAAGGCGCAGGTCGACTGATTTCATCCGGCATTTTTTCAATTTTGAGACATGAAAACAGACTTTTTGTCAAATGCAGCGCTGCGTATCGCCTGCTCAATCAATGCGTCAAAACTGGCTTACGGGCAACGTTTTTTAAGATTTGCCCGTAAGCTGAGACAACACTGATTCGACGAAAGCAACCGAGTAGAACATTTTTCCAATTTTTGGGGATTTTGTTCTACTTTTGGTTCCGCGCGGGTCAGATTTGGTGGCGGCGGTAGAACATTTTCTCAATTTTTTGGATTTTTGTTCTACTTTCGAGGCCGCGCGGGTCGAATTTGGTGGCGACGGTAGAACATTTTCTCAATTTTTTGGATTTTTGTTCTACTTTCGAGGCCGCGCGCCTTAGTTTCGAAGAGCCAGGTAGACAAAAATCAGGCATTTATCCCGAAACAAAAAACGACCGTGCTTTCGACACGATCGTTCGTTAAGATCCACTGTCAACCACCATCGGCTAAAGTCGACGGCTTGTGAGCAGACACCCTTATATTGAGTATCTGAACCACAATTTGCATAGATACAGATGGTTTGACCAAACAGCCGTAGTTGTTTTGTCAATGACTATCTAATTACCAATGCCTTTTACATTCCCAGGTTGCCATAGGAATGATATATCAATAGTTGTTAGATAGTTAGCCTTATAATGATGTAATTACTCACTTTGGTTCTTAGTGATGCAGTTACTAAGTCAATTACTATCTACAAGTATTATATCATAGTGAGCCTATCCATCCCATGGCTAAAGTCACAGGATTTCCGGCCAGACATAATTAAAAGAAATGCGATTCGTTACTTTTCCAGGTAAAATTCGAATTTGTCGCCGGCATACTGTGTCCTGACATATTCAAACGGTGTCCCGTCGCCAAGTTCCGTAATCTGTCTCAGCCTGAGAATTGCCGAACCGCGTTTGATGTTCAAATACTCGGCAATCCTTTCTGATGCAACCTGAGCAGAGACGCTTTGTTGCGCGTGACCGATTTTCCGTCCGCTTTCTTCAAGCGTTCGATAAAGCGACGTGGTAATCTGATTACGCTCGTAATCTTTGACGAGACTATAGGGAAGCGTAGCGACCTCAAAACAGATGGGCACTTCGTCCGCATAACGGATACGCTCCATTCGAAGAACCTTTTCATCGTCTTTAAGCTTCAATCGTTCCATTTCGCTCAAAGAAGGAGTCGTCACCAAATAAGAAACCGTTCGACTGGAAGGTTTTTTGCCTTGTTCTTTCATCAACTCCGTAAAACTCGTCACGCCGGTCATTTTTTCCTGCACTTTTTTACGTGCAACAAAGGTTCCGGCACCGACTTGGCGCTCCAAGATTCCTTCTTCGACCAAAGTCTGAACCGCCTGACGCAAAGTCATTCGACTAACGTTAAATTCCAAAGCAAGCTCACGTTCAGAGGGGATTCGATCACCAACAGCCCACACGCCAGCCTCAATATCTTTTTTTATCTGGTTATGAATTTGAATATAAACCGGTGAACCCATAAAAAATCACCCTCCATAATTTTGATTATTCTTTAAAAAGCCTCCCGAAGCTGTACGTTGCTTCAAGTTCCATCTTATCGTCGAAAATGTTAAAATCTGCATCCTTGCCGGCTTCAATTGCGCCCTTGGACGTCAGGTTGAATTCACGCGCCTGGTTGACTGAACTCATCTTGACCGCATCTTCAATGCTGCAGCCGGTGAATTTCATAATATTGACAAATGCATCCTTAAACATCAGGACTGATCCTGCTAATGTTCCGTCTTCAAGGCGAGCCTGTCTGTCTTTGACGATGACCTTTTGACCGCCAAGTTCAGAAACACCTTCAGGCATGCCCTTGGCGCGCATTGAATCCGTGATGAGGTCAATCTTGTCTGCTCCTTTCAGCTCATAGGCAAGCTTGATCATGTCAGGGCAAACATGAAATCCGTCAGCAATCATTTCGCAGCGAATATTGTCTTCAAGCAAAGCGTGACCGGTTACGCCTGGTTCACGGTGCTTAAATTCGCGCTGAGCATTGTACAAGTGCGTGATATGCGTTGCGCGCGAATGCTTCATTTCTTCTCTTGTTGCGTTGCTGTGACCGCATGAAGGAACAATTCCGTGTTCCAGACAATACTGTTCAAATTCAGGCGAAGTCTTGTGCTCAGGAGCATACGTCACGAGCCTGATCATGTTTCCGGAAACCTTGTTCCAGTGATCGAACAGCTCGACGTCCGGAGCTTCGATATACTCTTCCGGCTGAGCTCCCTTGAAAACAGGCGATACGAACGGTCCTTCCAAATGAACGCCCTGAATGACGGGATTTTTTTCAGCAGCTTTCTTAACGGCCGCCAAGGCATTTTCAATATTTTGGTGAGATTGCGTCATCGTCGTCGCAAAATAGGTCGTCACACCTTCGCAAACCATATGATTTACCATTTCATCGATTTCGTCGGAATTGCCGTCCATCGTGTCAAAACCGTAGCCGCCATGGCTATGAACGTCAATAAAACCAGGCACGATCGTCTTGCCGAGCACGTCAACAATTTCATCATCAGAAGACTGGCAAACATATTCGCTCATCCTGCCGACGGCTTCGATCTGCTTGTCAAACCTGATGTAACCATCCTCAATCTTCTCTGAACCAGTATAAATTACTGCATGTTTGATAACCTTGCTCATAATTGAACCCGCTTTCTTAATTTTGATTACAGTTCAATCATAATTGGTATAGACCAAGAAGTCAAGCAAACAGCTATTATTTTTTGTCTTTGGCAACCGTCGCGTCTAACCCTTTAATGACAGAAGTCGTAAACCCGTATTCTTCCATCGCTAAAAGTCCGGCAACCGTCGTTCCGCCCGGAGAACAGACGTCATCAACAAGGTCCATCGGACTTTTGGATGCTTCCAAAACCTTCAGAGCACTTCCCAAAACGGCTTGAGCCGCGATTTCAGTCGCCTGTCTCTTGCTTAACCCGTACTTGACGCCCGACCGAGACATCGCGTCGATAAAAAGATACACGTAAGCAGGAGAACTGCCCGCAAGCGCGACGAACGTGCTGAAGTCCTTTTCTTCCATTTCAGTCGTCTTGCCGATAGAATCAAAAAGATCCGTTACTTCGGAAAATTCGGTTTCAGTCACCTTTTTGCCTGCCTTCAGGGCAGTCATTCCCTCACCGATTTCAACGTTTACGTTCGGCATGATTCTGATGATTTTGGCTGCCGGAAAATGCAGCGCATCAACCAGCTCTGCAATGCTGACGCCCGTAACCATCGAAACGAGCACTGGATTTTTCCTTTCAAATTCAGTGCTGACTTCTTCCAAAACGTCTTTGGAAACGATTGGTTTGACTGCCAAAAAAACAATCTCTGCGTTTTTGACGACGTCTGAGTTGCTTTCGCAAGGATTGAGCCCTTTTTCTTTCGCATAGCTTTCATAGCTGCTTTTGTGAGCACTGTGTATGTACACGTCCTCACCAGAAATTTTTTGTTCAGCAATCAAGCCGTTGATAATCGCCCTGGCCATGTTGCCTGCACCAATAAAGCCTAATTTCATCTAAATCACCTCTTGTTTACATTTTACAACCTTTTGCGAAACTATACCAGTGAACAATCCCTTCATGATTTTTCAAAACGCATACGCCGTGTCTTTTGAGAAATTGAAACCGAAACAGAATTTTGATTTGATATGAAAAAAAGACAAGAGTCATAGAACCCTTGTCTCAAAGCGATATATAATTGGGGTAACTGGATTCGAACCAGTGCATGACGGTACCAAAAACCGTTGCCTTACCGCTTGGCTATACCCCAATGGTGGTGGAAGGGAGTGGATTCGAACCACCGAACCCGAAGGAGCGGATTTACAGTCCGCCGCGTTTAGCCAGACTTCGCTACCCTTCCATTACCTTGAACATCTGATGCCTTATCGCACCCGACTTAAATATAATAACGTGTTTGAAAGCTTAATGCAAGTCTTTTTTCGATTTTTTTGAATATTATTTTAAAAAAACGCCTGAAAACGCGAGATAACCGCCTTTTTCGCCCCAAACTCTTTTTTGCAAAAACTGTTTCTTTACTGAATTTAGCAAAAAAGCCGGGAAAATTCCCGGCTGAAAACTAGTTTATTTTACATCCAGCATCAATTTCTTGATTCTTGGTGCAAGAATCAGCAACAAGATTCCAAAGACAATCGTAATGATGCCGACAACGCCGAAGTACGTGACTTCCGTTTCGGGAGAATATAAACGCACGATCTGCGCGTTAAGTGCCTGCGCAACTGCATCGCTTAAGAACCAGATGCTCATCATTTGTGCCTTGAATGCATTCGGAGCAAGTTTTGAAGTTACCGAAAGCCCGATCGGTGAAATCAGCATTTCACCACAAATTACGAGTGCCCAGCTCATGATCAGCCAAAGCGGACTGACTTTTGCGGACGTCCCGAAAGCCATTCCCGGAATCATCATCCAAACAAACGAAATTCCGGCAAAGAACAGTCCATATGAAAACTTGACCGGAGATGACGGTTGTCTTTTGCCGAGTTTCGTCCACAGTTTGGCGAAGAACGGAACATAAATCATGATGAACAACGGATTCATGCTTTGGAACAAACTTGAAGGAAAAGCATGCCCGAAAATCGTCAGACGAGTTTGTTCGTTTGCAAATAATGCCAAAACGACCGATCCTTGTTCTTCAATTGACCAAAAGAGAATTGAGGCCAGGAAAAGAGGAATGTAGGCGAAAATGCGCGAACGTTCTGCTTTGGTCGTTTTCTTGCTTCCAAGCATCATGACGAAGTAGTAGACCGGAATAAGAACAGCGATAACGGTAATCAAGTTGATGATGTTCGTGATATTCAAAGCATCAAAAAGTTGCATTATGATCAGGATCAAGATGAGCAAAACGGCACCTAAACCTGATTTGACTGCGACTTTTTTCAACTCTTCGCCTTCAATCGGATCGTTTGGGTAAAGACTGTTGTTTGAAAGATACTTCTTGCCGTCCATCACGTATTGAACAAGTCCAAAAAACATTCCGATTGCTGCAAGCGAAAATCCAAGGTGGAAGTTGACGTTTTGTCCTAAATATCCGACTGCAATCGGCGCAATGAAAGCACCCATATTAATGCCGAAGACAAAAATACTGAAGCCGGCATCGCGTCTCGGATCGGTATCGCTGTATAAGTCGCCGACCATTCCTGAAACGTTTGGCTTGAGCAGCCCCGTACCGATAACGATCAATGCGATCGAAACAAACAGCGCAACTCTGCCAAAAGGCGTTGCTAAAGCAATATGGCCAAACATGATCAAAACTCCGCCAATAAAGACCGTTTTTCTGCTTCCCAAGACACGGTCGCTCAAAAAACCTCCAATAACGCTTGAAAGATAAACAAGCGATCCGTAAATCGACATGATTGACGCAGCCGTGGTCTTGTCAAATCCAAGTCCGCCTTCTGCGACCGAGTAGTACATGTAGAACAAAAGGATGGCGCGCATTCCATAGTAACTGAATCTTTCCCACATTTCCGTGAAAAAAAGCGTGGCCAATCCACGTGGGTGACCAAAGAATGAGACATCCTGTGGTTTATTATCCATAAAAATTCCTCCAGACGAATAACTGCTGTCTAAAACCACTTTAAATGATTGAGTTTTTACTCAATGCTTATAATTATATTAATCATACAACATAGGGTCAAGCTGATTCATATTTTATCTTTTATAAATTGAGTCTTATTTAACATTTTTTTCATTTCAATCTAACCGCAATTAACGCGGATGCAATTTTTTATTGCTCGATTTAACGTTCATTTAATTCCAAAGGTTGATTTTAACCATTTTGACTTCATCGACTGAATTTAATAAAAATCTTCTAAATTATTACTAATTTTACATTATAGAAGACATCATCTAAGGTAATATGAGATTGTTAAGAATCAAACCAGTCGATGATTACTGTCTCAAGACAAGGTTCATCCATGTTATCTCATCGACCGACAAGAAAGGAGAAGGCGAGGTATTGCGAAATGATGCCACAATATTCGAAAATATTGGAAACTCGCCCAAAAGCAAATGAAAAAAATTATCGTAATTGCTACCGGTGGCACGATTGCCGGAAGCGGAGAAGATGGTCGCACAACAGAATATCGTGCAGGTACGATTGACGTCAGCGATATTCTGGAGACCATTCCTCAGATTAATAATCTGGCTGAAATTGAAATGGTTCCGCTCATTTCGGTCGATTCAAACGAAATGAACGAACGATACTGGATAAAACTGCGCAATACCATTAACGAGCAGGCAAAACGTCCTGACGTTGACGGAATCGTCATTACTCACGGAACCGACACGATTGAAGAAACCGCTTATTTTCTTAATCTGACGATTGCGACTGAAAAACCCGTTGTTTTGACCGGAGCAATGCGTCCTGCCACCGCAACGAGTCCCGATGGTCCGTTCAATCTTTTTCAGGCAATTGCTCTTGCGGCAAATGAAAAGGCCCACGATTGCGGCGTCATGTGTCTGTTTTCAAGCACGATCTATTCTGCACGCAACATTGCAAAAACAAACAATCATAAAATAGATGCTTTTGGTCTGAATGAACAGGCAGCATTGGGATATATGCGCGATGCTGATGTCTTCATCACGAATCATCCAACGACAAAACACACGCTGCGTTCCAAGTTTTGCAGCAAACAATTTGACGCTTTTCCTAAAGTTAAGATGGCAACGTATTATGCCGGATCCGACACCGATATTCTGGATGCGCTAAAACACGATTGCGATGGGATTGTCGTCATCGGAACCGGCAGCGGCAATTATTCTCAGGCATGGATGCAAAAACTTGATGAATTAGCTGAAAGCGGCATAGTTATCGTCAGAAGTTCCCGCGTTCCTCACTCGATCGTTTTTGATGAGCAAATTTTTGACCCGAAGAACCACTTTATCGGCTCAAATACTTTAACCCCGTTTAAAGCCAGAATCTTGCTGATGCTTTGTCTGACTCAAACACACAACATCGAAGAAATACGCAATACTTTTTTCAGATATTGATTATTGAAGAGTTGCTCATTGGGTCGTTCAAGCAATCTGATGACAAATTTGATTTGTAAGCGGTCGTTAAAACAGCGGTGTGTACACAAATAGCCCGAGATAGCATCATTATCTCAGGTTATTGGATATGCATCGCTATTTTAATAACCAGTTATCAAAATTGCAAAATGATGTCTGTTGTCAACCAACACCGACTAAAGTCAGTGGCTTGCGAGCTATAAAACCTAACGGATTTCAGACCACAATTTACATAGATAAAAACAACTTGCCTGACCAGCCGAAGCTGTAATCAAGCAGCGGTCGTCTAATTATCAATGTCTTTTATGTCCACAGGTTGCCATGGGACGATACAGTCATAGATAAACTTGTACATGATGCAATTGCCTGCCTTGGTTCTCAACAATGCAATTGCCAAGCTGTTCGCTGTCTATAATTAAACAAAAAAAGCCTGTATCACTACAGACTCAAAGTACTCTGGATGCCGGTTGCTGGACTCGAACCAGTGACCCTCGGTTTACGATACCGATGCTCTACCAACTGAGCTAAACCGGCAAAATGACCCGTACGGGATTTGAACCCATGTTACCGCCGTGAAAGGGCGGTGTCTTAACCACTTGACCAACGGGCCATAAACTAATGCTCTTAGTTTAAAAAACTCCGGCAGGCGGACTCGAACCGTCGACAGCCTGATTAACAGTCAGGTGCTCTACCAACTGAGCTATGCCGGAATAAGAAAGCATGGCAACGTCCTACCCTCACAGGGGGCGATCCCCCAACTACTCTCGGCGCTA
>ENA-OUQF01001591-OUQF01001591.1-human-gut-metagenome-genome-assembly--contig:-NODE-1591-length-13225-cov-5.120273_pt1 | contig 13225 bp, 8 predicted proteins | sample MGYA00237947_ERZ548826 | MGnify/ENA primary metagenome ERZ548826 (study PRJEB26490, sample SAMN05194701) | human gut metagenome | biome: terrestrial biome; feature: human-associated habitat; material... | reverse complement strand
TTCGATAACTTCCATGACTAAAGCTATTGATTATGAATACGAAAGGCAAATTGACCTCGTTGAAAGCGGCGAGGAAGTAATCCAGCAGACGCTCAGATACTGCGAGGCAACAAACTCAACCGAGAGCATGCGCAGCAAAGAAGATGCCCAGGATTACAGATATTTCAGAGACCCTGACTTGGTTGAAATCGTTTTGACCGAAGAAGAAGTTGAAAAAATAAAAAAAGAATCACAAACGGAAGAGGATGAAGTAATACGCCCCTCGTCTAATTAACAGGGAACATATTACTTCATCCTCTTCCACCTGTGATCCTTTTTATTTCATATTCATATTATTTACTCGATCGCATCCGTCTCAATCACAAATTTTACATTACCATCCATTGCTTTATCCTTACCGCTGAATGTATCGTATTTGCAATCTTCCGATGTCAGCACATCGATTCTGTCGATTACATCACCAAGTTCATCTTCTACTGTGCTCTTTAACTTGCTGGTTCCTTCTTTGTCAAATTTTTCCATGCCTTCTGCAAGCTCTTTTGCACCTGACTGAAGTTCGGAAGCTCCGCTTCTAAGTGCACCGCTGTTGGCTGCAAGTGTTGCAGATCCGGAAGACATCTGGCTTCCCAGTGTGTTCAGTCCGCTTGCCAGCTGATTGGTTCCACTCTTTAAAGTATTCACACCGGCTACCAGTGTCGGGCTGTTAGATCTCAGTTTGTTTGCACCTCCTACTAAGGAGTCATTATATCCACTTAACTGTGCGAATCCTTTATTCAATGCTGTGATTCCCTGGATTGCTGTCGGGAACTGAGCGGATGTTGCATTATTCAATGTTGCCAGATTGCTGTGCAGTGTTCCGATCGCACTGTTCAGTCCCTGCATACCTGCATTTAACTGATCTACACTTCCTGTTAATGTACTTAACTGTCCTGCCTGTGCAAGAACACCTTCTGCATCTTCGATACTCTTCAACTGTTTTTTCAATTCCGGAAGAGCTTTTGACAATGCTTCCGAAGATTTCTGCAATGTAGCTGCATTTGCCATGATCGTTGCAGCACCGGCTTTTAATGAATCTACATCTATTGTCGGCATCTTTGTAGTATCAATGCCTGTTAACTCTTTGAGATTCTGTACGGAATCTGTGGAAGCCTTTGCGCTCTTCAGTGCACTGATCGAACTCTGTAATTGTTTTGCTTCTTCGGAATTCTTATCTGAGATTCCTGCATACTTTGCTTCCAGTGTTTTTATAGATGCTGCAATAGAATCAGAACTGTTCTTCGCTGCTGTCTTTGCAGCCTTAATCGTCTGATTATCAGAAGCAACTACCTCATTGATATTCTTGCATGCATTCTGTAATGCTGTCTGAGCTGCATCTATATTTTTCAAGGATTCCTGCATACTCTGTAATGTCTGGCCGATTGTTGTAAGTGGTTTTTCGATACCTTCCGTAAGTGTTCCGCTTAATGTCTTCGTCTCTTTCATCAGCGTATTTCCGGTTGTTACCATAGAATTTACCTGAGACATCAGACTCTTTACTTCTTCTGTTCCAAGTGCTGCTTTCATCTGTGCAGTTCCAGCCGCCAGTGCTTTGGATGCTGCCTGAAGGTCTTCTGTCGTTGCACCCTTACCATCTGTTGCAGCTTCAAACTGTGAGATAGCGCTTTGTACCTGCTTCAGTCCTGTACTTAACTGTGTCAGCTGTGAAGCTCCGGCTGCCAGCTGCTTCTCGCCGTCTACATAACTGCTCACACCGTCTGCAAGTGTATTCACACCACTTGTATAATCCTGTACACCTTTGACAACTTTGTTTACACCATTCACATACTCTGTGACGCTGCCATTCAGCTCTCCGTTAGAACCAAGGTATTTCTGGATGCCGGCGTTCAATGTATCAACGCCTTCTGTATAGCTGTTCACACCATCTGCAAGTGTTCCTGCTCCATCTGCAAGTGTATCGGAACCACTTACTAACTGAAGTGCCGCATCCTCCAGATCATCCAGAGCGTTCTGAAGATCATCTACATTTACGATACTGTCCATATCCACATCATCTAACAGATCAGATAATGCAACAGTATAAGTAGAAGACATTGTAAAATCTTTTACATCGGCTTCGATACTTAAGCTTTCCGGAATTGTAACTTTGTCTGTCTCTTCGCTGCTTAAGTTCAGGCTGTCTTTTAATCCCGGCATTCCGAATCCGACTACGATATTCTTATTACCATCAGAAATGATCTTGCCGTTATCAATTGTTACATTACTGAATGTCTCATTCGGAAGGATCATACCTGTCATCATGACGAATGGTGTATATACTTCTGTATCTTTTCCGTCTACAGATACATTCTTCTTTTCATTATTCTTATAATCAACGGTAATTTTCAAATGTCCGCTCTTACCCTTTAACTCAGACGGCTTCATCTGTTTTCCGTCCAGATAATAGTTCAGTTTTACTGATACCGGAAGTTTCTTATCTGTCGTTCCCTGATAGTAGATATCCTCGCTATCAGTAGACCATGTCAGCTTATCTCCGTCTGCGGTATATTTTTCATCACCTTTTACGTTCTTGATATCGCTCAGTGTACTTTCATCTTCCAGATTTCCGGATACGCTTCCGGAATTCTTAAGCCAGTTAGATACGGTTACCTTATCCGTCTTACCACTTGCCTTGGCATTCACGTATACTGTTTCTTCTTTATATACATCACTGTCTGAAGTTCCACTTGCCGCAAAAGCTGGTGTCACACCCATCATCACTGACATTCCGACTGCTACAGATGCTGCAATTTTTCGTTTCATTTTTCTGTTCTTATTCATAATTCCTGCTTCCTTTCTTAATTATCATGGATTGTTAATAACAGGTTACTTTGCTTCACTTGTCTGTGCTTTTGCCTTTTTCCCAAGAAATCCGATGGATGTCTTGCAGATTAATTTGTCAAATATCATGAACATTGCCGGCAATACCAGAAGCACGACTACCATACTGATAATGGCTCCTCTTGCAAGCAATGTACAAATCGAACCGATCATTTCAACCTGAGAATAGCAGGCAACTCCGAATGTTGCAGCAAAGAAGCTAAGTCCACTGCTGATGATGGACGGCATACTCGTTTTATGTGCAATGCTGATTGCTTCCATCTTATCTTTTCCACGGCTTCGTTCTTTCTGATATCTTGTCGTCATCAGGATTGCATAGTCAACGGTTGCTCCTAACTGGATCGCACCGATAACGATACTTGCCACGAACGGAAGGCTGACTCCCTGATAGTACGGGATTGCCATATTGATCATGATCGCAAATTCAATAACCGCTACCAGGATTACCGGCAGTGAGATCGATTTGAAAATGATCAGAATGATTACAAATATAGCTGCGATCGAGATAATATTTACATTAACCAGATCAACATCTGTAACATCCTGCAGGTCTTTCATCAAAGGTGCCTCTCCGATGACCATTCCCGACTTATCGTAGGATTTTACGATCTTATCTATCTTTTTGATCTGTGTATTTACTGGATCTGTTGCGGATTCATATTTCGTACTGACGAATGCCAGTTCATAATCCTTACTCTGCATCATCTTACGGACATCCTTTGGGATCATGGAATCCGGTACGCTAGGACCGATCAGTGAACTCATGCTGATGGTCCATTTTACACCTTTTACTTTATCGATCTTCTTGAACATCTGCTGCTTATCTTTGGCACTCATGTTCTTATCCATCATGACGATGTGCATGTTACTTGTACCAAAGTCATCTTTTACTTTTTTGATTGATACATTACTGTTCAATGTTGCCGGAAGTGAATCTGCAATATTGTAGTAAATCTTTGTATGGTTATTTCCATAAATTGCCGGAAGTAAAAGTATAAGGAATGCCGCGATCCATACTTTATAGTGCTTTGTGATAAAGGCTGATGGACGATCCATATTACTTAACAGCAATTTGTGTCTTGTCTTCTCGATTGGTTTATCAAATACAAGGATCAGTGCCGGCAGGATCGTTACACAACAGATAACGCCGATCACAACTCCTTTCGCCATTACAATACCAAGGTCACGTCCGAGTGCAAATGTCATAACACAAAGTGCGATGAATCCGGCCACAGTAGTTACGGAACTTCCGACAACCGACTTAAATGTATTGGCGATCGCATGCCCCATAGCTCTGTCTTTCTCACCCGGGAATCTCTTCTTATTCTCTTCATAACTATTCAGAAGGAAGATGGAATAATCCATCGTTACGCCAAGCTGTAATACTGCTGTCAGTGCCTGCGTAATATAAGACGTTTCACCGAATATAATATTACTTCCCAGGTTGTATAAAATCGCAAGCCCTATACTTAGCAGGAATAAAAACGGAACTACAAATGATCCCGATGTAATCTCCAGTACGACCAGGCTTAACAGTGCCGCGATCACTACATAGATCGGAAGTTCTTTCATTGCGATATTCTTAATATCTGTAACGATACCCGTCATACCACTGATAAAGCACTGCTTATTTGCAATCTTACGAAGCTGTGTCAGTGCCTCCATGGAATTATCAGATGATGTCGTATCATCAAATAGTACAAGCATCATCGTTGCATCTCCATTGATAAATGCTTTTCTTATATCTTTTGGAATCATCTCTGTCGGAAGACTGATATCTGCCACATCGTCATACCAGAGTACATCCTGGACGTGCGGCACTTTTTCAAATTCCTTTTCCAGTTTCTGTACATCCTTCATATCCATATTCTCGACTGCGACCATGGAGAATGCACCCATTCCAAATTCATCTACCAGGATATCCTGTCCTTTTACCGTCTCCAGGTGATCCGGCAGGTAACTCAGCAGGTCATAATTTACTTTTGTTTTTGCGATGCCGATTATTGACGGAACAATTAATAAGACTCCTATAAGCAGCACCAGTATTCTGTGTCGGGCAATCCATTTGCCAACTTTGACCATTATTTCCATCTCCTCTTATTTTCTTTATGCATTTATTATTATAGCCAAGAATGACCAGTAGTCAATATTTTATTTAAATTATTTTTTTATTTCGTTGATAATCTTTATCCATATTGGCGCACACAAAAAAAAGAAACAGCACATCCCGTGTTGTTTCTTTTTTGTTTCTATTCTATAATTTATTGCTTCACACATTCCGAGAGCAGCTTAATGTGCTGCTGCCTCTGCATTTCCGGCAACTTTTTCTTTTCGTTTGTCATGCATTGCAAATAATCCGGCTAACAGAGTTCCTGAGATGGAATGCCATGTACAGGATACCGCACAGATAATTGCAGATTCCGGTGTAGATGCAAACTGGGCAGTTGTAGTTGCAAGATTCGTTGCAAGTCCGGCATTCTGCATACCTACTTCGATAGAAATGGTTCTCTTCTTTGACGTATTCATACCAACCAGTTTTCCTGCTCCATATCCAAGCAGATATCCAAGTCCGTTGTGCAGTAATACTGCTACGAAGATCACAACACCTGACTGGAAGAACTTGGCTCCCTGTGAAGATACCACACCGCCGACAACACATGCAAGTCCGAGAACAGCAACTCCCGGCATAACTTTCTGAAGTTCCCGGAATGTTTTATTCTTTCCCAACAGATAATTTAATAAAAATCCAACACCAACCGGAAGGATAACAGTCTCAATGATTGATACGAACATCGGAAGTCCCTTGATCGTAATCTGTGTACCGCTTGCCAGTAAAGATACCATGAGTGGTGTCATAACCGGTGAGACCAATGTGGATACTGTTGTCATTCCTACGGAAAAGGCTACATCCCCGCCGCACAGATAAGACATGATGTTGGAAGATACACCTCCCGGACAGCAGCCTACAAGAATCAGCCCAAGTGCAATTCCATCCGGCAGATTCAATACCTTTGAAAGCGCAAATGCAAGGAATGGCATGATCAGATACTGCGCAACCGCACCAACACAAATGTCAAACGGACGCTGTGCAAGAATCCTAAAGTCTTCCGTTGTAAGTGTCAGTCCCATACTGAACATGATAATACCAATGATAATAGACTGACATGTGAACTTGTTCGATACCATGTCTGTGAACAGTGCCAGATTTACCCAGCCCATCATAGACGGAAGGAAAAATGTAACCACTGCGATTGCGATTACAACAATTGACGTGTAGTCTGATAAAAATTTGCTTACTTTTTGTAATGCTTTCATTACTCTTCTCCTCCTTTAAGCAATCACTGTCCACCAAAAAAATCCCTTTCCAGAATATACTCTGAAAAGGGACGAAATCTATCCGCGTTACCACCCTAATTCTGTAGAATCTTTCTACAGCTCTCATTCACGTACCATCATACATGCTCCCTGTAACGTGGGATACCGGCGAGGTTTACTTTGATATTGCTTTCAACCCGCTTCTTAGAGAGGATATCCTTATCTGCTTATTACCTGCTTCCACCAACCGCAGGCTCTCTGTGAAATAACGATAGATACGGCATTGTTCTCATCAACGAATTTCGGTGAACTATATGTGTTTTTTATAAGTCCTTATTATAAACCTGTCATTTCAAATGTCAAGTATAATTTTTCATGATTTTGCATATTTTTTCATCTCATCTTGCAAAATACGCCTTGCCTTCCCGGATTTTTACTCTCCGATCCTTGGAAGATTCCATCTGTAATGAGCCGCAAGAAAACGTATCAGCATAACGATCAGTGATGACACCACCATCGCCGGAAGTTCTCCGTAACTTCTGTATATGATCACACATATCCACGCCCCCGCAATGGATGCGCATGCATAAATATGTTTCACAAATATATACGGCGCAACTCCTGCCATCGTATCACGCAAGAGTCCTCCTCCGACTCCCGTCATTGTACCAAGGAAGACCAGCAGAAATGTATTATCGATATAGCCACAGCTGATACCTTTTGTCACTCCCATCGCCGAAAAGATTCCAAGTCCTACAGAATCCATTGCCAACATAAGTTTATCATAGACCTCACCAAAACCATCCTGCAGATATTTCCTGCGGAAATATATAATACAAAACACAAGCACCGCAGCAAGTACGGCATAGATCACATATACCGGATGCAGAAGTGCCGATGGCACCTTCCCAAGTATAACATCACGAACCATACCTCCGCCAACTGCCGTTGACACACCAAGCACGATCACTCCGAATATATCCATGCTGCACTCAATTCCAACCATTGCCCCCGATGCTGAGAACGCTACTGTTCCGATCAGTTCGATTGCAAATATAATCCACTCCTGAATATCCATCTTGTTTTCCCCATCTTGTCTTTTATTCTTTGTAAATTTACTGTTCTGTTCATGCTCTGTCATTCTATTTCCGAAGGTCTTCCAGCATCTCTCTGACCGTCTTCCCATACACCGGATGACGTTTATAAGGTGCAATCTCATGCAAAGGCTCCAGTACAAACGCTCTCTTATGCATCTCCACATGTGGAATGCATAAAGCATCCGTCTCTGCAACCAGATCGTCATAGAATATAATATCCAAATCCAGTGTTCTCGGTCCCCAATGTATGATTCGTTCTCTTCCTGCCTCTTTTTCAATTCGGTTCAGCTCTTTTAATAACTCTTCCGGATATAATAATGTCGAAAGCTTCAGACAACCGTTTAAGAAATCCGGCTGATCCGTCACTCCGTACGGAGGTGTCGTGATAAATGTCGATACCTTCTCCACCTTTGTATTCTTCATCTCATCCAGCGCCTGTACCGCGGCTTCCAAAATGCTTCTGCTATCCCCCATATTCGATCCGAGCGCAATATATGCCGTATGCCATTCACGCTCAATCTCTACACTGACCGTCTTAAGCGGCAGTCCGACCGGTGCCCACGGTTTCTTGATCTCAATCTGCACCTTCTGCAGACCTGCTATACGCACCAGCATCTCCTCTGCCAGTCCTTCCGCAACTTTCTCCAGAAGCTTAAACGTATGACTTTTCAAATACTCTTTGATAAATGCACTTGCTTCTCCATAATGGATAGATGCAGTCAGCTCATCTGTCAGTCCTGCCCGTCTGGTATCCGTATACATAACCGCAGACACCACAAATTTCTGCCCCAGTACATTTTCCTCCGGAAACACACCATGATTGGCAAATACTTCCAGATCTTCTATCTTTATCTTGTCCGGTTTCATCTCATTCCTCACTCTTTCTATACTTCGTGTCCCCGCATGATTGCTTTCGTCATCTGAATGGCTCTCTTATTTTTCTCTACATCATGGACGCGTACGAATGCACATCCCTTCTGTACCCCATATACGGTCGTAACCATCGTACCTTCTTCCCGCTGCGTCACCGGAAGATCCAGCGTCAGTCCGATTACGGATTTTCGTGATGTTCCGAGCAATACCGGATATCCAAGTTCATTTAATATCTCCATCTTATCGATAATCTCCAGGTTCATCTCATAAGTCTTTCCAAATCCGACACCAGGGTCAAGGATGATCTTGTCATCCTCAATGCCTGCTGCTTTTGCAAGTCTTACACATTCTTTCATATCATCCATGAAATCTTTCAGGAAGTCCTGATATTCCGCCTTTTCCCGATTATGCATCAGACAGCATGCAGCCTGATACTTTGCGATCACACTTGCCATCTTCTTGTCATATTTTAATCCCCAGATGTCATTGACAAGATCTGCACCTGCCTGAAGTGCAGCCTCTGCGACATGGCTTTTGTAGGTATCGATCGACACCGGTACATCAAATTCTTTCTTAAGCACTTCAATAATTGGCGTCACTCTTGCAATCTCTTCTTCATCCGTGATCTGGATATGTCCCGGACGCGTAGATTCCCCGCCTACGTCAATGATATCTACACCTTCTTCAACCATCCGGTGTGCATGTGCAATTGCCGCATCCATTCCGTTAAACTTTCCTCCATCGGAAAAGGAATCCGGCGTCACATTCAGGATTCCCATAATGTATGTATGATTTGCTGTATCAAAATTCTTTCCACCTATGATCATATTATTATCTCCATATTTTTCTCTTCTTCATTCCAGTTACACTTCTTCTCTGCCATGCAGGAAAGACACATTCTGGAACGTTTATCACTTTCATAGAACAGTTCCTCTATCGGCTTCATATGCTCATGCCGTCTGCGGTGTCCCCTGACTGCCAGACAGATCAGTGCTTTTTCTTCATCCGTAAATGTAAAACCAGTCGGAAGAGAATCCAATATCCGCCTTGCTATTCTCTCTCCTGCGATCTCATGCGGAATCTGCTGTCTGTACTGAAAAGATTTGCCAATATCATGCAGCACCGCCGCTACGTAGATCAGTTCCTTATCGAATCCAAGTCCTTCTTCCAGATTCTTAATGTAAGCAATTCTTGCCACATCCAGAAGATGGTTCATCTGATGACAACAGAATACCCTATCCGTCTCACATTCACAGATACGCTTATAGTATGTCTGATACACTTCATGATTCACCACCGCATTCAGACGGGGCATCCCTTTTTGTCTTTCTGTTACTCTTTTCATCTACATCTGTATCTCTTTCTTTTTATCGTCCAAGCATCCGGAAAAATCTCTCTTCCAGTACCGGATCTGTCTCAAATACACCGCGTCTTGCAATTGTCACAGTCTGGCTTCCCGGCTTCTTGATCCCACGCATTGTCATACACATATGCTCTGCTTCGATCATAACGATAGCCCCTTTCGGCTGCATATACTCCATCAAAGCATCAGCAATCTGTCCGGTAAGCTGTTCCTGAAGCTGCAGTCTTCTTGCGAATACCTCCACGGTACGGGCAAGTTTGCTTAATCCTACAACTTTCCCATCCGGAATATAAGCAATATGTGCTTTCCCATAAAATGGCAGGAGGTGATGCTCACATGTCGAATAGAATGTAATATCTTTCTCTATTACCATCTCATGACTGTCAACGGTAAATGTCTTAGAAAGATGTTTTCCTGCATCCTCATCCATACCTCCATATATCTCTTCATACATTCTTGCGATCCGGTCCGGTGTATCAATCAGTCCTTCCCGGTTCACATCTTCTCCCATTCCTTCCAGGAGCAGCCACACTGCCTGTTCTATCTTCTCATGATCTATCATATTCTTTCCTTTCTCTGCGGATTCTGTACGCATCCTTCCACACACCGGATTACTTCACTTAGATATGACAATGAACCACATGCGATCACCGCACGTTTCCCACTGTCTTCTGTTGCATAAGTATACGCTTTTGCAACAGCATCTCCAATACTCTTTTCTGCGTACACACTCATCTGTTCTGTCATACAGTCTCTTACACATTCTGCAAGCTTCTCTGCCGGCAGTGTACGTTCCTTATTCGGTAGATCTACCGTATACACCCGCTTTGCTGACGGACACAGAATCTGTACGATCTTCTCATATTCTTTATCTTTAAATACACCCATGATCAGGATAAGTTCCTCTCCCGTAAAATACCGTTCAATAGATGTCTTAAGCTTCTTCGCAGCATCTTCATTATGCGCACCATCTACGATCACAACCGGATCTTCAGACAGACAAGTAAAACGTCCCGCCCATCTCGTTGCATCAAGACCGTCCCTCACTGCTCCTTCCTCAATCTGATATCCCAGCTTCCTGAGGCTTTCAATTACTTCCAGTGCCACAGAAAGATTTTCTCTCTGGCACTCTCCTGCAATGTGGTTCTGCATATGCGCATATTTTTTATATGAAAATGTAAGTCCTTTATAATCTTCTTTTTCGATACTCATCTGTTCCGGCTCTGCTTCTGTGTATATACAGTTCAGACTCTCTGCTTTCTTTCGCAGGATCAGTCTGACATTCTCCTGCTGTCTTGCTGACACTACCGTACATCCCGGTTTGATGATCCCGGATTTCGTCTGTGCGATCTCTTCCAGGGTATCTCCGATCACTCCCAGATGATCAACACTGATCGTTGCAAATACTGCGCAAACTGTATTCTTAATTACATTCGTCGCATCTGTCTCTCCGCCGAGACCGGTTTCCAATACAACCAGATCACATTTTTGTTTCTTAAAATACAAAAAAGCCATCGCCGTCTCTACTTCAAACACTGTCGGAACAGGTTCTCCTTTACATACAAGCCGGTCAATTGCTTCTTTTATCTCTTCCATGATCTCTGCAAATTCTGATTCAGAGATCCATTTCCCATCTATCTGTATCTTCTCCAGATAAGAAATGACTGTCGGTGAAACATATCGCCCGGTTTTGTATCCTGCCTTACTTAATATCATTGAAGTGTATGCAAGCACAGATCCTTTTCCATTCGTTCCTGCAATATGTATGAACTTCAGATCATCCTGGGGGTTCCCAAGTTCACGCAACAGACCTCGAATCGTATCTAAGCCAAGTACACTTCCGTATTTCGACATCTCGTCCAAATATACCCTCGCTTCTTTATAGGTCACGTCTTTATTTTCCTTTCATCAAAAAAATAGTGCTGTCAAACAGACATTTCTGCCTAACAGCACTATCATACCACTATTCAATCACACTAACAAGTGATTGCTTCTTTAATTTATTAGATATTCAGCAGATCACTGAACACCTTCAGTGCACCATCTGTCTCGTGTGCAAGTACACGTTTTGCAAGTACTTTACCAAGCTGTACACCTTCCTGGTCAAAGCTGTTCACATTCCATACAAATCCCTGGAACATAACTTTATTCTCAAAGTGTGCAAGAAGTGCACCGAGAGATCCCGGATTTACCTGCTCTCCGATAATGATGCTTGATGGACGTCCGCCTTCGAAATTCTTATTACGGTTCTCATCGGATTTACCACATGCAAATGCAACGATCTGGGCAGCTACATTTGCACAAAGTTTCTGCTGGCTTGTACTATCCTGGATCACAACATCTGTTTCCATCTGGCTGTTCTTGTATCCAACGAACTGTAACGGCACGATATCCGTTCCCTGATGCAGTAACTGATAGAATGAGTGCTGTCCGTTTGTTCCAGGCTCTCCGAAGATGACCGGTCCTGTAGGATAGTTAACCGGCTCACCGAAACGGTTGACAGATTTACCATTAGATTCCATATCCAACTGCTGTAAATGTGCAGGGAAACGGCTCAGTGCCTGGGAATATGGAAGTACGGCCGTACTTGGATATCCTAATACATTTCTCTCATATACACCAATCAGTGCATCCAGCATTGCAGGGTTCTTGAATACATCTTTGTTCTTAGAAAGTGCATCTTCTGCTGCAGCACCATCAAGGAACTGTGCAAATACTTCCGGTCCGAATGCCAGAGATAATACAGCGCCTCCAACTGCAGATGTAGAAGAATAACGTCCTCCGATATAGTCATCCATGAAGAATGCTGCAAGATAATCGTCACTCTTAGCCAGTGGAGATGTCTCACTTGTAACAGCGATCATGTGCTTAGAAGCATCCAGTCCCGCATTCTTCAGTGCATCTTTTACAAATGATTCATTGGTTAATGTCTCAAGTGTTGTTCCTGATTTTGATACCAGTACGAAGATAGAATGTGCAACATCGATAGAATTAAGTACAGCTGCCGCATCATCAGGGTCTACGTTACTGATGAATTTGGCTTCCATCTTGAATGTGTCATTCTTCTTAGCCCAGTTCTCAAGTGCAAGATACATTGCACGAGGTCCGAGATCACTTCCACCGATACCGATCTGTACAACCGTTGTAAATTTCTCACCGGCTCCGTTTGTGATCTCTCCTGCATGTACTTTATTTGCAAAATCTGCGATCTTAGCCTGCTGTTCTGTATAGAATGTACGCTTGTCCACTCCGTCAGCCTCTACAGCTTCTCCAAGCTGTCCACGTGTCATGTGATGAAGTACCAGACGTTTCTCTCCTGTATTGATCACTTCTCCGTTATAGAGTGCTTCGAATTTTTCTGTCAGCTGAGCTTCATCTGCTAATTTAGCAAGTGCTGCCAGCACTTTATCATCAACCTGCTTTGCAGCATAGTTATAAGTAAGTCCCTCTGCCATCGGAACGCTGTAATTCTTTACTCTTTCGGCTCCGTTTTCTCCTGCCATTGCTTTTACAAGATCTACACGTTCTACGTTCTCAAGTTCTTTGAATGATGTAAGGGTATCTGAGTTGTTCCAGGTAATCATAATATTAGATTCCTCCTTCAAAAAAATAAATATGATCTTTACGGTCATGAGTCAGGCCGTATTTCTCGTTAATTTTAGCACATTTTCAGTATAATAACAATTAAAAAGCAACCAAC
>ENA-OUQF01001584-OUQF01001584.1-human-gut-metagenome-genome-assembly--contig:-NODE-1584-length-13244-cov-22.526954_pt1 | contig 13244 bp, 9 predicted proteins | sample MGYA00237947_ERZ548826 | MGnify/ENA primary metagenome ERZ548826 (study PRJEB26490, sample SAMN05194701) | human gut metagenome | biome: terrestrial biome; feature: human-associated habitat; material... | reverse complement strand
CATATAATGGAACAGCAAGTACATATGGCAATAGTGCATACAGCGGTAGTACAACGGGGGCAAATAACTATAGCAACCCATATAGTGGAACAGCAGGTACAAACACTTATAACAGCACTTACGGAAGCACACCTGCAAATACAACCACCTATAACAACCTATATGCCCACTCAAACACAGGTGATAACCAAGACAACAACACGGTAGGCTATAGTGGTAGTGGAAGCTATGTAAATACGCAGGATAATAGTTCTGCCCAGTATTCGCAGAGAGAATTTGAGGAAAGCCTTAAAAACTCATCAAAGTATACTGTTGTTGAACAATATAATACAAATTTCAACGGTAGTTATAATAATACAAGTAGTACAAGTACTACTTATTCCCCATACAATTCTAGTGCTTCAAATCCAAATTATAATATGCAAAACCAGTACAATCCATACAATATGGGTAATGCAACACAAAACAGAGATATATTTGCAAATATGGATAGTGTAAAGCCAGACCTTAAAGGCGAAAGAAAGAGAATTGCGCTGGCGATGCTTGCCATTGCAATAATTGTTATAAGCGGTTTTGGAATAGGAAAAGTTGCTTCATTTTTAGTAAATGATGTTTTTAAGGAAAGCTCCTTTAGCATTGAAAGCAGATTAGAGGAAGAATATAATATTATTGTAAATACAGGCGGTAGTGCTGATATTACAGAAGATAATATGGATATAGAAATGTTGAATGATGAGGAGAATATCAATAAAGCCCTGGTATGTCTTGAGGAAATTTTAGATAGACTTCCAGAGGACTTTTTAGACGAAGTAATGAAGGGTTATGGTAATGATAGATATTTAGAGATAAATATTACCGGCAAAATGCTTCGACTTACTGATAATAGAGAGGTTTTGGGGCTTACCACCTATGAAACCTATAAGGATGTAATTAGATTAGATGGTAATGCTACCTCTTGGAATGAATATAAGGCAACAGTTGCACACGAGTTGTTCCATGTAATTGACTTTGAAATGGATCAGTTTGACGAAGGCATAAAGGATATTAGAAACTGGAAAGCAACTAATCCAGCAGGCTACGGATATTCCTACACAAATGGACAGTTAGAGCAATATACAATATATGGTGATGAAATAGAAGAGGTATATTTTGTAAGTGAATATTCAAAGGAGGATGTGTATGAGGATAGAGCAGAGGTATTTAGTTATTTAATATCAGTAGATGAAAATGACGAATTACCATTGGCATACGAAAGTGAGCATGTTCAAGAAAAGGTGGTTTTGCTAATAGAAGAAATGAAGGACCATTTTGAGTCAGCAGATGATGCAGATGCCTATTGGAATAGCTGGGGTATTGAATAAAAGGGATAGTTGCAAATAAAGAAGCAGCTAAAAATGAAAATGTATAAAACCTCCAATTTTGGAAAAACTTTTTATAAGTTTCCGATTGGAGGTTTTTATGAGAAAAAGATTATTGCTAATAATAACAATATTATGGGTAGTTGCATTTGTAAGAATGATTTTATTTGAAGAAAAGGATAATAATATAAATATAGCAACAGCATTTTCAAATGAAAGGTTTGTATACACAGAAAGTGTATTAAGTGTAAATGCCAGCTTGGGAAATGAATATTTTACAGAGGAAGAAAAGGGTGAATATATAAAAAAGCTTGCTAAGGGAATTGGGCTTGATAATGAATATAATATTGAAAATAAAAGACAGGAAAATGAGTCAACTGTTGAAATTTCAAAAGCAGCTAAAAACGCTTATACAAGTATAAGAATTGTCACAAATGAAACACAAAAGGATGATAGTATTATACTTGTAAAAAACTACTTATATATAGATATTAAAATATCTAATTCCTTAGAAAGTGCAGTAATGTACAAGGAGAGAGTAAAAAAGGTCTTAGAGGAAATGAATATTGTAGGAGATATTTCGCTAAATTTAATAGGTAATGTAAAGGGCGAATTAAATGATACTGAAAAGAATAATATATCTGATGAAATAATGAAAAATTTAGAGGCAGATTATATTACTGGCAATACAAATAAAGGTATATATACAATATACGCATATTCAGAGGGTATAAAGGATTACATTATGCTGGGGGACAAGAAAACAAATGTAAATATAGCGATTACCTATGATGAGAAAAATAATCTTACTAAAATATATATGGCGACGCCCATAATAACACAGGATTTTTAAAAGGACAAAGTTCGTTATATTGGAAACATCATATTATAAATAAAAAAGCATCAGGTGAGAGTATGCAAAGATTTGATATGAATTCTTTATATGGCAGCAGCTTAGACGAGGACGCACAGTTTGATTATTTTAAAGAAATGTATCCTATAGCCCTAAGAAAAATGCAAAGTATAGTTGATGAGGCATGTGATAAAATGGAATATGACAACAGCCTTATGTATGACGAGTATCCAGATAAGGTAATGTTAAAAAGAAAATCCTTAGAGCTGGTAAAGGAATATGGTGTTGATGACCAGATGACAAAAGATATAATGGATGTTTTATTTGTTAATGAAATTGTAAGAAGGCGTATAAGATATAGAAAGATAAAGGGATATTGCTAAAAAAAGTATTGTAGTTTTCTATGAAAACTATTAATATAAAAGCATAAAAATATTTGGAGATAAAATGGAAAAATTATTACAGCTAATAGATGAAATACAATGGGAAAAATTAGTAGAAGGTGTAATTAGTGACAAAAGGAATAAGGCTGAGGTACAAAAGATAAAGCTTCGACCTGTGGTCATAAAAAATACTTTTCTTATTCAGGTTACTGAATATATAGGAAAACAGGTAATACATGACAATAAAACCCTTGAGGCCATAAAGGAGTATATTTATGTCAGCTTAAGGGATAATTTTAAGCAGGCAAATATCAGGACAGAGGAATATACATATAATATTCTCATAAGTAAAAAGGGACAAGTGACTGTAAAGAAAAAGAAAGAAATAGAAAAAAAGAAGCCTGTGCTTATTCATAACAGAGTAAAAAAGTATTTGTTACAGGAGGGCAAGCCTGTAGATTTCCTAGTGTATTTAGGTGTTATGAATAGTGAGGGCTTTGTAGTTAAAAGTAAATATGACAAATTCAGGCAGATAAACAGATTTTTAGAGTTTGTAGAGGATATTGTTGATAAGCTTCCAAAGAACAAAGTTATTAATATAATAGACTTTGGCTGTGGCAAGTCATATCTTACCTTTGCGATATATTATTATTTAAAAAAAGAGAAAAACCTGGATGTAAATATTGTTGGCTTAGATTTGAAAAGAGATGTTATAAAGCATTGTAATCAGATTGCAACAGATTTAAAATATGACGGTCTGGAATTTTTAGAGGGCGATATTGCTCAGTATAAGGGTAAGGATGATGTTGATATGGTAGTGACACTTCATGCCTGCGATACAGCCACAGACTATGCAATAGCAAAGGCTATTGACTGGAATGCAAAGGTAGTATTGTCAGTTCCCTGCTGTCAGCATGAGCTTAATAACCAGATACAAAACGAAGTACTTTCACCAATCTTTAAATATGGTATTTTGAAGGAAAAAATGGCAGCTTTAATTACAGATGGTATTAGGGCAGGTGTTTTAGAGGAGCATGGATATGATACCCAGATATTAGAGTTTATTGATATGGAGCATACCCCTAAAAATCTTATGATTCGTGCAGTAAAAAAGAAGAATGTTAGTTATGCTAAGAATCAAAAACTGGACAATCTAATTAAGGAACTAAATGTTAAACCTACAATTAAGGAATTGATGTAATGAAAAAAATATTAATAAAATTTGCTGTATTATTAGGAATATTTATTGGAACTATTGGGATATATTTTGCAGTTACTATGGATAGAAAAGAGGAAAAAAAGGAGATAATGCAAACAGCCTCCCTGCCTATTGTAGCTATGGTTTACAATGAAAAAACTGTCAATACCCTGCATGGTTATACTATAGATATGAATGGAAAATATATGAGGGATTCTGTAACACCTATAGGAGAAAACAGAAGTGTCAGCTTTAAGGTGGATATGTATGGAAATGTTATAGCGGGAATTTCCTATGAGCTTAGAAGTCTGGATACAGAAAGATTAATAGAAAAAACAAATGTAACAGATTTTGCTGTAGCAGGGGACAGTGTAACAGGAAGCTTTAAGGTTTCAAGTATGATTGATACCAATGAAGAGTATTTGCTCATTATGAAAATTACAACAGAAAAGCATGGTGAAATCAATTATTATACAAGAGTTATAAATCAGGACAGCATAGATATATTATCACATATAGATTTTATTGAGGGTTTTAGCGAAAGCACCCTGGACAAAGAAAAGGCAAAGGAATATCTTGCATATCTTGAGCCAAAAGCTTCGAGTGATAATTCAAATTTAGGCTATGTTAATTTATATTCCAGCTTTGCAAATGTTACCTGGGGAAATCTTTCGGTAGAGCGTGTAACCAAACCTATTATTGCAATTAAGGAAATTTTAGGTGATGTTGGCTGTTACGAATTAAATTATAAGGTAAGAGCAAAGAATGAAAATGACGCTTATCAGTATTACAATATTACAGAATACTTTAGAATTAAAGCGGGAGTTAATGTAATGTATCTGTATGTTTATGAAAGAAATATGGAACAGATATTTGACTGTAATAGTGGGTCGGTATCAGCAACCCGTATAAATTTAGGCATAGATAGTGACCTTAATGTAAATACAAGCTGTAGTCCTACTGGTTCCTTTGTGACATTTGTCAAGGAAAGAAATCTTTGGCTTATGGATATGAATAATAACAAAATGGTATCTATAATGTCCTTTGAAAGTGGCAGTGACAGCGATGTGCGGGATGTTTTCGATGAAAACAATATTGAAATAGTTTCTACAAATAAAAATGGAAATGTATTATTTATTGTATATGGATATATGAATAAGGGCGACCATGAGGGAGAGGTAGGAACAGCACTTTATCAGTATCAATATAAAACAAATACAGTTAAGGAAATGGTTTTTGTAACCTCAGATAAGCCATACGAAATATTAAAGGGTCAGGTAGGAAAATTTGCATATATTACAGATGATAATATAATTTATCTTATGGTTGAGGATAATATTTATACTATTACAACAGACAGTAATGAATATATACAGCTTGCCAATAACCTACAGACAGGTAATTTCATTATTAATAATGATAACAATATTGTAGCTTGGCACGAAAGTGGAAGTATATATAATGAAACAAGCATTAGAGTAATTAATGTTGCAGACAAAACAGATTATAAAATAACTGCCGGGGAAGGCGATTATGTAAAGGTAATAGGCTTTATTGGTGATGATTTAGTATATGGTGTAGCTCATAAGACAGATTTGTATGAGGATGAATTAGGATATACTGTATTTCCGATGTATAAAATAGTTGTTGATATTTATGGAAAGGATGAGGATTCTGTATATGAAAAGAAGGATATTTATACAAGAGATGTTAGTATTGTAAATAATATGCTTAAGCTTAAGCGAATACAGAAAGAGGCTGATGGAAAGTTTGTTGAAGCTACGGAGGATCAGATTATAAATAAGCTTGACAATACCAGAGCAACGGTAGAGTTAAGTACCATAGCTACAGATATGAAAAATACAGAATTAGTTTTAAAACTGGCATATACGGTAACCAGTGATAATGCTTTGACAAAGGTTAATCCGGAAAGCATTGAGTTTGTAGGCTCTAATGATATGGGCAGAGGCGAAGAAGATTTGACTGACAATAATTATTATGTATATTGCAATGGTACAATGTATCTTAAAACTGGAAATCTTACTACTGCAATAAATACTGCTAATGACCAGTATGGAGTAGTAGTTTCTGGAAGCGGTAATTATGTTTGGGCAAGATTATCAAAGCTTGACAATAAGGTTGTGTCCTCTGCTACAGATGCTGCAGCGCCGCATTATGGGTCGATTGGAAATGTGCTAGAGGATAAAAATATAGATACCTTAGATGTTTCCGGAATAAGTATAGAGGCAGCGTTATACTATATAACAAAAAATATGCCTATATTAGTTAATCTTCCAGATAGGGGCGTAGTTGCTATATCTGGTTATAGTGGTTATAGTGGAAATGTAGATACTGTTTATTTTAGGGCATATGACGGAGAAAGCTTTAATATGCCAATAAAGACTGCTGAAAAGGAAATAAAAGCAGGTGGAGATAGATATATAGTTGTGAAAAAATAGCTGAATATTAGGGGCTAAATATTTATAAAAATAATGAATTTATGGATGAAATATGATAAAATAACAGAAACGATGTACGAGGAAATTATAAAATGAAAAAAAGCAAAAAGAAAATAAATATAAAGGCATTAGTAAGACAGCTTTTGCTATCAGCATTGTATTTACTTATATTTGCTGCCATTGGAGCTTTTATTGCATATAATTCAGTATACGGAAATCCAGACAAAACGGTAGAGCAGGTATATGGAAGCTATGAGGCTGGCAGTTGGACACAATTCTATAATTTATCAACAGTAGAGGAAAGTAAATTAGTAAATCTTACAACCTTTGTTAATGCTATGCAAAATGCCAGAAATGGTGTGGATACTTCAAGTATTAAAGAGGAAGGTATAAAGGAGGAGGATGATAAGGTAGTTGTTACTGTTTCCTACAATTCAGGTGAGGAAACTAAAAAGGATACCTTAAATATAGTTAAAACAGATGAAAAGAAATATAAGCTTTTTCCTATATGGAAGGTTGATTTAAGCAATATGATAGTTGAAAATGTGGCTATTAAAGCACCTTATGGTTACAAGCTTACTATTGACGGAATAGATGTTTCTGATGTTGAAAGATTGTGTTTTCCAGAAGAAAATATGATGAAATATTATTTTGACAGAATATTTGCAGGCACTCACGCAATTAAGCTTACAAGAGAGGGAATGCAGGATATTAATGAATATGTAGATTTGTCAGAAGCTGGTATGGTATATGAGGTTCCTTCTGACAAGGTTGTACTTAAAGAACAGCTTGCAAAAAATGCACCTGAGATAGTATTTGGCCTGTACAAATGTGCTTTTGAGTCAGCAGGTGTGTCAGAGCTGTTAGATTACTTTACAGATAATGGATGTAAACAGCTGCAGGATATTTACGAACAGCTTTATAGTGATATTAATGCGGAGGATGGTGCATATCTTAGAGTAATTGAAAATGTAGAATATGATGTGTCCGTTGACAATAGTGTGGAAGGAAAAAGCGTAGATGCGGTAGTTCATTTTACTTGTACCTTCTGGGCAAAAACACCTAGAAATATGAATTCTGGTGTTAGAAAGGATTATGAAGGAAGTGCAGAAAGCACAGTTGTAATCCATTATGTTGTATCTGAGGGACAATATATTGCAGATGGAATGGATTTTAAGTGTATAGACTACTCACAAAAATAAATGGAGAAGAAAATGGGAAAACAGTATTTTAGAGCTGGCAATATGGTTTATCCGGTACCGGTAGTTATGATAAGTTGTAAGAGAGAGGACGAAAAACCAAACATTATTACTACAGCCTGGTGTGGAACTATCTCCTCTGATCCTGCAATGGCATATATATCTGTCAAGCCATGCAGATATTCTTATGACATAATAAAAGAAACAAAAGAGTTTGTAATTAATCTTGTAACAAAGGATTTGACATATGCTACTGATTATTGTGGAGTAAAGTCTGGAAGAGATGTAGACAAATTTAAGGATATGAAGCTGACACCATTAGAGTCAAAGTATATATCAGCACCAGGTATTGAGGAAAGTCCTGTAAACATTGAGTGTAAGGTAAAACAGATTATTGATTTGGGCTCTCATCATATGTTTATAGCTGAGGTGTTAGGTGTAACAGTTGATGAAAAATATATGGAGAAGAGTGGAAAATTCAACCTTAATAGCTCAGGGCTGGTTGCATATTCGCATGGAGAATATTTTCAATTAGGGGAAAAGCTAGGTACTTTTGGATATTCGGTAAGGAAAGTCCAAAAGCCTAAAAAGAAAAAAGCTTAGAGTAAAGGTTGGTGGTTTCGTGAAAATTAGTTCAATGTATATTTCAAACTTTAAGTCTATTAAAAGGTTAGAAATTTTAGATATTGATTACGCATTTATTTTAGTAGGAAAGAATGGCACTGGTAAAAGTGCAGTAATAGATGCAGTTCGTGCAGTTACGGGAAATTATGAGGTTAAGAAAAGTCATTTTAATAACCCTAACCAAAATATCCAGATAGGTATTAACTTAGAAGCCTCTACTGAGGCAATGGAAAGAATGTTTGAATGGGGAGTAGTAGTTAAGGCAAAGGATTATGATGAGTGGGAGGAGATTTTTCTGGAAAGATTTCCAACATTTATAAACAATCAGATTAAAATAGTTTATGAAGTAACACCAGAGCTTAAGGTAAGCTATATGGACGAAAACAGAAATGAAAATCCTTATATAAAGGATATACTTCCAAAGTTGTATTATATAGATCATACAAGAAATTTGAGGGAATTTCAAAGTGGGTTATTTAATTTAAAGTATGATTCAGAGTTTTCAATGACTAGAGATAAGGTCTGCATTTATGATAAAAGTATAGAATGTAACCATTGCTTTAAGTGTATTGAAGATATTGCTCAAAAAACAGGCGGGGAATTATCAGTTCATGAAACAGCAAAGCTTATGGAATATAAGCTTTACAAGGTAAACCTAGGAAATTTTGCGGATACAGTTAATAAATATTTAAAGCAAAATGGTACTTTATATAAAACAGTTAATTACCAGTTAGATATGGATATTGAAAGACTATTTAAGGTAAAGACCTCTATTTCAAATGATATAACTGGCGAGGTGGAAATGCTCGACACTCTTAGTGCCGGTACAAAAAGTATATATATGTTATCTCTTATTGAGGCATATATTGAGGAGAAGAGCCGGGTACACAGTCTTATTATGATAGAGGACCCAGAGATATTTCTACACCCACAGCTACAAAAAATCGCAAGTGAGATATTGTATCGTCTTTCAAAGAAAAATCAGGTAATATTTTCCACATATTCACCAAATATGATTTTTAATTTTTCATCAAGACAGATAAAACAGGTGGTTTTAGATGAAGAATATAACACCAGTGTTGTTGAAAATACAGATATTGATATTATTCTTGATGATTTAGGCTATACAGCTAACGATCTTATGAATGTAAGCTTTGTGTTTATAGTGGAGGGAAAGCAGGATAGCAATAGACTGCCAATGTTGTTAGAAAAATATTATTCTGAAATGAGAGATGAGGACGGACGCCTTAACCGAATTTCTATTATAGCAACCAATAGCTGTACTAATATAAAAACCTATGCAAACTTAAAATACATAAATAAACTGTATTTAAAGGATCAGTTCCTTATGATAAGAGATAGTGACGGAAAAAATCCTAGATATTTAGTAAAGCAGCTTTGCAGCTATTATAGTAAACGAAAAAAAGAGGATGTGGATAATCTTCCAAATGTTACGCCTAAAAATGTATTGGTTTTGAAATATTATTCCTTTGAAAATTATTTTCTAGACCCAAAGGTAATGGCAAAAATAGGTGTTATAAAAAGCGAGGAGGATTTCTATAACATTCTTTATCAAAAATATAAGGATTATTTATATAGACTTCCTAGCTTTAAGAGATTAGTTAGAACAAAGAATGTAAGGATAAATAGCAGCAAAGATATTAAGGAAAACCTTGAGGCAATTAAAATCTATGTGAGAGGCCATAATCTGTTTGATATTTTCTATGGAAAATACAGAAATTATGAGGATGATATATTGAAGAAATATATTGATGAGGCACCGAGGGATAATTTTAAAGATATATTGGATACTATTGACTCGTTTGTGTATTTTGAAAATAGGAGGAGGGTTTTCTAATAGAGAGTGTAAGGGATAATTGGTTAAACCTATACTTATAATAATATGCCTACTTTGGAAAACATTAGTTCAAGCTTTCAATTTTTTCTAATAGAGCATATAAAAGATAGTTGATTTAAAAAAATGTCAGGCAAAACTCGCAATAATATTTATAGGAAATCTATAGGTATTGATGCTCAAACATTGCCTGACATTTTTACATTATCTTTTATATACTCTATAAGAAAAACTAAGAAAGCTCTCGATATGTATTCCAAAGTAGGCATATTATTATAAGTATTAGTTTATGGCAAAAACTTACACATAATCAATTAGAAATTTAGAGAACTTTAAATAAAATTTTGAAAAATTGGTATTCCTGTTGGTTTTAGTTATAGGCAAAAACTCAAATATAATATAGGGTGGCAAATAATTTTTAGTCCAGTTTGGCTAGGAGGATTTCAATTATAGCACCTCTTGTGTCATTATCGATTTCAAGGCTAATTAGCTGTGATAGTATATAATCTGTACTGCGATGTTCTTTAAAACCTCTGTAAAGGACCTCTTTCTGATTGTAATCAATTTCAGCCCTGCTCAGTATTTCGTAGATTTTTGAAGCTATTGGAGCTTGGGTAATTTCAAGTGGAGTTTTAAAATCTACGGAAATATCAAAGGAGTAGTCCCAATTAGGAATTTCAATAGTAAGGATATGTGTATCTGAATTATATTCAAAATTTTGTAATTGTGTATTTCCTATTTGAACAGTTGGTAAAGCTTCATTGATGCAGAAAAACTTAAGGGTAATATTCCTTTGCTTAGGAATAAGGTTTAAGCTTCCTGTTGGTTTACTTATTTTGAAAAAGCCATTGTCCTGCGAGTATTCCATATGTGTAATAACACATTCGCCTTTTTTGTAATTGGAGGTTGAATTATCATCCTCATATAAGTCAAAGGAGTTGTTAGCTCCTGGGTAAATGTTAATTGTTAAATCACTAGGATTATTTAAAAAGTCATTGCCGAATATGTGGTTTGTGGTTGGCAAAATTGCACCAGCTTTGGCAAGGACAGGAATAGAGCTGTAATCTCGATACATATCTACAAAACGGTCGCCGTCATAGACTACATTTGTAAATATATCGAAAAATTTCCCTTCAGGAAGCCATACCTTAACCTTTGCCATATTTATACCTTTTATGTTAGGAGTGGTAATTGGGGCGACTATAAGCTCGGTGCCAAATAGATACTGATTACCTACCTCATAAGCATCCCACGCCTCCGGATATTCATAGTACATAGGGAGTGTCAGAGGACGACCTTTGTAAGCCAGATAATTCATTGTATATAAATAAGGAATCAGCTTGTGTCTAAGGCGGAGAAACTGGTTCATTATCTGGTGAATTTCCAATGGGAAATTCCAAGGTTCTTTTCCGGAAAAATCATTGCAGGAACTATGAAGTCGCATTATTGGGGAAAATACACCAAACTGATACCAACGAAGCTCCAATTCGTTATCCCTTGCACCTGCCATATGTCCGCCAATATCGTGACTCCACCAGCCATAGCCTATATTTGAAGCATTAGCAGTGAAGTAGGGCTGGAAATCAAGCGAGTCCCAGGTAATATGTGTATCTCCTGAAAAACCAATAGGGTATCTGTGGCTTCCTGGACCTGCATAACGGGAAAAGGTCAAAGGCCTATTATTGTTTTTTCCGTTGTCTAGGAAGTGATAATGGTTAAGTATCCACAAAGGGTCAAGCCCATCGATTTTAGAACCAGAGCCTTGCTGCCAGTCTATCCACCAAAAATCCACACCTTCATTTTCTAATGGGTGATGAATATATTTAAAATACCCCTCCATAAATTTAGGGTTGGTACAGTCAAATTCTATAGGCTCTTCTTTATCAATATCCTTCTCCATATATGCTGCAAAATCGTTGTAAGCATCCTCGTAGGCACGGACGCCATCAGCAGGATGAACATTTAAGGTAACCTTCATGCCTCTTTGGTGAAGATTGTCGAGAAACTCTTTTGGATTTTTAAATAACTCTTTATTCCAAGTGTAGCCTGTCCAGCCACTACCATATTTTTCGGGTATATTAACCAAGTGCCAGTCCATATCAATAACGGCAACAGAGAAGGGAATTTCCTCATTAGCAAAGGAATCCATAAGGGAAAGGTAGGTTTCTTCGCTGTATCGGTAATATCTGCTCCACCAGTTTCCAAGTGCAAAACGAGGAAGAAGTGGTGTGCTGCCACATAAGTAGTAGAAGTCCTTTAGAGCCTCCAGGTATCTGTGTCCATAGCAAAAAACATAAATATCAATGCCAGTATCAATTCTAGGGGATACAAAATCCTCATTAACAAGGAGAGATTTACTGTCATCTAACACACTATAGCCCAGACGGGAAATAATTCCAGTATCAAGAGGAGTAGAACCGTTTACATTGTCAAGGGTTCTGGAAGTTCCTTTAAGACTTACATCCTCCATACCATAATGCCATTGGTTATTGTATACAATATTTGTACCCTTTACCTTAATAGAAAGACCATTAGAAGAAAAATTTTTCTTATTATAGTAAATATCCATATATTCTGTTGAAATATCTAAATGGTCTGCGTAATCCTTTAGAACAAAATTGACTTTGGGAAAGTCACGATTAACAACAATCTGGGTCGCATCATCGACGAATCCTCCATTTGAATTATATTCCAGTCTGACTAAGGACGGTGTAAGCATAGAAATTCTGTAATTTTCACCAGAGATAATGTTTTCTGTATTAGTAGCTGGATTAGATTTAAATTCTGTATTTTTCATATAAAGTCCTCCTTAGATTTCTTGCGTAGAATTTGACAGGCGCTAAAAATTGTTACGATAAATTAATATAGAAAATTATACTATTTTTGTATAGGGAAAATCAATAAGTAAAATTTGAATACCTTTTTAAAAAATGGGTATACTATTTAGTTTAGATAAAAAGGAAAGAGCCGATAAACGGTGATTGCTTACTTGTTCATCGTCCCTGCCCCTGCCAGTTATTGTTTTTCTGTTTGGTAAATCGGGAAATAGTAGTCAAATTTGACGATATACTTTTTTCTGTGATTTGTAACCAAAGTCAAAACAGACAACAAAAGTTGTCTTAAATGACTACTATTTTCTTTGCATTTGTGCTACACTATAAATAAATAAAAGTTATGGAGGCAAACTTATGGGAAATTTGAAGAATAATATTGATCATTATATGGAATTAAAAGGGATAAAGATGTATAGTCACTTACTAGTTAATATTGCACACGAATTAGGAATCAAAGGACAAGACGCATATAAATTTGCAA
>ENA-OUQF01001582-OUQF01001582.1-human-gut-metagenome-genome-assembly--contig:-NODE-1582-length-13254-cov-3.654519_pt1 | contig 13254 bp, 10 predicted proteins | sample MGYA00237947_ERZ548826 | MGnify/ENA primary metagenome ERZ548826 (study PRJEB26490, sample SAMN05194701) | human gut metagenome | biome: terrestrial biome; feature: human-associated habitat; material... | reverse complement strand
AATATCAATATTATCACTTGATAACATACTTCCAAACAAAACATTCTCATAAACATTTAGACTTGGAATTAAAACATAATTTTGAAAAATAAAGCCAATATATTTTTTCCTATATTCAGTAATTTCATTATTACTTAATAAATCGATTCTAGAGTTCAAAAATAATATAGAACCACTTGTTACTTTATCTATTCCAGCTAATACATTTAATAATGTTGATTTTCCACTACCACTAGGACCTGTTATAACTACAAAGTCACCTTTTTTTATTTTTAAATTAATTTTATCTAACGCATATTCAAAAGAATTATAGTTTTTTCTAACATCCCTAAGTTCGTACAGATTCATACCATCACCCATACTTAATATACGTTAAATATAATTTAATCCCTACTTATCAATAAAATAACAGTGTCGACATAATTCTTCATTCTTTTTACCACACTTAAATCCATTTAAAACAGACATTACTCTATCACTATTTAAAATATCTTCTAATGAGTCCGTAAATATATTACCTAAATTGATTATTCCTTTTGTATCAAGACAACAAGGTACAACTGTTCCATCTGACAAAATACCTATGTGATCTCTTAGGGCATAACATCTTCCTTCTTTAGAGTAATAATCATTATCTAAATCAGGCCAAATAAACTCATGAAAATTATTTATAAAAATATGATTATTAATTTTTATATTAGAATTTATATCTTCCATAGAAAAATTAGTATGATAATGCTTATTTATGCAATCTAAAATAGAATTTGTATACTCACCTTTTACCCATAGGCGATAAGAAATATAAGTATTATCAATATTATCACAAACACTAAATATTTCTTTCATATAATCTTCTAGTGATATGTTATATTTGGATGAATAACTATGAAGTGATATATTAAGTTGTCTAATTTTAGTAGTATATTTTATTCTTGATATCAAGTATCCATTAGTTGTAATATTAACAAAAAATCCATTTTCATAAGCCATATTAATTAAACTTAATATTTGTGGATGAAGTAATGGTTCACCCAAGATATGAAAATATAAATATCTAGTATAGCCCTTTAATTTATCTAAAATAATTTTAAATTCAGGGATTGTCATAAATTTTTTTATCCTTTTATTTTGAATACAAAAATCACATTTTAAATTACAAACATTAGTAATTTCTACATAAACTTTTTTAAGCATAATCTTCACCATCTAAATTATATCATACATATTATAGAGTACAAAAAAATCCTATTTATAATAGGATTTTTATAATATTTCTATCTCCTCAATATCATCATTTTCATCTAATTCATACGATGAAACATATTTAACAAGAATAGGTCTACCCTTCTTTATGACAAAACAGAAATTATTTTTTACATCTTCTTTCATTTCTTTTGTCTTAACTGATACTTTTAAAGTAAATTGATCATTGATACCTTGTCCTATCCAAATTCCCTCACTAGCATTAACGCAAGTTTTGTACCATGATTCAAATTCATATTTTTTAATTTTATCAATACTATCAATAATAATATAATCAATAATACCTAAATCTTTTGCAGGTTCAAATATTTCATTAAATTTATTTTTATTTTCCATTGATATTTTATTTTTAAAGGCATCTATTCCTATTATTATACAGTGCATATGTTTCTTATTTTTAAATATGTCTTTATTATAATTATTATTAACATATAATTTATTATTTTCAGATACATAATTATGTATTGTTTCAAATATTTTATTAAAGGAATTATCAACATAAGTACATGATTTAACTAATTTATCATCACATGCATAGTCTTCAGCATTAATAACAATTAAATCAGAAGATTTTCTCTTACATATTTGATAAATAAGACCATTAGCAAAACTAATATTATTTGCCAAATCAATAGATGATACTATTGTTACAAAATTTTTCTTAAAATCAAAATCAATTGGTTTTAAATCATTCTTATCAATACCTATAATTGGGTTATTTTGTTTATTTGTAAATGATTTAATATCATCATATGTAACAACCTCTGGTAAAGTTGGAATTTTGTTTGCTCTGACACTAGGATTCATGCTCATACATTTTTCTTTAATATATGATGCAATATTATCTTTTTCACAAACAAGAGCTGTTTGAAATTCGTATACATCATCTTTACGAATAATTCCTCTTCCAAAGTATTTAGATGGATAAACTTTATGAACATTACCTAAAATAGTTGTGAAGTCATCGTTATTATTTTGATTAAGAGCAAATATCTGTGTGAAGTTTTGTTTTAATTTAAATCTAATTCCATTTGGATTAGTAATTGTTAATAAGAAATAAATTCCATATTTAGAACAATCTCTTGTAATAATATTTAATAAATCTTCATAATCAGTATAAGTTTCTTGATATGCTTCATAGTTATTAATAACAACTACAATAGCAGGCTTCTTACTACCACTATTTTTACAATAATTTTCATAACTTCCATTATAATCAGCAAATAACTTTTTACGTAATTCAATTTCATCTTTAATAATACTAAATAATTTACTTACCTTTTCTGTATCATTAATTCCAACTATATCACCAACAATTGGACATTTATCAAAATATCTAAGTACTTCAGATCCAAAATCCATTATATAATAATTAACATCAAGAGCTGTATACGTAAGCATTGACGAATAGATCATAGTTGTTATAAAGTTTTCTTTACCACTACCAGTTCCACCATAAACTAAAATATTTCCATCTTTTAAAGATAGTGTTAATAAATGTTGGGCCTGCATACTTGGAACATCATATTCTCCAATAATTGGATTTATATCATAATCATCTTTAATATAATTATATTTATTACTTAAATCATCTACTGTAATAAATGATGGTATAGCATCAAGCCATAGTGGTTTACAACTAATATGTTGTTCTGCTGCTATATCAGATAAATATTTTAAAATATTAGATAATTCTTCACCTTTAGATACAACATTTTCATTTTTCTTTTTTGTTTCCATTGTCTTAACAGAATATCCAATATTATCAATTACTTGTAATGATGTATCAATATTTTTCTTTATTTTAGGTGATGGAATATATTTACCACCTGTCCAAGCAGACTGTCCTAAAACAAATACTTCATTAAAACCAACTTGTAAATAAAATCTACCTGTTTGTTTTAATAAGGCTGCATCAGGACATTTTATTACTTCGGTTGAATCACTTTTATCTTGAACACGTAGACATACCCTAAAACGAGTATTACTCCAAATTTGTGAATCAACAACTCCACTAGGTTTCTGTGTTGCCAAAATTAAATGAACACCCAAAGAACGACCTATACGAGCAGTTTGAATTAAATGTTCCATAAACTCTGGTTGCTGTTGTTTCATCTCAGCAAATTCATCAGCTATAATAAATAAATGTGATACAGGAACATCAACAACATGGTCTCTATACATTTTTTGATACTTATATATGTCAATAGTACTTTCACCAGTTTTTTCACGAGCCTCATTAAAAATACGTTGTCTTCTTTTTAATTCACTCTCGAGTGATGCTAGTGATCTTTTAATTTCATTAGTATCCAAATTAGTAATTGTTCCAACTAAATGTGGAAGTTTAATTCCTGTTACCTTATTTTCAAAAGCACCAGCAAGTCCACCACCTTTATAGTCAATTAAAATGAACTGAACTTCATAAGGATGATAATTAACAGCTAAACTTAAAATATAAGTAATAATAAACTCTGATTTACCACTACCTGTCATACCAGCTATTAATCCATGTGGTCCATGATACTTTTCATGTAAGTCAAGATTTATTTTTTCACCACTTTTTCCTATACCAACTGGAACTTGAATATTCAAAATAGGTGTATTTTTCATCCAACGTGACATTGAATTCAATTGCTCAATTTTACCAACATCATACATCTCTAAAAATCCTAATTTACTTGGAATTTGTCCACTTGAATCACTATCAATTTCAATTGGTATATTACTAAGAACTTTAGAACACTTATATATATCATATTTTGTATCCATATCAAGTGTAAACTTTTGACTGTCATTCATCGATACATTTTTAAACATTTCTGATTGTTTATCAGAAGTATTGATAAAAACTTGACACTGATCTGGAAGCGTACTTATCTTATCATTAAGAATGATAATACTAAATCCAAGATTTTTCTTTTCTTCTAATATTTTCTTAATAAAATCAAAATTTCTAATTGATTTAAAAGAATCAGTAATAATAACATACTTTTCGCGATATTCAGCTTGTTTAGTTACCTTACTACTATTTTCAAGTCTCTCATATAAAATACGATCTAAATTATAGCAAAGTTCTTTATATTCATCCTGATTTGAAGCAAAATAACGAATTGTTCTATCATCACTCCAAAGATGAGGAAGTATTTTCATATATTCCCAATTACTTTCCTTCTCTTCATTTGTAAACAAAACAAATTTAACATCATCATAACTATGAAAAGCAAGCAATTGTAATAAAATATTTTCAATTAAACGTTTATTATTTGCTTCGTTTCCAATAATACCTGTAATATAATTTTCTGATAATGAGAAAGGAATTGGTACATTAGAAAGAGTTTTAGGTTCACTTCCAAGTTTATTTAACATATCTTTTAAATTGTCAGAAGCTAGTGAAAAATGTTCTTCAGGATATCCAATATGAATATCCATTGGTAATTGTCCAAGACCAAGAGAAACAGTTAAAAAGTCATCATCCTCTTTTCTTCTTTCCCAAAGATTAACTTGTTTATTTAAAATAATACTTGCGCATTCCCCCAAATTAGGATACTTATTATTTAAAATAGATTCCTGATTTTTTCTTTCCTCTAAAATCTTCTTTTGCTTTTCATCAATATACTCGCCATACTTTTCTTGACGAAGTTTTTCTTGCTTTTTTCTTTTTGCCTTTTGATACTTCTTAGTGATAATTGGCCATACAAGTGTACTTGCAAACATAGCAATTCCCATAACAAGTGAAGGTATAGCACTAGAAAGTTTTGACCCATTAGAAACATTATTAATAGCCGAATACATCATCATTAAAGACATCATACTCATAGTAACCATTGGACCTACTGTTAATATAAAAGGTGAATCATCTTCATCATTCTTTTCAGGTGGAGCATCAACCTTTAATTCTAATTTTTGAATAGAATGAATAAATCTAGGCTTTTTGTGAAAATAAGAGTCAGGTTCATAAAGTTCCATCTCTAACTCATTTTCATCTTCTTTAAAAGAATCTTCATTTTCTATTAAATTTTGGGCCATTAAGTTACAACTTACTACCCCATTAGGATTATTACACATCAAATATCTATTACCAGATGAAATAATGATTGATAACTTTAATCCTAAAATAAATACAACATCACCATATTCAAGTTCTGCTACACCATTAACTCTAACACCATTTACAAAAATTCCATATTGAAACCCATTATCATGAATTTTTATTTTTTCTCCCTCAAATGTTAGCTTGGCACAAAAATCACTAACAGCATTAAACTTATAAACAAGATCACAATTAGAACTTCGACCTATTGTGAATTCATTTTTTATACTTGATAGATCATAATAATTAACATTCTTTTCATAAACAGGAGAACAATAAACCAAAAAAGTATGATTACTTGCAATATCCTTAATATTATAAAAATTATACTCATGTAAAGCTACATCAGGAACATAAATACCATTTTGTACAACTGATACTTCACTATTGCTAATTAATTTCCATCCATCACTACTAGCCTCAATATTAATTAAGTTATGTTCATTACCATTTTTATCTATATCAGAAATCCAATAATTTCCACTAATACTATCAGGTAATAATACATGCTTAATCTTATTTTCTTTAATTAATGAAACCCGCATTTTACTCACCTCTATTTTACAAACTTTTATTTTTTTCCATTATATCATAAATCTGTTCAATATCATCTTGACCAAATAATACTAAATTTTCACTATCGGAACCATATCGCGTACCTGCATACTCAGAAGTTATGTACTCATTAAAATGATAATCAACATACTTAACAACTAAAACTTCATCCCCAGGTGATTTTAACTTAACTATATCTCCAACCTTTAATTTATCATGAAATGTTGTATTTGCACTTTTTCTCTTTTCACAATAGTCATGAAAGTCTTTTATTATCTCGCCATTTTCATCAATAAAGTTAACCTCTCCACTATTCATAGTAAATCTACTGTCATAATCTATCCTATCTAATTTTGTATTATCATTCATATTAATTTCTCCTCATATGTTGTTCAATAAAATTATTTATATTTCCTGATTTATACTTAATTGCAAAATCAATAAGATAATCAGGTACTCCTTTATTTCGATATAAATTAATTTTTTGAATTTTATCTAGACTTGTTCCTTCAGCAAGTATTTTATCTAATTCTACTTTACCACGTATCTCTTGCATTTGATAAGAAGTTTTAACTAAAGAATTAGCTAAATCTTTGTTTCTAAAATAATTTACATTAAGATTATCAATAAACCTTGTCCTATCAATTGCATCAGCATCTTTAAGTATATCAGCAATCTTTTTAACATCCATAATATCATCCATAGGAATTGAATATTTTCTGCATATATTATCAAAATTTTGAAAGTCTTCCGAAGCAATTATATTTTTAAAATCGACTGTTGACATATCACTAATATCAACAATACCAGATATTTTAGAAATAACTTTATCAAGCTCATTTTTATTATTGTCACTAAGATTTTTTCTAAAATCATTTAATGACAAATCATGAGAAATACTCATATTACTTTTAGCTAAAAGATCATCAAACTTTCTTCCAAGTTCGTCAACTTCATGATATTCAATTATAGCAGCTATTTTATTTACATCTGAAGTTGAATACTTTCCTTTTAAATTTTCAACTACTTCATTTGCACTTACATATGAATGCCCTGAATGACCTGCATAAACACCGACATCATGATATTTTGATGCTTGTACTAATAAATCCATATTATGCTCACTCAAATTTAATTTGTCACCCATATACATAGAATATAGCATTACTCTCTCAACATGGCTAACATCATGTTCTGCAATTTTAGAACCTCTACGATATAAATTATCAATATCAATTATTTTATCTTCATAGTTTGCCATTAATCCTTTTTTTTCCATATAATCAACAAAATTATCTACGTCAACACCATCATTTAATTTATTAAATAAATTATTATAATTTGATTTTGAAGTCAAATGCTTATTATTAGATAAATCCATATCTCTAACAACATTTTGTTGTTGTGTTAAATTTTTATTAACAGACAAATCCATATTTCTGCTAACATCACTTTGTCTAGAAGATTTATTAAATACATTTTTTATTTTTTCTATAGGTGTTTGACTATAAATTTCCGCTTTTATCACAATTTTACCATTAACGACTTCTGGTTTTGATAAAATTTTTAATGTAGTATTTCTACTAAGCAACCACTCTTTTGCATTTCTACCTAAATAAGTACCTTTTGTGCCCTTAGGTGCCAAAATTTCCAAAACTATATTATTTTGATCATAGCAAGCATCTTTTATAACACTTGTACTTGTAAAAGCTTTGTCATCAATTAAATCGCCTACTTTTATACTATTAATATTTAACTTTTCGCCTTTAAAAAATAAATTATTTACACCTCTATATAAAATAGTATCTTCTTGTAAAGGTGAACTTTTTTTTATCATATTATCCATACTTTCAACAATGGACTTATAGTCATTCTTATCCATATAATAACCTAGTCCATGTATTTGTTCTAAATATCCTTTTAAAGACTCTTTATCAGCATGATAAATTCTACGCTCACCATTTTTAGTACAAAAATCGACATCAGAATCTCTTAAATAAGCTCCAATAACAGGTCCAGTTACTCTGACATACCCTTCTCTTTCATTAAGCTCACTATAAGTGAATGTATATCTAGGATCATTAAACTCTCTATGCGTTCCAAAAAATGAATTAATATCATTATCATCTTTTAACCTTATTGCATTATCAAATTTTTCTAAACTATCACTGATACTGCTCTTTGTATTTACACGTCTAACATTATTTTTCTCAATTAATTTATCTGTATTTGCTTTAATCTTATCTACTGTGTTATTACCTATTTTATTTTTTATTTTAGATAAAGCTTCTGTATTATTTTTAGATAATTTAGATAAATAATCAGCTTTAATTGTATTTACATTCTTTTTATTACTTAACAATTCTTTAAGGCTTTTAGCCATATCACTAGTATCATAATTATCATAAACATCTTTTGACACACTTTTATAAACTAACCTATCATTTTCTTTTACAAGACAGAAATATTCTTTTGTTGTTTTAGAAGAATTAGAAAGATCGAATTTTCCATCCCATGAAATAGCATGATCATCTAAATTACGAATTTTTAATTTTGAACTTTCGAGTGCTGACATATTAGGATTTACTTTAACTGCAGTCGTTTTTAAAGGAATATCATCTATATTAGTAGCAAATGCACCAACCTCTGGTATACCATTAAAGAAGAATGTTTTCTTATTACCATATGAAGAAAGTACTCCACTACTTTTAATAACACCACTATCTATAATAGCATCTGCAGCATCTTCTGTTGTAAAATGATATAAGCCATTCATTTTAATTGAATCATTTAATCCATTAAAATTATTTGTATCATTATATACATATTTTTTTAAGTTAGATTTTAAATAATCTTTTGTATAATCACTTGAACTACTTGATTTATATGACAAATCATTCATATTAAATCCACCAGATTTACTTATATTTAATAAATTCAAATCTGATTGTAAACTTTTAAATTCTTTCTCTATTCCATCATAACTTGCATTAAGTTTTTGAGCATAACCTTTTTTTGTATAATCCATATATTGTTTATAATCATCACTATTTATAATATCAGATAGTTCCTTGTAACGATTTAGTTTACTCTGAATTAATGAATCTGTGTTAACTACTTCACCATCAACATTCTTTCTAATATTTATATCAGTGTTTGTCTTAGTTGTTCCGTCTACCTTTTTAGCTAAATCAGTAGCTTCACCAAAAGCACTCATTCCTGCACCCATTAATGTATTAACTACAAGTCCATGAACACCACCATTATATTCAAATAAGGCTTGATATTTTTCTTGAGATGATAACTCTTCCCACGTTTTATCACTTATTTTGTTACCAGATTTGTCATAATTTACTAGCATTAAAATTTGTTCTTTCTGTTCATCAGTATATTCCTTATTCATATCCAATAATGGATTTATAATTGAATCAGCAGCTGAATCAGCTCCATCCATCGCTATTCTAAATAGTGAGTTAAATGCTTTATTTTTAAATACAGTAGATCCACCTATCTTCTCACCTATAAACCATTGTATACCTTCAAAAGATCCTTTTGAAAAACCATAGGCTAGTCCATCTTCAAAAGAACTACCATTTGCAAATGATTCTTGTACACCTTCCCCATAACCTGACATACCAGCAAGTAGAGGTCTTACAATAGCTCCTCCACCAGGAATAAGCACAGATATGGCAATGATACCTGCTACCTTACCAGTCATATTTCCAACAGTTCTTACAGTATCAAAACCAAGTGAATTATCCTTTACCCATTTTCCAAATGCAGTTTTTTCATAAACAGAATCAAAAAATGACTTTGTATAATCCTTAGCAACTATATTCTTTGCTACTCCAGTAACTTTATCACTATTATTATGTACTTTTTCATTTTTTGTAGAATTTTCATCTATATATTTTCCTACAGAAGTTTTTTTAGCGAGTGAATATGCTAAATCAGATAGACCAAAAAAATCAATAGATCGAACAAATTCTGATCCATTATGTGTCATATCAATACCAAGTTGTTTAAAATCTCCTGTTTTGACAAAATGTTTTGCCGTTGAAAATAAATCTCCTCTAAAATTATTTCCATTGGTCCACATACTAGTAACTCTTGAAATAGTAAAATCTTCTAGTGATTCTCCTAAATTAATTACTCCTTCAGTAAACGACATAGCAGCAGATGTTGTAGTTGCGACAGCTTGTGCACCTGTATCAGATAAAACTTTCCCAAACCACTCACCAGCTGATAAGTTAAGATCAGACAATAATTCTTTTGCTATTGAAACTGTATCTTCTCCTTGAATTTGTTGATTAATAGCACTTTTTAAAAGTCCCTTCATAGTATAGCCTTCTTTTTCAAGTTGTGTTTTATTTTTTACATACATTGCATAAGCAGGCATTACTTCCTTTAATGTTTCGTCATCAATTTTTTCATATTCTGTTCCAATAAGCATTTGCTTAGCTTCATTATAATAATTAGAATATTGTTGTTTTAATTCATCTTTCGTCAAAATTTTTGTATTAAGCATAGATTTATCAAGTGTTTTATTAGAGTTATTATTAGTTGGATTTTTAGCTGGTATAGCAGTTCCTCCAAGTCCGCCTGAAAAGGAAACATTATTTGAAGCAGTATTATTAACTGAAATACTAGCCATTGAATATCTATTTTTATCAAATTTAGGTAATGGTTGTAAATTACTAGTAAAGTAGCTATTAATAGAACTTTCATGAGTTGGAATTGTATTTGAATCCATACAAATTCCATTTTCAGTACATTTCACATCATATAAATAATTTTTCCACCATTCAACAGTAGAATTATAATTACGCTCTATAGCACTATAACAGTCATTTAATTTTGTAGCCATTTGTTCTACTAATTCATCATCGCATGATCTAAAATAACTCATTTTAAATGTATCATAAGTAACTGATTCAAATATTGTTCTTTCATAATGAAAATCGTTATAATTTTTTTCTAATACGTCAACATTTATTTTATTATTATCCATTATAACGATCCTCCTTTTTAATCCATTTTTTGTTTACTCTCCTCAAGTTTAAGAACGGTTTCTTTTAATACATCCATAAACTTTTCCTGTTCCTCATCTTTATATCCTAAATGATATATTTTCCCTATTTGATTATGATTAAATAAGCAAGTTTGATCAAATGACAAAAAACCTTCTGGATATAAACATCCACTATAATCATATATAGTATCCATCTTTTCAACATCAGCAGAGCAATAACCAGTTATCATAAGTTTTTTAGTTGCTCCCCTTAATAAAACCACTGTCCCAAGTGGTAAATATTTTGCAAATCTATCTTTTGTACTTTTATCTTCCATAAATCCTCCTATACAATGGAATAAACTGTTTGTTCTATACCATTCATTTCATCAAAATTTTCTTCAATTAACGAATTTAATTCTGCAATTTCACTCTCCATACCAGACGTATCTACTCCACCAGGTATAGTTATACTTTGACCAACATATATCAAACTAGCATTTTCAATATCATTAACTTCCATAATTTCATCAACAGTGGTTCCATACATAGAAGCTATACCATATAAAGAATCTCCACTTTCAACAGAATAACAAGATACATCAGGAGCCTCTGCAATTTCATTTTCAAGTTCATGAATTCTAGATCTATAACTCTGAATTTGATCATAAAGTTCATTGTATCGATCTATATATCCAGGTATTTCTTCATAAGCAGATAATTTATTTTTTAAGTCTTGATATCTTGTGTCAACTAAATAATCCAATTGATTCTTTAAGAAACTTCTTGATTTTGTATTCCAAACATTTGAATCAGTTATGCTTGATATAGCCTCATTTGTCTTTTCATAATTAATTGCATCTCTACATGAATTAATTGCTTCACGAAGTCTACTTGTATCTACACTTTCAAAAGCCATAATTAAAAGTTTAATCCCCTCATAATTTGCTCATCAACATTCTTGTAATTTATATAACTTTGCTCTAAATATACATTGCCTTGTTTTAAATAATCATATATATCATCAAATGCATTTAAAAGATTATTGTACCTAAAAGCAAAATGGTTAGCACCAGCTCCTGACCATACATCATTTTTAGTCATTCCTGATACTTCTGCACCAATATCTTCAATAATACCTTTCATATTTTCAATAACACTTGCAATTTCATTATGATAAGCTTCTATTTGTTCATAAGATATCTTCATAATATCACCCTAATAATTAATTTTTTTGCTAGCATATGCTTCATCAAGAGTTTCATAAAAACCAGGGACTTTACATAAATATTTATTACACTGTCCCATCATTTCTGCCACAGCATTTAACGCTTCTATATAAGTTTTCATGGCTTCTATATACTTAGTGGCGTCATCTCCTTGCCATGCACTTCCTACATTATTAACAATATTACTTAACTTTTTTATTTCTTGACTAAAATCATCTGTTTTATCACTTAACAGATTATATACATTATCTACACCACTACTATCAACTTCTATATTCATATCCATCCCCTTACTAAATGAATACCGCTAAATATTCATTTAGTAAAGGCTCTATTTCTAGAGCATTATTATTATTGTTGTCCTGTAACAGCTGCATCAACTGATTTGTAAGTTTCAACAACATTAGATAAGTATTTATAGCAGTCATCTACTGCACTTGAAAATTCAGGAAATTTAGCACTTAATTCATCAAATCTCTCTTTTGTAGCTGATGCTGCAGTTCCAGACCATACTTGTTCATTTCCAACATTTTCAAATAAAGTTTTTAATTCATTTAATAGTGTTTCCATTTCACTAGATGAACTTTTTAACTGTTCAGCCATTGAAATGACATTTTCATATGATAATTTTGAAAAATCCATTATTTCACTCCTTCCTTAGTTAATTGCTGAAGCATTATTCTCACAAGCTTCTTGATATGCTTGACCTACTTTAACTAAAAAACCACCTATTTCATTGATTGTATCAGCAAGTTGTTGCATTGTTTGTGCTTGTTCTCCAACAGCTTGTGTATATTTAGAGGCATCGCTACCTTCCCAATAACTTTGTAATTCTGTATTAATTGTTTTAATTTTATTTAAAAGTTGTTCAAATTCAGAACCTTTACTAGTTACTTGGTTTCCAACACTAATTGTTTCAGAATAATTAATTTGTAAACTATTCATACTCTCACCTCCCTTCAATGTTATAATAGTATCAGTTTAGTTCCATTTAAAATACCACTTTCTTTTACATAGACATCATTTTCATATTTTCTTCCTGTTTCTTTATCAAATAACTGAAATGATCCTTTCTGCTCCTGTCTCTTATACACATCTCCGAGCCC
>ENA-OUQF01001579-OUQF01001579.1-human-gut-metagenome-genome-assembly--contig:-NODE-1579-length-13300-cov-5.944054_pt1 | contig 13300 bp, 9 predicted proteins | sample MGYA00237947_ERZ548826 | MGnify/ENA primary metagenome ERZ548826 (study PRJEB26490, sample SAMN05194701) | human gut metagenome | biome: terrestrial biome; feature: human-associated habitat; material... | reverse complement strand
TTTAAAAATTTTCTATAGTAATCATGCAAAACATTAAGGTCAATATCGTTAATTTTAGGTTTTATTGAAAGTCCACACAGTTCTTCTGCTCTAAACAAATCAATCTCCTTTTATGAAAAAAGACTCTGAATCGCTTCAGAGCCTCTTCACGCAACTTTATTTTCATTCTGCTCATATTTAAACTCTCCGCAGCGGAGAAATCAGGAGTTGCATCCCAATTATATAAATAGCATATGCCATTTATGTCAAAAGTATTTTTATATAAGTATAATATATTCTCATTCTTATTAAGTCAAGCAATTTAGTATTCATTTTTTAAAAATTATGATTTTCTTAACCAGAGTCAATGACAGAAAAAAGAAGCAAATGATAATCTATTATTCTCCAAGCGCAACCTTGCACACCTTCTTAAAGCACGCGATTCCATACCTGATGAAATTTTTCATTCCATCCTGCTTTAGCTTTGCCACATAATCTTTTTCTTTGATCTGCTTCAAAGCCTCTTCACATGCCGCATCAAGATCCCCATTCTCAGCATACTTGAGCTCGATTACGATTCCGGTTCTGTTTGTCGGAACCTCCACTAAGATGTCACTATAGCCTGTTCCAAACTCTGCATTTGACTTTATAAGCCAGCTTGACTTGTAGCCTAAAAGACCGAGTAAAATACCATGATAGAAATTTTCCTTCTTTTCTTTGGCAACTGCGGTGTCACGTATACTGATCGTATTCCAGAGATAATCACCAAATATCTCCTCGATTTTTTCCAATTCTTTATTTACAAATGCATTGCAGAGCGTATCAAGCGTCTCTCCGTCATTTTTCGTCACATCAGAAAGCCACTCTCTGATTTTTTTAACAAAAAGATTTCTAACCTCCCTGTTTGGAATCACAAGACGGTATTTTCCACTCTCCGTGCGGCCCTTGTGTGTCAGATATCCCGTTGTAAAAAGTACACTCCATAGATTTTCTATACTTTTATCAATCTCATCATAAGTAAGTTCCGGTGCTACATCCTTTTCAATGCTCTCCCCTGCAATCAGACGTTCTATCTCATTTTTTGTGGAAACGTCCGCTTTATCTATAAACCTTCGGACTATGGCATTGCCGCTCGAATTCGACCAGAAATCCTGTGGTCCGGCGGTCTGGTCATACTTTAGCTGATCCACATAATTTATGACATCCCACGGACAATATATATCAGCCTTACCAAAATGATACCCATCATACCATTCCTTTGTCTCCTCAAAATGCGATGCCAGACCATAATGTTCCAAAATTTTCTTTACTTCATAATCTGTAAAGCCAAACTGTTCATCAAATCTTGGATCAAGGATGGACAACACTTTAAAATTATTAAGCCCCGTGAAAATACTCTCTTTTGTAATGCGCAGGCAGCCGGTCAGAACAGCAAATGCCAGACTGTCATTGATCTTTAACGCCATTCCAAAAAGACCTCTGATTAGTGAGACCATCTCCCTGTAATAACCATTCTCAAATGCCTTATCCAGGGGTACATCGTACTCGTCTATAAGAATTACAGCTTTTTGCCCAAAATGCCTGCATAATAAATATGACAATATCTGGATACTCGAACCCAAAATATCCTCATCCATAGAAAACTTTCCATTTTGCATCCCGGTAATTGCTTTATATTGCAGCTTTTCATCGTCAGAAAGGTTGTCACTTTCCAAAAGAAAATCAAAACGCTGTGCTTCCCTTCCTATCAGTTCCGTAATACGGTACTTTGCTGCTTCAAAATTCAATCCCTCCACGCTCTTGAGGGATAGAAAAATAACAGGATATTTCCCCATATATTCGTCACAAAGTGCTTTGTTTTCTGCAATATATAAGCCTTCAAACAATGACACATCCGCACCTGTTTCAAGGAAAGCCTTCAGCATACTCATGTTTAATGTCTTTCCAAAGCGACGTGGACGCGTAAACAATGTCACCTTTCCTCCAGTTGCCATCAATTGCTCTATAAGCTTTGTCTTATCCACATAATAAAAGCCAAGCCTCCGAATTTCTTCAAAATTTTCAATTCCTACAGGTAATTTCAGAGTACTTACCATGTGAACCTCCCAAAAATATAATCCGCCATACTATGGCTATAGTATAGCGGACTTTGAGCCCAATTACAATTCAGCTATTTGTTTTCATCTACTCTGGGACATATGGAGGAAAAGCTGCTATATATATCCCGCGGTGCAAATGTAATGGGACATATGGAGAATTTCTTTACTGTTATGTCCTGTCAATGCAATCCAATGGGACATATAGAGAATTTCTTTACTGTTATGTCCTGTCAACGCAATCTAATGGGACATAACATAAGACTTTTTCTCTATATGTCCCTGTAATTTCTGAAAGCAGGACATAATAAATAACTTTTTCTGCACATGTCCCTGCGGCTCCATACTACGGGACTTTTAACGAACCTTTCACCCATATGTCCCAACGTTCCAGACAAATGACACTGGAGGGATTCGAACCCTCAACTTCGGTTTTGCAAACCTATGCCCTACCGGCGGCCACAGCGTCAGAAATTTAAATCAAATCTACAGGTACAAAACAAGAGATACCCCTGTAGATTCAAATACAATCATCACTCCATCGGACTGCGATTGATCATCAAATAAAAGCGGGCATTTCCATATAAATTCAGATACAGTAATCGCTCCATCCACCCTCATCGGCGGCCGTGCAGCTATTGCGAATCATAAGTTTTCCTTCCAGTTCCGTACGCACAACACTTTTATGTCCACCGCGCATACGGTCGATCAACAGGTATAACGCAAATTTTCCCATCTCCTCTTTTGGAAGTGCCACCGTAGTCAGCATCGGGCGGGTATACTGTGCCTCCTCGATATCATCACTTGCTATGATGGAAGGAACATAGTAGCGGTTTTTGTTGGTGCCAAGATATTTCAGCATCCCGATCGCAGTAATATCATTTGCACAGTAAATTCCCGTCGGGCGGTCCTCCGACTGCAGAAATTTCTGCATGGCTTCATACCCTTCCGCCTCGGTCTGTCCCGTCTGCATAATATACGCTGCCTCCGGCTCCATATCATGTTTATGTAACGCTTCCAGATATCCACGATAACGCGCCTCATTGTAGCAGTCACCCACATACCCAATGTTGCGGTGCCCCAGCGAAATCAGATACTCCACCGCCATCATGGCAACCTTCTGCCCGTCACAGAGCACCTCGTCCACCTCATAATTGGTGGAATTCCGGTTCACTGAAACAACACTTTTGTACTTCTTATTCAGCTTCTTTAATGCCTCTTTATTGCACTTCCCGATAATAATCAGGCCATCACATTTCTGGTCAGTTTCCTCATACATGCCATCAATGATCTGGTCGAGATTCTCCCGCCGGCATTTTTTGTCATTGGAAAAAAGCGGCATATACCATACTTTTGTCAGGATTGCAATCTGTTTATGGATCTCACTCTCAATCACCCGCAACAGTTCGTTAAAAAACGGATCTGTTGTTGCTTTCTCCATTCGGGTCATAAGCACTCCGATATAATAAACCTTTTTTTCGGTGTTCTGTATCCCCATTTTCAGATTGCGGGCGGCTGTGTTCGGCGTATAATTGAGTGCAATCGCCGCTTTCCAGATCCGGTCACGCACTTCCGGAGAAGAGCATTTGTAATTTGGATTATTGAGTACACGGGAAACCGTTGCCGCGGATACACCCGCTTTTTCTGCAATTTCCTTGATTGACATATCACGTTTTCCTCCCCTGCAGTGCGCTTTCTGGCATAGCATCTGTTCTAAGTGTTTCCAACCATCCAATCTTTATGGCAATACAGTTCCGTTTCATTTCCTAGTTATATACTATGTTTAATATGTATTTATGTCAAGTATTTTTCTATTTTCCACTTCCCACATATTTCTGCCGGATATATACGCCCAGCCTTTCCATGCGTTCTGCCGCATGTGCAAAAAACATCCGGTACGCAGAACACAACTGATTCAGCCCCGGCTTTCCATCCACAAACGGCTCGCGCCATCTGCGGCAGCCGCCTCTGCACAGAGAAAAATACGGACATTCATGACAGGCTGCACAGACCGGTCTGGAAGCCTCCACAAATGCTTTTGCTTTTTCAGAAGTTTTCATCTGTACAAATCCATCGTTCACGGTTCCCAGTTTCCACGCATCCATGCAATAAAAATCACACGGATACACACTTCCGTCTCCTTCTACCACAAAATAACAGTTACAGCAACCGTTCATTCCACATTCCTCTGCCGGATATCCTGCCGCCATCTGTGCCAGATTGGAAAACATACGGATATCCATCGCCTCCCCTGCGGCAAAATCCGCATACCACAGATCAAACAGCTCACACAGAAATTTTCCATACTGCTCCGGTTCCACCGCATAAATGCTGCGCTCCTGCGTCCCATCCTGCCGTTTGATCTCATCCATGCACGGGATAAACTGCACAAACGGATAATGGTTGCGTTTCCAGAATTTATAAAGAAAAGAAGCCTGTTTTGCCGTGTCATTGGTAACGACCGTCACCACATTATAGTCCACATGGTACTGCTCCAGCAGTTGCACGGAATGCATGATCCGCGCAAATGTATCCTGTCCTCCGGCATCCTTGCGATACCTGTCATGCATTTTCTTTGGACCATCCAGCGACAACCCTACCAGAAAACGATGCTCTCCCAGAAAACGCGCCCATTTCTCATCTATCAGCAGACCATTGGTCTGTATCGTGTTTTCGATCTGCAGTTTTTTATTGTTATATTTCTGCTGCAGTTCCACTGCCTTTTGAAAAAAATCCAGCCCTGCCAACGTTGGCTCGCCTCCCTGAAATGCAAAGGTGAGTGAACCGTCCGCATACGCGATTGCTTCCCGGACAAGGGTTTCCAGGGTCTCTTCCTTCATGAATCCCTTACTGTATTCCTCTCTGTGACTGCTGAGACATTTGTAAAAACAGTATTTACAATCCATGTTGCAATTGGCGGATGCGGGTTTGATTAAGATACTGGCTGCTGGCATATTGGTTCCTCCTTGTAGCTGAAAACTTTATTCTACGGAAAAGAATTTCTCTATTTCCTTCTTTCCGTCAATTATAGTCGGAAGCTGCTGTAATTTCAATGCATTGAGTTTTCCCTGCCATGCAAATGGAACCTGATATTCGGGTACTACCGGTGTATATCGATTGGCACCTACCGTTGATGCAAAACCAATCATATAAGTAAAATTCGTGATATATGCACTTCCTGCCTCCTGTCCATTGATATACAGAGTAATTTGCGCGCCATCCTTTTGACGGATAAACGAATATCCCACCGTCAATTTTCCGGTCGAAAGTTCCTGCTCCGATGAAACAATGGTATGCGATACATTGTCATTATACGCATACTTCAAATGGTTGTCCTTTACATAGAAAGAGACTCCACCGAAACGCTGACCATTACTGTAAAGCACACCTTCCTGCGATGCACTATCCCGCTCGATTTCTGCTACCACCACATGACTTGCATTTGTTGTGTTAATATTACGATCCTGTGTCAGATCAAATGGCTCGATAATATTTGAAAACTCAATTGTTTTCTCTGGCAACTGCATATGATCTCCATACATCCGAGAAAGATTTCCCGGTCTTGCGTGAAATGCGCCCCGCAGCATTGGAAATACTCCGTATTTTCCCGCCTCATGCATGAAATCCTCCTGCAGTTCCCTCAGCTTGTCCGGATACTGGTCAGCTACATTATATTTTTCCGAATAGTCTTCGGACACGTGATACAATTCCCATACATCATCCTTATAATCTTCAGTAAAAGTATGATTGACAACTGCTTTCCATCCATCTTTATAGATGCCACGATTTCCCATCACTTCATAATACTGAATGTGTTTCTCATCAGGCGCATCTTTATGCGCAAATGTATATTTCATGCTGATTCCGGTAAAAGGCTGCTGGTGCACTCCCTTGATAGATTCCTGCTTTTCTTCCCCAATGATATCCAAAATCGTCGGTGTAAGATCACTTACGTGATGATACTGCTGCCGCACACCACCCTGATCTTTGATAAGCTTTGGATAGCGGATAATCAAAGGATCTTTGATTCCACCCTCATGTGCCCAGATCTTATACCACTGGAATGGCGTATTTCCGCAGTTTGCCCATCCGGTTGGATAATGATTAAAAGAAAGTTCCGTTCCGATTTCATCCAGGTGTTCATAGGCATAATCCACTTCATCTTCGCTGCTGACGGTTACATCCTGTCCGCGCATTGCGTTAAAACGTCCATCCACGCCTCCTTCGGCACTGGCTCCATTATCCGATAAAAATACAATAACGGTATCATCGAGAATTCCTGCATTTTCCAGATAAGAAATCAATCGCCCAATCTGTGCGTCTGTATGTTCGAGCATTCCTGCAAATGCTTCCATATACTTTGCATACACCGCTTTTTGTTTTTTATTCAATGTATCCCAGTCTTTTACATACGGATTTTTGTCCGTTAATTCCGCATCCTTTGGAATGATTCCAATCTCTTTCTGCCTCTCAAACCACTGATTACGAATCACATCCCAACCGGCATCGAATGCCCCCTTGTATTTTTCAATATATTCTTTTGGCGCATGATGTGGTGCATGCATGGCTCCAAATGCAAGATATAAGAAAAATGGCTGCTGTGGTGCAATCATCTGCTTCTCAAATATATGATGAATCGCATCATCTACTATATCTTCCGAAAAATGATACCCTTCTGCGACACTTTTCGGCTGTTCAACCGGGCTGTTATCCCTGATTAAATGCGGATGAAACTGATCATTTTCTCCCTGCAGGAATCCATAATAATGGTCGAACCCTTTGGCAAGCGGCCAATTTTCTACACTACCAGTGGTTGCCTGTTCTGCCGCAAGATGCCATTTTCCGGAGCAATAAGTTGCATATCCATATTCTTTTAAAATCTCTGCAATCGTTGCATACTCCGGTTTGATATGTCCTACCGCATTGTCGCATCCGGTTCGCATTTCACATAATCCTGCAATTCCTGCTGTGTGATGATTTGCCCCGGTCAAAAGCGATGCTCGTGTTGCGGAGCATACGGCTGTCGTGTGAAAATTGTTATAGCGCAATCCTTCCTCTGCCAGACGGTCAATATTCGGTGTATGAATACTTGATCCATAGCAGCCAAGTTGTGCAAACCCCATATCATCTAACAATATGTATATTACATTTGGTTTCTTTTCTTCCTGCGGAACTGTTTTGTAACGATATTTGGTATCAAAAATCGTTCGTCCAACGGTTCCGGTAAATGGTGCTTTTCCCATATGTGTTCCTTTCCTTTCTTAATCGGCGTGAAGTTCTCTGGTCAGTTCTTCTTTTGCATCTGTCTCAACAGCCGCTACATCCAGCACAATCTCCGAAATTTCTCCTGTATACGCGAATGGAGCCCGGTAATCCTTTTCGTATACTGCAGTATATTTATCCACACGAAAAGAAGTCACACCCATTGTCATATAGTTAAATTCTTCTATCTGCGTTTGTCCCGTCTGTTTGCCATTCTGGTATAAACTGACGGTTGCTTTTCCTTTTCCTGTAACCATAAACGATACTTTTAATTCATTTTCTCCAATGCACAATTCTTCATCCGAAATAACATGATAATAGGTTTCTCCGTACAGATTGTATACATAATTCAAACGGTTATGAATAATATATATACTTGCTCCTCCGAACCGATCTCCGGAAGAAACCAATACGCCATCTTCCTTCTCTGATGTCCGGTTTAACCGAATGGTAATGGTGTTGGTTCTTGCAGCTAGTCCTGGATCATCGGGCAGATCATAAGGATACTCAACATTTTTATACACTTTATGGACTGCCGGAAGCGTAATTCCCTGATAACGCTTATTCATCTGATCCCGATACGCATGGAACCCAAATTTTTCCATTGGGAAAACACCATATTTTGATGCCTGAATAAACCACTCGTTTTCCAGTTCCCTGACTTTTTCCGGATACAAATCTGCTATATTATGCTTTTCTGAATAATCTTCTTCTACATGATACAGCTCCCATACATCTTTACTATAGTCTTCAGTAAATTCATGATTGGTTACCGCTTTCCAGCCATCCTTATAAATCGAACGGTTTCCAAACATTTCAAAATATTGTACATCTTTTCCTGTCTTAGCATTTTTATCTGCAAAACTGGTCTTAAAACTGATGCCTTCTAACGGCTTCTGCGGTATTCCCTTGATTGTTTCCGGTTTTTCAAATCCAAGCATATCCAAAATGGTCGGTGTAACATCCGAAACATGGTTAAATTGTCCACGAATTCCACCCTGATCTTTAATCTGTGCCGGATACCGGATAATCAGCGGATCTTTGATTCCGCCTTCATATACCCATGTTTTGTACCACTGAAATGGTGTATTTCCTGCATTTGCCCAGCCGATAGGATAATGTGGCATAGAATATTCATCGCCTATGGTATCGTAATGCTCCAATGCCAGATCTACATCATGCGGATAATCCTGTGTAATATCCATGCTGGTTCCCTGATTGTAGTGTCCGTCTTTTCCACCTTCTGCACTTGCTCCATTATCAGAAGTAAATACGATAATTGTATTATCCAGTATGTCAGCCTTCTTTAAATAATCCACCAACCTTCCGATCTGTGCATCTGTATGCGTTAACATTCCTGCATAAGTTTCCATATATCTTGCATAAGCTTTTTTCTGGCGGTCTGACAACGTATCCCAAGCTGGTACATACTCATTCCGGTCTGTTAATTCTGCATTTTCCGGTATAATTCCAAGTTCTTTTTGCTTTTCAAACCATTCCTGACGAATTATATCCCAGCCCTTATCAAATTTTCCTTTATATGCATCAATATATTCCCGTGGAGCATGATGCGGTGCATGCATGGCTCCAAAAGACAAATAAAGGAAAAACGGCTGTTCCGGATAAGAAAAATGATGTCTGTAAATATATTGAATGGCATGATCTACAAAATCCTCTGTCGCATGGTAACCGTCCTTTGCATCTTTTGGCTGCTCGACCATTGTATTATCCAATGTAAGTGTTGGATGCCACTGATCCATATGAGCTGCAAGAAATCCGTAATAATTGTCAAATCCCTTTTGCAATGGCCAGTTCTGAAATGGTCCTGCGTCTGTTCGTTCATCCCGTCCGCATAAATGCCATTTTCCAACTGCCATGGTCCGATAATCATACTCTTTTAATATCTCTGCAAGTGTTGCACACTTTGGATTGATCCCACCCAGATTATTATCCAGACCATTTCTCGCTTCTGTTGTCGTATTTACGCCACAGGAATGATGATTCATTCCCGTAAGAAGGGATGCCCTGGTTGCAGAGCATACCGCTGTTGTGTGAAAATTATTATAGCGAAGTCCTTCCGCTGCAAGACGGTCAATATTTGGTGTCTCTATATTCGAGCCATAGCATCCCAATTGTGCAAATCCCATGTCATCCATTAAAATGTAGATTACATTTGGCTTTCCCTTAGAAGGACTGTCAGACTTCTGAAATGCTATCTTTGTATCATATAAAGATCTTCCTATCTTACCAGTAAATTTCTTTTTTCCTGCCATATCAGCGCTTCCCCCCTCTATTCTCCAAGTTCCTTTTGAGCTTTTGCATAGTAGCTATCATTTACGACATTATCCACATCAATTTTAGAAGAAATAATTCCTTTACTAACGAGCCATTCATTCAAATTATTGTAATATTCTTTTATCTCAGGTGTAATTTCCGGAGAGAGAAAAGAGAGTGACGAATCAAACGCATAGGAGGCTTTCCATGCACTTTCCGGAATGGTTTCCGAGGCAAGATCTTTGTATAACTCATCTGGATTTTTTACGGCTTCTTCGTATGACCGTATCAGTGCTTTATTAATCGCAACTCCCAGATCATCTGTCAATACGGTATCTTTTACTTCAAAAACAAATGTTGTGGATGCCTCAACTTCTATTTCATTTTTTAACACATGTCCCAGTCCAAGTTCTTCATAATAAGCTGCAATATATCCGGTAATTGCATAAGCATCTGCATCCCCAGACTGCAACAAAGAAGTGGCATCTGATGCGGCATTGATCGTCTCAATTTTGGAAGCATCCAGACCATTTGCCTCCACATAATGTTCCCAATAATACTGTGCTACGGTTCCTGCTGGCACAATCACCTTTTTTCCTTCCAGATCTTTTGCAGAATTGATTCCTTTTGCTGCAAGAATTCCATATTGATTTTTCTGGTTGGTAAGTGCAACAATTGTCGTATCAATTCCATTACTGTTTGCCGTAAAAGTAGGAAAATCCCCAACAATAGCCGCATCAATTTCATCGGCAGCCAATGCTTCGTTGATCTCCGGTCCCCCGGTTGCAAATGATACAATCTTTGCTGTATATCCTACTTTATTTAATTCTTCTTCCAGAATTCCACTATCATATGCAAGATTTCCAAGTTCCATTGTATAACTACCATCCTGCCCGGCTGCTCCGATACGCAATGTTTTCAGACCTTTAGATTCTTCTGTTTTGGATGTATCTACACCTTTGCTTTGAACAGTTCCGCATCCGGCTAATCCAAATGCCAATACTCCAGTTACCAGTAACGCCATAAATTTCTTTCCTGTTTTCTTCATAATTAATCTCTCCTTTTCTTTTCTACCCATGGGGTAAATAATTCAAAAACAATTCCAATTGCTTTATCCATTAAAATTCCTACAACACCGATTACAAGCATGCAGACAATCACAACATCCGGTCTCATAAGACTTCTGGCATTACTCATGCGATATCCGATTCCCGATGTCGCTGCAATCAATTCTGACGCAACTACTGCCATCCATGAAACACCAAGTCCCAGCTTTAGTCCAACCAGAATTTGTGGAATTGCATGTGGTAAATATACCTTAGAAAACGTTTTCCACCATCCCAGTTTATACAGCCTTGCTACCTCCAGAAAATTTTCAGGTGTTTGTGCGATTCCACTCTCCGCATTTACCAAAATCGGGAAAAATGCTGCAAGTACAATAATTACAACTTTCGATTCTTCTCCAATTCCACACCACAGAATGATCAATGGAATCCACGCAATCATAGGAATTTGACGAATTACGGTAATCATGGGAAGTAACAATTCCTTGATGGTTCTTGACATTCCGATCAAAGAACCAATCACTACTCCCAATAATGCTGAAAGCAAATAACCTTTGATGACTCTTGAAAGACTGATCAGCAAATCGCCCTGCAATTGTCCTGTCCCTATCATTGTTTCAAACGCTTTTCCTACACTTGGCAAACTCGGAAGAATCCCACTTGGAATCTTTCCCGATGTTGTAACACTCGCCCACGCAATCACAATCACTGCTGGTATCAACAATGCCAGAATGATTTTTCTCGTAATTGTTTTCATCCTTTCCTCCCCCTTAAATCACATACTCAACTTCATATTTCTCATCACTGTCTTCAAAGAAATAATCATAAATTTTCTTTTTATATGCAGCAAACTCTGCTCCGCTGCGCTTTCCCGCCGCTGCCCGGTCAACTTCTATGATATCTTTGATCTCCCCCGGTCTTGCGGACATAACCACGATGCGATCGCCTAAGTAAATGGCCTCATCGATATCATGTGTTACCATAACCATCGTCGTGCCTTCTTTTTCCTGAATCCGAAGGATCTCTTTCTGCATCTGAATTCTTGTCAGTGCGTCCAACGCACCAAACGGTTCATCCAGAAGCAGGATCGTCGGATTGTTCGCCAGTCCTCTGGCAATTGCGGCACGCTGTGACATACCGCCGGACAACTGACTCGGATAACTGTTTTCAAATCCCGCCAGCCCTACAAGCTCGAGATGTTTTCTTACTTTTTCCTCCCGTTCCTGCTTTGGCAGATCTCCAAGCCCGAATCCTACATTATCTTTTATCTTCAACCACGGAAGCAGCCGGTGATCCTGAAACACCATGCCGCATTTTGGTCCGGGACCGGTGACCGGGTGTCCGTTGCGCTCCACCTGTCCGTCCTCATAGCCGACAAGCCCGCAGATAATTTTTAGCAATGTGCTTTTTCCACATCCGCTGTGCCCCACGATGGTAATGAATTCTCCCTGTTTCACCTGCAGGCTGATGTCGTGCAGCACCTCCATCGGCTGTTTATCCACCAGAAACTGTTTGTTTAAATGGGTGACTTCTATAATGTTTGATGTTTCCATTTCCACACCTCCCTGTGTTGTTGTTGCCTGCATTATATACGCGGCAGTATGGAAATGACAAAGGCAAAACGTGAAATCGTTTTCACCCTTTGCGGTTTATTTTCCTATATTCATACATGATTGATATGAATTTAATTTTTTCAAAAATGCTTTACTTTATAGAATTTAAGGACAAATAATCCGGGGATTTTATTCTGAATTGTCTTTATGTTTTCATGAAATTTGCAGATAGATATGCCTAATATATGAAAACGTTTACAGTTGTTTTTTATTGCCAAATAATCCCTTTTTTCCTATAATAAAGGATGCAAAGACCATATTCCTTTCCATGGTCTGACCGCATAAGAGACGGCAGTACCGGGAAAGTGTTCAAAACCGCTTCCTGATATGAAGCAAAAAAGGGGGAAATCATGGAATTTAAAGAAATCATCAACGCCATCCGCCAGTATCCATGGCAGGTAACTGTAGCCGTTATATCGCTGATACCACTGTACATCATTGATCTGAAGTTTTTAGCCAAAAGAAAAGTTGGGCTGAGCAGAAAAATTGAAATTGCAAAAGAACGCGGACATGTCACAAAGGGAATGATTATAAAAAAAGATGCAAAAAGAATCACGGTCAACCGGTCAAATTCCGACCACAATTACTGGGCGGCAAGGTATACTTACACGGTAGCCGGAAAGGAGTACTGCAGAAAATTCTCCTGTTCTCCGCTAAGCAGTACCAGATCCCATCTGCGGACAATCATAAATGTCTACTGGATCGATGATCCTGCCAGACCTTTCTGGGATTACAGCGAGGATCCACTGGGAGACCTGTATAACATTTTTACCACACTGTTCCCATGGATCGTCGCTATTCTCCTTATTCTCTTCCTGCCTGGTGGTGCTGATGCGGTCAGACAGTATCAAATACCAACTATTTCCGGATAGTATCTATGAGTTTTCTGGTCTCTGCGGACAGTTCCCTGATTTTGCCGAAATTTCCGGCTTTTACAAGATCCCCTTTCACCATCCAGCTTCCACCGCAGCAGAGGATCTTGTCACAGGAAAGATACTCCGTTAAATTTCCT
>ENA-OUQF01001576-OUQF01001576.1-human-gut-metagenome-genome-assembly--contig:-NODE-1576-length-13307-cov-6.008301_pt1 | contig 13307 bp, 10 predicted proteins | sample MGYA00237947_ERZ548826 | MGnify/ENA primary metagenome ERZ548826 (study PRJEB26490, sample SAMN05194701) | human gut metagenome | biome: terrestrial biome; feature: human-associated habitat; material... | reverse complement strand
TCGTTGCCGCATACCCGGCAAGTGCCTGTGTGCCGAAGGGATTTACCACTGCCTGTACGATCATCATACCGATAGACACGGTAGACTGCTGCAAAACCGAGGGCACTGCGATCCGAAGCATCGAGCGCAGCTTACGCCCGTCAAACCACTGAAACGGGCTTTGGTATCGCCGCATCCGGTATAAGAAAATCAAAAGTGAAAAAACAGCGGAAATTCCCTGGGCAATCAGGGTTGCAAGCGCCGCGCCGAATACACCAAGCCCCAGAACGGCTACCATCCAAAGATCCATCACAATATTCAGGATGGATGAAAAGATCAGCAGCCCCAGCGGAATTTTTGATTCACCGATGGAAGTGAACATGGTGGAGAGAATATTGTACATGAACAAAAACGGAAAGCCCACAAAATAGACCCGCAAGTACAGTACCGCTTCCTCCAGAATATCGGCAGGGGTCTGTAATCCGCTCATCATCGCATGAGAAAAGGCAAAGCCAAAGACACCAAGGATGATGCTCAGAAGCAAAAAGCTGATCAGTGACGTAGACACAATGGTTTTCATTTTGCCATACTCTTTGGCACCAAAATAGCGGCTCACCAGCACACCGGCACCTACGCCGGCTCCCAGTGCCACACAAATGAACACATTGGTCAATGCTGCACAGGCACCGACAGCTGCAAGTGCAGAAGAACCAACAAACTGGCCGACAATAATGGAGTCGGCCATATTGTATATTTGCTGAAAAAAGCTTCCAAGAATCATTGGCATTGCAAAAACCGTCAACGCTTTGAGGGGCGCATCGGTTATCAAATACTCATCTTTCGACATTCTCATATTCCTCCTTGGTACTTGTATTGTAGTATCCGCTTTATTTGCCTTCACAACTTCCGAGTTATTGAACTGAGCCGAGTATATCACACTCTTCCCACAAATACTACCACACAAAAAACTCCCATGCTCACATCGGAAGATGCTGTGCATGGGAGTTTTGCTGCGCCGTTACGGCGTATTGTTACTTATTGAAGGTCTCCTCGTTCAGCAGGCCCTCGCTCTTGGCAACGCAGATGCTGGCAACTGCATCACCCACCACGTTCAGGGAGGTGACCAGCATCTCGATGGGGCGGTTGATGGCCAGGATCAGGGAGTAGGCCAACAGAGCGCCGTCGTTGACGAAGCCCATGCCGGACAGGATGGTGAACAGGATGACAGCCCCAGCGCCGGGAGCGGCGGGGGTACCCACAGATGCCAGCAGGGCCAGCAGGGCGACCACGACCAGCTGGCCGGGGGTGACGGTGTAACCGGCACAGCCTGCAATGAACACGGTGGCAATGACCTGCATGATGGCGGTGCCGTCCATGTTGATGGTCATGCCCAGCGGCAGGACGAAGGAAGCGATGCTCTCATCCACGCCGAACTCTTCCTCGCACACCTTGATGTTCAGGGGCAGGGTGGCGGCGCTGGAGGAGGTGGAAAAGCCAAACACTGCCACGTTGGCGATCTTGCGGATGAAGGTGAAAGGGTCCAGCTTGGCCCCCAGTGCAATGACCAGCGGGTAGGCAATGATCAGGAAGGCCAGCAGCAGGACCACCGTGACCACCACATAGACCAGCGCGGGCTTAAGGTAATCGATGCCGTAGATGGCGAAGGTACGGGTCAGCAGCACAAAGACTGCAAAGGGGGCAAAGTTGCTGACGATGAAGTTCAGGAACACGACCACCACATCGTTGACCTCGCCCAGCAGGCGGCGCAGGGTCGCGGTGCGGCTCTCGCCCAGGGTGTTCATGCTCAGGCCGATGGCCACTGCCAGGAACACGCTGGAAAGCACAGCGCCATTGCTGCCAAAGGCAGTGATGATGTTGGAGGGGATGATGTTCAGCACCACGTTCAGGGGGTTGGAACCGGTGGAACCGCTGGCTTCTGCCAGACCCTCGATGCGGGTGTTGAACAGGCCCATGGAGTAGGTGCCGTAGCCCACACAGCCTGCCAGCAGCAGCGCCAGGAAGGAGCACAGCAGGAACCAGAACAGGGTCTTTGCGGAAATGCGGCCCATGGTGCGGGTGTCTGCAATGCTGCCGATGGCCAGCGAAATGGAGGTAAAGACCATGGGGATGATCACCAGCTGCAGCGCCTTGATGAAGAGCTGGCCGATGATGTAGAAGATGCCAAAGGAACGCTCAGCGCCCTCGGCGGTGATATCCTGGAACAGCAGGTTGTTGATGGTGGTCCAGGTCTGTGCCTGACCGCTGGCGTTCAGATGCTCCCGCAGGAACATAAAGGCCAGACCGGCCACCAGGCCGCAGACCAGAGAGATCGCCATGCGTTTTGCAAGGGATAATTCGTGCTTCTTTTTTGTTTCCATATACTTTTCCTCTCACAGTACCGGTTTTTGGCTCACACTTTGCCTACTCTAGCACAACTCCCCCTGCAATGCAAGAGAAAATCGCGCAAAATCCAGCATTTTTTGCAAATAAGTACGACTTTTCTCCGCAAAAATCCCCCGAAAGCACTCTGCCTCCGGGGGATCTGCTCACTTATTTCTTGAACTTGAACACCGGCGTGCCAGCGACAGCATCGCCGTTTGCAGCAACACTGATCTCCGGCAGGTCATCACTGTTGGTCACGATGAGAGCCGTTGCGGTGGGGTGGCCTGCGGCGCGGATGGCTTCCAGATCCACCTTCAGCAGCGGGGTGCCGGCCTTGACCTTGGCCCCTTCTTTGGTCAGGGAGGTAAAGCCCTGTCCCTTCATCTCCACCGTGTCCATGCCGACATGGATCAGCAGCTCAATGCCGTCATCGCTCATCATACCAACGGCGTGCAGGCTTTCGGGCACCTGCGTAACGGTGCCGTCAAAGGGAGCATAAACGGTGTCGCCGGTGGGCTCCACGCCGCAGCCGGGGCCCAGGATCGCAGAGGCAAAAGTCTCGTCAGGCAGCTGCTCCAGCGGGATCACCTTGCCGTCAATGGGAAGCATGACCGTCATCTTCTGGCCGGAAAATTTCGTCTCGGATGCGGCCTTGCCGCCAAAAAGCTTGTCAAAAAAGCCCATAATACAAACCATCCTTCCACGGTACACAAAGTGCAGTCTTTATCCAATTAAGAATAGCATATCCGCGCAGGAAATACAATCTGCATCCTGCACAAAGAGACGCACCGCCATTTGGCAGGTGTGCCCTTACATCAGCTCCAGCAGCTGCTCCACCTCTTCCATCCGGGTGGCCCAGCTGGTGGCAATGCGGACAACGGTGTGGGTATCATCGTACTTCTCCCAGAAGCCGAACTTGGCCTTGCCTTCCAGCGCGGCCAGCTGCTCGTTGGACAACACGATGAACACCTGATTCGTGGGCGAATCCATGAAGAACGAATAACCCTTTTCGGCCAGTCCCTTCTTGAGCACGGCGGCGGTCTCAATGGCATTTTTGCTGATGGTCTGGTACAGGTCATTGGTGAACAGCACATCGAACTGGATGCCCAGCAGACGGCCCTTTGCCAGCAGAGCGCCCTGCTGCTTGACCATGGTCATAAAGTGAGCCGGTGCGCCGTGGGGGAATACAACTGCCTCGCCGCAGAGCGCACCCACCTTGGTGCCGCCGATGTAGAACACATCGGTCAGGCGGGCCACATCGGCCAGCGTCACATCGGTGCCCTCGGCGGCCAGACCATAGCCCAGACGGGCACCGTCCATAAACAGCGGCATGTGGTACTTATGGCAGACAGCGGACAGTGCTTCCAGCTCTGCCTTGGTGTACAGGGTGCCGTACTCCGACGGGTGGGAGATGTACACCATGCCCGGGAACACGAGATGGTCCACATTGCCATCGGCATAGAATGTACTGCACCAGTCCTCAACCGTCCCGGCATCCAGCTTGCCGTTGGTGTGCGGCAGGCCGATGACCTTGTGGCCCGTGAACTCGATGGCACCGGCCTCGTGGGCAGCCACATGGCCGGTGGATGCGGCCAGCACACCCTCCCAGCGGCGCAGCATCGATGCAATGACGATGGCGTTGCTCTGGGTGCCGCCCGAAATGAACCAGACATCGGCATCCGGTGTGCCGCACGCCGCGCGGATCTTCTCCCGCGCACTGGCGCAATAGGGATCGGTGCCGTAGCCGGAGACCTTCTCAAAGTTGGTCTCCACCAGCTTCTGTAAGATCGCCGGATGCGCACCCTCGCAGTAATCGTTTTCAAAATACAGCATATACTTTCCCTCGCTCTGCATTTGCATTCAAGATAAACCTATTATCTGCTTTTTGCGCAGGGTTGTCAATGTAGAACCCCGCACATGCGGGGAAAAGTAGCCTGCGCCGACCAGACCATTCAGCCAGATGGGATCACCCCCGCGTGGGCGGGGAAAAGCCTTTTCTGTTTTACGGCGGCAGTTCCGATTCAGGATCACCCCCGCATGGGCGGGGAAAAGTCCCGCTTGCGCTCCAGAAAGATCCGAAAATGGGGATCACCCCCGCGTAGGCGGGGAAAAGGGGCAGAAAAGATATCCCGCAGGAAGTCAAGCAGGATCACCCCCGCGTGGGCGGGGAAAAGAAGGTATTGATGGCCCGGGCAAGATGCAGCCGGGGATCACCCCCGCATGGGCGGGGAAAAGTCCATTTCCATTCGGTTTGCCCAGGATGCTGCAGGATCACCCCCGCATAGGCGGGGAAAAGGCTGTTGCCATCATCTGATGGTATTCGTGGATGGGATCACCCCCGCATGGGCGGGGAAAAGGGCATGATGGGCCGTTCCGAAATGCGCCAGTGGGGACCACCCCCGCGTGGGCGGGGAAAAGGGCAGTCGATACCGTGAGCAGGTGCGAGCGCTGGGATCACCCCCGCATGGGCGGGGAAAAGTCGTCAACATAGATCGGCACAAGATCGCCCTCGGGATCACCCCCGCGTGGGCGGGGAAAAGTCCATAGCCAGCTTCTCGTAGTAGGCATCGTCCGGATCACCCCCGCATGGGCGGGGAAAAGTTTGAAGATGTGCGAAACATCGTCGGCCAGATAGGATCACCCCCGCGTGGGCGGGGAAAAGACGGAAATGAGGTTCAGCTTATAGCCGCGGAAGGGATCACCCCCGCGTAGGCGGGGAAAAGTTGACGCTGGTATAGCTGAAATTGAAATCGTAGGGATCACCCCCGCATGGGCGGGGAAAAGTGCGATTTGCTTTCAGATCTGCTAAAATAACTGGGATCACCCCCGCGTGGGCGGGGAAAAGGCAAGAGACCGGGCCAGCGTTGTAATGGTAAAGGGATCACCCCCGCGTAGGCGGGGAAAAGTGCTCGGCCTGCTCGGTGGGGCCGGTGCGCTGGGGATCACCCCCGCATGGGCGGGGAAAAGTGCCAGAAATTCGGCTTTGCTCTCCGCTATCTGGGATCACCCCCGCGTGGGCGGGGAAAAGCGTTTCGCGTCGGCCTCGCTGGACGCATACTGGGGATCACCCCCGCGTGGGCGGGGAAAAGCCCGGCATCTCAGCCATGGTCTCCTCCCCTGTGGATGATGGTCATCAGGCCAAGGCCATAGGCCTTGCCCCGGCCAACGCCCTCGCACAGCAGGGCCTTGAAGGCCTCCGGGTCCGTCACCTGCAGAACACCCTCGTAGGTCACAGCCAGCAGGGTAACGGGCCGGGTGCCGTTTTTCTTGAAGTGATAGGTCTGCTTCCGGGTCACTGCGAAGGACCCCTCCGAGACGGCAAAGCCGTGCTTTGCGGCCTGCGCCCACAGCCATTCCTCCTGCTCCACCTCGAGATAGCAGGGTTTCAGGGTGCCCCGGGCCGTATGGTCGGCAGAGTCTTTTTTGCTGCGGGTTGGGTTGGCGGTCAGGCGGAACTGCCAGCAGCTGCCCGCTGTCACCCGTTCCAGCAGCGGGTCATAGGGCCGGGTCTCCGGGGGCGCACCGGTGCCGAACTGCGCACACAGGGCGGTCAGGTCCGGCCGTTCCTCACTGAGCAGGAGCAGGTACAGTTTTTCTCCCAGCTGATCCAGCCGCCACAGCCTGCGGCGGCGCGCACCGGCAAAAGCGTTTTCCACCGCACCATGGAATTTCTGGGGCGAGATCAGCGCCACCATGGTCTCACGGCGGGTCGGGTCAAGTTCTGCGCGGGATAGATACATGATTCCTCACCTCAATTCTGCCATTGCGTCATGTTCGGTCGCGCCGGGCATTTCCGGCGGGTTTGTGTTCCACTCCCGCACCGGGCGGAAGCCGTACTGCCGGTGGATGGGACTGAACGACATCGCCAGATCACGCCGGGGCACGGCAGCAGCATCTGCCGGGTCCGCGTCTGCCACGATGCGCAAGGGGGCTCCATTCCTCTGTTTCACCAGCAGCGGTTCGGCCCGCAGGGTATCCAGCAGTTTCCCGGCCCGGATACCAAGGCAGAGCGGCAGGGTGGGCGGGCAGGAACGCCGCCCCAGATACAGCGGGTAGACCGGATGTTTCAGGGCCGTTTCCAGCTCCTGTAGCAGGGCGGTGTCCTCGCTTTCCAGCCCCACCAGAAAGACCGCATCCTGCAGGTAATGGCGGTAGGTCACATAGGGAGCTTCCGGCTTTTTCCCTTTTTCTCGGTTTTCTTTCTGCTGGCGCTCACTCAGCCGGTTGGCGGTGTGGAAATCCACCAGCAGGCTGCCCTCCCGGTCAGCACGGACGGCAAAGTGCAGGCCGTTCAGCCGGGCAAGGCCTGCGGCATCGTCCCGGCGCAGGCCCAAAGCCGCTGCCAACAGGCCAATGATACCGCTTTTTGTGGGTTCCCGGTTCGTTTTGCGGGTCTCAAATTTGGAATCCGCACCCCACGATTGCAGGGGCGCGGCCAGCCGAAGCAACAGCGTTGCCATGGTCACACCTCATTTCCGGGCAGCTTCTCCTTTACGGCACGTTCCAGCGCGGTGAGCATCTGGTTCAGGGGCATGGCCGGGGCCAGCTCGTCCAGCCCGATGCCCACAGCAAAGCTCTGGGCCGGAGCATCCGCATAGCAGGCATACACCTGCTGCGCGTATTGCTTCAGCGCCGTCTTGGAGGGTTCCGCATAGCCTTCAGGGCTCTTGCGCACCGGCTTTTCAAAGGCACCGCAGAGGTTCACAGGCTGATCTTCCCGCAGGGTGACATAGACAGCATCCGGCAGGGTGCGGTTGGCAAAGCTGTTCTGCTTTCCGGTGGGCATGGAGCGGATGAAGGCTTCGCCGAACACCCGGACAGCCTGGGCTGCCTTTTCAGCCCCCAGCAGGTGCACCAGTTCCACCATGTTGACGGTGGCATAGCGATACAGGGTGGAAGAGTTGTACTCCACCGTGCCCAGATGGCCCGCGCCTGCCGAATCCTCCGGGGCACAGTCATCCACGGCGGTGAAGTAATCAAACTCGTTCTGCACAGCATGGGTGGAGATGCTGTGGGCCACCTGAGCGGCGGCATCGTAATTCAGGGAAGGATCGCTGGCGACCATCCGGCCAAACAGAGCCATATCCACCGAAGGGTTCTCCTTCAGGGCCTTTTTGTAGTCATCCTTCTCCTCGCAGTCCTCGGCGGCCAGCCGGGCCAGCGCCCGGGCCTGGGCCGTGCTCAAAAAGAGCAGGGCGGCGTTGTTGTCATCTTTCAGCTTGATGCCCGCATTTTCCAGTGCCTTTTTTGCATCCTTTTTCAGTCTGGCATCGTCCAGTTCAGGAGCCAGTGCGGCCAGTTCCCCGGCCACAAGGTCAGTTGCTTTCAGGGTACGTTTTCCGGTCTCGACCATGTCGGCCATTTCTTCGGCAAACATTTTGCGGATCGCGTGCTTCCACGCCTGAGAGGATACCCGGGCGCGGGTGGCACCGCCATAGACAGCCGTCTTGGGGCTGCCGGTATCGTCGCGGTTCACACAGCTGGGCGGCACCGTTTGCAGCACATGAAAATCAACATACAGACGCTTGGTATCCATTTCAATTCTCCTTTTCTTCGGTTTCAGGTGTGTCGGCGTTCATCTGGTAGAGGTCCCGGCCCCACTGCAGGCGGACATTGGCTGCCTGATCCGGGAGCTGGAACCGGTACAGCTCCACAGCCAGCCGGGGGTAATCCAGTTTCAGCTTCGGTTCATTTCCCCGGAACAGCTGCACCATCCCCCGGAGGTAGTGGGACACCTCAGGCATGGAATCCGCTGTGGCCAGTGCGTTGAACCGGCGCAGGACGCTGCTCTCGGTCCAGTCCTGCGCGGCAGCTGCGGAATTCTGGGCCAGCAGGCGCACCGCCCTGCCCAGCGTGCAGCCCTTTTCATTCATGGAAACGTTCTCTTCTCCCTGCTGGTGCAGGGCGTAGAGAGTCAAGGCAAGGTAGACCGCCCACTCGGCTTCCGATGGTTCCCGGCACTCTCCTGCCGCCGTTTCCCTGCCCCAGAGCTCTTTGGGCAGTTCCTGCAGGAAGCTGCCCCACAGCGCCGGCAGGTCGCCGGGCTGATGCCCAACGCCCCGGCGCAGCTCTGCCAGCCGGGCACGCCGCTGGGGTTTGGGCAGGCTCCACAGCCCGCTCAGCTGTCCGGCCACATAATCATGGATCGCATCCGTTATCATGCTGTTCCTCCTTCTTTCTTCGGGTAGAGCTTCCGCAGATTGTACAGGAAGCTATTGTAGGCCTTGGGGGCCGTATACAGAACGGTTTTCTTTTCGTCCTTTTTTCCGCCTGTTTTCACCTCGACCCTATGGCCCACAAAGGCGGCATTCCCGGCCCGCTCCACCATCTGACGGCCCAGCTCTGCGGCCAGTTTGCGGGCTTTCTCCTGCCATTCATCGGCTTTTTCGTCCAGCTTGTCCGTTTCGGGGTCAATGCTCTGCAGCCAAAGCCGGAACGGCTGGTCGATGGTAAAGTAGAACTGGGTGCGGGCGGATTCCGCGGTCGTATCGTTCTTATCTCCCGCCGCAAGGGAGAGCTCCCACGCAAGGCGGCCGACAGATTGCGCGGCCTTCTCGCAGCGCCCGATCTCATCCCGGATGGGCACTGTCCAGCGCCGTCCCAGTTCTCCCAGCAACGCGGCCTGAAAGGTCAGGCTATCGCTGAAGGAATCGTTCACAAAGAAATCCTTATCGCCATACTTCATGCCGCTGATGGCAAAGCGGATCAACCGCTTGCGTTCCAGCGGACAGTCCGGGTCATTTTGAAGCATTTCCACCCAGCGGACAACGCCGGGCCTGCGGACGCTTTCCCCTTCCTCACAGAACACTGCCGGAAACTCCCGCCAGAACTGCTTTGCCGGGTCGTGACGGCTGGGCACAAAGGTGACCTGCCCGGTCTTTTTGCTCTTTTTGGCATCCGGGTCACGCCAGACGGTCATTTGTTCTGCAAATGCGTTCTCCCGCGGGAAGAAATCGCCGCCCAGCAGAGAAAATCCGGTCACGATTTCTCCCTCTCGGTTGAGCAGGAGCCGCCGGGATTGCAGGGTCAGCAGCTGCGCAGGATTGTCCGGCAGGGCGATCTCTGTGCGCTCTGCACTGTGGGGCTGTTCCAGTTCCCAGCAGGGATGATTCTCCCCCCACAGTTCTACGCCATCCTTGAGCAGAGTGAGGTTCAGCATCAAAGTCTCGAACAGGTTGCTGCCCTGCGCCTGAATGTACCCCAGCTTTCCCAGCCAGCCAGCGCCCACCGAGGGCAGACCCTTGCCCTTGGGCTTTGCAGAGGTGTCATCGTAGCCATTCACACTCAGCAGCCACCGCGCCGCCTGTGCATAAGTCAATCCCTCTTTTCCTTCGCCCGCATAGGATGAGAACAGCCGCAGCTTGTTGCTGCTCTCAGAAAGTTCCCCGTTCAGCTTGGAAGCGGTGTATTCTGTGCCGATCTTCGCTTCCGGCACCTGCCAGAAGGGGCGTTCCGGGTGGAAAAGCCAGAAGCGGTCTCGCCACTGCTCCAGATAGGCCCGGATGGGCGCTTCCGGAAAATGCCCCAGCCGGTACAGCTCCTCCCAGCGGATCAGGGCATCGTCCGTTTCCTCAAAGGGGGCCGGAGTACCGTTTTCATCCACCCGGGAAAACACCGTGTGCAGAACCGCCAACAGCAACCGCAGCATGGCGGCATCTTGGGTGGGCAGTTCTCCGGCCAGGTCGCGGTATTCGTGGGCGTGCAGCAGGGCATCCGGCAGAGAAACTTCCTGCACGGTGTAGTCCTGCCCGCGCACCCGCACCCAGCGTTCCTCCAGCAAATTATACTCAATTTGCTTCATTCTCTTCCTCCTTCCGGTAGGTCAGACCGTTTTCACGGTCGTATTGCAGCACCTGCCCGGCAAGCTGTGCGGTCAGGTGGTCATCCAGCAGTAAGATCAGTTCTCCCCGCAGCAGCGGCGACTGCTGCCACAACCCAAACACTTCCCGGTTCCGGGCTTCCAGTGCGTCGATGGTCTGTTCCACCGACCACCGCTTGCTGAAATATCCGGGCAGGCGCAGCTTCTGCCGTGCAATTTGAAGCGCCATCTCCGGCTGAGGCGGCTCGTCCGTGGGCACGCAGGCACCGGGATGCCCCGTTTCATCGGGCAGGAAACGGACATTTCCCGCCGCATCCTGCATCAGCACCAGCACATCAATGGAAGGGTCGCCGTCACGCACCGCCGCGCGGGCACCGTTGTCACTGACAGCACCCACATCATCCATCCAATTATCCAGCGTATTCAGGGAAGGGCGCTTTCTGTGCTCTTCCGGCGGCAGGATGGTAAAAGTCTTCGCCTTGCCCATTTTGATTTGTTGGGCCTTTTCGTACTCCGCCCGGGCCGCAGTGCTCTGCGGGCTGGCAGGCAGCGGGTCGGGCTCCCAGCCATAGACATCCTGCACCAGCGGGGCGATATCATGGGGCAGGGTGATGACGGTGGGCAGGAACTTGCGGGTGCGCCAGAGCAGCCATTCCCCGTAAACCGCCTTGCTGCCCTCGTCGAAGTCCTCCGTCCCAGTGTCCAGCACGGCACAGCGGGCCTGTGCCACCGGCCGGGGACGGGTGCGGTTCTCGTGGCGGTGCAGCCGTCCGATACGCTGTAAGAGCAGGTCCATGGGGCAGAGCTCTGTGACCAGAAAATCCAGATCGATATCAAGGGATTGCTCGAGCACCTGCGTGCCCACCACAATGAGCTTATCCCGCTGTTCCGGGGTGGAGTGCTTGCCGATGCGCTTCATCAGCGCCTCTTCTTTGGCGGCACGGTCGGGCATAAGGAACTGAGCGTGGAATACCACCACCTCAAACTCCGGCAGTTCTGCCCGCAGACGGGCCGCAATGGCCTGCGCCTTTTTCACAGTATTGACGATCACGCCCGCACAGCCGCCCTCCTGCAAGGCACTGCGCAGAGTGTCGGTCAGCTGTTCCTCGGTCAGCGGGAATGTCTCCACTCTGCGTGGTTCGGTTTCCAGTGGGATAGTCGTCTGCTCCACCCGTTTGCCGTCCGTCCAGGTCAGCAGCGGATAGCCCCGGCAGGTCTGCCATAAGCCGTCCGGAGTGATTCTTCCATTCAGGTAGGCCCTGACCAGCTCGACCCGGCGCTTGGCGGGCAGGGTAGCTGAAAGCAGGATCACCGGCACTTTGTACCGGCCCAGCCAGGTCAGCGCCCGGTCAAGATAGCAGTTCATATAAGCGTCATAGGCGTGGCACTCGTCAATGACCACCACCTTGCCCGCAAGGCCAAGGTGGCGCAGCATCACATGTTTTTGCTGTAATGCCGCCATCAGCAGCTGATCCACCGTGCCGATGACAAAATCAGCCAGCAGTCCCTGCTTATTGCCGCGGAACCACTGATGCACCATCACCCGGCTCTCCGGGTCAGCATCGGGGTCTGCTTCCAGATCTTCCTCCACCCGCACCGTGTCCTGCTGCAATCGGAGGTAGGCCTCGTTCAGTTCGGCCATGCCGTGGGCCAGCTTGATGGAGTGCTCCAACCCATCCGGCTGCTTTTCGGCCCATGCCAGCAGCCTCCCAAAGATTCCGTTGGCGGTGGCCTGAGTGGGCAGACCAAAGAAGATGCCGCCCTCACCGCCGTGCTTGGCTAAAATCTCTGCCGCGCCCAGCGCGGCCTCCGTCTTGCCCACGCCCATCTGTGCTTCCAGAATGAACATCCCCGGTTCCTGGGCCTGGCTGACAGCTTCCAGCATGGCCCGCTGGACTTCGTTGGGCGGGAAGCCGAACCGTTCCGTAAACGCCCCCGGTTCCGTCACATCCGACTGCACCTCCCACGGAGAGGTCAGGTCCAGCGCTTCCCACGCCCGATCGACACGGGCGGGATACAGGGTATCGCTGCCCACCTCTTCCACAGGGATGAGCGGAAAATACCGGGTATTGCTGGCGATCCAGTCCGCCATAATGAGCAGACCGGTCAGCAGGATCTCAGCCGGGATGGTCAGCTGCGGCAGCTCCTCCACACCGGAAAAGCCGCTTTCCTGCAAAGCGTAGTCAAACAGTTCCCGCCAGCAGCTCTCCCAGAATTCCTGTTCCCCCTCGGGCCAATAGTTGGATTCCCAGCAACCTTCTTCTTCCTCATCGCCCAGCTGGTCAAATACGTCCTTCCCGGTTTGTGGCTTGCCATGGTGCGCTCCTGCTACCGATGCAAGCCCGTTGGGGCATTTCAGCCACCGCAAGATGGCCTCACTCGCCAACGCGTGACGTGAATATTTGCGGTTCTGTTCCCGGTAACTGAGCGTTGTGTATTTTTCCAAGCACTGTCTGCGCTCCGGCAAATGCTCCATCATTGGCCCCTGGAAAGCCGCGGATATCTTCCCCAGGTCGTGAACCCACCCCAGAAAGCAGGCGGTCTGTGTCAGCAGATCCTCGTCCAGCTCGATATGCTGACGGACGCTTTCCGGCAGCCACCTCTGCACCAGATATACCATAATACCCGCCGTATCCCGCAGGTGCATCCAGAGCGGCAGCCAGAAGCCGCTGTTCACCGGGTCTGTTTTGCCTGCAAACAGCCGTACCTCGCAAGAAAGCGTTCGTCGTCTCATCATGTTCCACCTCCACTGCAGTCAGGAAAATCGCATTTTCCACATCATCGGGGTTTCTCTGAGGATAGAATAGCACGCAAAAAGTCCAATAAAGCGGATGTTTTCTGTTTTTTTCAGTGTTTTTTTCAGTTTTTTTGATGTTTGCCGTTTTTCGGCTATTACCCCCGCAAGGCGGGGAAAGTGTTGCTCCCTATCAAGCATTCGGAGCACATCCGCTGATGCAGATCACAGAGAAATTACATATCATGCATTGTTCTAAATCTCTGTACACCAATATTACACCTTTTTTCCCAACTTTACAAGCGGATCCTTCAGATTCAGCAAATGATACAAAAACCGCCCCGATCTCCTGTTACGGAAACCGGGGCGGTTCGATTGCGTCATTTGTACTTT
>ENA-OUQF01001575-OUQF01001575.1-human-gut-metagenome-genome-assembly--contig:-NODE-1575-length-13309-cov-5.008978_pt1 | contig 13309 bp, 10 predicted proteins | sample MGYA00237947_ERZ548826 | MGnify/ENA primary metagenome ERZ548826 (study PRJEB26490, sample SAMN05194701) | human gut metagenome | biome: terrestrial biome; feature: human-associated habitat; material... | reverse complement strand
AAGCAGCGCCATCTGCTGCCTGTCCTTGAAAATGCCGAACCCCGCCGTTTCCAGAATGGGGGCATCCACCACTTGACTGAGGGTGTTTTTGTCGTAACGTCCCTCTACCACAATGGCTTCCCTGATTTTAACCATTGCGTCCCTCCTGCGCCAGCTGCAGCAGAAGCAGCTCCAACAGTCGCTCCGGGTCATCGTAGGATGTCTTTATCTTATAATCCGTTTCCAGCACCAGCTCCGCCGCCCGGCGGCAGAATTCCGGCGTAAACCGTCTGGCCGCCTCCATGGTCTTTCTCGCGGGATAGTCCGGGATGCCGCAGAGCCTTTGCAGGTCGGAAGCGTTTTTCCCGTTGTCCAGCAGCGTCCGCGCGGCGCTGACCCGGCGGAAATGATTGCCCACCGCGCCCAGAATCGCCAGCGGCTCCTGCTGCATTTTCAGCAGCTGCTGCAGCTTCACCAGCGCCTGATCGAAGCGCCCGGCGCTGAGCATATCCGTCATCTGGAACACCACGGCATCCAGCACCGGTTCGGTGACGGCGTCGATGTCGGTCTTCCGAATCTCATTTGCGCCGGAATAGGCGCATATTTTGTCAATTTCGCCGCTGAGTGCCGTCATGGTGCCGCCGGTGATGTCGATGAGATACAAACATAAATCTGTGGAAATCCGTTTGTCCCGCGCCATAAAATGCCTTGTGACCCAAGCCGCCAAGTCTTTCTGATCCTGCTTGGCAAACTCCACGATCAGCCCGGCGCCGTCGATTGCCTCCCAGAGTTTTTTCAGGCGCTTGTCCGGCTTCCAGGGGGTCGTCTCATAGGTGAACACCACCGTGCAGTAGTCCGGGATATCCGCCAGAATTTCCGCCATCTTGTTCCGGTCGGACTCGCCCAGCTTGAACAGATCCACCTCGTCCACCTGAACCATGGTATGCTCCGCCATCATGGGCAGGTTTTCCACGGCGTCGGCGAAGGTCTGCAAATCGAAGGTCTCGCTGTTCATCCGGTGGAAGTTGAAGGATTCCGTCAGCGCGTCCAGCAGCTGCTTTTTCATCTGCTCCAAGTAGTGGTGCAGCAGAAAGACTTCTTCCCCATGGAAAATGTACAGCCGCCCCAAGTCCTTGCTTTTCAGCTGGGTTTTCAGTTCCTGTAAATTGCCCCCGGGGGCTGTTTTTTTTGCCATGGCTTCACCTTCTGATGGTAATTGTTCCGTCCCGGTCTGTCCGGTACACCGTGCAGCCGAAATTTTCCAGCCGCTGCAAGGTCTCCGCCGCCGGGTGTCCGTAGAGATTGTCCCTTCCTGCGCTGATGCAGACCGTCTGCGGTTGGGCAGCGGCAAGCAGATCCTCGCAGGTAGAGTTTTTGGAGCCGTGATGTCCGGCAATCAGCACGTCCACCTCCGGGATTTTCCCGGCGTGGAGCAGCATCCGCTCGCCGTAGGCGCTCCGGTCTCCCGTTATGAGTATATCACAGTTTTCCGTATCAAACAAGACGCACAGGCTGTTTTCGTTTTCGCTCCTATTGGAATCGGTGGTGAAAATGTGCAGATTTGTCTTGCCGTAGGTCAAAAGCAAATCCTGTTCGGCGTATACCACCTCTGCGTTATCAGATGTCGGCATACCTTCCTCCGGTGGGAGGATGAGGATGTCCGCTTTCACCCGGCTTAAGAGATTTTCCGCCGCGCCGGTGTGATCCCGGTCGCCATGGGTCAGGATCAGGCCGTCCAGCCGGGAGATCCCCTGACTCAGGAGCGTTTCGGCGGCAATGTCCGCAGTTTCGGTGTCGCTGTCCCCGCCGCAGTCCACCATGTATGTCCGGCCTTCGCTTTGCAGCAGAATGCACTGCCCCTGCCCCACATCCAGCACCGTTATCCGGGCGCTGTCCAGCATCGGCTCCGCCCAGGATGCCAGAAGCGCCAGACACAGCCCCAGCGTGCCGCAGCAGAGCAGAACGCCCGGGCGGCGATTCCGGCTCAGAAGGAACACCAGCAGCAATACATACATGGCCACCAGCCAGATGGTAATGTAAGGGCTTCTGGTATACACCGCCGCCAGCGGAAATCCCGCCAGTAACTTTGCGATCAACAGAACATAGCGAATCGGCCACGCGACGATTTTTCCAAGAATCATCGCCCCGCCCGTCCAGAACGCACCCACCAGACTGACCGCCACAAGCCCATAGAAAATGAAGCTGATGACCCACAGAGTGAGCAGATTGGTCACCACGCCAACAAGACTGACGGTGCCAAAATACCATGCGCTCAGCGGCGTTGTGAAAATCATGGCGCTGAGGGTGATGGACACGGAAGCAGTAAACCAGCGAATCAACGTGGGTCTGACGCCCTTCCCTTTGCTGTCCGGGAACAGAGAAACCAGCCACTTGTGGATGCCCGGCGCAAAGAGATAAATCCCCGCCACGCTGGCCACGGACAGTTGAAAACCCACGGACGTGATGACCAGCGGGTTGCCAATCAGCATCACCACGGCGGCAAAGGCCAGCGCCGCGGGGCCGTCGTATTCCTTATTCAGCAGCAGCGCCGCCAGCATCAGTCCGCACATAATGCACGAGCGGCTGACCGACGGGGTAAAGCCCGCCACCGCAGCAAAAAGCAGCAGCGTCGGAAAACCCACAAGGGCAGTCAGAAACCGCTTCCGGAAAGTAACGGCAGTAAGCAAAGCGAACAGAATCGACACATGCAGTCCGGAAACAGCCGCCACATGGCGAATCCCGCTGATTTTCAGACTGGTATCTATCGCATAACTCAGGCTTGTGGTATCACCCAGCAGAAGCGCCCGGGCAAAGGGAGCGGCGTCTTGTGGAATGCAGGTCTGCAAAATTGCCTGAATCCGGTGCCGCAGCCGCGCAGGGATATCCCGCCAAGACGCGTCTGTATGGGGCGAAACGGAAACCTCGTCCACCTGATACGCCAGCAGGAAAATGCCGTTGCCCGCGTGATAGGTTCTGTTCTCCTTCGGCGTGGTGGCGCGAAAACGTAACTGGCCGGAGACGGTGTCCCCGGGTTCCAGCGTTTTGTCCAAATCCAGATACGCCCGAAGGCGGTAGGACTTCCCTTCCAGCTGCACCGAGCCATCCACGCCGATACCGTATGCCGTCTCGTAGCTGTAGTCCGACACTCGGATGACTGCGTCTGCCGTCTTCCCGTCCATCGTTCCGGCGGCGCTCAGATAAAAGCCGTCATACAGGGCAAACCAGCCCATTCCCATGGCAAAGCCAAGAAGAACCGCGGCAATCCGCCGGAATAATGAGAACTTTCTCCCCGCAATCGCCGCGAAAAGCGTCAGAAACCCGACAGCTGCGCCCAAAATGACACGCGTACTTCCCGTAATAACATACGCGCACAGGCAGCAGGCCGCGCCGAAGCCCAGAGAAAACCATACCAGTTTACGCATCCTGCCGCCTCCTTATCGTTGGAAAAGGCGCCGCCTTTGCGGCAGCGCCTTTCTTATTACTTCAATTTGGAAACCACGTAATCGTCCACGATGGCGAGGGCGTTGTCCACCTTGGTGACGTCCTTGCCGCCGCCCATGGCAGAGTCGGGCTTGCCGCCGCCGCTGCCGCCGCAGCAGCAGCATACCTGCTTCACCAGGTCGCCGGCCTTGATGCCCCGGGCAATGGCGTCCTTGCCGCAGACGGCCAGGAAGGTGATCTTGCCCTCGTTGACCGTGGCAAGCACGGCCACAACGGACGCGTCCTTATCCCGCAGCACGTCGCCCATCTGGCGGAGTCTGCCGGTGTCGGCGTTGGGAACGCTGGCGGTGATGACCTTCAGGCCGTCCACATTGTGGGAGCCGAAGAGAATCCGGTCGATCTCGCCCACGGTCTCCTTGGCCTTGTACGCCTCGATGGTACGCCGCAGCTCCCGGAGTTCCTCCAGCTGCGCCTGAATCCGGGTGCCCAGCTCGATGGGCTTGGTCTTCAGCTTGGCAGCCGCTTCCAGAAGCATGGTCTGGTTCCGCTCCATTCTCTCAAGGCAGGCCTTGCCGGTAATGGCCTCGATCCGGCGGACACCGGAGGCGACGGAGCATTCGCTCTCGATCTCAAAGGGGCCGACCTTGGCGGTATTGTCCAGATGGGTGCCGCCGCACAGCTCAATTGAGTAGTTGCCCATGTTGACCACACGAACCGTGCTGCCGTACTTTTCGCTGAACAGCGCGGTGGCGCCCATGGCCTTGGCCTCGTCAACGGGCATCTCCCGGGTCACGATGTTGTAGCCCTCCAGAATGGAATTCTGGACGATGGCGTTGACCTTCACCAGCTCCTCCGGCGTCAGCGCGGAATAGTGGGTGAAGTCGAAGCGCAGCCGGTCAGGCTCCACATAGGAACCCGCCTGATGGACGTGGTCGCCCAGCACCGTCTGCAGCGCCTTTTGCAGCAGATGGGTGGCGGAGTGGGCGCGCATGATGGCCTTGCGGCGCTCCACGTCAATGGAGGCCACCACAATATCGTCCACCTTGATGGAACCGGTGACCATCTTGCCGTGATGCAGGTACTTACCGCCCTTGTCCTTCTGGACATCGGACACCACGAAGCGGCTGTTGCCCATGAGGATCACGCCGTGGTCGGCGATCTGGCCGCCCATTTCGGCGTAGAAGGGGGTCTTGTCCAGAACAATGATGCCCTTTTCGCCGCCGGCAATGGTGCCGGAGACCTCGTCGCCCACGCACACGGCCAGAACCTTGGCGTCGCAGTTATTCTGGGTGTAGCCGACAAAGGTGGTGGGGGTGTTGTCCAGCCCCAGGTCGATGCCCGCCCAGGCCAGATCGCCCAGCGCCTTCCGGGCTTCCCGGGCGCGAACCTTCTGCTCCTGCATCAGCTGGGCAAATGCCGCTTGGTTCAGGGTCATATCCTCGTCGGCCACCATTTCCAGGGTCAGGTCAATGGGGAAGCCGTAGGTATCGTACAGCTTGAAGGCGTCGGCGCCGGAGAATTCCGTCTCGCCCTTGGCCTTGTGCTCTGCCAGCATGTTGGAGAAAATCGCCATGCCGCCGTCGATGGTGCGGGCGAAGTTCTCCTCCTCGGTGCGGATGACCTTGGTGATGTAGCTCTGCTTTTCCTTCAGGTCGGGATACTGCCCCTCGTTCTCATGCACCACGGTGTCCACCACCTTGTACAGGAACGGCTCGTTGACGCCCAGCAGCTTGCCGTGGCGTGCAGCGCGGCGCAGCAGGCGGCGCAGCACATAGCCGCGGCCCTCGTTGCTGGGCAGGATGCCGTCGCAGATCATGAACGTGGCGGAGCGGATGTGGTCGGTGATAACGCGCAGGCTCACGTCCCGTTTGTAGCTCTCGCCGTAGTGGGCGCCGGTCAGCTCGCTGACCTTGTGGGTGATGTTCATCACCGTGTCCACGTCGAACAGGCTGTCCACGTTCTGGCACACGCAGGCCAGACGCTCCAGACCCATACCGGTGTCGATGTTCTTCTGCTTCAGCTCGGTGTAGTTGTTGTGGCCGTCGTTGTCGAACTGGGAGAACACGTTGTTCCAGATCTCGATATAGCGGTCGCAGTCGCAGCCCACGGTGCAGCCGGGCTTGCCGCAGCCGTACTCCGGTCCGCGGTCATAGTAGATCTCGGAGCAGGGGCCGCAGGGGCCGGAGCCGTGCTCCCAGAAGTTGTCCTCCTTGCCGAAGCGGAAGATCCTGTCCTCGGGAATGCCGATCTCGTCCCGCCAGATGGCGAAGGCCTCGTCGTCGCTCTCGTACACGGAGGGATACAGCCGGTCGGCCTCCAGCCCCACCCACTCAGGGGAGGTCAGGAACTCCCAGCTCCACGCGATGGCCTCGTGCTTGAAGTAATCGCCAAAGGAGAAGTTGCCCAGCATCTCGAAATAGGTGCCGTGGCGGGCGGTCTTGCCCACATTGTCGATGTCACCGGTACGGATGCACTTCTGACAGGTGCAGACGCGGCGGCAGGGCGGCTCCTCCTCGCCCTTGAACCAGGGCTTCATGGGGGTCATGCCGGCGTTGATCAGCAGGATGGATTTGTCGTTCTGGGGCACCAGCGAAAAGCTGGGCAGACGCAGGTGGCCTTTCGTCTCAAAGAACTTCAGGAACATTTCCCGCAGCTCGTTCAGGCCGTGATAGGGATGGCTCATAGTCGTTGTCTCCTTTGCAATATATACTAAAAATCTTTTTCACTCTCGTTCCATTGGCGGGTCATATCCGCCAGTTCTTTCTCCAGGTTCAGGAAGAACCGGGAGATATGCAGCCCGTCCGCCAGGGCGTGGTTCACGAACAGCGACACCGGCAGTGTCGTCCGCCCGTTGACGGTCACATATTTGCCCCAGCTGATGCGGGGATTGCTGTCATCCGGGCTCTCCGCCGGGTGCTGCAGCTGCGAGTAGTGTACCCACGGCACGCTGGAGACAAAGAAGAAGCTCCGCACGTCGCCGTCCTCGGTGAGCGTGCCCCGCTCCAGCACCTCCCGCTGCCGCCGCTGTCCCTCCGCGATGAAGGTCCCGTAGGGCATGTCGCCCTCCACGGTGCAGTAGACATACACGCCGTCCGGCTTCATGGCGGTGTAGGACGGCGGGCACCAGTCGTACTCCACCACCGTGCCGTCCTCCGCCAGCCTGCGCCGCAGCTGCGGCACGGCGTTGGCCGCCCGCACCACCGCATACAGCATGCTCAGGAAAAACGGTCTGCCGCCACGCGCGGCCATCATGTCGGTGATGTCCATCTCTACCGTCAGCCCGGCAAAGGGGAACGTCATCCCCCGGAAGTAGGCAAACTGCCCGCAGCGTGGGTCTTTTTCCATGTCGATGATCGTATAGTGCATCTCCCACCTCCTGCAACGAAAAACGCCCCTGTTTGCCATAGCAAACAGGGGCGAAAATCACTTCCGCGGTACCACCCTGATTTGGCGGCGAGCCGCCCTCTCAGTGCCCTGTAACGGGAGCATCCCGTGCCATTCATCACGGCAGGCTCAAAAGCGGCTGTCACCGTGCCGATCCCAACGGGCTTGCACTGTCCCCGTCTCGCTCCGGGCGGCCTCCGGTAACTCTTCTCTCTCATCGCCATTATGGAATATAGCGTTATTTTACCACAATGTTCCCCATTGTCAACACGAAATTTCTCTTTTTGTGAGATATTCCCCCTTGTCTTTCCGCACTGCTGTGGTATACTGAGTACCGTCATTTTTACAGAAAGAGGGACCTCCCGTGCAAAAGCTCTCCCGCAACGACCATATCGACCTGTACCGCCACCTATCCTTCTGTGCCGTGGGCGGCTTCTTCGGCTGCTACGCTGTTCTTATCCATAGCGGCGTCATGGGCAACGCCCAGACGGTGAACCTGATCGAGCTGCTGCTGGACGCCCTGCGCGGCGACCTGCACGCCGTGCTCCTGCATCTGGGCGCGCTGGTGCTGTACGTGCTGGGCACTATGCTGACGGTGCTGCTGCCCCACTGGTGGGGCTGGGATATGCACTATGTATCGCCTGTTATCACCGCCGCAGCCGCCGTGGCCGTAGCCTTCCTGCCGGAAACGCTGAACGTTGTGGTGGCTCTGTATCCCATCTTCTTTGCCATGAGCATCCAGTGGAGCAGCTTCGGCGGCGCCCGCGGCTTTTACAGCTCCACCATCTTCTCCACCAACAACACCAAGCAGACTTCTCTGGCCCTGGCCAACTACCTGTGTGACCATGACCGCGCCCACCTGCGGAAGCTGAAGGTCTTTGCCCTCACCCTGCTGTGCTTCCACATCGGCGCGGCGGCGGCCTATTTCGCCGTGACGTGGTGGTATATCCGCGGTGCGCTGGCCGTGCTGCCCCTTATCGCCTGGGCTTTCTTCCTGTCCGTATGCGAACGCAGGCATGAAGCCCTGGCCGAGGAACCGGAGACCATCCCCGACAGCAGCGCCCACCCCACCAGCAACGCATAAAAATTGTCCCCCGGCGAAGCCGGGGGACAATTTTTATGTACTTATTTCCCACTCAGCGCCACCGCGTGGCGGATGAAGCTCATGGGCGGCACCGGACGGGGCAGCTGCATGGTGAACACCATCTGGGGTGTCTTCGGCTCCGCCAGGCCATTGCCCTCGCTGTCGCGCATCACCGGCACGGTGATCGTAAAGGGCTTCGTATCCGGCCCCACCACCTCCACGATGTCGCCGGCGGCAAATTTGTTCCGCAGGCTCAGGGTGGCCAGCCCATTTTCATCACAGTTTGTCACCACGGCGCAGATCTGCCAGTCCCGCAGATACCGGGCGCTCTCATAATACTGCCCCGGCTGGCCGTAGAAAAAACCTGTGGCGTAGTGCCGGTGGCTGATGTGCTCCACCTCATCCCGCCACACCGGGTCAAGCGGGCGCCCTGCGGCCACGTCGTCTAAACAGTGCCGGTACGCGCCGGTAACGATGGCCGCGTAGTAAGCGGACTTAGCCCGACCCTCGATCTTCAGGCAGTCCACCCCGGCGGCCATCAGGTCGTCCAGGTGGTCGATCATGCACATATCCCGGCTGTTCATAATGTATGTGCCCTTTTCGTCTTCGAACACCGGGAAATACTCCCCGGGCCGTTTCTCTTCCATCAGCGCATACTGGTAGCGGCAGGGCTGGGCGCATTCGCCCCGGTTGCTGTCCCGTCCGGTCATATAGTTGCTCAACAGGCAGCGCCCGGAGTAGCTGACACACATAGCCCCGTGGCAGAAGACCTCCAGTTCCAGCTCCGGGGATACCCTGGCCCGAATGGCGGCGATCTCCTCCAGGCTCAACTCCCGGGCCAGTACCACGCGGCTGGCGCCCAGATCGTACCAGGCCTGGGCGCAGACGTGATTGGCGATAGACTGCTGGGTACTGATGTGCCGCTGGCAGTGTGGCGCGTACTTCCCCGCCAGGGTGAACGCGCCCAGGTCCGCCAGGATCAGGGCGTCCACCCCCGCCGCGTCCAGCTTTTCCAGATGGGCGGGCAGGGCCTCCGCCTCATTCCAGCGGGGCATGGTGTTCACCGTGGCGTGTACCTTTACACCGTGGTCGTGGGCGAACTGCACCGCGCGGGGCAGCTGCTCGTCGTCAAAGTTTCCGGCAAAGGATCGCATCCCAAAGGACGTACCGGCCAGATACACCGCGTCCGCGCCGTACAGCACCGCCATCTGCAGCTTTTCCCAGTCCCCGGCCGGGGACAGCAATTCAGGCTTCTTTCCCATGGCGTCAGGAGTAGATGGGCTGGTATTCATCGCTGTTGATAAACTTCAGGTGGTCGCTGTAGTCGGTGAAGAAATGGCTCTTGCCGTCCGTGCCCAGCGCGAAGAAGTAGTAATCGGTGTCCGCCGGATAGATGGCGGCCTGGATCGCGCTGAGGCCGGGGTTGCAGATGGGGCCCGGCGTCAGGCCGGGATTGATATAGGTGTTGTATGGGCTGTCGATCTCCGTGTCGAAGGTCTTCACGCCGTCGTGCTTCATGATATAGTTGATGGTGGAGCACAGCTGCAGAGCGCGTCCGCCCTTGTTGCTGTCCGGGTTCTCCAGACGGTTGTGGATAACGGAGCTGATGTTCTTGCGCTCCGTATCGTCGCCGATGGACTCCTTCTCGATCAGGGACGCCATGGTGACGATTTCCTGCAGGGTGTAGGGCGAGGCCTTGATGTCCGCCAGCATCTGCTGGCTGATGGAGTTCTTGAAGTACACCAGCATGGTCTCCACAGCGTAGACGGCGGAGCGGTTCTTGTCGAACTCATAGGTGCTGGGGAACAGGAAGCCCTCCATGCGGTCGATGGTGCCGATCTTGTCGTCGTCGAGGAAATCATAGTCCTCATAGGCGAAGTTGGCGCAGGCGTCCTCCAGATCCTCCTTGGTGGCCACACCCTTCTCCGCCAGCAGATCGATGATCTCCCGGACGGTGTAGCCCTCCGGGATGGTGACCTTCACCAGCCCCTGTGCCGCCTTGGCGTCGGCCTCCCAGTCGTGCATGTTGGTGATCAGGGCGCGGAAGTCCATGTCGCTGTTCAGCTTGTAGGTGCCCGGCTCCACATAGCGGTCGTAGTGCAGGAACGTGCCGGCAATATTGAACACCAGTCGGGAATTCACCAGCCCCGCGTCGTGCAGCTTCTTGGCCACATCTCCCCGGCTGTCACCCTCCTCTACGGTGATCTCCACCTCGGTATAGGGCTTGTTCAGCGAACACACGTCGTTGACCAGCAGCCAACCGATGCCCGCCAGCAGGCAGGACACCAGCAGCACACAGGCGAAATAGGCGATGGTGCGGTTGCGCTTGGCCTGACGGCGGCGGCTGCCGCCGCTGCTGCGGCGGTGCTGCTCGGAGGCCGCCTGACGGCGCACCTCCTCGGCGTCCCATTTCGCCGTGGCGTATTCGTTTCGTTCGTCTCGATTTGCCATAGATATGCTCCTTTCAGCGCGTCAGCCGATGAGGTCGGCCACGCGCTCCATGACTTCGTTGTGTATATCGTCGATCAGGCGGGGCGCGCCCTCCCGGGCGCAGTCGATGCGCGTCCAGCCGCAGCGCTCCACCACATAGGCGGCGTTTTCGCGGCAGCGGCGCAGGTAGTCCTCGTCCCTCTCATGGATATCGGCGGTGGTGTGGGTGGCGGCCTCCCGCAGGCGCATCATCTGTTCCGTGGCCTCTGTGGGCATATCCAGATACAGCACCCGTGTGGGCTCCGGCAGCCCCAACAGCCGGTACTCGAAGTCAAACAGCCAGTCGAGAAAACCGTCCCGCTGCTCCGGCGGCAGCTTACCGGTCTGGTGAACGGCGTTGCTGGTGGTGTATCGATCCGCAATGACCAGTCCGCCCTGCTCATAGTACGCGCCCCAGTCCTGTTTGTAGGAGGCATAGCGATCCACAGAGTAGAACACTGACGCGGCATAGGCATTCACGTCGCCGGGCTTGTCCCCGAAGGCACCGCCCAGATACAGGCGGATCAACGCAGAGGACTCCTCCTGATACCGGGGGAACTCCAGCTTGCGGAAAGGGATACCGCGGCGCGTCAGTTCCTCGCACAGCAGCTGGGACTGGGTAGCCTTGCCGGACCCGTCCGTCCCCTCGAACACGATGAGTTTTCCCTGCACAGCGCTCGCCTCCTTTGGACACACTGACCCATAGTACAGGGTATTGTACCACAGTTTTCCCCATTTGTAAACCATTCAAACGGGCCCGTCCCCTGCAAAAGGGCCGCCCCCTCCGGGACGGCCCCTGATACGCTATTGCACGGCGGCCTTTTTCTTCTGCTTCTCCTCATAGACGGTGTTCAGCACATACAGGATAACACCCGTCCAGATAAACAGGAAGCTCACAAGCTTCTCGTGGGTCAGGGCCTCGCCCATGATGGCACCGCAGATAATAGACAGAGACGGGCTGATATACTGGCAGATGCCAGTGGTCATCAGCGGCAGATGCCTAACGCCGATGGAGTAAAACACCATGGGCAGCCCGGTGATCACACCGCCGCCGATCATCAGCAGTTGCTTGACGACCGTCATGCTGCCCATACCATTGTCCCCCATGCGGAAAAACAGGATGAACAGCAGCGCCACCGGCACCATCATCAGGATCTCTGACGTGGTAGACACGATGGAATCGATGGTCAAGCTCTTCTTGATGGCTGCATAGATGGAGAACATCAACGCCAGGGCGATGGTCACATAGGGAACGCCGCCGAAGCCGGAGGTGCTGAACACGATGCCGACCACCACGATGGCAATGATCACAAAGTGCCGCCAATTCATCTTCTCGCGGAAGATAACGGCCCCAAGGGCAAATACCACCAGCGGCTGGATGTAGTAGCCCAGGCTGCATTCCAGCACGCGGCCGTTCTGCACCGCCCACAGGTACACCAGCCAGTCGCCGAACAGCAGCACCGATGCGGGCATCTCCCGCTTGAGCACCTGCTTGTCCTTGAATACGGCCCACAGCTGCGGCAGCTTTCCCTGCACCCCCAGAATACACAGGCAGGCCACCGCTGCCCAGATAATGCGGCAGGCCATGATGAAAAACGTGTCGATCTCGCCGCACACATTGGTGCACATATACCAGTACAGCGGCTGGAAACCCCAGATGAAAAAGCACACCGACATAGCCCCCAGGCCCTTGCGGTAGTTGACCGTTTGCATACGTTTTCCCTCACTTTCCTACAGAAATCGGGTAGTTTCCCCATTTACAGCGTCCAATAACCATGATATGATAACACCTGCAACGCGGAATAGCAAGCCATATTTCCCCGGAAAAGGAGGTTTCTCATGCTGCTGTTTGACATGGACGGAACACTGATCGACTCCAACGGCATCTGGAAGGACGTGGACACGCGTTTCTTGGAGAAGCGAGGTCTGCCCTATACGCAGGAATACTATGAGGGCGTGGCCCACACCATCTTCCCGCTGGCGGCCAAATTCACAAAGGAATTCTGCCATCTGCCGGAGAGCGAAGCCGCCATCATGGCCGAGTGGATGGAGATGGCCGGCGACATTTACGCCACGGACGTAACGGAAAAGCCCGGTGTCCGCGCCTATCTGGAGCAGATGAAGCGCCGCGGCGAGCGTATGGCTGTGGTCACCAGCGCGGTCCCTGTTCATTGCCGTGCGGCGCTGACCCACCTGGGCCTGCTGCCCTATTTCGAGCGTATTTTCTTCGCCCAGGAGCTGGGCACCGAGAAAAAGTACCCCGTCCTCTGGGAGAAGGTCGCCGCTGCACTGGGCGTCTCCCCCGCAGACTGCACCCTGTTCGACGACTCCGTGGAGGCCATCCGCGGCGCCAAGACCGCCGGGATGCACACCGTGGGCGTGGCAGACCCCTACTTTGCCTCCACCGCTGACGAAATGGCCCGCACCTGTGACCGTTACATCTCCAGCTTCGGCGAACTGCGGGTATCCCAACTTTTGTGTGGGGTGGGCGGAAAAAAGTAGGGAGCTGAGAGCTAAATCGTTTTGTGTGGGAACGGCGCAAAAAAGTTGTGCTGAGTTTCTTTTCGCGTGTGCTACCAATTTAAGACCTCCTGTTATAGAATTTTCTGTAACAGGAGGTGATTTTTATGAGCAGAAAAGACCCGTATTTTTCCTTCAAAGACAGGGACAGCGTAGAGTACAAACCTCAGTATGGGACGGCGTACACGCCGCGTCAGGAGAAAATCCTGTCAGGCGAATTGCCCTTGGAGGACATCCGCCCCAACGAACTGAGCCTGCTGAAGCAGAAGGCAAAACACCTCGGCGATATGGAGGGCTACGAGATAGCGACCCTGCGTTACGAGGAGATGCTGCATCCACTGGACGCCTACTACAATCACTACACCGCCGAGGAAGCGGCGGAAATCCTTCGGAAGCTGACGCCGCCGGGGTTTGAGTCGTAGGCGGCAGAGG
>ENA-OUQF01001569-OUQF01001569.1-human-gut-metagenome-genome-assembly--contig:-NODE-1569-length-13339-cov-6.669452_pt1 | contig 13339 bp, 9 predicted proteins | sample MGYA00237947_ERZ548826 | MGnify/ENA primary metagenome ERZ548826 (study PRJEB26490, sample SAMN05194701) | human gut metagenome | biome: terrestrial biome; feature: human-associated habitat; material... | reverse complement strand
ATCTCTCGGTCCTCGAAGGCAAGAAGGTTGCCATCATCGGTTACGGTTCCCAGGGTCACGCCCACGCGCTGAACCTGCGTGATTCCGGTGTGGACGTCGTCGTCGGCCTGCGCCCGACCTCCAAGTCCGTCGAGCATGCCAAGGAGCAGGGCCTGGAAGTCAAGTCCGTTCCGGAAGCCGCCGCCGAAGCCGACGTCATCATGATCCTGGCTCCCGATCAGTACCAGCGCAACATCTGGAAGAACGACATCGAGCCGAACATCAAGCCGGGCGCTGCCGTTGCCTTCGCCCACGGCTTCAACATCCACTACGGCTACATCAAGCCGAGCGAGGATCACCCGGTCTTCATGGTCGCCCCGAAGGGCCCGGGCCACATCGTGCGTCGTGAGTACGTGAACGGCCGTGGCGTGCCGGTCGTCGTGGCCGTCGAGCAGGATCCGCGCGGTGACGCATGGGCTCTGACCCTGGCTTATGCCAAGGCTCTGGGTGCCCTGCGTGCAGGCGCCATCAAGACCACCTTCAAGGAAGAGACCGAGACCGATCTGTTCGGCGAGCAGAACGTGCTCATGGGCGGCGTGAACAAGCTCGTCGAAATGGGCTTCGAGGTCCTCACCGACGCCGGCTACCAGCCGGAGATCGCCTACTTCGAGGTGTGCCACGAGCTGAAGATGCTCGTCGACCTCATGAACGAAGGCGGTCTGAACAAGGCCCGCTGGTCCTGCTCCGACACCGCCCAGTACGGCGATTACACCAACACCGTCATCAACGAGGACTGCCGCAAGCGCATGGAATACCACCTGGGCCGCATCCAGGACGGCTCCTTCGCCAAGGAGTTCATCGACGATCAGGATGCCGGCGCTCCGAAGTTCAAGGCTCTGCAGGAAGAGTACGGCAATGTGCGCATCGAGTCCGTTGGCCCGAAGCTGCGCGCCATGTTCTCCTGGAACAACGGCAAGGATGAGGACGCCGATATGGCGACCTTCAACGGCAAGATCGCTCGTACTCAGGTTCAGTGATTGCAGCCGCTGATCTGATATAGACAGCTAGCGAAAGCGTCGTCCGTGTTGTACGGACGACGCTTTTTGCGTTGTATGGGGCGTTTGACGGTGATTCGCCGTGCTGCCCCGGTATGTTGCCCGAATCGGTCGGATTGCATGCGATGGCGGTCGATGAGGACAGGCTAGGCGAGGTGGTGCGTGAAGGGCACGGCAGGTAGGGCATCGGCGTTGAACAGGGGAGCGGGACCCCAACTGCGCCAGGCATAGCGGACGGTGACGGGTTGGATTTTCTCCGGTACGGTCAGCATCACTGTGCCTATAGTGGGATCCGCATGGTTCTGCCCGGTGTCGGTGCCGATGATCTCAGCGGCGACACCACGGAAGCGTCCATCCGCATCGGCGATTTCGAAACCGGACTTCCCGGCATTGCGCACGGTGGTGGAAGTGTTCTCACGTGAACGCAGATCGGCGTTGTGTCGACTGGACGGGTCGGTGCCATCGAATCGCAGACCATGTGCGTGGGCGAATCGAAGTCGCATATGCGTGCCGTCGATGACTTGCGCATCCAGCAGCTCCGGCCCCTCAACCGGCATTTCGGCATGGCCGTAGACATACCTCAACGCGCAATCGGCCAGTCGTTCGCCGGGTGTGCGTTTATCGGTGGGGTGGATGTTGTCGTATTCGCCGCAATCCATCAGACAGACCGCGTGCACGCCGTCGATGCCGTGCGCCGCATCCCACTGTGCCGCACGGATGGTGGGCCATAGCATCGGATCGCCGGTCGACTCGTCGACTTTCCTGTCGATCCATTGCGGGAGCTGCACCAGCAGGAACGGCAGATCGGCGCGATGCCACAGGGTGCGCCATTCGGCGATCATCAGACCGAGCAATTCCCGGTACGACTCGCAGTACGGTTCGTCCTCCTCGCCTTGGTACCACAGCACGCCTTCAAGCGTGTACGGCGTAACGCGCATGATCATGGCTTCGAATGCGCCGCAGGTATGCCATTGCGAGAACGGGGTGACGGGTGGTGGCCACGGGCACGCCCCGTACTGTTCGTTCAACGTGTCCCATGTGATGCCGGGATCGGCTTGTCGTGCGGCTGCGATCGATGCATTCCAGGCGTCGAACGCATGCTGCCATGCGTCCGCGGCCGTATGCAGTTCATCCATGGTCTTGCCGGCAACGGCCTGGTCGTAGCGGTCCAGATAGCCGCGCCCGGCAGCGCAGCCTTCCAATGTTGCGCGGCTCATCCAGCAGGTGATCGACGTGCCGCCGATATAGCAGTCCACCATGCCTACGGCGATGCCTGCCCCAAGCTTGGCGCGTAGTCTCCGCGCGAAATAGTAGGCGACGGCGGACATCACGCCACTGGCTTGCGGCGAACTGTTCTGCCAGGCGGAGGCGTTTTCGGCCATCTCGTCGACTACACCGGTTTTCGGCACATTATAGAAGCGCAGCAGCGGGTCCGCGCATTGCGCCAGAGCCTGTTCGGCATTGTCGCTGTTGCGCAGTTCGACCTCCATATTGCTCTGCCCGCCGGCCAGCCACACCACACCGACGTATACGTCCGTAAAACGAAGCCGATCGTTGCCGGCTTCCACATGCAGCTCATATGGGCCGGATGCCGGTAGCGCGGGCAGGTACGCCAGCCACTGGCCGGTCGTTTGGTCGGCGGTGGCGGTTGCTTCGGCGGCTTGTCGGCCGCGCCCGTCGATAAGACGGATCATGATGCGCGATTCGTTGTTGGTTGCCGTGGCGCTTATCGTGCCGAATACGGCGATGGGTGTATCGCGTTGCAGTACCATGCCGTCGTCGAAAATCGCCGGCATCGACAACAGCCCGCATATGTTGCGCTGCGGGCGTGCGTGAGTGCTGTTTTGCCGTATTTCAGACCCTGGCGCGGGGCCGGTTGCGGTGACCATATGATATCTCCTGTGATGATGGTTGCGAAGGGAAAGGAACAGTCGGGAACCCCGGTATGTGTGCGGTTCAGCGCCACAGTTCGGGGCCGAACGACCTGAGATACGACGTAAGCTCCATGGCCATCTCCCGCTGCTCGCTGATACGCGGGTGGCCGGGGGTTGCGGTGCTGTTGCGCAGGTACATGAAGTGCCGCACGCGCGGGTCGGCCATGGTGTCGCAGACCTCGTCGATGGCGCGATCCCACGCGGGGTCGTGCTGCAGGATCGTGGTGGTGAGCACGATCAACGCGTTCGGGTATACGCGGCGCAGCGCGTGCACGAAATCGATGTAACGTTGCCGCCAATGCCGGGCCTGGCCGCCCGAATAGTCCTCGGCCATGAAATCGTAGGGGTGCGCGTCGTTCTGCCCGATCGCCACGACGACCACATGCGGGGTGTAGCGAGAGAAGTCCCATTGCGGTGTCGCACCGAGCTCTGGGTTGTAGGCGGCGCGATCCCAGATGCTTTCCAACCCGAGATAATCCGGTGCGTGGAACCAGCCGATGCCGTCGATCAGGCTTGCCCCGCCCTGCGAGACGAGATGCGCCTGTGCGTTAAGATTGCGTGCGGTGACGGCCGCATACGAATGCCAGGCGTTGCTGTAACCGCTCAGGTCCACGTCCGGGTCGGCCTGGCCGGTGTAGCAGATGGCCTCGCAACGCTCGCCGCAGGTGACCGAGTCGCCGTAGAATTCGATGCGCCTATCCGGCATCGGTTCGGCGGGGGCTGCGATAGTGGCCTCGTCGTCGATGAGCACGCCGTGCATGTCGAATCGTGCGTTGCCCTCATCCTGGCGTTTGAAGATGATGACGTCATGCTCGATGTTCGGCAGATGCTCGGCCAATATGATGTCGACCGGCTGGCGTTCGGTGAGGGCGTTGCCGTTGGGGTCGGTGCGGCTCGGGTATCCGTTGGTCAGCGATATGGCGTCGTGGGCGGCGTCGATGGGTACGGGTGCCTTGACCTGCATGCCGTCGATGATCGCGCCGAGGTAGATGTCGCCGTAGCCCCAGTGGTGTACGAGTCGTGCGCCGACCGTGGTGCCGGTGCAGTGGAAATGCACTTGGGTGTAGGGGAACGACCAGGTCTGGTATGCGGGGGAGTCGGAGGTGGTGCGGCCCATGGTGTGGCTGAGGGCCGGGTTGGTGAAGTCTATGATCTGCATCGTGCTCCTTTGACGTCTGCGGATGGCGTGCTGTGACGTTTCTACGAGTATGGCACGCACGTATCTCTGTATATTAATCGCTTAAGCAACATTGCGCCATCAAAGCGGTGTTTTGTCGTTGCGGAAGTGACATGGCGCTGCGCCTGATGGACGAAGACGAGACACGCCGTGTACTGGGGAAAGTGGTATGAAAATGTTGTCATTCATCCATTTGTAATGGAATTTAGCAAGGTTGAACCACTTGGTGTGACGATGTTGTCATTTCCGGAAGCCTTGCAATATATGGTTTTGACCATCAACTGCGTTTACTTAAGCGCTTGACATGCTGAAATAATACGGTTATCGTGTGGATTACCACTTCACCACAGGTAGGCAGAGAAGCCTGAAGCGAAGGGGCATCGCCCACGATTCGGTGCAGAATCCACAGGCGATGAATGCGATGAGGCAAGCGTCGAATCGTGAATGTTCATTAGGAAGGACATGAAGGATGAACTTCAAGAAGATTATCGCAGCAGGCGTTGCGGCCCTCAGCCTGGTCAGCTTCGCGGCATGCGGCAGCTCCAACGGCGGTTCCGGCAGCCAGACCGATATGACCTACGACAAGATCGAACTCGGCAAGACCGGCAAAGACATCACGGCCAGCATCAAGTTCTACAACGGGCGTACCGATATGAGCCTGGATTCCTACCCGGGCAAGAACTGGAAGTCCTATATCGCCGACTTCAACAAGCTGTACCCGAACATCAAGGTCACCGCGCAGTCCGACTCCAACTACGCTGACAACGCGCTCACCCGACTGCAGGGCGGCGACTGGGGCGACATCATGATGATCCCCTCCGTCGATAAGTCCGAACTGAGCAACTACTTCATTTCCTACGGTTCCCTCGACACTATGAAGAAGCAGGTCAAGCTCGCCTCCGAAAAGGCCTATGACGGCAAGTCCTACGGCGTGGCCACCGACGGCCAGACCTCCGGCGTGGTCTACAACAAGGCCGTATTCAAGAAGGCCGGCATCACCGAACTGCCGACCACCCCAGACGAGTTCATCAAGGATCTCAAGCTCATCAAGAGCAAGACCGATGCCATCCCGCTGTACACCAACTACGCGGCCGGCTTCACCATGGGCGCCTGGGACGCCTACATCGGCACCACCGCCACCGGCGACAACACCTACATGAATCAGAAGCTCGTGCATACCAAGGCCCCGTTCAAGGATCCGGGCGACGGCACCCACGCCTACAACGTGTACAAGGTGCTGTACGACGCCGTGGCGGACGGCCTGACCGAAGACGACTACTCCACCACCGATTGGGAATCCTCCAAGACCATGATCAACAGCGGCAAGATCGCGACCATGGTGCTCGGTGCCTGGGCCGTGACCCAGATGCAGCAGGCCGGCGACCACGGTGACGACATCGGCTACATGCCGTTCCCGATCTCCATCAAGGGCAAGCAGTATGCCTCCATGGGCGGCAACTACTCCATGGGCATCAACAAGAAGTCCTCCAAGGAGAATCAGGAAGCCGCCATGATCTTCGTCAAGTGGCTCACCGAGAAGTCCGGCTACGCCAAGAACGAGGGCGGCATTCCGATCAAGTACGGCGATGAGTCCCTGCCCTCCGTCTACGAAAACTTCAAGAACGTCACCATGGAAGCCGACGTCGACTGCCTCAAGGGCGAGGAGGATCTCTTCGCCGATGTCAACTCCGATTCCGAGCTCGGCATCAACTCCAACGGCAACAAGCGCGTCCAAGCCATCGTCGAGCACGCCGCCAACAAAGACAAGTCCTTCGACAGCATTATGAGCGACTGGAACAAGGCCTGGTACAAGGCCATGCAGGACGACGACGCGGAAGCCAAGTACTGATCGCGATCTTCCTTCCCTATCTGCCGGCGGCCGTTGCCACAGGTTGCGGCCGCCGGTTTCCTTTCCACAGTCATAGTCAAGAAAAGAGACCATCATGACTACCGCGCCAACGGAAGCCGTCGTTACCTCGGCGAGCGACATTCCGTTCAATACCCACAAACGCGACTGGAAGAAAGGCGCCATCATCGTCGCCTTCTGCATCATCCCGGTCGCCCTGCTGGTCATCTTCACGTACTGGCCGTTCATCCAGATGTGCGGATACTCCTTCTACAAGATGAAGTACATCGGCACGCCACGGTTCATCGGGCTACGTAACTACCACGACATCTTCACCCGCCCGGAACTGCTCGCCACACTGAAGCTGAGCCTCTACTACATGGTCGGTGCGCTCATCCAGGTGGCTCTGGCCCTGTACTTGGCAACCGTGCTCGCATTCAAGGTGCGTGGCGGCGGCTTCTTCAAGGGTGCCATGTTCTTCCCCTACCTGATCAACGGCATCGCCGTCGGCTTCATCTTCAAGTTCTTCTACACCCGTGGCTATGTGCTTGACACCGTGCTCCAGTGGTGCGGATTCACCCAGGATTCGCTGCCGTACTGGCTGAAGGACCAGTCGATCAACAACTGGTCGCTGGTCGCATCTTCAATCTGGCGTTACCTCGGCTCGACCCTGATTCTGTTCATCGGTGCGATCATGTCCATCGATTCCTCGCTGTATGAGGCGGCTGAAATCGACGGTGCCAACAAGTGGCAGCAGTTCAAGCACATTATCCTCCCCGGCATCCAGACCATCCTGGTGCTCAACATCATCCTGTCCATCACTGGCTCGCTCTCCGCCTTCGAAGGCCCGTACGTCATCACCTCCGGCGCGAACGGCACCGGAACCTACATGGTGCAGATGGACAAGATCGCCCACACCGATCAGAAGGTCGGCCTGGCATCGGCCATGGCCGTGGTGCTGCTGGTCATCATCATGATCTGCGCCCTGCTGCAGAAGCTCATCATGGGCTTCCTGTTCAGGGACGCCGACGATGGCACCGCCAAAGCCCGTAAGCAGGCCGCCAAGATCGAAAAAGCCCGTCGTCGTGCGTTGAAGAAGGTCAACAGGGTTTCTGCCGGCAAGGCTCCGATATTCAAGAACGGAAAGGCGGTGGCGTGATGACAAGCGCAACTGTTCAAGCCCAACCCCAGGTGCAGAAGGTCAGCTTCTGGTACCACTTCAAGCAGTGGGGACTAAGCTTCCTGAAATACTTCAGCCTCATCTTCATCACCTTCTGGATTCTGCTGCCGCTGGTCACCTGCTTCTTCACCGCGGCGAAGAACACGGACGAATGGCAAGGCACCTCCGTGATGACGCCGCCGAAGAACATCTTCAACTTCAGCAACTACGTCGAGGCGTTCAAACTGTCGAATATGGGAATCGCCTTCCGCAACTCCCTGATTGTGCTGGTCGCGGTCTGCTTCCTGACCACCATCATCGGCACCCAGCTGGCCTACGTGCTCAGCCGCTTCACCTTCCCCGGCAATGCGGTCATCCGCACCGCCTTCCTCATGGCCTCCCTGCTTCCCGGCATCGCCATGCAAGTCGCGGTCTACAAGATCATGGGCACGTTCCATCTGATCAACTCGCTGTGGGGCTACATCATCATGTCGATGGGCACCGATGTGATCTCGATCTACATCTTCATCCAGTACTTCGAGAACATCTCCATCTCCCTTGACGAAGCCGCCCTGATGGATGGCGCAAGCTACTTCACCATCTACAGCCGCATCCTCCTGCCGCTGCTCAAGCCGGCCATCGTGACCTGCCTGATCCTCAAGGGCGTCGGCATCTACAACGAGTACTACTCGGCCAACCTATACCTGCAAGACAAGCAACGCATCGGCACGGTGGCCATCTCGCTATACGCCTTCACCGGCCCGCAAGGCTCGAAATACAACCTCATCTGCGCAGGCGTGATCATCACGCTGTTGCCCGCCCTGATCGCCTTCCTGATCTTCCAGAAGCAGATCTACAACGGCGTGGCCGCAGGCGCAGTGAAGGAATAGCGTCTCCACCACCACATGAGGAAGACCGATATCCGATTGCCGCCCGGCATGATTCGGATACGGTCTTCCCCCAATCTTCTCTTTCTTGTCAAAGGACTTATGATGACCCACACTCCCAGCACTTTTGCACCGCTCTCCGGCAGCTGGACGCTTACCGCATTGAACCCCGCTGCCGTTCCCGAGGAACTTCGCAGCCGCCTCACCGCAGGCATCCCCGCCACCGTTCCCGGCGAAGCGACACTCGACCTGCTCAACGCCGGACTGATCGATGACCCGTTCGACGGCGACAACGAAACCAAACAGCAATGGATAGGCGACGTCGACTGGCGGTTCACCTGCACCTTCGACTGGCGCGACGACGGTTCCGACCGCCATGATCTCGTCGCCTACGGTCTCGACACCATCGCCGCGATCGCATTGAACGGCCGCCCGGTGGCGCAGACCCGCAACTGCCACCGCTCCTACCGCTGGGACGTACGCGACCTGCTGGTGGAAGGCACCAACGAACTCACCGTGAGCTTCACCTCGCCGGTACGCGAATCCGACCGCATGGAACAGGCCCGCGGCTACTATCCGCACACCGAACACCATGCGTTCAACCAGATCCGCAAGCCCAGCTACTCCTTCGGCTGGGATTGGGGCATCGACGTGGCCAACGCCGGCATCTGGCGTGAAATCGGCATCGACTCGTGGAACGACGTGCGCCTCGCCGCGGTACGCCCGCTGGTCGACGTGGACAAAGACGGCAACGGCATCCTAACCGTCACCGTCGAAGTGGAACGTGCCGGTGCAGGACGCATTATGAGCCCTTACGATTCCCATAGCGTGTTGAAACCGCTCAGCATAAACGTGGCGCTCGCCGGCCACGGCATCACCACCGACGTGGACGTGGAGATCCCCGAAGGGCGCAATACCGGTGTAGCGCACCTGATGGTGCCGAACGTCAAGCGTTGGTGGCCGATCGGGTACGGCGACCAGCCGCTGTACACCCTGCACGTCTGCGCTGGCGGTTGCGCCCAGTGGCAGGGCAAGATCGGCTTCCGTACCGTGCATGTGGACACGCGCGCCGACGAGATCGGCCGCCCGTTCCAGATCTATGTGAACGACGTGCCCGTGCATGCGCGCGGCTACAACTGGATTCCCGACGATGCGTTCATCGGGCGCCTGTCCGCCAAGGACTACGAGCGTGGCGTACGGGATCTGGTGGAGTCTAATTCCAATATGGTGCGCGTGTGGGGCGGCGGCATCTACGAAGCCGACGAATTCTACGACATGTGCGACCAGCAGGGCATTATGGTCTGGCAGGACTTCATGCTCGCCTGCGCCGCATACCCCGAAGACGAGGAAACCAAGCGCGAGGTCGAAGCCGAAGCCCGCGAACACATCACCCGACTGAGCAGCCACCCGAGCCTGATTGTGTGGAACGGATCCAACGAGAACTATGTGGCCTACTCCGAATGGGGCGGCTACAAGCAGGCCCTGCGCGACGACGACCGCAAGCCGAACGCCTACGGATACGGCGAGAAGCCATGGGGCGACTACTACTATTCCAAGCTCTTCCCCGCACTGCTGGCCGAACTCGATCCGGGCCGTTCCGTATACCTGCCCAGCTCCCCGATGGCCTTCACCCCATTCGTGTCCGCCAACATGGACACCGATGGCACCATGCACATCTGGGATGCCTGGAACCGCGCCGACTACACCGTGTACGCGCAGTACACCCCGCGCTTCGCCGACGAATTCGGATACCAGGCACCACCCGCATTCAGCACGCTGACCCGTGTGGTGCACGACAAGAAGCTTGAACCGTTCGGCAAGCAGATGCTCGTGCATCAGAAAGCATCCGGAGGCAACTACAAGCTCGCCCGCGGCATGCGCTCGCACCTGACTCCCGGCCATCTCAATGACGTGAGTTTCGGCGGCGTGGTCAACGGCAAGCCGTCCGACGGCAAGCACAGCTGGCTGATTCCCACCGACGACTGGGCCGATATCGAGGACTGGCACTGGGCATGCCAGCTGCAGCAGGCGCAGGCCATGCGCTTCGGCGTGGAACATATGCGCTCGCTGGAGCCGGTGAATGCCGGCGCGTTGATCTGGCAGCTGAACGATGATTGGCCGGTCGTCTCCTGGGCGGCGGTCGACTTCGATGGGCACCGCAAGCCGGTGTGGTACGCATCGCGCGACTTCTTCACGCCAAAGCTTGCCACCATCCAGCCGCGTACCAGCGAGATATACCGCGAAACCCACAGCTGGGAGGGTGTGAAAACCGATGCCGACCATCTGGAGCTTATCGTGCTGAACGATACGCGCGAGACGTGGAACGGCGTGTGGCGCGTCGAACGCGTGACGCTGGGCGGAGAAGTGCTTGCCTCCGACGAGTACTCAGTGCATCTGGGTGCGGTCGATCATCAGGGAATCCCGCTGAGCGAGGACCTGACCACGTTCGACGACACTGCCAATGAACTACTGATTGCATCCGCCGTCGATAGCGAATCCTTCGCCAGGGTCTTCTACAACCCCGCCGAAGTGATTGACCAGCGGCTGGCCGCGCCTGCCGAGGCGTTTACTGCCGAGGCCAAGGCCGTGGACGGTGGCTACGAGTTGACCGTCACCGCCAGGAGCTACGTGCGTGATCTGTTCTGCATGGTCGACAAAGTCGATCCGCAGGCCCGTGTCGCGCAAGGCATGGTATCGCTGCTGCCGGGCGAATCGGTCACGTTCCATATCGATTCCGCCAAGCAGGTGGAGCCGGCCGCCTTCGCCGCGCCGAATGTGCTGCGCTGCGCCAACGACCTGAAACGGTGACACCGGCATAGCGGTGTGCAAACGGTGCGCCTAGAGAGAGGATGAGAAGCGCTTCGGCCCATGCTGGCTGAAGCGCTTCTTGCATTGCAACGCTTTGACTCCAGCATGATGCCAATATCAGATAGACTATTTACAATAAGCGCGTTTCACCCGGTCCGCCCGGGCAAGTGACAAAGACGGCATTGAGCGAAAAGAGATTGTCATGGCTGGTCAAAAGAACAAGGTCACCATATTCGATGTGGCCAAAGCATCTGGCGTCTCCAGCAGTGCAGTCTCCTACGCATTGAACAACAAGCCCGGCGTATCCGAAGCCACCCGAGCCAAGGTGCTGAAGGTCGCCAAGGAGCTTGGATGGAGGCCCAACGGCGCCGCCCAGGCATTGGCCCGTGCGAACACCAGTCGCATCGGCGTGGTGCTGGCCCAGGAGGCGCGCCTGCTTTCCGTCGAACCGTACATGATGGAGCTGCTTGCCGGTTTGGGCGCCGAACTTGAGCAGCATGACTATTCGATGCTGCTTCGTTTCGCCATTGGGCGCGACAATGAAGTGGCGATTCTTAAGGATTGGATCGCCACCGGCAACGTGGACGCATTGCTGCTGGTCAACCTTGAAATGGATGATCCGCGTGTGGCATTGCTCAACGAGCATCCGGAGATGCCGGCGCTCGCCTTGTGCGATCCTTCGCTGTCTGGCGGATTGCCCGTTATGCGAAGCCTTGATATGCAAGCCGTCACCAAGGCGGTGTCGTATCTGCACGATCTGGGGCACGAGCGTATCGGTCGTGTCGGCGGTCCGGAAAGCTTCGGTCATTCCTATATTCGCGACGCGGCGTTCTCCGATGCCGCCGCCGAGCTCGGCGTGCGATACCGCTGCCTACATGCCGACTACACCCCCAAGGGCGGCATCGAGGCGACCAAGCGTTTACTGTCCGTCAATCCTCGCCCCACTGCCATCATCTACGACAACGATGTTATGGCCATGGCCGGCATGGGCATCGCCAGGGAAATGGGATTCGACATCCCCGGCGATCTGTCGATTATGGCGTGGGACGATTCCTTCATGTGCACTGCGGTGTTCCCGCACCTGACCGTTATGGGCCGCGATATCGTCGGTTCGGGCCATCGCGCCGCCCAGCTGCTGCTCAAGCTCATCGACGGCGAACAGGTCGGTGTGGCCGACGAATACCCGTACGAGCTGCGCGAACGCGCATCGACCGGCCCGGCTCCCGCAAGTGCCGAACAGCGGTAGTCGTACCGCTGACGTGCCGCGGCAATCCGCAATCCGCGTAGACGCCATTCCACTGTGATTTCCTCTCTCGGCATTCGTCGCCGAGAGGTTGTATCATTGAAAAGTTGCTTGTTTCAGGTCATCCGACCGCAAGCAACGCGTATACACACTCCTGCCATGGAACGTCCGTGGCCGAATAGTCCGAAGGAGGTGGGTGATGTCTGCGCACAAGTACGAACTGATGTTCATCGCCGATCCTGAGCTGGATGAGCGCGGTCTGAAGAAGCTGACCGAGCAGTATCTGGAACTCGTCACCAAGGAAGGCGGTTCTGTTGACGAACCCGATTACTGGGGCCGTCGCAAGCTTGCTTACGAAATCGCCGGCAAGACCGAGGGTAACTACGTTGTGGTGACCTACTCCGCCGAGCCTGCTACGAGCGACGAACTGGATCGTGTGCTCAACCTTAACGAATCCGTGATCCGCACGAAGATTCTTCGCAAGGACGCCAAGTAAGTTTTATCGTCAGCGTTCACGCTGGATGGAAGATAAGTAAGAAGGACACGTCATGGCAGGTGAAACCGTCATCACCGTGGTGGGTAATCTCACCGCGGATCCCGAGCTGCGCACCATCGGAAGCGGCGCTTCCGTGTGCAGCTTCACCATTGCTTCGACTCCGCGCACCTATAACCGTCAGACCGGCCAGTTTGAGGACGGTCAGGCGCTGTTCATGCGCTGCAGTGCATGGCGTGACCTTGCCAACCACTGCGCGCAGAGCCTCTCGAAGGGCATGCGCGTCATCGCACAGGGCCGTTTGCAGCAGCGTTCCTATCAGGCACAGGACGGGTCCAACCGTACTGTGTTCGAGATGCAGGTCGATGAAATCGGCCCGTCGCTGCGCTACGCCACCGCACAGGTACAGCGCCAGTCGTCCGGTCAGGGCGGCTTCGCCGGCCGCAATAACGGCAACGCCGGGTACTCCGGCGGCGCCAGCGGCTTCGGCGGCAATTCCGGCTTTGGCGGCAACTCCGGCTTCGGTGGCGCTCCGAGCGCACCGTCCAACCCGGTGTCCAATCAGGCGCCCGCTGCCGACCCGTGGAGCAACGGCGGCGACGGAAGCAACAGCTTCTCCACGTTCGGTGGCTCCTCCGATTTCGGTGGTGGCGACGACGAGCCTGAGTTCTGATCATCCAGCACACTGCATTTTCAATCGTTCATAAGGAGAACATCATGTCACGTAAGAGGCCGCAACCGCCGGTCAAGCCGTTCAA
>ENA-OUQF01001555-OUQF01001555.1-human-gut-metagenome-genome-assembly--contig:-NODE-1555-length-13423-cov-29.796679_pt1 | contig 13423 bp, 10 predicted proteins | sample MGYA00237947_ERZ548826 | MGnify/ENA primary metagenome ERZ548826 (study PRJEB26490, sample SAMN05194701) | human gut metagenome | biome: terrestrial biome; feature: human-associated habitat... | reverse complement strand
GGTGGTGCTCCGCGCAGCGAATCAGGATAGCAATGATTGCCGGTGGCAATCATACATCTGCTTTTTGCCGCGACAGCGGCAAAGGGGGTGTCATCGGTAACTTTGAGCTGTTACCATCCAACGAACAACACCCCCTCAGTCTCGCTAGGCTCGACAGCTCCCCCATTGGGGAGCCATGGATTTTATGGGGACGTTTACTTTGCGGGCTTGAAGCTGTCCTTCAGGCTGACGGAGCGGTTGAATACCAGGTGCTCCGGGGTGCAGTCCCGGCTGTCCGGGCAGAAGTAGCCCAGGCGCATGAACTGATAGGAGGTGGGGGCCTTGGCGTCGCCCAGAGAGGCTTCGACCTTGCAGCCGGTGAGCACTTCCAGGGAATTGGGATTCATACAGGCCAGGAAATCCTTTCCGGCGGCGTCGGGGTCGGGATCGTCGAAGAGGTTGCTGTACTGCCGCACCTCGGCGTCGTGGCAGTTGTTGGCGTCCACCCAGTGGATGGTCGCGCCCTTGATCTTCCGCCCGTCGGCGGGGTCGCCGCCCTTGGAGTCGGGGTCATAGGTGGCCAGAACCTCGGTAACGTTGCCGTTTTCGTCGGTGACGCAGCCGGTGCACTGGATTACATAGGCGCCCTTCAGGCGGCACTCGGGGCCGTCGGGGTACAGGCGCTTGTATTTGGGGATGGGCTGGGCCAGGAAGTCGTCGGCCTCGATCCACAGATCCCGGGAGAAGGTGATGGTGCGCTTGCCGTCATCGGGGTTGTTGGGGTTATTCTCGATCTCAAAGGACTCGGACTGCCCCTCGGGATAGTTGGTGATGGTCAGCTTCACGGGCTTCAGCACTGCCATCACCCGCTGAGCGGTGGCGTCCAGATCCTTGCGCAGGCAGGACTCCAGGAAGGCGTACTCGATGGTGTTGGGGGACTTGGCCACGCCCACGCTCTCGCAGAAGTTGCGGATGGAGGCGGGGGTATAGCCCCGGCGGCGCAGGCCGCATAGGGTGGGCATCCGGGGATCGTCCCAGCCGGAGACGTAGCCACCCTCGATCAGGGCGCGGAGCTTGCGCTTGGAGAGCACGGTGTGGTCGATGCCCAGCCGGGCAAACTCGATCTGCCGGGGATGGCAGGGGACGGACACGTGCTCCACCACCCAGTTGTACAGCGGGCGGTGATTCTCAAACTCCAGGGAGCACAGGGAGTGGGTGATGCCCTCCAGGGCGTCCTGGATGGGATGGGCAAAGTCGTACATGGGATAGATGCACCACTTGTCCCCCTGGCGGTGGTGATGCATGTGGCGGATGCGGTAGATCACCGGGTCGCGCATATTGAAGTTGCCGGAGGCCAGGTCGATCTTGGCCCGCAGGGTGTAGCGGTTGTCCTCGAATTCTCCGGCCCGCATCCGGGCGAACAGGTCCAGGCTCTCATCAATGGGCCGGTCCCGGTAGGGGGAGACGGCGGGGGTGTTCAGATCGCCCCGGTATTCCTTGAACTGCTCCGGGGTCAGCTCGCATACGTAGGCCAGTCCCTTTTTGATCAGCTCCACGGCATACTCGTAGTCCTTTTCAAAGTAGTCGGAGCCGAAGAAGAAGCGGTCGCCCCAGTCGAAGCCCAGCCAGTGAATGTCGTCCTGGATGGCCTCCACGTATTCGGCGTCCTCCTTGGTGGGGTTGGTGTCGTCCATGCGCAGGTTGCACAGGCCGCCGTATTTCTCCGCCGTGCCGAAGTCGATGATCAGCGCCTTGCAGTGGCCGATGTGCAGGTAGCCGTTGGGCTCCGGCGGGAAACGGGTGTGCACGGTTTTGCCGGCAAACCGGCCGCCCTCGGCGATGTCCTCGTCGATAAAAGCGTGGATAAAGTTCTTGCTTTCAGTGGCTTCTGCCATATCAAAACATCCTCTCTTTTGCTGGAATGAGTACAAAACATATAATAAGGCATTATACCCCATTTGATCGCGGTTTGCAATAAAAAATAACGCCAGTTTCATTCCTTTCGGCGGCGGTGCATGTGTAAAATGTAAACAAATAAAAAAATCGCTTTTTATGGTTGTCCAATGATTTGTTTTATGCTAAAATACAGTCGATGCAATCTGCACAGGCGCAGACAGCTGGAACAAAGGAGTGAGAGAATTTGGCAGAAGTCAAATACAAGCGCATTTTGCTGAAGGTCAGCGGTGAGGCCTTGGCCGGCGAGGCCCACCGGGGGCTGGACTTCGGCGTGATCAATTCCGTGTGCGAGGTCATCCGTCAGTGCCGCGCCCTGGGCGTTCAGATCGGCCTGGTCATCGGCGGCGGCAACTTCTGGCGCGGGGTAAAGGACGGCGCGGACAAGATGCAGCGCTCCCACGGCGACGCCATGGGAATGCTGGCCACGGTGATGAATTCCATCGCGGTGGCGGATGCCCTGGAAAAGCACGGCATGGATGCCCGGGTGCTTACCGCGGTGGAGATGAACAAGTTCGCCGAGTACTTTACCCGTGACACCGCCGACCGCTACCTGAACGAGGGCAAGGTGGTCATCTTCGCCGGCGGCACCGGCAACCCCTATTTCTCCACCGATACCGGCGCGGTGCTCCGGGGCGTGGAGATCGAGGCGGACGCCATCCTGATGGCCAAGAATGTGGACGGCATCTATTCCGCCGACCCCAACAAGGACCCCACCGCTGTCAAGTTCGACCAGCTGACCTACGACGAGGTGCTGGCCCGTCATCTCCAGGCCACGGATACCACCGCCATGACGCTGGCGATGGATAACCACATGACCCTGGTATGCTTTGCCCTGAAAGACCCCCAAAACATCCTCCGCGTGGTATGCGGAGAAAAAATCGGAACGATCGTTAAGGAGGATTAACAAATGAGCGTTGATTTCAAGGAATATTCCAGAAGAATGGACAAGACCCTGGAGCACCTGGCCGACGACTTCGGCGCGGTCCGCGCCGGGCGGGCCAACCCGCAGGTTCTGGATCGGATCACCGTGGAGTATTATGGCAGTGAGACCCCGCTGAACGGTGTGGCCACCATCTCCTCTCCCGATGCCCGCACCCTGATCATTCAGCCCTGGGATACCAAGCTGCTGAAGGATATCCAGAAGGCCATCCAGGTCTCCGACCTGGGCATCAACCCCCAGAACGACGGCCGGATCATCCGCCTGGTGTTCCCCCAGCTGACCGAGGAGCGCCGTAAGGACCTGACCAAGCAGGTCAAGAAATATGCCGAGGATGCCAAGGTCGCCCTGCGCAACATCCGCCGGGACGGCATGGACTACGTGAAGAAGCTGAAAAAGAACAGCGAGATCACCGAGGACGACCAGAAGAAGGCCGAAAAGGACCTGCAGGATCTGCTGGATAAGAATATCAAGAATGTGGATGCCGCCCTTGCCGCCAAGGAAAAGGAACTGATGGCCATCTGACCCCAGACTGTTTTCATCCCCCGGCAGCAATGCCGGGGGTGAAGGGCTGAAAATGGGAAACGCGGATGGGTTTCCTGTTTTCAGCTTTTCACCCGGCGGCCCGCGCCGCCCGGAGACTATTTGACATTGACACAGAAAGAGGTGCGATTTTTGGCACTTTTTAATGCTCAGACCGAGCCCATCAAGCCTGCGCCGCCCCGGCACATTGCCATCATTATGGACGGCAACGGCCGCTGGGCGAAGAAGCGGGGCCTGCCCAGAACGGCGGGCCATGCCGCCGGGGCGGAGGCCTTCCGGCGGATCGCAAACTATTGCCGGACCCTGGGGGTGGAATACCTCACCGTTTACGCCTTCTCCACCGAGAACTGGAAGCGCTCCGCCGACGAGGTGTCCGGCATCATGCGCCTGCTGCGCCGGTACCTGGAGGAGGCGCTGGCGGACATGGAGAAGAACAAGGTGCGTTTCAAGTTCTTCGGCGACCTGACCCGGCTCAGCCCGGATCTGCAGCAGCTGTGCCGCAACGCCGAGAACCGCTCGGCGGACTACGACGTGCAGGTGAACTTCTGCCTGAATTACGGCGGCCGGGACGAGATCATTCACGCGGTAAAGCGGTGCCTTGCCGACGCGGCAGCGGGAACGCTTCAGCCCGAGGCGCTTACCGAGGAGACGTTTTCCCATTATCTCTATTCCGACGGGGTGCCGGACCCGGAGCTGATCATCCGGCCCTCCGGCGAGGAGCGGATCAGTAATTTCCTGCTGTGGCAGTCCGCCTATTCCGAGTACGTATTCATGGACGTGCTCTGGCCGGACTTTGCCCCGGAGCATCTGGACCGGGCAATTGAGGAATATCATCGGCGCAACCGCCGTTTTGGAGGAACATAGAAGATGAAGAAAAGAGTTATTACCGCCGTGGTGCTGATCCCGGTGCTGGTGCTGGTGGTGCTGGTGGCCCCGAAGATCGTGGCGGCCATTGTGTGGGGCCTGCTGATGATGGTGGGCGTGTATGAGCTGCTGTATGCCACCGGCCTGGTGCGGCACGTCAGAATGGTGCTGTATTCCGCCCTGATGGCCATGGCGATTTCCCTGTGGAGCTACCTTGGCGCGGAGCGCAGCGTCGCCCTGCTGGGGCTGCTGGTGTTCTGGATCCTGCTGTTTTCCGAGCTGATGGCAAACCATGTGAAGATCAGCCTGGAAATGGTGATGGACTGCTTCTTCGCCGGCGCGGTGGTGCCGTACCTGCTGTCCTCCGTGATCCGTATTCTGAGTATTTCCACCACCGGGCGGTATCTGATCCCCATTCCCTTTGTGGTGGCGTTCCTTTCCGATGCCGGGGCCTATTTTGCCGGGAGCATGTTCGGCAAGCACAAGCTGGCACCGGTGGTCAGCCCCAATAAGACCGTGGAGGGCGTGATCGGCGGATTGCTCAGCGCCATGCTGGGCATGCTGATCTATGGCGTGATCCTGCAGCTGGCCTGCCGCTTCCAGGTGAACTACGGCGCTGCGCTGCTGTATGGCCTGGTGGGCAGCGCGGTGGGCGTATTCGGCGACCTGTGCTTCTCTGTGTTCAAGCGGATGTCCGGCATCAAGGACTTCGGCACCATAATCCCCGGCCACGGCGGCTTCTTTGACCGCTTTGACTCTATGGTGACCGTGGCCCCCTTTGTGGAGGCGATGATCCTGCTGATGCCGGTGGTGAACTGAAATGGTAAATTGCGTCAGTGTGCTTGGCTCCACCGGCTCCATTGGCCGTCAGAGCCTGGATGTGATCGGCCGCCTGGGCGGCATTCGTGTGTCTGCCCTGACCGCCGGGACCAGCGTACAGAAAATGGCGGAGCAGTGCCGCCAATTCCGCCCCCAGCTGGCCGTGATGGCTACCCGGGAAGCGGCGCAGGCACTGAAGGCGGAGCTGGATGGCCAGCAGATCGAGGTCGCCTGGGGGGAGGAAGGCCTGCTCCGGGCGGCGACCCTGCCGGAGGCGGACTGCGTCATCACCGCCGTGGTGGGCATGGTGGGCCTGAAGCCCACGCTGGCGGCCATCCGGGCCAAGAAGCGGATCGGTCTTGCCAACAAGGAGACCCTGGTCTGCGCCGGTGAACTGGTAATGGCCGAGGCGGAGAAATATGGGGCGCAGATCGTGCCCGTGGATTCCGAGCATTCCGCCATCTTCCAGTGCCTGATGGGCTGCGGGGACAAAAAAGAGGTGCGTAAAATTCTGCTCACCTGCTCCGGCGGCCCGTTCTTCGGCATGGAGGCGGAGCAGCTGCGCCGGGTGACCAAGGCGGACGCCCTGAAGCATCCCAACTGGAAGATGGGACCGAAAATCACCGTGGACTGCGCCACCCTGATGAACAAGGGCCTGGAGGTGATCGAGGCCATGCGCCTGTACCGGGTCCCCCTGGAGCAGGTGGAGGTGCTGATCCACCGGCAGAGCATCGTCCACAGCCTGGTGGAATTCACCGACGGCGCGGTGATGGCTCAGCTGGGCACCCCGGATATGCGCCTGCCCATTCAGCTGGCCCTGACCTACCCGGAGCGTGTGGAATCCCCGGTGGAGCGGCTGGATCTGACAAGGTGCGCCGCCCTGACCTTCTGCCACCCGGATTACGAGAAATTCCCCTGCCTGGCCCTGGCCCGGGACTGCGCCAAGCGCGGCGGCACGGCCTGCCCGGCGATGAACGGAGCCAACGAAGAGGCGGTGGCCCTGTTCCTGGCGGATAAGATCGGTTTTTATGACATCTACCGGCTGGTGGCCCAGGCGGTGGAGCAGGTTCCCTTTATCCAGGATCCCACCTTGGAGGAAATCCTGGAAGCCGACCGGCTGGCCCGTCTGGCGGTGCGGCAAAATTCGTTTTAAGCGAGGCATTTTATGACAGCATTCAGTATCATTTTCGGCATTATCCTGTTCAGCCTGTTGATTTTCATCCATGAGCTGGGACATTTTACCGCCGCCAAGAGCTTTGGCGTGCAGGTGAATGAATTCTCCATGTTCATGGGGCCTGCCCTGTGGAAAAAGCAGAAAGGGGAGACTCTGTATGCCATCCGCCTGATTCCTTTCGGCGGCTACTGCGAAATGGAGGGCGAGAACGGCGACAGTGCGGAAAACCCCCGCTCCTTCGGCGCCGCCGCCTGGTGGAAGCGGGTCATCATCCTGGTGGCGGGGCCGACCATGAACCTGCTGGCGGGGCTGGTGCTCTTTGCCATTTTCTTTGCGCCCCAGCAGCGCTACAATGTGCCGGTGGTCGCCTCCATGGAGCCGAACTGCGCCCTGGCTGCCACCGATACTCAGCCCGGATTGATGGTAGGTGACCGCATTCTGGAAGTGGACGGCGAAAAGGTCTATATGTACACCGATTTCAGCCTGGCGCTCACCGCCCATACCAACACGGAAAAGGATCCCGAAAACCGGCATGATCTGGTGCTCCTGCGGGACGGGAAAAAGGTTCGGCTGGATAATTTCGCCATGCAGAAGCAGGAGTATCCCAATGAGGACGGCACCACCACTCTGCGCTATGGCTTTAATTTTGGCTCCGTGGAGCGCAGCTTTGGCAGCCTGGTCAGTCAGACCTGGCGAGCCTGCCTTTCCAATGTCCAGATGGTGCGCATCAGCCTGAAAATGCTGTTCGGCGGCCAGGCCAGCGTGAAGGATCTGAGCGGTCCTGTGGGCATCGTGCACATGATGACCGAGACGGCGAACCAGTCCTCCAATCTCTATTATGCGCTGCTGAATATGATCAGCTTCGGCGGCCTGATCACCGTGAACCTGGGCGTGATGAATCTGCTGCCCATTCCCGGCCTGGACGGCGCCCGGGCGGTAGGCGTGCTGCTGACCGCGCTGGTGGAGGGCATCACCCGCAAAAAGGTCAATCCCAAATACGAGGGCTATATCCAGAGCGCCGGTACCCTGGTGCTGTTTGCGCTGCTGGGAATCATCATGTTCAAAGACGTAATCCAGATTTTTAAGGGGTAAGAACGATGACAAGACAGATTGTGGTCGGCGGCGTCCCCATTGGCGGCGGCGCGCCGGTGGTGATCCAGTCCATGCTCAATACCAGGACAACGGACGTGGAGGGCTGCCTGAATCAGATCAAGCAGCTGGCCTCCGCCGGGTGTCAGATCGCCCGCCTGGCGGTGCCCAACCGGGAGGCCGCCCGCGGCTTTGCGGAGATATGCAAGGAAAGTCCCCTGCCCCTGGTGGCGGATATCCATTTTGACTATCAGCTGGCCATTCTGGCGGCGGAGGGCGGCGCGTCCAAGATCCGCATCAATCCCGGCAACATCGGCGGGGAGGACCGGGTGAAGGCCGTGGTGGATGTGTGCAAGGAGAAAAAGATCCCCATCCGCATCGGCGTCAACGGCGGCAGCCTGGACAAGCGCCTGCTGGAAAAGTACGGCCACCCCACCCCCGAGGCGCTGGTGGAGAGTGCGTTCCAGCACCTGGAGCTGCTGGAAAAGCAGGGCTTTTACGATACCTGCGTGTCCATGAAATCTTCCCATGTGCCCAATATGGTGGCAGCCGCCCGGCTGTTCCGCAGCAAATGCGACTACCCCCTGCACATCGGCGTGACGGAGACCGGCCCCGTGCGGCAGGGCCTCATCAAGTCCGCCATGGGCATCGGCGCGCTGCTGCTGGATGGCATCGGCGACACCATCCGGGTCAGCCTGACCGACGACCCGGTGGAGGAGGTCTATGCCGCCAAGGACATCCTGAAGGCGGCTGGGCTGCGCAAAGAGGGCGTGGATATCATTTCCTGCCCCACCTGCGGCCGGACGAGGATCGACCTGATCGGCCTGGTGAACCAGGTGGATGCCGCGCTGAAGAACTGCGCCAAGCCTATCACCGTGGCGGTCATGGGCTGCATCGTCAACGGCCCCGGCGAGGCAAGAGAGGCCGACATCGGCATTGCCGGCGGCGACGGCTGGGGCACCATCTTTGAAAAGGGCGAGCAGGTCGCCCGCCTGCCCTATGACGAACTTCTCCCCGCCCTCCTGGAGCGCATCGAAAAAATGTGATCACATCTGCCTCCCCTGAAAGGGGAGGCGGCGCGCGCAGCGCGCCGGAGGGGTCAGGCGCGGTACGCAGAATACCAATGCAGAAGAACCAAAAAAGCGCGATCAACCATACTTCATTGGGAAATACATATGAATGAACCTGTTTATCTATTGAATATGTTTTCGGACTATGCGCCGCCTGGGGAGGTTGAGAAAGCCCTCTCCCAGGCGGCCATTGTGGCGGCGGATATCCATGCGGAGCACCGCACCGTCCATGTGGCGGCCCACAGCCAGAGCTATGTGCCCCGCCGGGTCGTGGAGACCATGGAGCGGGAGGTGGCGGCGCTGTACGGCCTGGCAAGGCTGGAGATCACCCTGACCCACCCGGAGTCCGAGCTGCAGAAAATCGAGCCGGAGGAGCTGATGCTGCTGTTTGTCAGCCGCAACTCCATGACCCGCGGCTCCCTGGCCGGGGCCGAATGGCACTGGGAGGGGGACCACCTGACGGTGCGGCTGCGGGCCAACGGCAAGGCGACCATTGAGGAGCTGATCCCGGCGGTGCAGCAGACCCTGCGGGAGCGCTTCGCCGCCCCGGTGACCATCACCGTGGAGGCAAACGCGGCCCTGGAGGGCCAGGCCCTGCTGGACGCCATGCAGACCATGCGTCAGGCGGAGATTGAGCGCTATCCCACCGCCCAGGCCAGGCAGCCCTCCGCCGCCCCCCGTCAGGAGCAGCAGGACAGCGGCACCTTCTACGGCAAGCCCTTCCGGGGCAACGCCGTCGCCATGAAGGATATGTCCATGGACATGGGCACCATCATCCTGGAGGGCAAGGTATTCGCCGTGGATCACAAGGAGCTGTCCAAGCGCAATGCCTATGTTGTGAAGTTCGACATGACGGACAACACCAATTCCATCCGGGTCAGCCGCTTCCTGGAGGCCCGGGAGGCCAAGCCCATCATCGAAAACGTCCAGATCGGCTCGGTGCTGCGGGTGCAGGGCAAGCTGATCGAGGATCGGTTTGAAAACGACATGGTGCTCAAGCCCTACGCCATCATGCCCGGCAGCCTGCCCAAGCGGAAGGATCTGGCCACGGAGGGCAAGCGGGTGGAGCTGCACCTGCACACCACCATGAGCAACATGGACGCCCTGACGGATACCGCCGCTGCCGTGAAGCAGGCCGCCGCCTGGGGCCACAAGGCCATCGCCATCACGGATCATGGCGTGGCCCAGTCTTTCCCGGACGCCATGAAGGCCGCCTCCAAGGCCAAGGTGGCGGGGACGGACGAAAACATCAAGATCCTCTATGGCTGCGAGGGGTATTATGTAAACGACGTGGACGACCGCATCGTGGTCCACGGCAGCCAGGAGATGTCCTTTGACGACGAGTATGTGGCCTTCGATCTGGAGACCACCGGCCTCAGCTCCCGCAGCGACCATATTATTGAGATCGGCGCGGTGATCCTGAAGCGGGGGGTGGAGATCGACCGCTTCCAGACATTTGTGGACCCGGAAATGCCCCTCAGCCCCAAGATCATCGAGCTGACCGGCATCACCCCGGATATGCTGGTGGGTGCGCCCAAGCTCTCCCAGGTGCTGCCCCAATTTCTGGAATTCATCGGCGGGCGGGTGCTGGTGGCCCATAATTCGGATTTTGACACCGGCTTCATCCGCAACGCCTGCGAGCGTCTGGGTTATCCCTATTCCTTCACGGCGGTGGATACCCTGATCCTCTCTCAGAACATGCTGCCCCAGCTGAGCAAATTCAAGCTGGACATCGTGTCCAACGCCCTGAGCCTGCCGGACTTCAACCACCACCGGGCCGGGGACGACGCCATGACCTGCGGCCTGATCATGGACCGGCTCATGACCAAGATGGAGGAGGAGCTGGATATCCACACCCTCCAGGCGGTGAACCCGGCTATGATCTCTCTGCGCTCCAAGGGCAGGGTCACCGACCGCCATGCCCGCCATATCATTATTTTCGCCAAGAACCAGGTGGGCCTGCGCAACCTCTATCACCTGATCTCCGATTCCAATCTGAAATACTTCAAGCGCGTCCCCCGGATGCCCAAGTCTTCCATTCTGGAGATGCGGGAGGGGCTGATCATCGGCTCTGCCTGCGAGGCGGGTGAGCTGTTCCAGGCCATCATCGACGGCAAGAGCGAGGACGAGCTCAAGCGCATTGCCTCGTTCTACGATTACCTGGAGATCCAGCCCCTGGCCAACAACCGCTTTATGCTGGACAAGGGCATTGCCAAGGATATGGAGGATTTGCGCAATTTCAACCGCACTGTGGTCCGCCTGGGGCAGGAGCTGGGCAAGCTGGTGGTGGCCACCGGCGACGTTCACTTCCTGAACCCGGAGGACGAGACCTTCCGCCATATCCTGCTGGCCACCAAGGGCTTCGAGGACGCGGACAAGCCCAATCCTCTGTATTTCCGCACCACCGATGAAATGCTGGAGGAATTCAGCTACCTGGGCAAGGAAAAGGCCTATGAGGTGGTGGTCACCAACCCCAATCTCATTGCCGACATGTGCGAGAGCCTGCGCCCGGTGCCCCACAACCTGTTCGCCCCCAAGATCGAAAACTCCGTGGAGGACCTGAAGCGGCTGGTGTACGGCAAATTCCGCCGCCTGTACGGCGAAAATCCCCCGGAGCTGATGACCAAGCGTGTGGAGACCGAGCTGCACGACATCATCAACTGCCACTATGACGTGATTTACATGTCTGCCCAGAAGCTGGTGCAGAACAGCCTGGAGCACGGCTATCTGGTGGGCTCCCGTGGCTCCGTCGGCTCATCCATCGTGGCCTACATGTCCGGCATCACCGAGGTCAATTCCTTCCCGCCCCACTACCGCTGCCCCAATCCGGCGTGTAAATTCGCCACCTTTGATGTGCCCAAGGGCTACGGCTGCGGCGCCGACCTGCCGGATGCCGTCTGCCCCAAGTGCGGCACCAAGTTTGAAAAGGACGGCTTCAACATCCCCTTTGAGACCTTCTTGGGCTTCGGCGGCGACAAGGTGCCGGATATCGACCTGAACTTCTCCGGCGAATACCAGGCCAAGGCCCACGCCTACTGTATTGAGATGTTCGGCAAATCCCATGTGTTCCGGGCGGGCACCATCGGAACCGTGGCGGAAAAGACCGCTTTTGGCTACGTGAAAAAATACCTGTCCGAGCGGGGCAAGACCGCCAACCGGGCAGAGGAGGCCCGCCTGGCCGCAGGCTGCGTGGGCGTGCGGCGCACCACGGGGCAGCACCCCGGCGGCCTGGTGGTCATTCCCCAGGAAAATGAAATATGGGATTTCTGCCCGGTGCAGCACCCGGCGGACGATCCCAACGCCGACCAGATCACCACCCATTTCGAGTATCACTCCATGGAGGAAAACCTGCTGAAGCTGGATATGCTGGGCCACGACGACCCCACCATGATCCGCATGATGGAGGATATGACCGGGGTAGACGCGAAGAAGATCCCCCTGGACGACAAGCGCACCATGTCCATCTTCACCTCCTCCAAGGAGCTGGGCTATGAGAATGACCCGATCCTCGGCCCCACCGGCGCGGTGGCCATCCCGGAATTCAACACCAAGTTCACCCGCGGTATGCTGCTGGATACCATGCCCACCCGGTTTGATACCCTGCTGCGGCTTTCCGGCTTCTCCCACGGCACGGATGTGTGGCTGGGCAACGCCAAGGACCTGATCACCTCCAAGACCGCCACGGTCGACCAGGCCATCGGCTGCCGTGACGACATTATGATCTACCTGATCTCCTGCGGCATGCCGGAGAAGCGCTCCTTCAAGATCATGGAGGCGGTGCGAAAGGGCAGGGGCCTGCCCGAGGGCGCGGAGCAGGAGATGATCGATGCGGGGGTGCCGGACTGGTACATCGGCTCCTGCAAGAAGATCAAGTACCTCTTCCCCAAGGCCCATGCCGTCGCATACGTAATGATGGCGTTCCGCATTGCCTGGTTCAAGGTGTACCATCCTCTGGCCTTTTACGCGGCCTATTTCTACCGCCGCAGCCAGAAGGGCGGCTTCGACGCCGTGCTCATGACCCACGGGAAAGAGACGATCATGGCAAACATGGATGCCATCACCGGCAACGAAAGCGCCACCGACAAGGACGAGGATCTGCTGACCACCATGGAGGTGGTGTACGAATATTACCTCCGGGGCTTTGAGTTCCTGCCCATTGACATCTATCGGAGCCACGCCACCAAATTCCTGATCCAGGACGGCAAGCTGCTGCCTCCCTTTGTCTCCATCTCCGGCCTGGGCGAAAACGCCGCCTGGGATTTGATGAACGGCCGGGAGGGAAAGAGCTTTCTCTCCATCGAGGAGGTGGCGCTGGCCTGCCCCAAGGTCTCCAAGACCCATATTCAGATGCTCAAGGACGCCGGGGCCTTCGGCTCCCTCCCCGATACCAGCCAGATCAGCCTGTTCTGATATCTCTGCGGAGATCAATAATAAAAACAAAAAGGAGAATTGTATCATGAGCTTCATTGGCAATGTTTTTTGGTTTATTTTCATCGGCCTGTGGTCGGGCCTGGGATGGATCCTGGCCGGTGTGATCTGCTGCATCACCATTGTGGGCATCCCCCTGGGCAAGCAGTGCTTCAAGATGGCCGGGCTGACCTTCTGCCCCTTTGGCAAGGAGGTCGTATACGGCGGCGGCACGGGCAGCTTCCTGGCAAACATCCTGTGGATCATCTTCCTGGGTTGGGAGCTGGCGCTGTATTATGCGGTGATGGGGCTGATCTGCTGCGTCACCATCGTGGGGATCCCCCTGGGCTTGCAGAGCTTCAAAATGGCAAAGCTGGCCCTGATGCCCTTCGGCGCGGCGGTCCAGTAACGCGAAGAAAACAATATGCCGCCCGTGGACGGATAAAATCGCCTGCGGCAAAATATTCCTGCTAGATCAAGGGTGCGCCGTGTCCCGCGGCGCACCCCTGATATGTTATACATGAGATCTTAGGCAACACCGCGCAATTGTGTCTGCGAGCCGCAGCCGTCTTTTTGCCCCACATC
>ENA-OUQF01001540-OUQF01001540.1-human-gut-metagenome-genome-assembly--contig:-NODE-1540-length-13489-cov-5.122525_pt1 | contig 13489 bp, 16 predicted proteins | sample MGYA00237947_ERZ548826 | MGnify/ENA primary metagenome ERZ548826 (study PRJEB26490, sample SAMN05194701) | human gut metagenome | biome: terrestrial biome; feature: human-associated habitat; material... | reverse complement strand
CAAGCGCGCGCAGGTAGTTGGTGCAGATCGTCTCGATCTGCTTGCGGTTGGCGCATCGCTGGTAGAGCTCAAAGAGCTCCTCGGCGCGGCGGCAGCACTCCGGTACATCCACGGCGTCATCATATACCATGTTGTCGCAGCGGAAAATGCCGTCTGCCTTATCGTAGCTGATGTTCGCCAGCTTTTCATACTGGTTGGTATGGCGGTTCAGGGTCTCCTTTACCAGCTCGCGGGAGAGAATGCCTGCCGTGTGTTTATTGTCACGACAGTAGGCAAGGTAGATATTCGTCTCGCCGTCCGTGGTGACCGGAACACGTTCCCGAATGTCTCCTGTGGCGGACCGAAACGCATCCGACACCGAGAGTCGGTTGCACCCGGCGTAAGCAATGCCCATGCTCTCACAGAGCGCGGAAAGTTCCTCTTTCTCTACCAGAAGGTTGGAAAGAGAAAAATAAAGAAACTTTCCCAACATATGCCGCTTATCACCGGTGGCGGCACCGATAAATTCACCCATGTTTATGACATTGTCCATATTCGTGTCGTTCCTTTCTATGGTGAGATGCCTCACCAATTTTTGATGACCTCCGGGAGCTTATCATACTGCCCGGAGTTCAGCAGCCCACATTCGTAGTGGAAATTAATGTAGGTGAGATGGTATTCGATCTTTTCCATCGTCTTCTTATCACCGGTTTTCCGTGCGCGCCGGTGCTCTATGAAATACTGCTTCATTTGCTCCAGCGTAATGCCATAGCTGTCTTTTCGGATCTTCGCCATGATCCGCGCTTCCTCTTGTGCTGTTAACATTTTTTCTCCTTTACATCGTTGCCGCCCGGCTCAGGAGGTAGTCGTCCACTCCCTTGTAGGCGGGATTCCATGTGTACTTTGAATAGCGAATGCCCGGTATCTTCTGCACTTCCTTCCGCATGGCAAGGACGGCTTTCCGCACATTGGGATTGGTCATCTGATCCATGTCCATTGCCTCGACGACCTCTCGGACGCCAAGCTCACGAATGGTATCGGTCAGCCCGTGCAGCGCGTTGACGCCGCCAATGCAGAGGAACAGCTCGTCCCTTGCGAGAAAGCTCGCCACATCGCCCTTGAGCGGTCCTTCTGTCAAAAAGGCCCGCTTTCGCGACCTGCCTCCGGTCACATGCACCCAGGAATAGCTGCGCGTACCGTTCGGAAGCCCACGGCTGGAGAGCCAACGATACTTTCGGTTTGGAGCGTCCGCGTCGTCCAGCCGTATTTTCAGTCCTTGTATGAGGCCGTCCTTATTCCGAACCGGAATAAGAAAGCCGTTGGGACCGGAGAGCGTCCACTCGCCGTAATGGGTGCGAAAGCCGGGGAGTCCGCTTAGCTCATGCCCGCAGGAGCGGAGCAGGTCGGCTATCAGCCGACGGCCCCGTTCCGTTTCGGGCATACTCTTGTACCCGTTCGCGCGGATACGTTCCTCGGATAAGCCTCGTCCCAGCAGGTTCTCACCGTGCCGGTCAAGGAGCGTTAAGTGCTCCAGCATATCCGAATACGCGGCATGGCGCTGCTGCAACGCAGCAGGCTGCCGCTCCTGTGTTTGGGGAGGTGGTGTCTGAGGCATGGGATATACCTTTGTCTCCTCCACCAGCTCCAGATAAGCCTCCTTGTTGCTCATCCCTTTGAGCCTTGCATACAGACTTACGCTGTTGCCATGCGCGCCGCAGAGATTGCAGCGGTATTGGTCTGTATCCGTATTGAGGCTCAGATGATGTTTTCCCACGCCGCGGTCACCGCAGAAGGGGCAGCTTGCCTCGACCTCCGTCCGCCGCAGCGTTCGGGAGTCGAGGACAAGCCCGCACCGTCTGGCCGTTTCCACGATGGGGATCTTATCGTATTGTCGGACGGCCAAACGGAATCACCATCCTGTCAGGCGGCCTGCTGCTCCACACAGACGACAGGCTTTATCGGCCGCACCTGCAGGGGTGCATTGCTCACGCACTTTGCCATGATGACCTGTCCCGTGGGACGGACGTTGGCAAGGTCGTCTACCGACTCCATGTTGTCCACAAAAGTCGGATAGTTGCGCCCCGTGAGCCGCTTCATCAGCTCCGACACCTCCATGCCCGCCCGAATCTTCTCGGAAAGGGAGAGCCGGTCATACCGGCGCCCGCCGTAGGTGAATTTGAAGGTATCCTTTACTTCACCGGTAGACTTCACCACATCATAAAGGGATATTTCGACCTTATTCATCCTCAGCTGCGAGAAGGTCAGCTCCGCGCGCTTGCTGATATAGGCGATCACATTGGTCATGATCCGCTTGATCTCACCGATGCGATCCTGCGCCTGATGGATTTCGCTGTCGAGATCAGACGGCTCCTCCGCCGTCATGCTCTCAAGAGCAGACAGCTTTGCTTCGACCTCGCGGCACTCCTCGCGGCACGCGCTGAGGCGGTCATACTCCGCCTGCGTGAGCTTGCCATATTCCAGCTCCGTCGTGAGGCTTTGGATCTCATTGCGGATCAAACTGCTCTCTGCGGCGCCGCTGCGGGATCGCTCCGCGCAGCTTTGCTCCAGCACAGAGATCTCGGCCTCACACCTGCGAAGGTCTTCGCCCTTGAATTGTTCAAAGGTCTCCATGGCCTTCCTGTCCAGCTCCTGAAGCTCGTTGAGCTGATTTCTCTGCTCTGTTCCCGCAGCGTACAGCTCAGAGAGCGTCTTTTTGATCGCGGTCTGCACCTCCGGCAAGGTCTGCTCCGTCACGCTGCGGTGACAGGTGGGACACTCCATGCCGGCGTGAAATGCCTTGTAGATCGCGCTCTCCCGCTGATAGTGTGCGCCCAGCTCCCGAACCTTGGCGGAAAGCTCCGCCAAGGGCTTCGTGTATTTCGACTGGTATTGCTCCGCCTGTCTGCGGACGAGCTTCTCACGCAGTGCGTGAAGCTCCTTCTGCTGCTCGGCAGCTTCTCCCCGCGCGTCCTGCGCCGTCTCGTCGTAGCGCCTGCTCAGCTCTACGAGCCGCTCCTGCATACGCTCGACATCAAGACCGGCAAACTGCTTTGCCTCCAGTGCCGCGGCTTCTTCCTTGAGAGCCTTTTGTTGATCGGTCAACTCCTGCCATGCCTTGTCGCGCTTTTCCGACTGCGATACCGCCATGTCCTTCTGACCGTTTAGGTAGGTGATGCGCTCCTCCAAACCGCGGATCTCCTCACGTCGGCGCTTGAGATAAGCGTCCGGGGAGAGAAGAAACTCGTCCTTCAAGGTTTCCCGCACCGACTCGGAAAGCTGTGCAAGGATCGTTTCCTGCGGGATATGCGGCAGATACCGCTCCAGCAGGTTCTTGCCGTCCTCACCCAGCTCCTCAATGAAGTACAGGGGGTTGAGAATGGAGAGAAACACATCCCGCTCACCAAAAAGGTCGGTGAGATCGAGCTGGCGGATCTCATAGCCGTCGTAGGTGATGGTCATGCGGTTTTTTCTTCTCGTGCGCGTCAGCTCATGGGCCGCGCCTCTCTCATCCACAAAGCGCATCTGAATGGAAACATCAGGGTTGCTCTCGTTGTGGAGCCGGTCGATCCCACGCTCCCCGAAGAAGGGGAGTCCGGTCACGGCAAAGGCGATGGCGTCCGCGATGCTGGTCTTGCCGCGCCCGTTCCCGCCGGTGATAACAGTGGGATCGCCAAAGGTCAGCTCCGTGGGACCCTCGTAGGATTTGAAGCCGGAAATCGTCATGCCGGTGATGCGGAATTGTTCAATCTTGTTCAACTGTCTGCTCCTTTCTGTTGTTCCAAATGAATCTCTTTATGCCGCCTGCTGCCCGGACCGGAAGACCTCATAGGTCTCCAGCACATAGAAAATCACGGTGTCCTGCTTGCGGGTCGTGAGCTTCACATGGGAAAGCTGCACCCCTGACACCAGCTCGGGCCGCGCTCCGCGTACATAGGCATAAAGCTGCTTTTTCTCCGGCGTTTCCAGATTGACTAATGTATTGCTGCCGCTCATGCCGCCCTGCACCTTAGCGCCCAGCACCGTGTAGAGCTCGATTGCGGGTGCTATCTGCGTTGCGCCTCCAAAGGAGACGGTCTTGCCCCCCTGTCCATCGCTCCTATCCTGTGCAGGGGGCTGCGTCCGCTGCGTTTGCGCCGGTGCTGCCGGACTCTGCGCAGGGTGCTCCTGTGCCCTTGGCGCCGGCTGTGCGCTGCCACTTTTTGCCTGCTGCGGCTCTTGCCCGTGCGTAATCGGCGGGACCTTATCGTTGGCGGTATTCTGTTCCGATGCGCTCTTGGGCGTCAGCAGGGATTGGATGCCGCACGCTTTGGCAGGCTCCAGCCCGAGACTTTCGAGTGTGCTCAGGTAGGCGTTGTCCAGCTTCCGGCGCTCGCTGTCTTTAATGACATAGCTTTTGCCGCGCCGTTCGATGTCCACCCACACGGTATCGAGGCTGTAAAGAACGCGTCCGATGCCCCACTGATATGCCGCGCGCTTCATACTGTCTGAAAGCCCGCCTTTGATGGGCTCGATGTCCGAGTCCTCGGCGCCGTCCCACTTGGTGATAAAGCCTTTGCCCTCAAAGTGGATGGCGATGCCGCAGAGCTGCGAATCCTTTTTTCCGTTGGAGTGCCACGGCTTGAACTCGTTGTACCAGTTTTCCGGACCGCAGACCTCGTCGAGACGGTTCTGAATGGCGCGGTTGGTCACATAGGGGACTGCCATACCGCGCATCTTTTCCTCGTTAGTGTTTTGAAGTCTCCATTCCAGATCCTCCGGTGCAAAGGGCTTTGCGAGAGCCGCCTGCATTTCCCTTGTCGTTTTTGCTTCCATCCTTACCTCCTGTTGATAAAGTCGCTTAGTGTGCGTCCGTTTGGAACAAGAATATCCGTATAGTAATACGCGGGGTCCTTGTCCCTCAAAAGCTCCATAAGCTCCTTGTGCTCCAGCTCTTTGCGGTTGTGCCTGCGGTCAAACATATCATCGTTATCCGGCAGGCCGAGCAGATAGCGGGGAAAGTTTTTCAGCGCCGAAAGCTTTTTATAACGGGGCAGCACATTGTTTCCCGTACACACACGGTCGTCCTCATAGACATTGGAGAAGGGATAAAAAAACATCGGCGTATCCTCGGTGGGCGTTTCATCAGCGACGACGCCCATAGAGCAGTCTGCAACTTTCCCGTTGCCGAGGACCCGGAGACCAAATATCAGCCGCGGGAGCGGGAAGCTCCGGTATTCGGTGTCGCGGTAAATAACATCCGCCCGCAGCTCCGGATTCCAGATGACATAGTGGCGCTCCTCCGCGTTCATGGAAATGTGGAGACAGTGCTCCGGCAGGAACCCGCTGCGCTGATACACATTGCTGATGCAGCTCCCGTTGAGTGCAAAGTAAAACTCGATCGGGTCGATCTCTCGATAGCTCACCACGCCGTTTGCGCTGCATTCCTGCACGGTGATCGTATTCCGACCGGGCGAAATGCGGACGATCATATCCTCCGGCATGTCCTTTCTCTTATACTCCGCCATTATGCGGCCTCCTTTCTAATGCTGGCATGAGCTGCCTGCGCCTTTGCTTCAGCAGACTCTATACGCGCAAGCTCTCTCTTGCAGTAAAGGATCATGTTGATGATAGAATTCAGAAAGATCCTCGGCTCATAGCAATCGGGCGAGAGCGTAATGTCAAACTTCACACCGTCACCGGAGAAATGATAACGAATATCAAAGACGGAATAGGAAGTCCCCGCCACATAGAAGAGAAAGACATCCTTGATCTTTTCCTGCCATGCGTTGATCTGATAGGGCAGTATTTCACTATGCTTACAGCCCTGCGTGTAGAGGCGGTCGATCCGCTCATCGGAAAAACGCACGGTCATCATATCGTCGCCCTCGTCCGGCGCACCTTCATCGAAAACGGCCATCAACAATTCATCAAGGATCATCCAAATATCGTCCTCATCCGCTGTCGGGTAATCCTTGATGATCTGCTCCAATGCAAACGGATGTTCCGTGTGCAGGAACTTCAGAAGCCGCAGAAACAGCAGGACATCGTTTTCATATTCGTAATCGTACATCCTGCCACCTCAAAAGAAGACGCGTCGTCGGGACTGAAAGATCGGAGCCGTTCGTGTCCTTCCGACAAGCCCCTTGATCCAGCTCCTTGAGGTGTCGTCAGCGTTGTCCTGAAAGAAGGGGATGGTAACATCCGCCATCTCAAAGGCTGACCAATCGATCGCGGCAAGGTCAAGGCTCTCTTCCTCCTTTAACCGATCTATCAGCGATTGAATGTAGGGGCTGTACTGCGGCTCGGGAAACAGCACATCCTTTTTCGGGACCTCCCGCAAGAGCTGTGCAAAGCGATCTTTATCAAGCTCAAGCACTCTCCTTCACCCCCTGACTCAGCACGACCATGCACGCCGCGTATTCGTCAGCATGGTCTATGACCTCACGCCGCTCCTCCTCGGTCGCGGATGCACGGTGCAGCGCGGCATAGTAAATGCCGCAGTCCGGAACAGGAGTGCCTTTTTGCATGAGAATATGCCAGACGCCATGTGCCAGCAGCTCGGGATCGCTGCCGTCCACAACCGCGGAATAGACCTGCGTATCGCCGATTTTCTGCGCGCTGCCAAGGTCTGCCTTGCGGAGCATCGCCTCCAGATGAAAGGCGACTGCCTCATGCTGCGCTTCCTCTCCTGCTTTGAGAAGCTCACGGAACACCTCCGGCTCCTGCCGGCCCAACACAACGCCGAAAGGGCGCGGGTATTTGCGCTCCCAAGCGCTGCCCGATGGGTTAAATTGTCGGTACAGCTTTCCGAGGCCGGGACGCAGCAGCTCGGAGACCTCTCCCCATGCTTGCAGGCGCAAGACCTCGTCATTTCCGGTGTGTTTGTCCACGGGGACAACGATCACCATATCGCAGGATCTCATTTTTCCTTCCTCCTTTATCAATATTCTTCGGACAACATGATCGTAGTGGCTGAGCGGTCAGCCTCCGTGATGATCAGAACGCGGGTCTTACCGCTGAGCTGATACCATGACACGATCCGATCTCCGTTGCAAATTGCACGTTCATTGGCTATCCGGTCATTTTTGCAGGTATCACCCCAATCCCCGCGCAGGTGCCGCTCCAAAAGCTGAAGCAGATGCGCTCGTGAGAGCACCTCCAAAGCGGCCGGTGTGGCGCATACGGCCCCAGGCAAAAAACGGGCAGGACTGTTATCCATGGCGTATTTGTCTCCTTTCTTCATGTCAATGCCTTGAAGCCGTTTGGCGTCAGGACATTGAAGATCATTTTATTCGAGATGGTCTCCTTGATCTCGCTGCCCATGTGGTCGCCGCGATAGTTGAATTTCTCTTCGCTCTCCGTGCGCACGACCTTGATGATGCGGCCCTTGATGATGTGCGGGGTGTCGCATTCGATCAGGCCGTTGATCATGCCAGAACCTCCGATCAACCCGATCTGGCTGATGGACAGCGGGAGCAGCGGGCGCTTGACGCCGCTATCCAATTCGCTGCGTGCCATCATCTGGGCGAAGCTGTCAGATCTTCTAAGCTGCTGCTCCAATTCCTTTTGATTGAACCGTTCCCCCTTGAAGGTACTGACCTCCAAGGGCTGCGCGGGGAGCGCATAGCGGCTCTCCGGAAGCTGTGATAGGAGCGGTATCGAGGCGGGGGCGTAAGCATACTGCTCCAGCCATAGCGTATCCTGCAATTCCGTGCCTCGCTTTTTCCGAATCCCCATTACCGCCACCTGCTTAAATTTCTTAAACTCGGCGTCGGCAAAGCGCCAGACGGAGAGCTTGTCAAAATTGTCCACAAGAATGCGGCAGATGTCCGAGGTCAGCCGGTAGTAGGGGATAACATAGATCAGCAGCCCTCCGTACATCAGCGTGGGAATGCTTTCGATCAGAAAACGCTTTTCATGGCGGGAGCGCCCACCGTTTTCGTTGATGACCGACAGATACGGCGGGTTCAGAAAAAGCAGGTGAAACGCCTCGTGACTGATGCGGCTGTGAAAGAAGCTGCCGAAGCCGACGCGGTGAAGCCTTGTCTGCGCTTCCTCTGCGCGGCTCTCGTCCAGCTCCACGCCGTAGGCGTAGCAGTTATTCCCCTGCGCCAACTGACGCAGGGCCTTGCCGCAGCCGCAGCAGGGGTCGAAAAGGTTCGTGGTGACGCCCTCGGGAAATCGGATGCCGCGCAGGATCAGTGAGATGTGGTCGGGATCGGTGGGATAGTACCCGAGCTTAATATTGTTCATGAGCCGACCGACAATCGCGGCGTTGGTTTTCTGCCCCGTGGGAAACGACGCGGCGAATTTGGCGAGCGCTTCATAGATCGGCTTATAGCCTATGCTCATTAGGTTAAAGCCCGCAAGCCCACGCCGAAGCTGATCGGCTGCCGCTGCGAGAGGATACTCCTCCATCTCCAGCAGGAACAGCTCAGACTTGGAGAGCTGCTCGATCAAACGCCCGCGGGCGCGGTCAAGCTCCGTGTAGGTGTCCCGCGCCGCTTCTATATTGCTACGGCGCTGCTTTTCGATCCTTGCCCGCAGCACGACCATGCCCTGTATCGTCTGCATGATCTGCGACTGAAGCATGGTGAGCTGATCGAGGGCGTAGGGCCTTTGCGCCTGCAATTCAAGCGGCTCGCTCATTATCATCCACCCGATCCTTTCTCAGCCTGCTCAGAGTCTCCAGCAAATGCACATAGGAGCCTCCTTCAAGGTCTCTGCGGGAGAGGAAGCGGTTATAGCCGCCCTTATAGTCCCGACAGTGGCGGACGGTGCGGTAGAGAAGCACATCATTGCCGCCACCGGCGCTCTGGTAAAGGCAGACATAAATGCCGCCTGTCTCCCACATCCCGATCAGGGTACACTCTCCCGATACGGCGATGCCGCCGAGATTGGTGCTGACCGTGGCGTCGCGGAGGCCCAGATCCTTGGCGAGCGCACGAAGAAAGGCTTTTCCCACATTGAGGAAGACCTTTTTGCTGCCATTAGGTCCGCGCTCGCTATCGCCATAAGCGTAGCTGAGGTCGTGACTGAGCAGCGCGGATAAACGCCGCATATTGCTCTCCTGTGATTTCACAGACATAACGGTTCCTCCATTCTTAAAGATAGAAGAGAGGCAAGGAACGCTTTGCTCCTTGCCTTCTGCTCGCGCGGCTCATGCCGCGCCCTTCCAATTTCTTTCGGCCTGTGCAGATGCTTTGGCTGCGGCCACCGTGCCAAGCGGGATACGCTTGGCGCGGTATGCCATCAGCCGGACGCTGCCGTTCTCGGTCAGAACGCCGTGATAGCGCTTTTCATAGAGAATGACATTGCCGTTTTCGCTGATCTGCGTTCGGCTTTCCATTCTGATCTCCCGCATAGGCTCTTACGCGGCGGGACGGAGGATGCGCTCATTTTCAAAATCAAACACGGGCGCATTTTCCTCCGGCGTGCCGGGAATGAGCTTGAGGGTGTAGCCCTGCTCGCGCGCCAGCTTGAAGATGCCGACGATGCGGCTGAGCTCTTCATCCACGGCTTCCGGCTCGACGGCGTTCTCTTCCTCACACGGCGCGGCCTGTTCCGTTTCGGGCTCCTGCGTTTCCTCCGGCACCGGTTCGGCGACATCCTCCGGCACCTCTTCGCAGGCGTCGGTCACGACCGTCGGCTCCTTTTGACCGGGAACGGTCAGTGCCGTCCAGATCGAGCGGAGCAGGGAGGCAAGGAGCGTACCGAACAGCGTGCGCTTTTTCGGCGTCAGGTTGACGACCTCTGCGGCATTCACTTCGTCAACTTCGCTGAGCGTTACCGTCAGCTTTCCGGTCTCTACATAGGAGGCAGCGAGGAAGCAGGACACGGCGGCGCTCTCCGAGGCATAAACCTCCGGAGACTGCACACGTTTGGCGAGCAGGCGCTTGCAGACGATGCTGCCGGCGTCCATATCATCGACGCGGATCACGTCGGCATTCACGGCTCCGGCACGGACTGTTCCACTCCCTGCGATCGTTCTGGCTTTGATGCCGCGAGTCACCTCAAGGCAGCCGTGAACGACCAGATGCTCTGTTGTAAGGGATTCATAGCGGACGGTTTCTCCCTTGGGAATGTAGACGGTTTTCATATTGCATTTCTCCTTTTCCTTATATGGGCGGCGTGTGCCTCCCATTTTTCTTTTGGTACTCAGGCAGCCCTCTCCTCACGCAGACGGACGGGCAGTACCAGCGCAAAATCGCTGCGTTCCTCCGCCTCGATCACGATGGGGGTGTAGATGCCGCTGAGCTTGAGGCGCACCTCCGGTTCCTTCCGAAATTGTTTTAGCGCCTCGAGCATATAGCGAAGATCAAAGCCTACGACCATATCGCCCCGTCCGGACATGGAGACATGGGTCGCCAAATGGCCGGAGGGCGCGTTCATGGAAAGCTCTTCCCCCGCAAAGCGCACATACGGATATGCGCAGCTGCCGGCGCACTCTTTGAGATAGGTAAGCTCACGAATCAGCTCATCCGTTCGCACCGTGATCACCTCCTGATACTTTTGGGGGATCGCGGTATCGGGATCATAGGTGTCCGCGCCATACCTGCGGGCATACAATTTCAGCGTGCCGCTCGAAAAGCAGACGGCACGTTCATCGACCTGCATCGTGACCTCACAATCCCCAAATGCCTTCAGGTGTACAAGCGCATCGCCTGAAAGCAGACACGGAAGGGGGAAGACGGTATTTGGCTGCGTGTCACAGGCCATGCGGCGCCCATCCAGCGAGAAGATCCTGTCACCGCGAAACTGGATACAGGCGGCCTTTGGATTTGTGCTCGGATCGGCTCCCTGCACAGCATAGCGCACACGCTCGACGCTGCGGAAAAGCTCTGCGGCGTTCACACGCAGGGATGCATCATTTTCTATGTCCCTGCACTCCGGATAATCTTCATGGGAGGCAGCGGTGAATGTCGCAGCCCTTTGCCCACAGTGCAGCTCCAGCTTCCAATTCTTTTTGCCCTCCGTATCAAGGGTAAGTGCCAATTCCCCCTCGAAATGGGCGCAGGCTTTCATTACATCCTTTGTCCTCTGAAAAACGAAGGACATATCATCGCCTTGAGCCGGAAGCTCCGCTACGAGCCATGTTTCAAGATCCGTGGCTGTCAGTGCGCAGCGATCGTCTTTGATGCTGACCGCGACCTCCTCCAAAATGGGGATCGCACTCTTTTTCAGCACCTTACTGACCTTACTCATGGCGTCCGCGAACGCGCGGGCGTCTACGGTTACCCTCTTCATGCGGCGTTCCTCCTCGACTGCTTTTCCAATACCGTCTGCATGCGGATCGTCCTCGTTGAGAAATCTGTTTGAAGGGCGATATTCTCTCCGTGCGTCAGGATGTTGTAGACCATTGTCAAAACGGCCGTGGCCGCCGTGACGTTGGCGACGATGCTCTGCGGGTCCGCCTGCGCCGCTTCGGCGCAGCTTAGCTCCGACGGAAACTTATCCGTGATCCTCAGCATTTCCGGATGGACGCTGCCGATGGGCTTTCGCATGGTATGGCCGTTCCGCCGCACGCCGCAGACCACTTGACCGGTGTAGCTGCCGTTGCCGCTGTCGATGTAGACGAGATCCTCGCTTTGGCAGAACGCCTCATGGCAGAGCTGGCGCGTCCGATTGTTGTCCACGCAGCCGAGCAGGATCACCATTTCCGCAGCGTACCGATTCCGAAATCCGTCGGTCTCCCACAAGTTCGGCGCAATCAGCGCCATCAGCTCCGGGAGCGTCTCGATGAAATTGGGGACGTATTCTGTTTCCATACCAAGGACTGTGGAATAGCGTTCTGCCAGAATACGGGCTTTGTTTTCTCCGAGATCCGCCGGGACAAAATTTTGCCGGTCAAGGTTCTTCAGCTCCACAATGTCCCCATCGCAGATGACGAAACGTGCCGGCCTATCAAGCATGTGCAGTAGGCGAAAGAGATAGGGCGCGACATAGCCGCCGGTCCCTCCCGCGCCCAGCATCACGATCTTGACCGGGCGATCCATCGGGAATTTCACCACTTCACCTCCGCGAGACGGTCCATGAAGCCGCGCTTCTTTTCCACTCTTGCGCTCTCTTTTCTGCGGATGCTGACCTGCTCCAGCCACTCTCTCGGAAACTGGCGCTCCAACCCTTCGACGACCGTATCGGGGTCAATGGGAACAAAGCTGTCGCCGCAGAAGATGCGGGCCTTGATCTCCGGGTAGAAATGATCGAGCCTTCCGAGGACAAGGTAGAGCCCCGTGGAGCACTCGTCCCTATCATCCTTTCCGGAGAAAAAGGCATCCATGCTGTTATGGGAGTGAATATCTGCATAGCAGATATATCGCTCCTCATCATCGTACGGGCAGTCGTGAAGGTTGGCCTCAACCTCTTCTTTACATACGCTCTGCTCGGGAACATAGGCAAAAAAACGTTTTTCTGCCTTATCCCAATAGATCTGCGCCATCGCTTCATTTTCCTCGCTCTCCGTCATAAAGGAGCGGAAAAACGCAATGATCTCGCCCATGAGCTGTGCGGGGATCTTCGGCAGAGCTGGGATAAACCCAGCCCTGATCTCCGAAAAATCCACTACATTGTTTTTGGGGGCGATGAACTCGCCCTGCTCCATTTTGCGAAGCTCGTAGATCCTGCCGTCGCGGGAGGGGATCAGGCAGATGACCTTATCCGATTCCCGCGCCTCCTCCAAGGTGCCGAATCTGCCCTTGTAGGCGGCGTTGCCCTTGGTCTTCATCTCCACCTTGGGCTTAACATAGCAGCAGGGGTCCTTCTCTTTCGATTTTTTGAGTGCTTCCAGAAATTCACGGGAACGCTCGATGGTCTCCTTCATGGAAATGATCGTGGTACCCTTGGGGTCCTTGATCTCCTTGCGAATACCGCAGTATTCCACGCTCCAGGAAACGCGCTTGCCCTCCTCCAAATCGGTGAAGTCCTCAGATTTGCGGATACGAAGCTCTTCAAAGGTCATAGAGGCGTCCTCGATGTCCTCCTTCACGCCCTTGTGATAGAAGACAGGCGGCTTTTCCAAAAGCCCCTTCTTGGTATTCTCCGCCGTTTTCTGCTCAAAAGCCGCGGCAATGGGGTTTCCTGCGGCTGCATTTGACTCCGGCTGTGCGGGAGCGGGAGCTTCCTTCGGCGGGGCAACAGCTGGCATCGGTGCGGCTGCTTCCACAGCGGGCGCCGCCGGCATTTCCTGTGCCGCAGGTGCCGGTGCGGGTGCTGCGGCAGTCGCCTGTACCTCAAAGGGGTTGCCCTGATTGGCTGTATCCGTGCTGTCTCCGAAAATCGCGTTAATGTCCAGTCCTTCCTCGGCAGGGATCTCGGTGAAGGGCCATGCGTTGGTACTGTTGAGTTCGCTCATAAAATGCTTGCTCCTTTCGATTTTGAGACAAAAAAAGACCGCAATCGCCCCTATGAGCAATTACGGTTTCATTCTTGTCCTTTATTGAGTTCCAGTTCGTTTGAGTCTGACGGAGGGCGCAATAACCCCCTTTCTGTCGCCGTTCCTCCCTAACTTACTCCGCCCTAACTTACTTCGCCC
>ENA-OUQF01001536-OUQF01001536.1-human-gut-metagenome-genome-assembly--contig:-NODE-1536-length-13527-cov-8.830166_pt1 | contig 13527 bp, 9 predicted proteins | sample MGYA00237947_ERZ548826 | MGnify/ENA primary metagenome ERZ548826 (study PRJEB26490, sample SAMN05194701) | human gut metagenome | biome: terrestrial biome; feature: human-associated habitat; material... | reverse complement strand
ACACTTGTGTTTGTGAGGTGAACAAGTTGGAACGCCGCTTTTATCTGGTGGACGCACAGGTCCTGCCGGAGGTTTTCCTCAAGGTCGTCAAGGCCAAGGAGCTTCTGGCCAGCGGAGAAGCCCGCAGCATTTCGGCTGCGACCCGCAGCGTGGACTTGTCGCGCAGCGCCTTCTATAAGTATAAGGACTGCATCTTTGATTCCGAGAACGGCCGCGAGGTCATCACCGTGATGGCAACATTGCGGGACGAGACCGGTGCGCTGCAAAGTCTGCTGGCCGGCATCAGCGCCGCAGGAGCCAGCATCGTGACCATCAACCAGTCCACACCGGAAAACGGTGCGGCGCTGGTGGCCGTCACCATCCGTACCGACACCATGCAGATGACCCCGGAGGAACTCACGGAAAAGCTCTCCCGGCAGCGGATGGTCGTCGGCGTGCACTGCGGGTATAATCTGTAAGTTTGAATTTAGTGATAGGAACGAGGGGTTTACCATGGCAAAAATCGCGATCTTAGGCTTTGGCACGGTGGGCAGCGGCGTGTACGAGGTGCTCTGCCGCAACGCAGCGGGCGTGTCCCGCCGGGCGGGGGAACCCGTTGAGGTGAAGTACATCCTCGACCCCAAGGACTTCTCCAGCCATCCCGCCGCCCATCTTTTCGTCAAGAACTTCGACACCATTCTGGAAGATCCGGAGATCAAGGTCGTCGTCGAGACCATTGGCGGCACCCGCTTCGCTTACCCGTATGTAAAGGCGTGCCTCGAAAGCGGCCGCAGCGTCTGCACCTCCAACAAGGAGATGGTGGCGACCTACGGCGCCGAGCTGCTGGGGCTGGCCAAGGCGCACAACTGCGCGTTCCTGTTTGAGGCGTCCGTCGGCGGCGGCACCCCCATCATCACCCCCATGCACCAGTGCCTCGCGGCCAACGTCATCACCGAGGTGGAGGGCATCGTCAACGGTACCACCAACTTTATGCTGACCAAGATGGTGCGCGAGAATCTGGGCTTTGATGAGGCCCTGAAGATCGCGCAGGAACTGGGCTACGCCGAGACCAAGGACCCCGGCGACGATGTGGACGGCCGCGACGCCTGCCGCAAGATCGCCATCCTGTCCTCGCTGGTCTGCGGCCATCAGATCTACCCCCAGAACATCCCCACCCGCGGCATCCGGGATATCACGGCGGACGATGTGGCCTCCGCCGAGAAGCTGGGCTGCGTCATCAAGCTCATCGCATGGATGAAGCGGGGAGACGATGGCAGCGTGGCTGCGGGCGTGGAACCCTGCCTTGTGCCCAAGTCGAACCAGCTGGCCGGTGTGGATGACGTCTTCAACGCCGTCCTCGTCAAGGGCGATATGCTGGGCGATGTGGTCTTCTACGGCAAGGGCGCGGGCAAGCTGCCCACCGCCAGCGCCGTGGTGGCCGATGTGGTGGATGCCCTCAAAAACGGCTCCAAGGTCCACGACAGCCTGTTCTGGCAGCCCGCAGAGCCTGTGGAAGGGCTGCTCACCGACCCTGCGCCCGCCGCATATTATGTGCGTGTAGCGGGCATTGCTCCGGCCGTCGTGGAGGCTATCTACGGCACCGGCAAGGTCGTGGAGGAACGGTTCGACGGGTGCGCCTACTTCGTGGAACAGGCCGACGAAAAGGCCTTGGCCGAGGCAGCCCGGAAGGTGGAGGCCGTGGGCGGCAGCGTGAAGCTGGTGCTCAAGCGTCTGCCGGAGGAAGCATAAAAGGGAAGGGACAGCTATGAAGATCAAGGTCTCTGTTCCGGCCACCAGCGCCAACGTCGGCTCCGGCTTCGACGCGCTGGGTCTGGCCGTCACGTTGTACAACACGGTCACCTTTGAGGAGAGCGACAAGCTGGATATCTCGGCGGCGGACGGCACCCGCATCCCCCGCAACGAGTCCAATCTGGTCTACCGCTCGGCCAAGGGGCTGTTCGATAAAGTCGGCAAGAAGATCCCGCCGCTGAAGATCGTCCAGACCAACCCCATCCCCATGGCACGGGGTCTTGGCTCCTCCTCGGCGTGCATCATCGCCGGTCTGCTGGGCGCGAACCGGATGCTGGGCGATATCCTGAACACGCAGGAGCTGCTCACGCTGGCCACCAGCATCGAGGGCCACCCGGACAATGTGGCTCCGGCTCTGCTGGGCGGTCTGACCAGCAGCGTCTATGAGGACGGCGTGGTCTATTCCGTCAAGCGGGATGTGGACCAGAGTCTCTGCTTTGCGGCCATCGTGCCGGATTATAAGCTGCTGACCGAGGCGGCCCGTGCGGCGCTGCCGAAGGAAGTGTCCCACAAGGATGCCGTTTACAATCTGTCGCGTGCCGCGCTGGTGCCCGCTGCCTTCTGCGAGGGCCGCCACGAGCTGCTGGCCATTGCGACGGAAGATAAGCTGCACCAGCCCTACCGGATGCCCCTGATGCCCGGCTCGAAGGAAGCCTTCGCGCTGGCAAAGCAGTGCGGGGCCAAGGCCGTGTATGTGTCCGGTGCCGGTTCCACCGTCATGGCGGTGGCCGAGCGGGCCGACGCAGAGGGATTTTACAAGGGCCTTGAAACGGGCCTCGAACAGCTGGAAGGGCTGGACGGATGTGAAGCATTTACGCTGCTGCGCTTGGATGCAGACAATACCGGCGCAACCGTGGAATGATATAAGGCGTACTCCCTGCGCAAAAACGGCAGGGCAGAAAAAGAGGAGAGTGACAAACTATGGCGTTGATCGTACAGAAGTTCGGCGGTTCTTCCGTGAAGGACCGTGACCGTATTTTCAACGTGGCCCGCATCGTGGCCAATACCCACAACGCAGGCAATGACGTGGTGGTCGTGGTGTCCGCACAGGGCGACACCACCGACGACCTGATCGCAAAGGCGGCGGAGATCAGCCATGACCCGTCGGCTCGTGAGATGGATATGCTGCTGGCTACCGGCGAGCAGATCAGCATCTCGCTGCTGGCCATGGCCCTGAACGAGATCGGCTGCCATGCCATCAGCCTGACCGGCTGGCAGGCAGGCTTCCGCACCGACCGTGCCTACACCAAGGCCCGCATCACCCGGCTGGAGACGGAGCGCATCTCCTCTGAGCTGGAGCGCAACCGCGTGGTGGTCGTGGCGGGCTTCCAAGGCCTGAACAAGCTGGACGACATCACCACGCTGGGCCGCGGCGGCTCCGATACCAGTGCGGTCGCCATTGCGGCGGCTCTGCACGCGGACCGCTGCCAGATCTTCACCGATGTGGAGGGCGTTTACACCGCCGACCCGCGCAAGGTGCGCAACACCCGCAAGCTGCAGGAGATCACCTTCGACGAGATGCTGGAACTGGCATCCCTCGGCGCACAGGTGTTGAACAACCGCAGCGTGGAGCTGGCTAAAAAGTATAACGTGGAGCTGGAAGTGCTTTCCAGCCTGAACCCTGTTCCGGGTACGGTCGTCAAGGAGGTTGCAAAAATGGAAGGTATGCTGATCAAGGGCGTCGCAAAGGACACCGACGTTGCTGTTATTACGATTCTGAATGTTCCCGATGAGCCGGGCACGAGCTTCAAGATCTTCGGTCTGCTGGCCCAGAAGAACATCAACGTGGACATCATTCTGCAGTCCACCGGCCGCGACGGCAAGAAGGATATCTCCTTCACCTGCGCACAGGGCGAGGCAGAGACCGCTCTGCGTGTCCTGAAGGAAAGCGCTCACTACACCGACGTCAGCGTGGACACCACCTGCGCCAAGGTCTCCATCGTGGGTGCCGGTATGCAGAGCCACAGCGGCGTTGCGTCCAAGATGTTTGAGGCTATGTCCAACAACAACATCAACATCAAGATGATCTCCACCAGTGAGATCAAGATCTCCTGCATCATCGACCGCGACGACGCCGATAAGGCTGTCAGCGCCATCCACGAGATGCTGTTCGATTAAGCTCTCCCCGGCGCTGCGCACCAGCTCTCCCAGAGGGAGAACCCTTGGTAAGCCGGTTTTGGCTGTGGGGAACGCTGAACGCTTGAACCATCGTAAAAAGGAGTGCTCCGCTGTCTTTGGCGGAGCACTCCTTTGGCTTACTTCCAGAACGTTGCAATTTCGGCTTTCACCAGCTCGATCCGGAGCGGATTTTCGGATGTTTTGGCACCGGCCAGAAGCGGAAAGATGAATTTTGTTGATTTTTGAAAGCGAAGAGGTGACTTTTTTACCGTTCGCTTTCGCAATTTAATCTGGAAAAGTGCTTTTCCTTTCCTTTTGCTCGTGCTATACTAAAACCTATAGGGAGCGCGGGGCCGCGGTGTAAGGGTCTCCGGCTCCGGGGCATCCGCAGGGAAAGCCGGGAAAATGCCCCCAATCTGATAGAGAGAGGCGAAGGAATATGTTGGAATCGATCAAATGCAGCACGGGCGGCGCATACTATCTGCGCGGCCAGTGGGTCCAAGCGGATGCAGATGCCCCGGCGGCGCTGGCCGCACAGGGGGTTGACGCCGCCGCTGCGGCAGAGGCCTACAAGGGCACCATGGCCTATGGCATCCTGACGGCACACAATACCAGCGGCGACGACGAGAACCTGAAGATCAAGTTCGACGCCATGGCCAGCCACGACATCACGTTCGTCGGCATCATCCAGACAGCCCGCGCGTCGGGTCTGGAAAAGTTCCCCATCCCGTATGTGCTCACCAACTGCCACAACAGTTTGTGCGCGGTGGGCGGCACCATCAACGAGGATGACCACCGCTTCGGCCTGTCCGCCGCGAAGAAATACGGCGGCATCTTTGTGCCGCCCCACCTCGCCGTCATCCACCAGTATATGCGGGAGCGGTTCGCGGGCTGCGGCAAGATGATCCTCGGCTCCGACTCCCACACCCGCTACGGCGCGCTGGGCACCATGGCCATCGGCGAGGGCGGCGGCGAGCTGGCAAAGCAGCTTCTGGGACGCACCTATGATGTGGCCCGCCCCGGTGTGGTGGCCATCTACCTGACCGGCTCTCTGCCCGCCGGCTGCGGCCCCCACGATGTGGCCATCGCCTTGGTGGGCGAGCTGTTCAAGAGCGGCTACGTCAAGAACAAGGTGATGGAGTTCGTCGGCCCCGGCATCGCCTCCCTGCGGCAGGATACCCGCAACGCCATCGACGCCATGACCACCGAGACCACCTGCCTGTCCTCCATCTGGGAGACAGACGAGAAGACCAAGACCTTCCTCACGGTCCATGGCCGGGCAGGGGACTACAAGCCCTTGAGACCCGCAGACCTTGCCTATTATGACGGCGTGGTGAGCGTGGATCTTTCGAAGATCCGCCCGATGATCGCGCTGCCGATGCACCCCTCGAATGCCTTCACCATCGAGGAGCTGAACGCCAACCTCTGGGACATCCTCCACGACTGTGAGGAGAACGTCCAGAAGCTCGTGGGCCGGAAGGACGTCAAGCTGGATCTGTGCAGCAAGATCGAAAACGGAAAGCTCCGGGTCGATCAGGGCGTCATTGCGGGCTGCGCAGGCGGTCTGTTCGACAGCATCTATGAGGCCGCCGCCATCCTCAAGGGCCATACCGGCGGCTGCGGCGACTACGCCCTCAGCGTTTACCCCGGCAGCCAGCCCATCATGATGGAACTGGCCCGCACCGGTGTCCTCACCGACCTGATGGCCAGCGGTGCCACCATCCGCACCGCCTTCTGCGGCCCCTGCTTTGGCGCGGGCGATGTACCCGCCAACGGGGCGCTGTCCATCCGCCACACCACCCGCAACTTCCCCAGCCGTGAGGGCTCCAAGCCCGGCAGCGGCCAGCTTTCCGGCGTGGCTTTGATGGATGCCCGCAGCATTGCGGCCACCACGGCCAACGGCGGCATCCTGACCCCGGCCACCGCCATCGACTATGACCCCACCGTGCCGGAGTACCACTACGATGCTTCCAGCTACGACACCCGCGTGTATCAGGGCTTTGGCCACGGCGACTACGACGCTCTGCTCAAGTTCGGCCCCAACATCAAGGATTGGCCGGAGATCGCTCCGCTGGGGGACAATCTGCTGCTGAAGGTGGCGTCCTACATCACCGACCCTGTGACCACCACCGATGAGCTCATTCCCTCCGGCGAGACGTCCTCTTACCGTTCCAACCCCTTGGGTCTGGCCGAGTTTACCCTCAGCCGCAAGGACCCGGCCTACGTGGGCCGTGCCAAGGCCGTTCAGGCCGAGGAAGCCGCCCGCCGCGCCGGGAACGGAGACGCTGCCCTGCTGGAAAAAGTTCACGCTGTGCCCGGCTGTGAAAAGCTGGCGTGGAACGATATCCAGCTTTCGTCTACCATCTTCGCGGTCAAGCCCGGCGACGGCTCCGCCCGCGAACAGGCGGCGTCCTGCCAGCGCGTGCTGGGGGCTGGGGCGAATATCGCGGTGGAGTACGCTACCAAGCGCTACCGCTCCAACCTCATCAACTGGGGGATGCTGCCCTTCCAGCTGGCTGGGGCAACGCCCTTCGGGCTGGGGGATTACATCCTCATCCCGAACATCCGTGAGGTGCTCAAGGGCGATTTGCAGAACATCCCGGCCTATGTGCTGGGGGAGGAAGTCAAGCCCTTTGCCCTCTATATGGCACCGCTGACGGCCGATGAACGTCAGATTCTGGCCGACGGCTGCCTCATCAATTTCTACAAACACTAAAAATAAGCCCAAAAGCATTCGCCCTTTTGAGACGAATGCTTTTTGGGCTTTCTTGGAGGAAAGAAAATGCCCGGCGATCTGCACAACCACTCGACCTGTTCCGATGGCTCCGTCCCCATCCAGCGTCTGCCCATTCTCGCAGCGCGGGTGGGGCTGGATACGATGGCCATCTCCGACCATGACACGCTGCTCAGCGTCCAATATGGTTACGACCACCCCACACAGGACGGCGTAAAGCTCATCCCGGCCACCGAGCTGACCGGCTACGACTACGAGCGCCAGCACCGGGTGCATCTGCTGGCCTTCTGGCCCGACCCGGAGAGCCCGGCCCTGCGCCGCCACTGCGATCTCATGCGCCAGCGCCGGAACGAGTGCTGCTTGCAGAGTGCACGGGAGATCGAGGCCATCTACCCCCAGTTCCGCACCGAACAGGCGCTGGAATACGCCAAGGACAGCGGCGTGCTTTACAAAAGCGGCATCATGCAGGCGCTGCGGGAACTGGGGCTGGCCGACAGCATCTACGGCGAGACCTACCACTACCTGTTCGGCTGGAACCCGCGGGGCGTCGTGCTCCACTCGCCGGAATATATTCCGGTGCAGGAAGTGCTGGCCACGGCCAAGGCGGCGGGGGCTGTCGTCGTGTTTGCCCACCCCACCGTGTACAAGAGTATGCCGCTGCTGCGGGAGCTGGTGAAAGAGGGAATGGTGGACGGCATCGAGATCGATCACCCCAGCAACAGCCCCGAAGACCGCGCCGAGTGCATCGCCCTGTGTGAGCAGTACGGCCTCATCCGCACCGGCGGCACCGATTTCCACGGGGCCAACCACAAAAAGGTCCATCCTGTCGGCACCTGCACCACGCCGGACGACCAGATCGCCCGGATCGAGGAACTTGCACACAAACGGAAAAAATAGTATAATGAAAAAACTCAAGAAAAAGAGAGGATGTACCGAAATGAGCAAATCGTTTGAGTTTCCCAATGTGGGCACCTGCTCAAAGCTGACCAAGATCGTCCTGAACGAGGATCACACCATTGAATCCGTCGAGGTCGTCGGCGGCTGCAATGGCAACCTGAAGGGCATCAGCCGTCTGCTGAAGGGCATGAAGGCCGAGGACGCCATCGAGCGGATGGAGGGCACCACCTGCGGCCCCCGCCCCACCAGCTGCCCCGACCAGATCGCCAAGAACCTGAAAAAGGCGCTGGCTGAGCTGTAACCCCAAAGATCGCACCCCTGCCGAATTGCACGTTTTGTGTGGTTCGGCTTTTTTGTTGATTTTTTTCTCTCCGGTCAGTCTATACTTCTGCTGTATAGGATCAAACAGCAAGGAGCAGACAAATGAGCATTTGGGAAGCATTCGGCATGGGCAGATACAAGGGCTTTTCGCGGGAGGCGGGGCTGTTGCTGGACGAGGCGGTGGAGCTGGCGGGCGGCTTCGGCTGCAAAAAAGCCGATACAGGGCATCTTTTGCTGGCAATGCTCCAAATCGACCATGGGGCTGCCGGGCGGTTCTTGGCCGGAAAGAACATCACCGAGCTGGCCGTGCGGCGGCAGCTGGCCGAGGAACGCAGCGGCCCGGTGCAGCATCTCGACCGTCATGCGATGGCTCCGGATCTGCGCCGCGCCATGGACTATGCTCTCATTGGGGCGCAGAACGCCCACCAGTCCCGCGCAGAACCGGAACACCTGCTCTGCGCCATGCTGGAGGATACCGACTGCGCTGCCGGGGTGCTGCTGGCGTCTATGGGGGTCCAGCTCACCGAGGCCGTGCGGGAGTGCCGCCAGCTTTCGGGTCAGTTCATCCTGCCCAGCCAGCCCCGCGCTTCGGCCATGCCCCGCGGCAGCCGCGCCAGCGACAAATACTGCCGTGACCTGACCCGCCGCGCCGCCGATGGTGAGCTGGACCCGGTTTTCTGCCGGGAAAAGGAGCTGGATCGGATGGTGGAAATTTTGTGCCGCCGCCAGAAGAACAACCCCTGCCTTGTGGGGGAGCCGGGCGTGGGCAAGACCGCGCTGGCCGAAGGGCTGGCGCAGCGCATTGCCGCCCACGAGGTGCCCCGGATGCTCCAAGGCCGGCGGCTGCTGGCGCTGGATATGGCCAGCCTTGTGGCGGGCACGAAGTACCGGGGCGACTTTGAGGAACGGTTCAAGAACCTGCTCGAAGAGCTGGTGCGGGATGGTTCCGCCATCCTGTTCGTGGACGAATTCCACACCATCGTCGGAGCCGGGGCGGCGGAAGGCGCCATCGACGCGGCCAGCATCTTAAAGCCGGTGCTGGCGCGGGGCGAGCTGCAAATGATCGGTGCCACGACGAATCAGGAGTTTCGCAGCCACATCCAGAAGGATGCTGCGCTGGAGCGCCGGTTTGGCCGGGTGCAGATCGAAGAGCCTACCCCGGAACAGGCCGCCGCCATTCTGGAAGGGCTGGCTCCCCGGTACGAGCGGTATCACAATGTGCGTCTGCCCGCCGAGACGCTGCGGGAGGCGGTGGAGCTGTCGGTGCGGTATCTGCCGGGGCGGTGTCTGCCCGATAAGGCCATCGACCTTGTGGACGAAGCCTGTGCCGCCGCCCGCATCCGGGCCGAGCGGGAGGGCATCACGAACCCCACGCTGACGCGGGAAGAGATCGCCCATGTGGTCGCACAGGCCAGCGGCGTGCCCGCCGAGCGGGTGGGGGAGAAGGAGCGCGATCGGCTGGACAAACTGGAAACCCGCCTCAACGCCGAGATCGTCGGCCAGCAAAAGGCGGTGGCGGCAGTCGCCGGTGCCATCCGTCGCAGCCGCACCGGGCTGGGGGAGCCGGGCCGGCCCATCGGGGCGCTGCTCTTTCTGGGGCCTACCGGTGTGGGCAAGACCGCGCTGGCCAAGGCGCTGGCCCGCAGTTGGTTCGGCAGCGAGAAGGCTCTGCTCAAGTTCGATATGTCGGAGTATCAGGAGCAGCACACCACGGCCCGCCTCCTCGGTGCGCCGCCGGGCTACCTCGGCCACGACGAGGGCGGACAGCTGACCGAAGCCGTCCGCCGCCGCCCTTACAGCGTCGTTCTTTTCGACGAGATCGAAAAGGCCCACCCGGATATCCAGAACATCCTGCTGCAGATTCTGGAGGACGGCCAGCTCACCGATGCCATGGGCCGCAAAGCCGATTTCCGAAACACCATCGTCCTGCTGACGTCGAACCTCGGTGCGCGGTTCTTGGCCGGGCAGAGCGCTCCGCTGGGCTTTGCGGCGGGCAGCGAGGTGCTCTTCGAAAAGCAGTCGGCACAGGCCATCGAAGAGGCAAAAAAGTGGTTTCGGCCGGAGCTGGTGGGGCGGCTGGATGAGTTGATCGTCTTCCGCCCGCTGGCCGATGAGAGCCTGTGCGCCATTGCCGAAAAGCTGCTGGGCCAATTGGAGGAGCGGGCCGCCCACAACGGCTACCAGCTCACCCACACGCCCCGCGTCGGCCCGGCGCTGGCGGCGCGGGCACGGTCGCCCTACGGAGCCCGTGAACTGCGGCGGCAGGTGGACCGGGCCGTGGAACAGGCCCTCGCAGACCAGATCGCCGCCGGGGCGGCTCACACCGGCCAGCACTGGACGGCGGACTGCACCGGAGATGGTTCCGTTGTGCTGGAAGAGAGCGAAACAATTTCCACTGGTGCGGTCAGCGGTAATTTCTAAAGACAAGGTGCTCCTCTGTACAACCTCTCCGTCATTGCTCCGCAATGCCACCTCTCCTAGTAGGAGAGGCCTTGGCAGTAAATGCAAAGTTGTCGGTTTCGCCAGAGGCTCCCGAATGTCCCCTTGCATCCTGTGTTTTTTCTGTTATTATAGAGATAATAGAAATCGCAGGAGGACGCCAATGCGCACATTGTTTTTGTTGAACCCGGCGGCGGGCAAGCAGGACTGCACCACTTCCCTCATCCCGCAGATCGAGGCGGCGGCCCGGCGCGCGGGGCTGGCAGAGGGAGAATACACGGTCTGTGTGACCGAATATGCGGGCCACGCGCGGGAGCTGGCCCATGCGGCGGCACAGGAGACGGCCCAGAGCGGCGAGCCGCTCCGCATCTACACGGCGGGCGGCGACGGCACTTTTATGGAGGCCATGACCGGCGTGCAGGGCTTCCCCCACGCGGCGGTGGGCTGTCTGCCCTACGGCAGCGGCAACGATTTCCTGCGCACCTACGGCACGAAAGAGGAGTTTGCCGACCTTGACGCCCAGCTTGCGGGCGGGGAAGTGACCATCGACCTGCTGGAAACGAATCTGGGCCTGTCCGCTACCATCTGCGCGGCGGGGCTGGACGCACAGGTGGCTTACGGTATCCCGAAGTTCCGGCGCATCCCGCTGTGCGGCGGTGAGGTGGCCTATCTGCTCTCCATCGTGGAGCAGCTCTGCGGACACATCGGCCGGAAGCTGACCTTCACCATCGACGGCGAGGAGCTGACGGTGGATTGCCTGATGTGCGCCATCTGCAACGGCAAAGCCTATGGCGGCGGTTTCCTCGCCGGGCCGGAAGCAGTCCCGGACGACGGCTGGCTGGACGTTTTCATTGTCCGCAAAGTCGGGCGGCTGACCATTGCAAAGCTGCTGGGCATGTACAAGAATGGCCGCCATTTTGCCCATGGCCGGCTGACCGAGGAGGCAAAGCCGTACTTCATTTACCGCCGCGCCAGATGTGTAGCCCTCCGCCCGGTGGATGGCCGCGGCCCCATCGTCGCGACTGCTGACGGCGAGTGCGCCCCCTGCGATACCGTCACGGCGGCCCTTCAGCCGCTGGCGGGCCGCATCCTCCTGCCGAAACCGGCTTACGAAAGATTTTTGAAAAAACACGCGGTCGTATGATGAAAAGCGGCTCTTCTTGCGAAGAGCCGCTTTTCTGTCATAAAATCTTAACAAAAAAATGCCGCAAACCTCTTGATTTTTGCAGTCGAGATGAGTACAATACACTTAGCACTCAGAGAAATGGAGTGCTAAACACCGGGAACAAAGAAAACGAGAGCTTCCGGGCCAAAAAAGTTTATCATTATATTTATTATAGGAGGGCAAGAACTATGAAGATCATTCCTCTTGCAGACCGTGTTGTTATCAAGACTGTTGAGGTCGAGGAGACCACCAAGGGTGGCCTGATCCTGACCGGCAGTGCCAAGGAGAAGCCTCAGGTGTGTGAGGTCATCGCTGTCGGCCCCGGCGGCGTTGTGGACGGCAAGGAAGTCAAGATGACCGTGAAGGTCGGCGATAAGGTCCTCACCAGCAAGTATTCCGGCACCGAAGTCAAGGTGGATGGCGAGGAGTGCACCATCGTCCGTCAGGGCGACATTCTGGCCGTTGTGGAAGACTGAGATCTTCCCCTCTATTTTTGAAATTGAGCTTTAAAGGAGCGATTTGATTATGGCTAAACAGATCAAGCAGGGCGAGGAAGCCCGCAAGGCGCTGTGCGCCGGTATTGACACGCTGGCAGATACCGTGAAGATCACCCTTGGCCCCAAGGGCCGCAACGTGGTGCTGGGCAAGAAGTTCGGCGCCCCGGTCATCACCAACGATGGTGTCACCATCGCCAAGGAGATCGAGCTGAAGGACGAGTTCGAGAACATGGGCGCACAGCTGGTGCGTGAGGTCGCCACCAAGACCAACGATGCAGCAGGTGACGGCACCACCACCGCAACCGTTCTGGCACAGGCCATGGTCACCGAGGGCATGAAGAATGTCACCGCCGGTGCAAACCCGATGGATATCCGCCGCGGTATGAGCAAGGCAGTCGCCAAGGCAGTCGAGGCCATCAAGGCCCACAGCCAGAAGGTCAAGGACTCCAACGACATCGCCCGCGTCGGCACCATTTCTGCCGGTGACCCGGAGATCGGCCGCCTGATCGCAGAGGCTATGGAGAAGGTCACTTCCGACGGCGTCATCACCATCGAGGAGAACAAGACCACCGCTGAGACCTACAACGAGATCGTCGAAGGTATGCAGTTTGACCGCGGCTACCTGACCCCGTATATGGTCACCGATACCGACAAGATGGTGGCCGATCTGGACAACGCCGCTATCCTGATCACCGATAAGAAGATCAGCGTCATTCAGGATCTGGTTCCCCTGCTGGAGCAGGTCATGCAGAACGGCATGAAGCTGCTGATCGTGGCGGAGGACATCGAGGGCGAGGCTCTGTCCACCCTGATCGTCAACCGTCTGCGCGGCACCCTGAATGTCTGCGCCGTCAAGGCTCCCGGCTTCGGCGACCGCCGCAAGGAGATGCTGCAGGATATCGCTACCCTGACCGGCGGCACTGTCGTGTCCTCTGATCTGGGCTATGAGCTGAAGGACGCCACCGTTCAGATGCTGGGTCATGCCCGTCAGGTCAAGGTCACCAAGGAGAACACCACCATCGTCGGCGGCGCTGGCGACAAGGACGCTATCGCAGCCCGCATCGCCCAGATCCGCAACCAGATCGAGGCAGCCACCAGCGATTTCGACCGCGAGAAGCTGCAGGAGCGTCTGGCAAAGCTGGCTGGCGGTGTGGCCGTCATCAAGGTCGGCGCTGCCACCGAAGTTGAGATGAAGGACAAGAAGCTCCGCATCGAGGATGCTCTGAACGCTACCAAGGCGGCTGTTCAGGAAGGCGTTGTCGCTGGCGGCGGCACCGCTCCCATCAACGCCATCCCCGCTGTCCGTGAGCTGTGCGACACGCTGGAAGGCGACGAGCGCACCGGCGCAAAGATCGTCCTGAAGGCTCTGGAGGCTCCTCTGCGCCAGATCGCCAAGAACGCCGGTCTGGAAGGCAGCGTCATCATCGACAAGATCATCTCTGCCAACAAGCCCAATTATGGCTTCGATGCCCAGAACGAGGTCTTCGTGGACGACATGATCGCCGCCGGCATTGTGGACCCGACCAAGGTCACCCGTTCCGCTCTGGAGAACGCAGCTTCCGTCGCTG
>ENA-OUQF01001535-OUQF01001535.1-human-gut-metagenome-genome-assembly--contig:-NODE-1535-length-13532-cov-3.586481_pt1 | contig 13532 bp, 13 predicted proteins | sample MGYA00237947_ERZ548826 | MGnify/ENA primary metagenome ERZ548826 (study PRJEB26490, sample SAMN05194701) | human gut metagenome | biome: terrestrial biome; feature: human-associated habitat; material... | reverse complement strand
ACCGTCCGCCACGGCGATCATCGAGCCGTTGGTGATGATGTTCTCGTCACCCTTGGTGTTGCTGGAGCGCTTGGAGGTCTTTTTCTGACCCTTTACCGCCAGTACGTTTTCAGGAATGGCCTCGCAGTAGAAGTATTCCTTCCACTGATCCGCCATCACGCCGCCGAAGCTGCCCAGTGCCGCTTTAATAAGTCCCATGATCTTTCTCCTTTACATCTTTATTGTCGTTATGTTGTTTCGTATATCGCTTCTCCGGGGACTGCTGCCCTTGTTATTCGACGAACTGCCCGTATTCGTCGAGCCACCGTCCGTCCGCCCGCTCAAAGTGGGCTACCCACACCACGTAGGAGCCCTCCATATAGCGGTGCAGCTCCAGATAGTTGTTGTCAATGACCGTCACGGTGTACCTTACGTCCTCCGGGATGTCCTCCGGGTCGCCCATCAGCTCCGCGTACCACTCCTCGTTGGCGCAGCCGTCGTACATGGCTCCCTTGTGGAACCTCACGTGCAGCCCGTTCATCTTTTGGTGGTTGCCATAGCTGTCGGTATATTCGTACCATGCGGCCATGCTCCATGTGCCCTCGCCCATAAAGCCGGTCACGCCGTCAGCCTCCTGAAATTCCAGCGTCACGGTAATTCCTTCTTCTTGCAGCCTGCACCGGTCGCCCTCGAACTCGCCCTCGACGGCGATCCACTCGCCACTCAGGTACTTCCGGTACTTTTCCATGGTGTAGTCCGTCCCGCCATCGTAGAAGTCTTCATCGCCGCCCACCGGGTCAAGCCCGTCCACCGGGTCGTTGTCGCCGCCGGGCAGGGGCGGTGTGTCTATCGTGGTGCCGCCGTTGTTCTCCGGCTGCCCGTGGGGGATGAACTCCACCTGACAGGCTGTCAGGGTCAGCGCCAGCGCCAGAAGCAGCGCCAGCGGATACCACCGCCGTTTCACGGCTCACGCCCAGGGATCCTGCGCCGCCGGGGTACGGATACCGCTGAGCGGGCTGGAATACTCCCACAGGAACCATTCGCCGGTGGAGGGCTTTTGCCGCAGCTTGATGGGGCGGGGAGAGTCCGCGCCGGGTGTGGCGATGAACAGGCGCAGATAGCCCGGTTCAATGTCCTGCGGACGGGGGTCGGCCAGTACGTCCAGCACATAGGGCTGGGTGGGAACGTAGCTGTTCTGGGGCGTGGCCCCGGCGAAGTACGCCAGCGGCAGATACTCCTTGCCCCGCAGACGGTCCCGCAGGAACTGGCTGTCATAGGGAGTCATGGGGCGGGGACCCCGCAGGATGTTCATGGCCTCCACACCCTCGTTGGGATTTTTTACATACAGGTTCAATGCACACAGGAAGCCCGCCACCACCTCGTCTGGGGTATTCAGGGACAGGTTCCGGAACTCTGCCAGCGAAGCGGGCAGCATATTCAGTGTTACTTGCATATCTCGTCCTTCCTTTCTCTGATTTCCGTACCGTTCGTCAGCTGTCGCCTCTCACGCTGCTGGAGAAGGTGGCGGCCGTGTAGAACTCGTCGCCGTCACGCGGCACAAAGTACAGCACGTAGTAGTCACCCTCGCCGTTGTACCAGCCGTAGGCGTGCTTTTCACTGTTCCAGCTCCTCTCATCCATACCGGTATGAGGGATGCCGTCCTCGCCGCCCAGCATGGCCTTGATGTCGTCATAGGTCAGCTTCGAGGACTTGGCGGAGCTCATATCCCACAGCTCCTGACGTACCTTCTGCATGGTGGGCAGATCCGCCCGGCCGGTGGCGTCGGGATTGGACTTGCCGTACTCGCCCTCGCCGTTGGAGGTGGTGCGCTCGAAGGGATAGTTCTCCGGCAGGCCGCCGTTGTCGCCGCCGCTGGGGATGGCAGCGGTGCTGCCGCTGCCGTCATCGGGGATCAGACCGGTGTCGATCTCGTAGGTATTGGCGATCTCCATAAAGGTCTTGCCGCGGTAATACGCCACGGCGTCCGCCGGCAGGGGCATAAAGTCATCGTCCGTCCAGTTCTCATCGTCCAGATGCCGCAGGTTGGCCAGCAGGCTGATGGAGCCGTCCACCAGATCGGAGTCCACCTCGCAGCTCACATACAGGGCGCCGGTCTCATCCACGGACAGGATGCCGTCCTGCATCTCGCCGCCCATGAACTCGCCCCGCAGCTCCAGACCGGTGTCGTCATCGGGTACCACGCGGGCATAGGTGTTGGCGAAGTTGAAGTCGTTCTCGCCCTCCAGATACATGGCCAACCAGACCTGGCAGCCGCCGTTGCCGTCAAAGACCAGACGCGCCAGAATCTCGTGGGCGGTGTCGTTCAGCGCCTCAAGGTCGCCGGTGGCGTCCGAGAGGCCGGCCATGCCGTGCCAGTCGCCGCCATAGACGGACGCAAAGTCGTCAAGAGACAGCTCCGCAGTGCCGGAGCCGCTGCTGCCGCTGCCCTTCCGGAAGGTCAGCTGCAGGTCAAAGCCGAAGTAGTCATTCACCGTGATCAGGCCGTCCTCCAGCGTGCAGTTGCAGATTGATCCGTCTCTGTCCAGCGTCAGGGCGCCGTCCTTATCCAGCTTCCACGCGATGGTCGTCGGGTCGCCGTCCAGCATAAAGCAGCCCGTACCGTCCTCTTTCAGCTCAATGTAGTTGTCACCCAGATCATACACCTCGTCCATGGGCACCCACTCGTCGAAGGACAGAACCGTCTCGCCGATGTACTTGCCCACCACGGGGTTGGTCTTGGAGCTGCCCTTGCCGCCTCCGCAGGCCGCCAGCGTCAGCGTCATCATCAGCGCCAGAAGCAGAGCCGCCAGCTTTTTCATGCTTTTCATCACCGTTCCTCCTGTTTTTACTGTTTTCTCCTATTGTTTCTTCCTATCTGAATGTGCATATATCGGCACGTCTCATTTGAGACGGTTGCCACATTCCGGGCAGTATGCCGGGGCCGAAGCGCCCGGCTTGGGCTGCCAGCCGCAGGCTTCGCAGGTCAGCGGCTTCGCCAAGCCGCAGCCGGTGCAGAAGCTGCCCTCGTTTTCCGCCCGGCAGGCAGGGCAGCTCCACTCCTTGGACGGCGGCGTTTTCGGCTCCGGGGAGAAGATCACGTCCTCCTCGCCGCAGGCCGCGCCGTCCTTTGTCAGCCATATCAGGCCGCTGCCGTCGCTGTAATGGACGCAGAAGGCATTTTCCTTGTGGCTGAACGTCAGCCGGTTGAAGGTACCCGTCATGGGGATATCCTTATGCTCCTGCGTCAGCTTTACATTCCCGGTTTTGTACACCCATGCGTCGGACGCGAAGTCCGGTTCGCCGTTCACAAGCACCTGTATGCCGGACGCCTCAAACTGCCCCCGGCTCTCTACCTCCATGACGATGCTGCCGTCCCGGCTCTGCCACGTCCCCGCAAAGGGGGATTGATCCTCCGGTGTATACATCATGCCGGGGCCGTCCACCATACCGCCGGTTACAGGGCCGCGTTTTTTACCGCAGCCCAGCGTTCCGAAAAGCATCATGACCAGCAGCACACCTCCTATCCAGCCCTTCCATTTCATAGGCGGTTCCTCCGCTTCAGCCGTGTTTTGTGAATGAGCTCTCTACCGGCTCGCCGCTCTCCTGTAAGAACGCCGCACAGTCCGTACACAGGTCAATATCCTCGCCCAGCAGGAAACACCGGTCACAAACCAGCCGTTTGCAGATGGGACACAGGCTGAAATGCTCCAGCGCCTCCGTGGCGGCCCACTCGAAGGCTTCCTCTCGCTCCCGCCGGTACAGCGCCTGAAAAATCACGCGCTTTCCTTCGCTCTCCGGCTGCATTCCCGCCTTGGAGAAGCGCACCGGCTGACTTTCCCAAAGGAAGCCGCATACCGCACAGCGCAATGAAAACTGAAATCTTTCCATAGAGGATCTGTCCTCCATAGACGCTTTAATGATGCGGCGCATTCCAGTCCCTCCTTGCTTACGTCGCAGTTCTTTCCCGTACTCACGCTCAGCTATATACACACTTATATTGGGTTTTACGAAAAATTTCTATTACCCCAAGGGTGAATTTTGCCGGTAAACGTGAAAATCGCCCTTAGGCGTAGACAGAGTGCACAATCCAACGTGGCTTGGATTGTGCACTCTGCTATCGTCTTTCTTATCTTTTCAGCAGCTCACCACTGCGGCCGCAGCTGGCGAACAGCTCAATATACACCTTCAGCTCATCGAACGAATCTACCCCCATCTTTCGGTACAGATTGCGGTTATGAGTCTTTACCGTGCTGGCGCTGATATGTGCCAGCTCAGGAATATCCTTGACGGTATAGCCGTCCATATAGTATTGCAGGATGGTACGTTCCATGCCGGTCAGCGTACCTGCTCTCTCCGCAAAGCCGCACAGCCGCGCCTCCACATCGGGCGGCAGCGCGCCCGCCGGACGGGTACGGATCATGGTCAGCAGCTCGTCGATCTCCGAAATACCGGAGGCCACCACCTCCGTTGTGCCGCCTCTGACCGCCGCAAGGCTGTCGTTGATCGGCTTGACAAAGCGGCGGGACAGCACGGTTGCCGCAACCAGCATCGCCAGCAAAAAGAGCACCGAGCCCAGAAACCACGCGACCTGCGACCCGCGCTCATAGCTGCGGAAGGTGTTGGCTGTTACAAGCGTCACCGCGGCAAGCGGAATGCCGTCCGAGGTGGCGGCGTCCAGCAGCCGGTGCCGCCCCAGATAGGACTCCTTGCCATCGCTATAGATGGTATAGTATTTCCCCGGCTTGATGTGCAGCGTACCCTCGGCCGTCAGGCGCGAGCCGTTGGTAGCGCCCAGCACAGTCCCCGACAGATCGAGCTTGTCGCCGTCAATCGGCGCCAGCAGGGTCAGCATATTGCCATAGCTGCTGGACACAGTGCCGTGGGAAAGGCTGAAATAGAGGTCGCTGATCTCCATGCCGCAAAGCCCGCGTACAGTGCCGCTGCCGTCCAGAATCGGTACGCACAGCAGCATCACATGCTCCCATGTATCCAGCAGCTCTGTGCGTTCTGTCCACAGGCTGCCCTCTGCCAGACGCTCAACCTGACTGGTGGCAACCTTATTACTGCCGGGAATCAGCGCGGTATTCAGTTCCGGATTCCAGCGGTTATGCATCTGAATCTGTAATCCCCGCGCCGCCTCCGCCGCGCCGCGGAAGCAGATCACATCCTGCTCCGACGCCACCGTGGGCTGAAGCCCGGAATAGCGCAGATACAGTCCCGCCCTGAGTGCGTCCGCATTGGGCAGCGCCGTGTTGGCGGTCACGTTCAGGCAGAAGAAGATTCCGCTGCACGAGGCGGCGCTCAGCGTAGTGCTCAGCGGCGTGTATAGTCTCGTTTCCAATTCCGCGATGGTTTTCGGATCGTCGTTGAGCGCGTCAAAAGGAATGCCCTTGGCCGCGAGAAAAGCATCCAGCTCCCGACCCAGCTTTTCCGACATGGCCACGCCATGCGCCGTCAGCTCATCCATCTGCGCATCCAGTGCCGCGTATGTATTTCTCTGCTGAATGTCCAGGGCGCTGGCCAGCTGCCGCGCAGGGTGGGACAGCACACCCATAGCCATCAGGATCGACAGGATGGCCGCCACCAGCAGCAGCGCCATTGTGAACCAATACAGCAGCAGCCGCACACCCATACTGTGTCTGGCTGCATATGGATTGTGAATCGCATTCCGAATTGATCGCATGTGCTTTCCTCTTTCATGTGCCGTAATCCAGCTTAAAACTGTCCAAAGTCTCCCGGATCAGGGCGTCCAGCGTGTTGCCGCCCTCCAGATACTGTGTCCGGCCTGCCGTCAGCTTCAGCCGCGCCAGATTTTCAAACCGCGTCTCCAGATCCAGATAATTCTCCATCTGAGGCGGGTAGTAGAAGGTATATGCCTCCTGCGTTTGCAGATATGTCTCGTACAGCGACACATACATCGGGTCGCTCAGTTTTTCCACGGCGTCGGGCAGATAGTTCTCAAATGCCTCCTGCGTCACCGGCATATAGCCCAGGCTGGTGACGAATTCCACGTTGCATACCGGCTCGGTCAGCCACTTCAGGAACGTAATGCACGCCCTCTCCCGTTCCGGGGTGGACTTTACGGTGCACATTCCCACACCGCGCTGCATCACCAGCTTGTCACCCCCTTCAAACACCGGGCAGGGCATGGAGGTGATCGTCACCTTTTCCGAGGTGTTGTCCGGATACGTCACCGTGTCGGAATAGTAGAGCACGCTGGCGGAAGATGCCACAGACACCACCACATCTCCGGTGCGAAGCGGTTCCGTGGCATACCCGTCGTGCAGCCACAGGCCGCCCGTCAGTCCCGCCCGGGCATACGGCTCCCAGGCTCGTTCGAATCCGGAGCCAAACCTGACGCCGTTATCCCGGAAAAAGTCCTCGCCCAACGATTCCACGCCCACCTGAAAGTAATTGAAGTGGTAATCGTGGGCAAAGAAGCATTTGCCGGTATCCGCGGCGTACTGCTCTGCCAGCGCGTAAACGCCCTCCCATGTAGTCAAATCGTCATAGCGGGCGCCGGACTGGGCTGCCCACCGGTCAAACAGCGTCCGGTTGACAAACAGCACCTCCGTGGATTTGGCAAGGGGCAAAATCGCCTGCCGCCCGCCGATCATCCCCTCCTCACGAAAGGCAGGGATAAACGCCGCCAGCTCCTCCTCGCTGAAATAATCCCGATAGTCCACCAGAATGTCCTGATCCGGCAGTGCCAGCACCGTCTTGGGATAGGAAACAAACATATCCGGCAGCGACGGCGCTCCCGGATCGCTGTTGGCAGCGGCCAGCACGCTTTTGTGGATACTGCCGCTGTTGCTGACCAGCTCCACCTTCACGCGGATGTTCTGCTTTGCGCCCACGGTGCTGTTGAACCGCTCGATCAGGCCATTCAGCGGGGAATCCACCTCGCCGCCATAGACGTGCCACAGCGTTACGGTCAGCGGTTCCGCGTCCTTTTTCTGCGTACATCCTGTCACCGACAAAAGCGCCAGCACCAGCAGGCACAAAACGATTCTTTTTTTCATGCTCGAGCCTCACCTTTTCGTGAAAAATACCGTGGAATACGGCGTTCCGGCTGCTTGCGCCGTCAAAGCGCATCCGCCATCTCTGTAGGCGGCAGGGTAAACCGATCCCTGCCGCCCACAGAATGTAAATTTTACTTCTCTCCTCTGCGCTTTTTGCCAACGACCCAGCCGCTGCCGCTCAGCGCCAGCAGGGACAGCCCTGCATACAGGGCGATGCCCGCATCGCCGGTCTTGGGAGATTTGGCTACGCCCGTTGTACCGCCGGTCGTGCCGGGAATCGTCGTACCGGGCGTGGTCGTGCCGCTGCCGGACAGCTTGGGGATCACCGTATTCTCGCTGCGCTTATGGCCGCAGACGGTACACTCCTCATGCTTCTGGCCGGTCTGGGTCTTGGTGGCCGCCTTGTCTACCTTCCACACGAAGGTGTGGGGCGCCAGATCCTTTGTGCTGGCGAGCGGATCCGGGCAGTCCGTATCGGTGCACTGATGCCAGTGGCTGCTCGCATCCGAATACCACGAGCCGCCGTAGGTGTGGGTGTGGGTACCCACATACGGCTTCACGGTGATCTTCTGGTAGGCCTTGATATTGCTGCTGCCGCTGCCATCGTTATACTGGATCGTCACATCCGTCTGTCCCTGCGTAAGCTTGTCACCATGGAAGATCGTATAGCCGGTTACAGGGAGGACAGCCTCGCTGTTGTCGTCGTAAACCGCAGTGACCACCATGCCCTTCGGGTCGAACTTGTCGCCGGCCATGTACTCGGTCTTGGTAGGTGGTGTTGTGATCTTGATGCTCTCCACCTTCTTGACGACCTTCGGTTGGCCAAGGCCGTGGATCACCCGATAATCTTTGTTATACGGGTAACCACTCCACGTCGTTTCAAAGGCATCCGCTTCCACTCCGTTTACGGTCACGTTCTCCTTTGTAAGCTCGTCGTAGTTGCAGCCCGAAATTTTCTTAAAATAGGCCTCTACCCGATATTCTGTATCCGCCTGGAAGGTTTCACTGGTTGTGGGCACCCAGTTACCCGCCGAGTTCTCTTCCATAAATCGGAAGAGGGGAAGATCAATCCCCGACTCTGTCGTCGTAACATTGGCATCTGCTACCTTTGCGTCCGCCTTGTATCCAGTCACCGTGATTGGCAGTGAGGTTACCTTTGTCACGCTCGCTGGTTTATAGGTGTTGTATACCTCAAATGTGATGCTCTTACCATCGCCAGACATGCTCTGTGCGTCACTTTCGAGCGAGCTGCCCGGCTTGTAAGAAATGCCGTCCCATACATACTCCCCTATCGGCTTACCGGGTACATCCTGCTTCACGATATATTTACCGGGTGCGACCGATACGGTGTTTGTTCCTTTTCCGTCTGCTCCGACGGTGACAGTCATCTTCTTATAATCATTGTAGATCGCAGTCACTTCATTTATGGCTTTCTTGATTTGGAATGTAAAGGTCGTGCCTGCCGCGCTTCCGATCAGTCCGTTCACCCCCACGGTGATTGTCAACGTACACGTTTCACCCTCTGCCGCTCGCGCCGTTGTGGGCACCATGCACAGCACCATACAGAGCACCAGTACAATGCTGAGCCACTGCTTTTTCATGATTCCTTCCTCCCTGAAAAGTATTTATCCGTTAAACGCGGCGAGAGCCGCGTCCGCCCGGCGGATCCACTCGGTGCGGTCGCCATAGATCGCTGCGTCCAGTGAGTTGATGGCGGCGGCCGCCTTCTCTCCGGCGTCCTCCTCACCCCGCATGGCAGCGCTGAGACCCGAGGCCACATCCTTGATGGCCGTCATCTGCTGCTTCCATGTGTTGGCGGCGTTGCCCAGCGTTTTCTGCACGCCGAACAGGGTGTCGAAATACTTGCTGAGCTTTTCATACTCCTTGAAGTTGTTCACCTCAAGATTAAAGGCGTTCATGCCGGCGGTGTTGATGAACACCATCCGCACCGTGGACTTTTTCTCCGTCTTGTCGCCGTTTCTCACCATCTGCTCTTCATACTTATAGTTCCGCAGATCGGCGATGCGGTACACGCAGGCCCGCGTGGTCTTGCCGAAGATCAGGATCTTGTAGTCCACCTGTGTAAAGGCCACCAGCCCGATGTCCTCCGCCACGTAGAGGTTCGCCCCAAAGCGCACCAGCTTCTGGTTCTTATCCTTCGTCTTCAGACGGGGCACAAAGTAGTGATCCCACAGTTTCGTTCCCCGCTCCACCTGATCCAGATGCGCTTTCACGCCGGACAGGTTGCCATGCACATAGTCGTACACCTTGAAGCCCCTGCTTCTACAATTCTTTCGGCAAATGCAATTGCCGTCCGCCAACTTCTGGGTCTGCATCAGGTTGATGTCCGCGCCGCAAATACCACACTTGTTCGCCATAACATTTTCTCCTTTCCGTCGTTGCCCGATTCGGCAGGTTTCTGTAGCTGCTTATGAAATATCCCGTTGCGGGATCTTTCCTTCACATAGCATAGATCTGATCCATCAGGTACTCGGCAGGCATGGAGCCGTAGAAAAACTGATCGATCAGCCCGTCCTTCTTGGCGTCCCGGATGTCCTTTGCCGTCTGCCGTTCGGTGTTGGAGTCCACCATCAGCGCGATCTTGCAGTTGGGACACAGCGCCTTTACCTCGTCGCGAAGTCTCAGTCTTTCGCCGAGCTTCCACGGGGCATACCCTGTCACCTCCATCACAAGCACAAAGGGCTCGTATATCTGGCACAGCTCCACGGTGTCCCTTGGGGACTCTGCACGGATCACCTCGATATCGTAGTCAGAGCTTTTGAAAGCGGTCGCCACAGCGTCGGCAAACAGATAATTCTGCATATCGATCACAATTTTACGCATTGAGCCATCCCTCTTCCCTTTCCTGTATATCCGACGGGTTTACCGCGTCCCATTCTATGCCGCTATTGTAGCACGGAAAAGCGGCCCTGTCTGTCCACAAAAGTGAGGACAGACAGGGCCGCTGATTGCGGATAATGCTGTGAATACACGTATTCCCGTTCAGTTTTCTTCCGCCGTGCCGAACAGGCTCCCCGGCACCACCAGCCGCTTGCTGACAGCGGCAACCATCAGCCGGTTGCGGTTGGGAGATCCGGTTTTCTCCAGCATCCGGTTGATATAGGTACGCACTGTGGATTCCGCCACGTTCATCCCCGCAGCGATCTCGGCGTTGGTCTGCCCCTCACAGAGCAGGCGCAGCGTCTCCAGTTCCTGATCGGACAGGCCGCAGGAAAGGGTGTTCCCCAGCTGCACTGCCGGCGTGCTGTCCGGCCAATAGCTCTTTCCGGAAAGCGTCCCCTCGATCACGCCGACAAGATCGCCGGAGGGGGAATCCTTATACCAGAAGCTGTCGGCGCCGATTTTTCTTGCCCGCGCCAGAAACCGCCCCTCCAGCATGGAGGTCACCATCACAATTTTGATCCGGGGATAGATCTTCTTGATCTCCTCAGCGGCGGTTAAGCCGTCCGAGTCGTTTTCGGTGCAGATATCCATTAAAATCAGGTCGATATGACTGTCGCCGCACCGCCGGAGCGCCGCATCAGCACGATTCAGCGTGCCCGCCACCCGGCAGTCTGTGCATTTTTCCACGCAGGAGCATAGATACATTCTGGCAAGCGCCTGATCCTCAACGATCAATATGTCTCTGACAGCCATTCGTTCCCCTCCTCCAAATTCTCCCGATTTGGTATTCCTATCACCAGCGCGAACTCCGGCAGACTCTGCACCGTCATGGTTCCGCCGATCCTTTCGATCCTGCGGCGCAGATTGGACAGACCGCCGCCCTCTGTGATGGTCTTTTCCGGCGGCTTTCCGTTATTTCGGATCAGGACGGTATATCTGTCGCCGTCCTCCCAGATGTTGGCGATCAGTTCGGTTGCCTGCGCGTACTGTATGGCGTTGCTCAGACAGACCTGCATGGCGGCATACATCAGATCCGCCGCGCCTCCCGCCGGCTCTGTACCTCTTATTCTGATGGCCACGCCGCTGCTGTCCGCGCTTTCATACAGCGCCTCCCTTGCCGGCAAGCGTTCTGCGTCACGAAAGACAATGCTTTTTTCCCATTCCCGCAGCACAACGTCTGCGTTGATGCCGCCAAGGTCTCCGGCCAGATATTGCTTCGTGACGGTAATACAGGCGGCAAGGCTATCGTGCATGGCGGATTTGGCGGCAAGCTGTTCCCTCTCCCGCGCCACCGCCGCCACGTTTTCCGAGAGACGCCGCAGCTTTTCCGCGTCCTGTTCAAGCCTTCGGTTATCCTCGGCCAGCTGCTCCAGCGCCCGGTGCAGCGCCGTAACATCTGCGGCGGTCAGCTGTATATACGTCTCCCCATATCGGTCGGTCACGGCCGCCTTCTCAAATTTCCATACCAGCCCGTCCGGAAAGCGGTAGGTATTCTCCGTGCTGGCAATGGGCGTTATGCCCTTTGGCGGAGAGGCCAGCGCCTTTTGAAGCTCCTCCAGATACTGCATATCGCTGTTCAGCAGATACTGGCTCAGCCGATACATCTGCCGGTTGCACAGCACGATGCCGCCCGAGCGGTCAAAAAAGCATACGGCGGTGGGCAGCCGGTCAAAGCTCTCCTTGATGGCGTTAAACCCGAAGCGTCTCAGCTTATGCATCCTCCCGCCCCCTTATCCCTGTGCGGATCAGCCACAGGCCGTCCTCCTGCCGCACCGTCACCTCCGGGGAGGCGATCGCCGACAGATCGGCGGCGCACTCCACCGACAGATCCATCGCGCTGTCGGAAACGGAGATAAACAGTGAGCGCAGATCGTCTACCGTGGTCTCCGCGACGATTTCCAGCAGATCGAACAGACGCACGACCTCAGAGGCGCGCATCGGTTCCGTTGTGCGATAGATCACGCCGCACTCCGTGCCGCAGGCGGTCAAGGCTCGCACGGCTTCGTCCACCGTCAGCCGCAGCTCCTGCTGCGGCAGCCACCGGTACTCGCTGCTGAGGAAGTACAAATTGGCGCTGCGCTTGATGTAGGTGCCCAGCAGCAGCACCTTCTTCAGCAGGCTTCGCCTTTCGGCGGGTCCGGCGCTCTCGCATCGGGCAAGCATCTGCTGCATCTGGGCTGTCTGCTTGCTGTGCTTTGCCTCCAGTTCATTGTATATGCGGTTCTTTTCGGTCAGCTCATGCAGACTTTTCTGAACAAGATAGGCGTCCTTCAGCTTCTTCTTGTTGCGCTCCATTTCCTCCTTGTTCGCATTCAGCCGGGTACGCAGCTCCGCCAGCTGGCGCACATTGTCCTGCCAAACGGCGTAGCCGCCGCTGATGGGCGCCGAGGAAATACGCATGCCATCGGGCCGAACGATCCGCTGCCCCTCCTGCGGGCAGGTCATATCCTTACCTGCGGCGCGGGAGCGCAGGACGATCCGGCCGCTGCGATCCGCAATACAGGCCGCCAGCGTTGAGGCCTCAAACAGTTCCACATATCCCGTGTTGGACGGTATCATACGGCAGCGGATACAGCTTTCATAGATGGCAGCATACAGCAGGCAGAACATCACGTTCATATCGCCGAACCACCACCGAACAGCCGGAATACCCGACAGATAGAGAATACCGTACAGGAGCATCGCGCAGCCCAGCACAAACGGCGTTATCCGCTTTCCTTCACCACTTGGGATACGGCTCTTCCGGAACAGGCAGACAAGGGAAAAAGCCATACAGACCACCATCCAGCCAAGGCAGATAAAATACAGCGGGCGGTAGGAATATGTGCCGGAAACCGGCAAGCCGGGGACGCCGCTTTTGAAGGCAAATATCTGCTGATGCAGGTCGTTGGTGATCACCAGCAGAAACAGTGCCGCAGGGATGATCGACAGCATACCGGTTCCTCGGCTCAGGCGGTAGTCCTCTGACTTTCCCATGGACAGGGCGATGTACACCCCCAGCAGCGGGAGGAACAGCATCGGCAGATAGTAGAGATACCATATATACCGCCCCGCCGCCGGGCCGGTGACAACGCTGTATTTCAGCGTCCGCAGTATGAGCCACAGCAGCATCAGCGCCGCCGTCAGCCGCAGGCAGTGCAGCGCCTGCCGCTGGATAATGCGCCGGTCGAGAGAAAAGCCCCACAGGGCGAAAAGCAGCAGATAGAGCGCCGTCCGGATATGGTTCACGGCGGGGCCGCCGATGTCAAATTTCGCCAGCATCCGGCAGGCATAGGCTATGGCGATTACCGTACATACGAAGACCGTCGGCAGCAGATGCTTGGTGGTTCCTTTCAAGAGGCAAGGCCCTCGCTTTCTTCAGGCTGTATCCGCAGACACATTTTAATATATAGCATAAAACGCCGCCCGCCGCAACTCTTTCCTGCCGGACGGGAATAGCAAAATCCGCCCAAATCTTTCGATTTAGGCGGAAATTTTTGGAGCTGCTGGGCGGATTTCCCCCTACGGGGATAAACTTCGACTCCGCAACGCAGCTTGCCAAAACAAAAAACCACCCTGCCGGGTGGTTTCCGTTTTGGAGCTGCTGGGCGGATTCGAACCGCCGACCTCATCCTTACCAAGGATGCG
>ENA-OUQF01001534-OUQF01001534.1-human-gut-metagenome-genome-assembly--contig:-NODE-1534-length-13543-cov-4.504523_pt1 | contig 13543 bp, 9 predicted proteins | sample MGYA00237947_ERZ548826 | MGnify/ENA primary metagenome ERZ548826 (study PRJEB26490, sample SAMN05194701) | human gut metagenome | biome: terrestrial biome; feature: human-associated habitat; material... | reverse complement strand
GATTGGGGCTGTCGGGATAAAATTCCGGCTCTATGGCAAGGCCGGCGTTCTTCCCGTGCGGCGCGCCCATGCCGGAGGACGTGTAGACCTGCATCGCCGGAAAGTCCGTAAAAACATCCATACGCACGCCGCCGGCCTCGACGGTGCAGGCGTGCTCCCCGTTCATCACAAAGCAATGGTCATAGTCGCGCGTGACGCGGCGCAGGGCGTGAAAATCGAAATCCCCCTCCGGCGGCATGACGCGCCCCGTCGGGATAAGCCCGCCGTCCACCTCGAGCCATCCGGCGGAATCTATCCGCATGGAATGGTCGAGCGCGCTGCTGCCGTCAAGGTTGAAGTACATGTGCGAGGTGGGCGCGTACACCGTATCGGCGTCGCTGACGCCGCCGAAGTCGAGGCGCAGGGTATCCCCGGAGACGGTGTAGGTCACAGACGCGGTGAGATTGCCGGGGAAGCCGTTATCCCCGTCTGGCGAGTGCAGCGTGAAGCGCACGGAGTCATCGCCAAGCACCTCCGCCTCCCAGCGGCGCTTATCATAGGAGCCCGGCCCGCCGTGGAGCTGGTTTTTCCCCTCGTTCGCGGGAAGAACGTACTCCCTGCCGTTCAGCGTGAAGCGCGCACTGGCTATCCTGTTGGCATAGCGGCCGATGGCGGCGCAGATATAGGCCGTGCCGTCAAGATAGCCTGCCGCGTCCGGATAACACAGCACCATATTGCGTCCGGCAAAGCGCAGTTCCGTTACCGCTGCGCCAAGCGTCACGACGGAGACGGAAAGCGCGCCGCTGCCGAAGCTGTACTTCTCATATCCGAAGAAATTCTCCCTTTTCATGACTTTACTCCTTTAAATAGCAAATTGATTTTGTCTTTATTTTATCATACCCTATTTGCGCTGAAATTGCAATACTTTGCAGGATTTCGGTATTTTTTTATCAAAGCAGTTGTTGTTAAAAAGCCTAAAAATCTTGTAAAAAACTGTGCAGATTGCGAATTGTTACCGCCGGATAAACTTAGTATAATGTGCGTAGCTGAAAAGAGGCAACATGTTTAAAAATCTTTTTATTATCAAGGAGGTCAGCACATGCTGAACAACGAGTATCTCAAACGGGTATATGCGGAAGTGGAGAGGCGCGACTCTCATGAGCCGGAGTTCCTCCAGGCCGTCAGAGAGGTTTTTGAATCTCTTGAGCTTGTCGTGGACAAGCACCCCGAATGGGAAAAGACCGGGCTTATCGAGCGCTTTGTGGAGCCAGAGCGCGTTATAGAATTCCGCGTTCCCTGGGTGGACGACAACGGCGTGACGCATGTCAACCGCGGCTACCGCGTGCAGTACAACTCCGCCATCGGCCCCTACAAGGGCGGTCTGCGCTTCCACCCCTCCGTCAACCTTTCCATCATGAAGTTCCTCGGCTTTGAGCAGATCCTCAAGAACTCCCTGACCACGCTGCCCATGGGCGGCGGCAAGGGCGGCTCCGACTTTGACCCGAAGGGCAAGTCCGACGCCGAAGTCATGCGCTTCTGCCAGAGCTTCATGTCTGAGCTTTACCGCCACATCGGCCAGTTTACCGACGTTCCCGCCGGTGACATCGGCGTCGGCGCGCGCGAGGTCGGCTATATGTTCGGCCAGTACAAGAAGATAGTCGATCGCTTCGAGGGTGCGACTCTCACCGGCAAGGGCATCCCGTTCGGCGGCTCCCTCGCCCGCACGCAGGCCACCGGCTTCGGCGTGTGCTACTTCGCGGCGGAAGCACTCAAGCATCTGAAGAACACCAGCTACGAAGGCAAGACCGTCGTTGTGTCCGGTTCGGGCAACGTGGCGCAGTACTGCGCGCAGAAGGTCAACACCCTCGGCGGCAAGGTCGTTGCGATGAGCGACTCTCAGGGCTACATCTACGATCCCAACGGCATCAACCTCGACGTTCTGTTTGACATCAAGCAGAAGAGGCGCGCGAGGATCTCCGTCTACGCGCAGGAGGTTCCGGGCAGCGAGTACCACGAGGGCTGCAAGAACATCTGGAACGTCAAGTGCGACATCGCGCATCCCTGCGCATCCCAGAACGAGATGGACGCCGCCGGTGCACAGGCGCTGGTCGATAACGGCTGCATGGCCGTGTTCGAGGGCGCGAATATGCCGCTCACTCCCGAGGCGATAGAGATAGTCAAGGCCAACGGCCTGCTCTACTCCCCCGGCAAGGCCTCCAACGCGGGCGGCGTGGCCACCTCCGGTCTCGAAATGAGCCAGAACTCCATCCGCATGTCCTGGAGCTTTGAAGAGGTCGATGAAAAGCTGCACGGCATTATGAAGAACATCTACAAGGCCTGCTATGACGCATCCGTCGAGTGCGGCCGTCCGGGCGATCTGATGGTCGGCGCAAACGTCGCGGGCTTCCTTAAGGTTGCAGACGCCATGATGGCGCAGGGCATCGTGTAAGTCAGAAAAGTATATAGTATTTAGACGCTGGGGCTGTAGCGGTTTTTCGCTACAGCCCCATGACATATATCCACATCAGGTTTAATTGTAACCACAGAGATATTCTTGCACTTTATGAGCATTGAAAAACGTTTACTGTGCAAGTGCACAACTCCAGCACTCACTGGTGAAGAGAGATATGGTACACAGGATCAGCCGCGGCGGTTTATGCTCAGTCGGTTTCCTCGTCAGTGTCCTCAGTGGAATCTTCAAGCTGCTGAAAATTCATTTGCTCTAGTAGGCCGACGTAATAGTGCTTGGACTTCTCAACTGCGGAGAATTCACCGTTCACTCCGAAAGCGCCGGGATGCCATAGTCTGAGTACTCGGGATACGCCCACGCGCTGTTCTGAGAAAGCATCACGATAACAACGTCCGGTGCTTCATCGCGGATATGCCCGGCGACGGTTTCATCTTCCATATAGCGCGGGTCGAGCACGTCGATACTCTTGAACGCGGTGGACAGGAACGCCTCCACCGGCAGGGCAAACGAATCTTTTACAAGGAGCAGCTTCAGATCGCTCGAAGCGCTTTCGCTGCGGTGCCGCACGAGGGCATATTCCCCGCCGATATACATGTCATAGGGGCTGGATTCAAACCTGTCCGGCCGGGCTGCAAGGTATTCGCCTCGTATGTTCACGTCGGCAAAGCTCCCCTCATAATAGGCGCTGCCGCCGGAATAGACAGGGATCTCACACGACATCTGCGTGTCAAAGTGCGGCGTATAATACGTAATATCATCCGTGCCGCCGAAGAAAACGCCGGTGCGCTTGCCCTGACTGCCAAGCATCCAGTCGTGGAGCGTATGCGACTCCCAATTCGCGCTGTCGGCGCAGGCCATGTCTATACCGGCGGCGGGGAAACGCGCGTACAGCGTCTGCATCAGCCGCTGATACCCGGCAAAAGCGCCGGTGAAATTCCAGTGGTGATCAGTGCGGAAAAAGTACTGTTCTATCTGCTGCGGCGTCTGCGCAAGGTCCCGGCGCAGGTCGAGCGTGTCCACACCCGCCGCGGAGAGCAGAGACAGAAGCTCATCCGCATTCTCGTTGCTGTGATCTTCCTCACCGGGAATGAGAAGCTGAGAATCGGCGTCGAGCTTTGAAGGGCACTGGACATAGATAAACTGCGCGCCGTTCTGCGCGGCGTAGTCTGCCAGCGCGGCGATCCCCGCCGCCGGGGCGGTCATATCGTGCCGTTCAGGATTATAATTTGTGAGCATACCGTTTTTCAGGCGCATTATTTGGTTGCAGATGTTCCTGCCGGTGAGCTTGCAGTAGAGGCCGTTGAGATCAACAAATGTATATTTCAGCGGCGTGCCGGAGACACACTTATCGTGCACCTGCGACGTGAATTCTGCAAAGCTTATCCGCCCCGCGGCGAGGTCAGCTGCGGCGGGCGCAGCAAGGCGCATCTCCGCCAGTGTGAACGCCGCCAGTGCCAGCGCGGCGAGGAGAGCGGCGATCCGGCCGGCAAGCTTTGAAATTCCGGGTCTTGTCTTTGTATTCACAGTATTCATAGCGCGCACCTGTCAGAAGTTGAAGTAGATGAAGGGATTGTACGCGCCTATGACGAGGAATGACACGCACACGGCAAAAAGGACGAGCTGCACGGCGTATTCCGCGCCCCGTTCGATGACGGCGGCGCGCCCTCCCCTGCCGGCGGCAAGGCGGCGCAGCAGCGGAAGCAGCGGCGCGGAGCAGACGAGCGCGACGGCAAGCGTGACGCCGTACTCACGGAGGTAAAAGAGGAACGCCGCGTCGATAAACGCGCCGCCGCCAAGGCCAAGCATGGCCTTTATGTAGGCGGAGGCGGAATGGATGGTGTCCGCCCGGAAAAGCACCCAGCCGAAGTTGACGGCAAGCAGCGTGAACACCCTGTACAGCGCGGCGGCGGGCTTATGCCCCGGCAAGCGCTGCGGCAGGCGGGCAAGCTTTTCCACGATGATCACAGCCCCGTGCAGCACGCCCCAGAGGATGAACGTCCAGTTTGCGCCGTGCCATATGCCCGTCAGCAGCCACACAAGTGCAAGGTTGAACACGAGCCGCCCATTTGAATCGACGCGCGACCCGCCAAGCGGGAAATACACGTAATCCCGGAACCATGAGCCGAGGGAGATATGCCAGCGCCGCCAGAACTCAGTGACCGTACGGGAGAGATAGGGATAATCAAAATTCTCAAGAAAGTGAAAGCCGAACATGCGCCCCATGCCGATGGCCATATCCGAATACCCGCTGAAATCGAAGTATATTTGCAGCGTGTACGCAATCGAGCCGAGCCACGCCATGCACACGCTCGGCTGCACCGTGGAGAAGGCCACATGGACAAGCTCCGCCAGAACATTCGCCAGCAGCATTTTCTTGCTGAGTCCGTACAGGAAGCGGAGGATACCCTGCGCGAAATCGTCCTTGGTGACGGTACGTTCACGTATCTGCTCCATGACGGTGGTATAGCGCACGATGGGGCCGGCGATAAGCTGCGGGAAAAAGGAGATATACAGCCCCAGATACGCGATGTTGCGCTGCGCGGGAATGCCGCGGTAAACGTCTATGACATAGCTCATCGTCTGGAAGGTGAAGAAGGAAATGCCTATAGGCAGGGCAATATTCGTCTGCGCGATGAGGGCATTCGTCGCGGGGAAAAGCCCGTGCAGCGTCCTGACGGCAAAGTTGAGGTATTTGAACACAAAAAGCAGCGCGATATTCGCCGCAAGCGCTGCTATGAGCGCCGCCCTTCTCCCCCGGCTGCCCTTTTCCTGTCCGTCAATGACAAGCGCGGCGGCATAGTTGAACACGATGGACGCCGCCATGACGAGGACGAAGCGCGGCTCTCCCCAAGCGTAGAAAAAAAGACTCACCGCGAGCAGCCAGTAATTGCGCACACTGCGCGGCAGGATGAAGCACACCGCAAGCGTCACGGGGAAAAAGAGGAATAAAAATTCCATACTCGAAAAAAGCATGTATCGGTTCTCCCGGGAAAAGAATTTACAGGTTTAATATACAGGTTTCAACAATAAACCAAAATATATTATATACTCAGGCAGATAAAAACACAAGAGCCGCTTTTTGCCGCGCAGGCAAAGAAATTCCCCGCCGCGGATTCACATCCGCGGCGGGGAGGGAGGCTTTTGGGGGGAGGCGGCAGCTTATGAAGCGCTTTCCGCTTTCTTTTTCTTATGGTTTTTATACAGGAAAAGCCCAATGCTGAACACAGTGAGAAGGAAGAACACAAGGCTGATAGGCCGCGTGAAGAATATTGCGTAGTTGCCCTTTGCCATGACGAGCGCGCGGCGGAAGTTCTGCTCCATCATGCTGCCAAGCACAAGCCCAAGCAGCAGAGGCACAACGGGGAAATTGAAGATGTGGAACAGGAAGCCGACAAGGCCGAAGATTACAGCAATATATATGCTGTAATAGCTGCTGTTGCACGCATACGCGCCGACAAGGCAGAAAAAGCCGACAAGGCCGCCTAGGATGAGATACGGGATATCGCTGACCTTTGAGAAAACTCGAATGAGGTATTTCCCCTCGAAGTACATCACGACATTAATAACAAGGAGGCCGAGCATCATTGCGTATATGGTAGGCCCCTGATTCTGAAAAAGCTGCGGGCCGGGCACAAGGCTGTGTATCGTGAGCGCGCCGAGAAGGATCGCCACATTGCTGTCGCCCGGAACACCCAGCGTGAGCAGCGGAATGAGCGTGGCCCCGGTGACACCGTTATTTGCAGATTCACAGGCACACACGCCGTCAAGCTCGCCCTTGCCGTAGGTCTCAGGATGCGGTGAGCGTCGCTTGGCCGCGTCGTATGCGAGGAAGGATGACAGTGCAGCACCAGTACCGGGCAGCGCACCGATGCCGACGCCTATAAGTGAAGAAATGAGCAGCGTCTTTTTATACGCCCACATGTCGCGCAGACGCAGACCGGCCTCATGCTTGTTTACGGATATTTTCTCAAGCTTTTTATACTCCCCGGCGCAGTAATGATAGGCCTTGATGAAAAGCTCCGACACGCCGAAAAGCCCCACAAGGACGACAACAAGCGGGATGCCGCTTTGCAGGCGCGAGATTCCGAAGCTGTAGCGCACGACTGCACTCTGCGCGTCAACGCCGACGGTGGACACAAGAAGTCCGATGGCCGCGGCGATGAAGCCCTTTATGAGACTGTCGCCTGAGACGCTGATTATGACCGAAATGCCAAAGACGGCGATCATGAAATACTCAACAGAACTGAACTTCACTGTGAGCTTTGCCACCTGCGGCGCACAGATGAGAAGCACAATGACGCTGAATATACCGCCGATGACTGAGGCGATGAGCGCCATGTCCAGCGCCTTGCGCGCCTGTCCGTTCTGGGCAAGCGGGTAGCCGTCTATCGCGGTGCAGGCCGCGGCGGGCGTACCGGGCGTGTGGATGAGTATGGCCGTTATAGAGCCGCCGTAGGTTCCCGCGCAATAGAGACTAAGCAGAAGGAGAAGCGCGGGAAGCGCGTTCATTTTATAAGTGAGCGGCGTGCACAGCACCATCGCCACGCCGGGCGTCAGCCCCGGTATCGCACCGACGACCGCGCCGAGGAAAACGCCGATGAGAATGGCCAGCGCGTTTTCGACCGTGGGCAGCATGGCCAGTGCAGAAATAAGACTGCTCATTTTCAGTTCCTCCTCATGGCAGATTCAGCCCGAACACGAGCTTGAAAAGATAGTAAAACACCGTGACGGTCACAAGCACAACGACATAATGCAGTGGCTTTTTATCGCCGTATATCACAAGAAATCCGGCCGTGAGCAGCAGCCCCGCCACGAGCAGCCCCGCGAATCTGCCGGCGGCGACGCAGGCGATGACAAGACCCGCCACGAGCAGCAGCATTTTCACATTCTTCTCCGCTGGGGCTTCTGCGTGCGTATCTCCACGCTGCGCTCGACGCTCGGCAAGCACACGCACGACGCCCGAAACGAGCAGCGCCGCAGAGCACAGTATTATTATTCCGAGAACGATGTAAGGAAACGTCCTTGCCGTGAAAAAGGACGTTTCAGAAGTGCGTATCTGTGACGGTGTAAGCACCCACAGCACTACGCCAAGGATAAGGAACAGCGCTCCCGGCACAACGTCCTTTCGCAAATTATGCTTCATATATTCCACCTCCGCTTTTTATGACAAGCACCGGCGGGCGGATGCCCGCCGGTGCCATGCGAGTGTCAGGGTGCGGCACTCTCCGCCATGCCGAGATAAAGCGCGTCCAGCTCGGAGAGGTAGCTGTCGAGCTCGTCATCAAACTTGACGCAGGGAGAGTAGCCAAGCTCAAGGCACTTCGCTTCAAACTCGGGCTGAACGGCCTTCATGGCCGCGACTATCTTATCTATAATAGCCTGATCAGTGCCGGCCTTGACGCAGATCATATTGGGGTTGGCGCAGGTGAGGTCAACACCCTGCTCCACGCATGAGGCCACCTTGCCGTAGCCTTCTATCTCATAGCCGTCTCCGAGGAAGCTGGCAATATAATTGACTGAGCCTTTAACGGTGAACTGATCGTCCAAGGGATTTATCGCAATGCCGACATCCACATTTCCGCCGACGACCTCGTTTGCGACGATGGGGCCGCTGTCAAAGACCATAAACTCCGCGTCTATGCCAAGCTCCTTGAAAAGCGCGTTCATAAGCTCATAGGTGATGGCGCCGGTGCGGCCTGTGACGGCGCAGGTGAGCGGGCCGTTGGCGTCCGCATATGCCTTGAGCTCTTCAAGATTCGTCACGCCGGAGGCAGGGTTGCCTATAACGCCGAAGCCGTTGCTTGCGGTGGTGCACAGCGGCACCATCTGCGCGGGATCATAAGACACCTCGGAAACGCGCGGTGCAAGGAAGCGGATAGTATCGGAGCTGTATATCCACGTATATCCGTCAGGCTCTGCGTTCATATACTCGATAGCGGCGACCTGACCGCCGGTGCCGGTGATATTTTCAACGACGATGGGCTGGCCGAGCTCCTTGCTGAGAAGGTCGGTGTAAATGCGGCAGACTATGTCGGCCTGTCCTCCGGCCGCCCACGAGCATATCACAGTGATGGCCTTTTCTGGGTAAGCAATGTCGTCCGCGGCAGAAGCCTCTGCCGCAGGCGCGGCGTCCTCCGCAATGGGCTGCGCCGTGGGCGCGGGCTGGGCGCTGCCGCAGGCAGAGCACAGCAGCATTGCGGCGAGAAGCAGCATCGCGAGGATAGTTTTCGCTGTCTTTTTCATCTTGGTTCTCCTTTTTGTTTTTTTATTACTTGCCGGCTAACAGCCAGTCAATCACGATCTTCAAGCCCGAGGCGGACAAATTGCTCCGCCGGGGCCTCGTTCTCCCGCATGAGGCGCGCCATGACTCCCGCAAGCGATACTTCAAGCTGCGCATCCTTTATTGGGCTGAGCTGCTGCGGGTCGCGCTGCCTGTCAAAAACAAGGCTGCCGTACTGCATGTGAGAGCTGTATCTGTAATAGCGTTTTTTGTCATAGCGCTCATCCACGGGGATCTTCAAAAGCGGCGTGTGCCGGGCAAACTCGAAGCCGCGGAAGAGCGTGTCATCCGCCTGCGCTATTTCCGGGATCATCATGGGCTTTTGAATGTGCCACGGCATAAGCGTATACTGGTAAAGTGGGCGGTTATCAGCCGTCCGGGCACAGCGCATATAGGTATAGCGTCCGTCTGTCATGTTGACATGCATGCCGAAGTAGCCGTAGAGGATATAGTCGTGTATTGCACCGGCTCCGTCCAGCAGAGGCTGGAGCGCCTTACCGGTCATATGTTCGCCGCGAGGAACAGAGAAAAAGTCCAGCAGCGTGCATGGTATATCCGGCGTCTGCGCAAGCGCGGGAACGCGCGTTCCGTCGGCGCGCGGGCGCGCAGGGTCGTGGATAAAAAACGGGATATTGGCAAGCTCGTCATAAACGGGCATATAGTTTTTTCCGACAAAGCCCTTCTCGCCGAGCATAAAGCCGTGATCCGTGTTGACGATGAGCATGGTGTCCTTCCAGAGGTCATACTCGTCGAATAAATCCAGTATTTTGCCGAGGTACTCGTCGCACATGCTGACAAGCGCGGCGTAGTTTATACGAAACTGCCTTATGCTATCCCGCTCGTCCTCGGAATACGGGCGGTACTCTGGCCAATCCGTATCCGTCGGTTCATCCGTGTACCATCTTTTGAACCTCTCGGGAACGAAAAACGGCTCGTGCGGGTCGAAATATTCAAGCTGAAGATACCAGTTGTCGTTATTGCGGTTATTGAGGATAAATTCACGGCCTTTTTCAAAGCAGCGGACGTGGTGGTGATCCTTTTCCTCCTGCATGAGGCGGCGGTTCACTGCGTCCTGCCGGCGCGGCGTATTGACGCAGTCAAACGACGCCACGTCCACGCCCCATTTATCTCCCTCCTGACCGCGGACAAACTCGAAGGAGCTGAAACGGTTCCAGTAATTTGCGCCGCCATCTTCCCAGTAATGACAGTGGTCAGTAATAAGGTGCGTATAGACGCCGCTTTGCGCAAGGAGCTGCGGCATGGACTCATCATACGGTTCGCACGGGGTCCAGCCGCGGTGCAGGAAGTTCAGCCGCCCCGTGTGCAGCTCGCGCCGGGCGGGCATGCATGGCATACTGCCGACAAAGAAATTGTCAAACATGGCCGCATGCGCCGCAAGACGGCGGAAATTCGGCGTATGCACCCAGGTGCAGCCATATGGAGAAAGCATCCGCTTATTGAGCGAATCGAACATTATCATTACGGCCTTCATACGGCTTTTACTCTCCCTTCACGCGTTTTCGTCAAGCCCGAGGCGGACATACTGCTCAGCCGGGGCGTCATTTTCGCGCATGAGCCGCGCCATAAGGCACAGCATTCTGTTTTCCGTTTCGCTGTCGTGCAGCGGCGTTTTCTGCTCAGGGTCTGTTTTCAGGTCAAAGAGCATGTCGGGATATTTCACCTTCGGTTCAATATCGCTAGCAGGGTCGGGTATGCTGTCAAAGCGCATGAGCGGGCAGCCCTTTGTAAACGAGAACGGCGGGGCCGGAGTCATGGTGCGAAGCTCGTCCAGCCGGAAGAGGGAACGCATGTGCGTGGGCATGAGCGTGTAATTATACAGCGGGCCGTTGACGCCGCGGTAATTGCGCATGTAAACATACCTGCCGTCTGTCACATTCACCTGACCGCCGTGCAGCCCGAAGAGCGCGGCCTCACGAAGCGGCATGTCACTTTCTATGACCGGTGCAAGTGGCTTTCCCTGCATGTCCGCCGGGATATCAACACCGAAGTAATCAAGCAGCGTGGGGGCGATATCTATGGTCTGAACAAGGGCTTCCCTGCGTGCGCCCGTCACCCCGCTGCGCGGATCCCACACGAAAAGCGGGATGTGCGCCACCTCGTTGTACATTGGGTGAACACATTTTGCCCAGCAGTCATGCTCACCGAGAAGGAAGCCGTGATCCGTATTGACGATAAGCATAGTATCCTGCCACATGTCGTTTGCGTCCATATAATCAAGCACGCGGCCGAGACTCATATCACACATGCTGAGAAGCGCTGCGTACTCACAGCGGACATGCGTCACTGCGTCCGCCGGTTCATCCACCGTTTTATAATCCGGCCAATCGAACTGCGGGCCGTTATAGCGGTGTGGATAGAGCTTTTTATACCTCTCCATAGTGTAAAACGGCTCATGCGGGTCGAAAAGCTCTATCTGCAAGAGCCAGTTGTCCGCGTCTCTGTTCTTTTCCAGAAACTCTAGGCCGAGATCAATGCACTGGGTCTGCGGCTGCTTATCCTCGCTGTCTATATAGTTGCGGTTTATCACGTCCTGCCGCCATGCGCGGCCATAATGAGGCGGTATCTCCGGGTCGTTCACGCTGGCTTTCCAGTTGTCGCCCTCCTGGCCGCGCACTATCTCCCACGAATTATAGCGCGTGTGATAGGTGCAGCCGCCGTCCTCCCAATAGTGCTGATGGTCGGAGATCAGATGCGTATACACGCCACTGTTTTTTAAAAGCTGCGGCATGGAATCGTCGAACGGCTCCATCGGCCCCCACGCCCTGTGCAGGAAATTCAGCCGCCCCGTATGCAGCTCGCGCCGGGCAGGCATGCACGGGAGACTGCCGGCATAGCAATTGTCAAACACCGCCGCATGCCGCGCAAGCCGCGTGAAATTCGGCGTTATGGTCCACTGACAGCCATACGGCTCAAGCATACGCCTGTTCAGGGAATCATACATCAGGATTATTGCCTTCATTTCATACCTTCATCCTTGGGTTTTGCCTTTTGCGTAATCGATAACGCAAGTGCAGATTATACATACCATACTTTTCTGACGCTGTCAACACATAAAGTCACACTTTCCTTATGTTACAACGAATTTTGTTATCTATCGCCAATTTTGCGCGTTTTTTCTTGTCTAAAATGCATATGGTCTATTTGTGTCACCGATGACGCATTTTAAAGCATTCACTGCAACCATCGACTTTTGACCGGGCGCGTGTTTTAGTATGCGTCATCGCTTACGCACATTGACATGAGGCTTTTTTTGTGTTAAAGTGATGTCGTATTATTGGAAGAAGTATGAAAGGCGGCGTAACCATGGCTGTTACGATGAAGCAGATAGCGAGTATGGCCGGCGTGTCCACCGGAACGGTGAACCGCGCGCTGAATAACAAGGGGCGGATAAATCCGGAGGTCGCCGACAGGATACGGGCGATCGCCGCGGAGCTGAATTATCAGCCGAATTCGCTTGCAAAGTCGCTGTCCATAAAGCGCTTCAATCTGAAAATCGCGGTGATACTGCATGTGACGCACAACCAGTTCGTTGACTCCGTGCTTTCGGGCATACGCAGCGCGGCAGATGAGCTGGTATCCGCCGGTATTGCCGTGGACGTGATGCCATGCAGCGATTTTGACGCGGAATGCCAGCTTTCGCTGATAGATCAGGCCGTGGACAACGGCTATAACGGCATAGTTATCTTCCCGATAGACAGCCCTATAATAAAGGCGCGCATAGACCGGCTGTATGACGAGGACTTCCCCGTTATATTCCTCACAACGATAATAGAGGGCGCGAAATTCTGGGCCTACGTTGGCTGTGATTACGGAAGCACAGGGCCGCTGTCGCTGGGGCTGATAAAGCACCTATCCGGTGGTGAGGGGCGGCTTGCAGTGATGCTGCCGTCATTGCAGCTGTGGAGCAACAGTCGGCGGCTGAACAGCATAAAAAGCTATCTTGCGGAGGACTGCCCCGGCATAGAGCTTATGGAGGTGCTGGAGCTGTCAAACGACAACATAGAATCCTATCTTCAATCGCGCGCACTTTTGGAAAACAGAAAGGATATAGACTGCGTGCTGTACTGCTCCGGCGCGGTGGACGGCGGACTGAAGGCCGTAATAGAGGCGGCGCGCACGCGGCGGATGAGCATTGTTTCCTTCGACCTGTCGGACACTATACGCAGTGCGCTGACTGAGGGCGACATTACCTTCACCATCTTCCAGAACCCACCTGAGCAGGGCTACCGCGCGATAATGCTAATGTCGCGCTTTCTTGTCAACTACCCGAAGGTCTGCAACGAAAACTGCTATATTGAGGCGGAGATTCTTATAAAAGAAAGTCTCATGGTCAGCGGCAAATACGGCGGAAGCCTGCCGGGCGCAGACCGGGGCATATACGAGCCGCCTGTCTGACGGCAGGTGCAGGTAGACGCGGCGCGCCCGGAAGTATACTCCGGGCGCGCCGCGCCGTTATTCCTTATCCTTATATCATATCCCGTCCGGGTCAATGCCGGGCGGTTATTCTTTTTGCGATCTCCGTCATGCGGGGATAGGCGTATTCAAACAGCGCCTGAAAGCACGCGCACCATTTATTGAGGCCGGGGCGGCTGTCAACAAACGGCTCCCTGTCCCGGCGGCAGCCGCCGCGGCAGAGGAAGTACCACTTGCAGGCGCGGCACTTTTCGTCAACATAGAATGAGGCGTTCCTGAACTCCGCGCCGACGGGGGATTTTTCAAGGGAGAAGAACGACGCATCGTTTATATTCCCCATGCGCAGCTCATCCAGCACGTAAAAATCGCAGGCGTAGACG
>ENA-OUQF01001529-OUQF01001529.1-human-gut-metagenome-genome-assembly--contig:-NODE-1529-length-13582-cov-6.283359_pt1 | contig 13582 bp, 9 predicted proteins | sample MGYA00237947_ERZ548826 | MGnify/ENA primary metagenome ERZ548826 (study PRJEB26490, sample SAMN05194701) | human gut metagenome | biome: terrestrial biome; feature: human-associated habitat; material... | reverse complement strand
TTAAAGTTATTCCATCATTTGACTCTCCAGGCCATGTTGACCAGATTTTAAGAGCTCATCCAGAATATGGACAGAAAGATAAATATGGTAATCATTATAAATCAGGTTTAGATGTCACTAATCCTGAAGCGATTAAGTATATTTATAGCTTATATGATGAATATATGGAATTATTTAAAGGATGTACAGATTTCCATATCGGTGGCGATGAATATATGGAATTTGACCGTGCACCTTTCACTACTCAGTACAAGTCTGTATTAGATAATTATGCAAGAGAAAACATTGATCCTAATGCAACTTGGAAAGATGTTATTGCGAAATATATCAATGACTTAGCAGAACATGTACATGAAAAAGGATTTACTCCACGTATCTGGAACGATGGTATCTATTATGGAGAAAATTCCTGGGGACAGAATAAACAGATGATCGAAATGCATAAGTACATCGGTATCGATTTCTGGAGCCAGATGTCTTGGAATGGAAGCATTGCTAGATTACAGACTTTCTTAGATAAAGGTCATGATACTATTTATAATGTTAATGCTAGTTTCTTCTATTATGTATTAAGACCATCAATGCCAAATGATGGACGTAAACAGCATTCATTTGATAACTTGAATTCTGATAAGTTAATCTTTGATGAATGGACTCCAGGTAAATTCCAGGCTAACACTATTGCAGATGATAACCCAGCTATTAAGGGTGCATCACTTGCTATCTGGTGTGATAAGGCTGATGTATGTGATGAAGATACTATTACTGAAGATATCGCAAATGAAATGCGTGCACTTGCTAGTAAGGCATGGAATACAAAGTCTAATAGTATTATTTCTCATAACCAGTTTAAGGCCAATTATGCAAAGCTTGGACATGTTGCAGCATTTGAAAAGGGTTCTACTTTACCAGATTCTGGATCAATCTTACCAGCTGATTCATTAGGTAAAGTGACTATTAAATATGTAGATCAAGATGGTAAGGACATCAAGAGTCCAGTGACTCGTTATGGTAATATCGGTGATGAATATAACTTCACTGCTGAAAAGATTTATGGTTATCGTTTAGTATCTGATAAAGACAGTGCAACTGGTACATATAGTAAGAAGGGTGATACTTTCACTTTCACTTATGAAATCTACACAGATAAGACTGACTTAAAGGCTGCTTTAGATAATGCTTTAGATGAAAATGATTATATCGGTGCAACACTAGGTGAATACAAAGCTGCATTAGATGAAGCACAGAAACTTTATGATGATAAGAAAGCATTACAGAAGGATGTAGATGACGTTCTTGTAGTATTAAATAGCGCTAAGAAGAAAGCTATTAAACGTGCTTACTATCCATTATGGGTAGAAGTAGAAAACCCATTAGAAGATAATGGTTATGCTTCTGGTTATGCTGAATACTTAGAAGCTGTAAAGAATGGTAAGAAGGTTCTTTATGGTGAAGAAGTAACTGATGAAGCAGTGAAGACTGCATATGATGAATTAGTTGCTGCTAGAAATGGTTTAATGAAGCGTGATGGAAATGTTCCTAGTGTTCAGGCATCTGATGGTTATTGGTCATTAGGTGTTTCTCCAAGCGATAAGTATAGCTATGACAAGATGTTTGATGGTAATAGAGATACATTTGCTTGGTTCAATGATGCACAGAAAGTCGGTAAACATATCACATTTACATTCGCAAATAAGGTGAATATGAGTGGTATTAAGATTTCAGCTCCTGAAAGACCAGGTTCAGATATTATCAAGAATGCAGATATCATGGTATCTGAAGATAAAGAAAACTGGACTACAGTAGGTAACTTAAAGATGGATGCGAATAATCTTGAACAGACATTCACATTCGATAAACAGCCAGTGAAGTACGTTAAACTTGAAATGAAAGAAGCAAGCGACAGCTGGTATAAGATTGCTGAAATGAAGTTTACTTATGAACAGATTGCTGAAAATACTGAACTTAAGGATCTATTAAAAGAAGCTTATGATCAGGATTTAACTGATAAGACTGCTGATTCTGTTGATACATTCTTAGACGCATTAATTGAAGCTCAGAAGGCTTATGCAAAAGAAGATTTAAATAATGAAGAAGTAATGAATACATTACGTGATGCAATGAAGAATTTAAAGGTAGCTCCAAAAGTGAATAAGGCTGAACTTGAAGAAACAGTGACTAAGGCTGAAGCTATCTCTGAAGATACTTTAAATAAGGCTGTTAAGAAAGCACGTGATGCATTTGCTAAAGCATTAGAAGACGCTAAGGCTGTTGTTAAAAACAAAGATGCTTCTCAGGAAGAAGTCAATGAAGCTGCTAAGAAATTAGAAGAAGCTATTAAGGGCTTAGATGTTCTTAAGGGTGATACAACTGCATTAGATGCTAAACTTGCTGAAATTAAGAAATTAGATGAAAAGAAATATACTGCAGATTCTTGGGCTGCATTAATGGCTGCTGTTGAAGAAGCTAAGGGTCTTGACGCAGAAAATGCAACTCAGGTAGAAGTAGATGAAGTTGTGGCTAAGTTAACTAAGGCAGTAGACGCTTTAGAAGAAAAGGTTGTTATTGAACCAGAAAAACCAACTGTTCCAGAAAAACCATCTGAAAAACCTGAAACTAAGCCAGAAACAAAACCAGAAGTAAAACCAGAAATAAAACCTACTACTAAACCAGAAAATAAGAAGGATGATACTGTTAAGACAGGTGATCCAACTTCATTATTTGGATTAGTATCAGCTATGGCTTTATCTTTAGCTGGTTATGTTTCTGTAAAGAAGAAGAAAGACTAAAGATTCATCTTTTTTTAGGGAAGGGATAGTGTAATGCTATCTCTTCTTTTTTCTTACAAAAGAAGAGAAATGTTTAAATTATATTGCAAAGTGAATATGATATCATAGATGTAAGAGAGGGGTGAGCATAATGAAGGATGCTTATATCAATGGAAAAATAATAGATGGGACTAAGGAGATGCATGCTAAGGAAGGATATGCGATTCTTGTAGAACAGGGGAAGATTAAGGATATTGTTTTACAGAAAGCAGCTGATTTAACAGGATATAACGTAGTGGATTTAGAAGGAAACTATATTATGCCAGGTCTTATTAATATGCATGTACACCTAGCAGGAAATGGGAAACCACAAAAGAAACAGAGAGATAATGCGAAACTAGTGAATTTCTTAATGAGTAATCCACTTACTCGTGCTATTGCTCATAATATGGTGAGTGGGTTTGCGGAAATGGAGTTACTCAGTGGTGTCACTACGATTAGAACAGTAGGTGGTATTAGAGATTTTGATACACGTGTACGTGATGAAATTAATTGTGGGAAGAAGAGAGGTCCACGTATTTTAGCAGGTAATGAAGGTATTTCAGTCCCTCATGGTCATATGGCAGGGAGTGTAGCAATTGCTGCTGAAACAATTGATGATGCACTTTTACAGGTAAGTAAAGCCAAGGAACAGAATGTTGATTTAATAAAATTGATGATTACTGGTGGTGTTCTAGATGCTAAGGAAAAGGGTGTTCCTGGAGAATTAAAGATGCCTCCTGAAATGGTTAAAGCGGTTTGTGATAAAGCACATGAATTAGGCTTTAAAGCGGCTGCGCATGTAGAATCATCGGATGGAGTAAGAGTGGCTTTGGAGAATGGTGTAGATTCTATAGAACATGGGGCAAAACTCGATGATCATATGATTCAATTATTTAAAGATAATAATGCATTCTTATGTACTACATTATCACCAGCCTTACCATATGCTTTATTTGATCGTTCTATTACTAACGCATCAGAAGTCGAACAATTCAATGGTAAAGTTGTATTTGATGGAATTATAGAATGTGCGAAACAGGCATTAGAGAATGATATTCCTATTGTATTAGGTAATGATGTAGGATGCCCTTGGATTACACAGTATGACTTCTGGAGAGAACTATATTACTTCCATAAGTATGTAGGTGTAAGTAATGCATATGTCATTTATTGTGCGACACTACAGGCAGCTAGAATGGCTGGTATTGATGATGAAACTGGTTCTATTGAAGCAGGTAAGTCAGCTGATATGATTGTCACAAAGGATAATCCATTAGACGACTTATTGGCATTAAGACATATTGAATCTGTTATCATGAGAGGTCATAGAATTGATCACCCTACTAATAAGATCAATGAACAGGTAAAAACTGAATTGGATAAGTTCTTATAATGAATCCCTTCTTTGAGGGATTTTTTAGTGGTTATCTATTTATATATCCTATATACAATTATTTATGTGCATATATTTATGGATGATATTTAAGTATATATATGTTTTTAGTAGAAGAGAGATTTTTCTCGTTGATATAATATAAAAAAGGAGGGAAATCACATGAAAAAGTTGATCACATGTCTTGTGAGTATTGCTTTATGTCTGTTCCCATCCGTGACATCTAGCAATGCTCAAGAAAACTGGGTAGGCTCTTGGTCTACAAGTCCTGTAGAATTTAGTATACAGAAATTCTTTGGAAATCGTTTTAAGGATTTTGGATTGCATCATTTAACATTTAGAACAGTGATTAAGCCTACATTAACAGGGGAAACAGTAAGACTCACATTCTCGAATACATATGGTACAGGTCCAATGACTATTGATGCTGTAACTATCGCAAAAACAATTAGTAAACAGCGTATTAAACTTACTACAAAGAAGACTGTTACATTTAATGGATGTAAGAAAGTAACACTAGAAAAGGGAGAAACTGTTTATTCAGATCCATTAGAGTACCATGTAGATGCATTAGAACCAGTGACTGTTTCTTTGTATATGAAAAACACAGACCAGTTAAAAACATTCGGTTTAATTGGTGGTAAAACTTATATAAGTTCAGGCAATCAAGTCAATCTTCCTGCAACTACAGGCGTACCAATGATATTAAATGGAAGCTTTGGTGAATATGATGTTATACCATTATTAACGGGTTTAGATGTCAATCGTCCAGATGCGCATTCTACAGTTATTATTGGAGATTCTACACTTGCGAATGATATACCTACACTTTATTCTACTAAATTACATTTAGCTGGTATTCATAATGTAGGTGTCTTACAGCAGGCTATTAAGGGAAATCGTCTGTGTGCAGATGGTGTAGGAACACTAGGAATGGCTTATGGTGAATCTATGTTGAAGAGATTTGAAAGGGATGCTTTAAATCAGCCGGGAGTAAGGACTGTTATTATCAAGGTAGGATGTAATGATATTATTCATCCTAATTGTAAGAGTATGATGGGAATTGCACCTAAGGTAACTACAAATCAGATGATTGATGCTTATAAAACATTGATTAGAAAAGCACATCAAAGAAATATAAAAGTATATCTTGTGACACGTTCTGCTTGGAAAGGTTATACACGTAATATATTAAATAAAGGTGATGACATTGAGTGGACATCTGAAATAGATCAGATGAGAAAAGATATTAATGCATGGATTAAGACAAATCCTGCAGATGGATATATTGATCTAGATGATTTATGTGAGGATGAAGCATGTACACAGTTGAGAAGTGAATATGTGACTGATGGGGTTCATTTTACATTAGAAGGACAAAAAGTAGTGGTAGAGAAACTGCCAGTGACATTATAAAATAAACAAAAGAGGATTGACTCTGTATGACAGAATCAATCCTCTTTTTGTCTGTTGATAGAAGCACTTTTGCTAAATTCATCAGGATGTCTTTGGTGTAATTTATCTAGGTTTCCTTGTAGGATAGTGTCTAAAGGAATATCTCATGCAGTACGTTCTTATACTCATATATTATTGTGTGTATCCTCTATTTCAAATATGCTAGTTGCCATTTCAATAGATGCAGAAGCAAGTGCTGTATCAATGATATGGATATATATTATGTGTTTAATAATCTACAAGTAATAGAATATTTACTTTCAATTTCCTAAATAAAGAAACATTTCTTAAATTGGGAAAATCATTGTTCTAAAAGGGTAACGCTTATAAAATCAGATTGTAGATTATGAATCCGGATAATAATCATTATAAAATATAAGGAGAACACTATGAAAAACAAAGATATAGCAAAAAAAATACTTGAGCAAGTGGATTCAGAAAATATTACGTATTTAACTCATTGTGCAACAAGATTAAGATTTAATGTTAAAGATGAGAGTTGTATTGATTTAGATAAATTAAGTCAAATTGAAGGTGTTATCACTGCACAGTTTAAAAATGGGCAATTGCAAGTTGTTATTGGTGCAAAAGTAGAAGGTGTGTTTGATGAATTAATGGAAATAGTTAATTTATCAGATGATGTTACAGTAGAAAAAAATAAAAATAAGAAAAACTTAATTTCTACTGTTGTTGAAACTATAGCAGGATGCTTCAGTCCAGTTATTCCTGTTTTAATTGGTTGTGGAATGGTTAAATCGGTTTTAGCAATATTAACTACGTTGAATATTATTTCAACAACAAGTGGTGAATATAAAGTTCTAAGTATGATTGGTGACTTATTGTTTTATTTCTTTCCGTTTTTCTTAGCAGTGAGTGCAGCCAAAAAATTTAAGACTCACGAATTTTTAGCTTTAGCATTAGCGGGAGCTTTAATGTATCCAACGATTCAAAACGGTGCAATGAATGCTGCAGAAACAGGGATCAAGTCGTTAAGTTTTTTAGGCTTACCAGCATTATTTGTTAATTATAAATCAACTATTATACCAATTATTATTGCAGTATGGGTGATGTCTTATGTCTATAAATGGGTGAATAAAATCATACCAGATACATTTAAAGTATTGTTTGTGCCAATGATTGTTTTATTCATTATGGTTCCATTAGAGTTGATTGTTATTGGTCCATTTGGTACTTATATTGGTAAAGGTGTCGCATCACTAGTGACATGGTTATATGGAATCAATGGAGTATTAGGTGCTTTCTTATTTGGTACATTCAGACCATTACTCATTATATTGGGTATGCATTATGCGATTACACCAATCAATACTCAATTGATTGCTGAATATGGATATTCAGTTATATCTCCAGCTAATCTTACAGGAAACTTAGCACAGGCAGGTGCATGTTTAGCTGTTTTTATCTTGCTAAAAAATAAAACTGAGAAAAGCAATGCTTTTACGAGTGGATTAACAGCTATCTTTGGTATTACAGAGCCAGCAATGTTTGGATTTAACTTAAAATATAAAAAGCCAATGATATGTGCAATGTTAGCTGGTGGTATAGGTGCAGCATATATGAATATGTTTGGCGGAGGAGCAACAGCAGTTATTTTACCAGGTATTTTAGCTTTACCAACATATATTGCAGACAGTTACATTCATGTTATTATTGCTGTTCTAATCAGTATTATTGGTGCATTTGTTGCAACTTTAGTATTAGGAATTAAAGAAAATAATTCAGAAGAAAGAAACATTATCAAGGAAGTAAATAGTGAAATTGTTGAAATACCTACAAAAGGACAGGTCATAGAATTATCACAAGTAAATGATCCTACATTTTCACAAGGATTGATGGGAAAAGGATTTGCTGTTATTTCAGAAGATGGAAATTATTACGCACCATTTAATGGTGTAGTCAGCATGATTTTTCCAACAAAACATGCTCTTGGTTTAACAAGTGATAATGGTGTAGAACTGCTGATTCATATTGGTTTAGAAACAGTAGAGTTAAATGGACAGTATTTCGAAAGTTTCGTAGAAACTGGGCAGAAAATTAAAGCAGGAGATATGCTGATTAAGGTAGATATAGAAAAACTAAAGGAATTAGGATATGACATAACAACTCCAGTAATTGTTACAAATACAGATCATTATCAAAAAATTGAACTAGAAAATATTGATGATACATTCAAGTTGTGTGTGGAGTAATCATATGAAAATGAAGAAAGAATTTCTATGGGGTGGAGCAATTGCTGCTAATCAGGCAGAAGGTGCTTACTTAGAAGATGGAAAAGGTTTATCAACAATGGATGTTGTTCCAATGAATGAGAAAAGAATATCAATTAAACAAGGTAAAGTATCGTATACACAAAATAAAGAAGACGATTATTTTCCAACACATGAAGCCATTGATTTTTATCATACATACAAAGAAGATATTCGAATGCTTTCTGAGATGGGGTTTAAATGCTTCAGAACATCTATTGCATGGACAAGAATTTTTCCGACTGGAGAAGAACATTTCCCTAATGAGAAAGGACTTTCCTATTATAAAAATTTATTTGAAGAATGCCATAAATATGGAATGGAACCATTGGTAACAATTAGTCATTTTGATGTTCCTATGAATTTAGTATTAAAATATGGATCATGGCGCAATAGAAAAATGATTGATTATTATCTTAGATATGCAAAAACTTTATTTGAAGAATTCGATGGTTTGGTTAAGTATTGGATAACTTTTAATGAAATAAATGTTATCCTGCATAATTCTTTTTCGGGTGCAGGGTTAATCTTAGATGAAGAACAATATCCAGAACAGATTAAATATCAAGCCGCACATCACGAATTAGTAGCAAGTGCTTTAGCAACTAAATTAGCTCATGAAATCAATCCTGAAAATAAGGTGGGATGTATGCTTGCAGCTGGAGATTATTATCCCTATTCATGTAATCCATGTGATGTATTTCTTGCTTTGCACAAAAATAGAGAGAGTTATTTCTTTATTGATGTGCAAGTAAAGGGAGAATATCCTAGTTATTCAAATAGATTATTCGAGGAAAAGAATATTCATTTAGAATTAATGGATGATGATTTGAATATTTTAAGAAATAACACAGTGGATTTCATTTCACTAAGCTATTATACGTCACGTACAGCATCTGTTGAAAAGATGAAAGAGGCAAGTGAGGCTAATGTCATGAGATCGGTGAAAAATCCATATATTCAATCAAGTGAGTGGGGATGGCAAATTGATCCATTAGGATTAAGAATAACATTAAATACACTTTATGATCGTTACCATAAGCCATTATTTATCGTAGAAAATGGTCTAGGTGCTAAAGATAAATTGGTGAATAATACTGTTGAAGATGATTATCGTATTGATTATTTACGCCAACATATACAAGCAATGCAAGAAGCAATAAAAGATGGTGTTGATATTATAGGATATTTATCCTGGGGCTGCATTGATTTAGTCGCAGCATCGACAGGTCAAATGTCAAAAAGATATGGTTTTATTTATGTTGATTGTGATGATTATGCTCAAGGTACTCATCAAAGATTTAAAAAGAAATCTTTCGACTGGTATAAAAAGGTTATCGCGTCAAATGGGGAAGATTTAAGTTGATTTCTTAATTTAGGAAATCCATTGAGAGATTTAATAGAAAGAATAAAATAGGAATTGTGAAATAAAGGAGGACAATGAAATGAAAAAAGCAGCTGTTTTAGTTGCACCTGGATTTGAAGAAGGTGAAACATTAACAATCGTTGATATTATTCGTAGAGCAAATCTACAGTGTGATATGTTTGGATTTGATAAAGTAGTAGAAGGAGGACATGAAATCAGTGTTCAATGTGATAAGGTTTTAAATCATGAAGTGACTAATTATGACATGGTAATCTTACCAGGAGGATATGATGGAGCAGCAAACCTTAGAGATAGTAAAGAAGTGATGTCTATTCTTCGTGAAATGAATGAGAAAGGAAAATACATTTGTGCAATGTGTGCAGCACCTATCGTTTTAGAGCAGGCAAATCTTCTTGTTGACAAAAATTATACAGCTTATATGGGGTATGATCAAAAAATCAAACAAGGAAATTACTTGGAAGATAAAATTGTGATTGATGGAAATATTGTAACAAGTAGAGGTCCAGCAACTGCATATGCATTTGCATATAAATTAGTAGAATTATTAGGTGGAGATTCATTGGCAGTAAAAAATAGAATGGTTTATTTTAATGCATTTGATGTGAAGGAGGATGAATAGGATGGATAAAGTTGCAGTGTTAATGGCAGAAGGATATGAAGAAGGAGAAACATTGACAATTGTTGATTTATTAAGAAGAGCAGGAGTTGAATGTCATACGTTTAGTTTTGGTGATGAATATGTAAAAGGAATGCATAATATGTATATCAAAGCGGATAAAATGTTCAGTGAAGAAATTAAAGATTATGACATGCTTGTTTTACTGGGAGGTAGACCAGGAGGGGCTAATTTAAAGGCTAACCCAGAAGTGATTTCAATGGTTCAGTATTTTAATGAAAATAATAAATATTTAGCAGCAATGTGTTCAGGTACAGTTGTTTTATCAGATGCGAAAGTCATTGATGGTAAAAAAGTAACAGGATATACAGGATATGCAGATAAGTTGATAGGTGGACAATTTATTGATGATGTAGTAGTATTTGATCAAAATATAGTAACAAGTCAAGGACCAGCAACACCATATCCATTTGCTTTTAAAATCATCGAAGTATTTGGCAAAGATACATCAGTAATGAAAGAGCGTTTAATGTATAATTTTGCTGGAGGAAAATAGAGAGCGAGTGATCAAGGATGATTTATGACAAATTACCTATTGTGTTTTTAAGTACAATTGCAAGTGAAAGAAAAAATTCAACTAACAGTCAAATAGCTACATATATATTAAACCATCTTGAACAAGTGCAAAATATAGGGATCAAGGAAATGGCTAATGAGTGTAACGTGGCAGTAAGTTCAATCTCACGTTTTTGTAAGGAAATTGGCTTGAGAGATTTTGCTGAACTTAGAGAACTATTGTTATCAACAAATTTATATTTTGAAAAGAATTCTGACTCATCTTCAGCTAGACAACGTGCACATGATTACAGTTTAAAAGTCAAAAAAAGTGTAGAAATGGTTGAGAATTCGGTTGATATAAATGCTATTATAGATTTATGTGAAGATATTCATAACTATCAAAGAGTTGCAGTTTTTGGTTTGTTGAAAGCAGGTTCAGTCGCTTTAAATTTACAAGGAGACTTATTAATGCTAGGCAAACAAGTCTATACGAACATATCATATACACAACAGATTCAGTATATTGTAACTGCAAATGAAAGTGATCTCATTATTATTTTTTCTTACACTGGTTCTTACTTTGATTATCAAAACTTAAGAGCACTTAGGAAGAAGCTTAATGCACCTAAAATATGGTTTATTTCTAGTGGTCACCAAAAAGTTCCAGACTTTATAGATCGTATAATCACATTTGAGTCTTTGCAGGATCAAACAAGTCATCCTTATCAATTACAGTTTATAGCAGGATTAATTGCTCAAGAGTATTCAATAAAACACAAGTTATAGCTTGTGTTTTATTATTTCTTAATTTAGGAAAACAATAGTTATGAATGTATAAAGTGATTATATTATAGGTGTGTTAGAGAGGTGAGAACAGATGGAAACAGAAAATGATACAGCTCAAAAATCTGAGTCGATCTTCTTAGTAGTTATATTGGCGTTGATAGGTGGCTTTTTGGATGCTTACACTTATTGTTCTCGAGATAGGGTTTTTGCAAATGCACAGACAGGTAATATTGTAAGATTAGGTATAACACTAGCTAATGGTGAATATATCAAAACATTGAGATATTTTGTACCTATAATTGCATTTTCTATAGGGGTTTTTGTTGCATTATCTACTAGAGATAATAAATGTCTGAAATTACATTGGAGACAAGTAATTTTGATTTTTGAAGGTGTGATTGTTCTAATTGTCGGGTTTATTCCAATGAACGACTTTTTTAATATAATATCAAATGTGTTTGTTTCCTTTTTATGTGCTATGCAAGCAGAAAGTTTTAGAAAAGTTTTAGGGAATCCCTTTTCATCAACAATGTGTACTGGCAATTTAAGAAGTACCATAGAATATTTATATCAAGCGATGGTATGTAAAAATAATAAAGCATTAAAAAAAGTCAAATATTATATGTTAATTATCGTATCATTTGTTTTTGGCGCATTTAGTGGAGTGCATCTGTCAAATATTATGCTGGAAAAAGCTATTCTTATTTTATTAATACCTTTAGCTCTTTCGTTTATCATAATGACTAATAAAAAGATTTTAACTAAGGAAGAGGGTGAATTAAATGAGTAACAAAAGTTATAAACATTGAGTTGTAGTTGCTCTTATGTGTTTTTTATCAGCAAGTTCAATAGGATTATGCACTAATTCTATCGGAGTATTTTATACACCGGTGTCAGAAAGTTTAAAAGTATTAAAAGGTACATTTGCATTTCATGATACATTATCTTCATTAGCAATAGCTATAGTTTCACTTTTTATGGCTAAAATAATGAGAAGAGTAAATTATAAAAAAGTACTTCTATGTGGTGTTCTATTAGCAAGTATTTCTACTTTATTTATGGCATTTTCTAATTCGGTTCATAGTTTTTATGTTTTAGGCATTTTGAGAGGTATTGGAGTTGGTATGTATGGAATGGTACCTATAACTATAATTATTATAAATTGGTTTGTGGAAAAGCACGGTATATCTATGAGCCTTGCATTAAGCTTTAGTGGTTTATCTGGGGCTATATTTTCTCCGCTACTTAGTACTTGGATTATAAATTATGGTTGGAAAATAACGTACATATTGATGTCTATTTGTATTTTTGTTCTTACTGTTCCAGCACTCATTTATCCATGGCAAGTCGATCCAAAGAAATCAGGTTTATTACCTTACGGATTTAAAGAAGAAAATAATATAGAAACTATCATTGTACAAAGAAAATTCAACTTTATAACAATTAGTTTTATATGCATGTGTTTTTTTACTGTTATGCATACATCTATTATCGGGATATCAAAACATTTGTCTGGTATCGCAACAAGCATAGATTTAAGTGCAACAATTGGTGCTGCAATGATGTCATTAGCAATGATTGGAAATATTATTTCAAAATTAATGATAGGTTTTATTAGTGATATTCTTAATCCTATTAAAGCTTGTATAATTATGATTCTAATTAATGTAATAGCTATTTGTTTTTTAATGAATGGGATTATTTCCATTGATATTACATTATTACTAATAGGTTCCTTTGTCTTTGGAACTATATATTCTGTAGGAGCAGTTGGAATACCATTATTAACAAAGTATTTTTTTGGTCAACAAAATTATTCGCAAACATACTCAATCATAGGATTTCTTACAAATGTTGGAAGTTCAAGTTCACTAGCAATTATTGGATATATTTATGATTTTACAGGAGGATATGAGTTAGTAATGATAATTACAATTATTTTCCATATTATTAATTTGATGCTATTATTACTTATTACATCAAGATATAATACTTGTTCTTGAATAGCCATAAACCTCAGGTATGCTATAAACACATTTTTAATAATATTCTTTTAAATCCATATCCTTCGTTATTTTTGATACATACATGAAATACATATATGGACTTATCTGATTTTTTATAGCTATTATCACATTGCACTTACTGTTGCTCTTTTAGGTGATATATAAAACGTACGTCGGTTCCTTGTGCAAACACAGGGACATAATATAAGATCATATATCTTCAATCGAAGCAATTAGCTGTTTTCGGCTTCAACCAAAGGAGCAGATAACATTCAGCATCCAGAGAAGATTGACAGGTTTATGC
>ENA-OUQF01001528-OUQF01001528.1-human-gut-metagenome-genome-assembly--contig:-NODE-1528-length-13586-cov-7.073535_pt1 | contig 13586 bp, 11 predicted proteins | sample MGYA00237947_ERZ548826 | MGnify/ENA primary metagenome ERZ548826 (study PRJEB26490, sample SAMN05194701) | human gut metagenome | biome: terrestrial biome; feature: human-associated habitat; material... | reverse complement strand
ACCGAAGCTGAAAAATACATTTGGCGAATTAAGGAGGAAATCAGATGCGCCTGAAGAATGACACTGAAAATTTTGCAGCTTCCTTCAATATCACCCCGCCTTACCAAATGAGGGTGATTCACAGCAGTAAGCTGATCTACCCCCGTGAAATCTACCAGCGGGGTGTGCAGCGCAAGCGGGTGGAACTGATTGCTGCTGACTTCAACGAATACGTTGCGAATGAGCCGAAGATCAGCTTCCGCAACGGCAAGTATTATGTGGTGGATGGCCAGCACACCATCGAAGCGCGCATCCTTCGTAACGGCGGCAGAGCCTTGCCGATTCTCTGCAAGGTCTACACCGGTATGACCATGCAGCAGGAAGCCCTGCTCTTTGCCGAGCAGAACGGCCATTCTGCCCCTTTGTCTGCGGGCATCAAGCTGCGAGCAAAGGTTGCGGGCGATGATGCTCCTTCCAAAGAATTTCTCGCTGCTACCAACCGGGTGGGGCTGGCATTCAACTATGACAGTTTGCAGTTGAGCGATTACCGCATCAGCTGCGTGGGCACCGCGCTCAAGTTGTATAACGAGATGGGCGAAAAGATCTACTGCGAAGCCCTGCGGTTGATTGTGGCTGCTTGGGGAGGTAAGCCGGATTCGTTTCGTGCATCTGTTCTGCGTGGTATGATGCACTTTGTGGAGTTGTATCATGGTGAGTTCAGCGAAGAACGGCTCGTCCGTGCGCTGGGCAGCGTCCATCCCATGGAAATCTATCGTGTTGGAAGGGATAATCCCGCCAAATTGCCCGGATGGAAGAAATACGTTTTCCCCATCTATATGGCCTACAACGGTAAGGGCCGTAAGGATGCTCTGCCGATGAAGTTCTAAAACATATTTTCTATGCCGAGAGGCACTTGCAAGCTGCGGGTGCTTCTTGTTACATAATTGTATCGCATTATCGTTGCTTTTGAAAGAAGGGCTAGATATGACCAATATGAATGTGATTCCTGTGTCGCAGGATTCGTATATCGTTAATGGCTGCAAAGTGAAAATCACTTATACAGAAGATGGTGACAGTATGGAGGTTCTTCAGAAACTGATTCATGATACCCTCCGCGAAGAAGCCAAGAATTACAGTTAAATCGACATCCTTGCAACAAAGATAGTCCAGCACTAAAATAATGGTACAGTTGATGCAGCAACCAATTCAAACAAACGAGCGTGCGCACAGTATCGTTGTTTTAGTTTTACATAGGAGTGACAACGATGAAAAAACGTGTATATACCTTATACCGTGTTTCGACCATTGGACAGGTCGAAAAGGATGACATACCCATGCAAAAAGAAGCCTGCCACGAATTTGCAGAACGGCAGGGCTGGGAAATCGTCAAGGAGTTTTCCGAAAAAGGCGTTTCCGGTTTTAAGAAATCTGCAAAAGACCGCGATCAGCTCCAGTTGCTTCAGCAGGCGGCTGCTGCCGGAGAGTTTGATGTTCTGCTGGTGTTCATGTTCGACCGTCTGGGTCGGCGTGACGATGAAACGCCCTTTATTGTGGAATGGTTCACGAAGCAAGGGGTCGAGGTCTGGAGCGTAAATGAAGGACAGCAGCGGTTCGACTCCCATGTCGATAAGCTGATGAACTACATCCGCTACTGGCAGGCATCCGGCGAAAGCATCAAGACCTCTATCCGTACTCGCACCCGTATAGAACAGCTTACGGAAGAAGGTCACTACACTGGCGGCATCGTCGCTTTCGGCTACAAGCGTGTCCAGAAAGGTCGCTTGAACAAAAAGAATCAAGCTGTCTGTGATTTGGAGATTGACGAGGAAGAAGCGGCAATCGTGCGCCTGATCTTTCAGAAGTATGTTTATGAGGGATACGGAGCAAAACGGATCTGCAACTATCTTGTCGAACACAATATTATGGGGCGCAACGGAAAGAACATCCCTAATATTACGATTGGCAGGATGATTCGTAACAAAGGATATACGGGATATCTTATCAATGGCAACGTTGAAAAAGAGTGCCCTGAGTTACGGATCATCGAGCCGGAAGTATTTGAAAAAGCTCAGGAGCTGAGGGATGCCCGCCGCAGAGAGAAGGGAGAGGATGCAGATTCGTACAGTCCTCATGCCTTGCTTTGTGGTAAAGTGTTCTGTGCCCACTGCGGCAATCGTTTGAATATTACCAGCAGCGGGCGCACTCGGCTTCGGGCAGATGGTACTGTCGTAAAAGAAAAGCGTTATCGTTATAGCTGCAACTTTAATGTTCGGCATCCGGGGCAGTGCGATGGACAGTCCGGTTATGGTGTAACAACACTGGACGCAGTTGTAGAAAGCATCGTGTGCATGAAATTTGAAGAAATTCTGGAATGTTCCAAGAGCAACCTTCTGGAAGAAATGCGGCGTAAAGATTTGGATGAAGCTAAAAAAGAAACGACTCGTTGGAAAGAGGAAGTTCAGACCAAGGTTGACGAACAGAATGCGTTAAAAAAGGAAATGATTCGTGTCATCCAAGGAACAAGCGGACTCGACCGTGAGATGATCCAGCAGATGGTCGATGAAAACAAGGAAGCACTGCTTATCGCACAGACCAATCTGGCAGACTCGGAAAAGAAGTTGAAGGAAATCGAGGAGCAGAACCAGAAAGCTGAACGTAATTGCAGTGATCTGTTCACATGGGCAAGCACCTATAAGGGAGCTAGTTTTGAAAGGCGTCAGGCTATTTTGAAACAGTTTATCAAGGAAGTGCGTGTCGGACGCGACTATAATATCGAGATCGTCCTCAATGTGCCGCTGGACGAGTTTGAGGAGTTTAAGCGTCACGCAGCATCGGCCGGACGAAGCAAAAAACAGAAAAATAAGTCGCAAAATCCTCAAAAAGTTGGGCGTTGTACATCAAATGCCGGAATCGTCGTTTTAGACAAAACAGCAGGTGAAACCATAAGCATTGTGCCTAAAAATGCTGCACACGCGATTTTGCGCTGTTAAGACGAATGATGCACGATTTTGCAAAGAAAAACAAAAAGAAACGCCGTATCGTTTAACACGATACGGCGTTTTATGGACTCGAAGGGAGTCGAACCCTCGACCTTTCGGATGCGAACCGAACGCTCTCCCAACTGAGCTACGAGCCCACAAAAAAGCACCCAATTTCTAATGGGGGCAAATGAGCTATAACACCAGATCGGGAATGCAACGCTTGCACTCCCAACTGAGCTACGAGCCCATATTTAAGCCCCCAAAAACCGCTTGGGGGCGCGTGGTATATAACTCCAGATTGTTTAAGGACCGCATGGGCTCCCAGCTGAGCTATAGGCCCATATTTAGGGGCGTGACACGGTTGGGCGACCAACCGACATACTCCCCATTTGAAAGCCCACAACTCTGTGGGGCACAAAAGCGATACGCTTGCACTCCCAACTGAGCTATAGGCCCATGATGATGACGCTGATAGTGTACCGCGTTTTGGGGCGTTTGTCAAGCAATTTCGGAGAGCACAAGCGAGGACTTACAAGCGGCCAAGCTGCCAGAAGGCTACGGCGCTGGCGGCGGCTACGTTGAGGGAATCTACCCCGTGGGACATAGGAATCTTTACGGTGTAATCGCAGGCGGCGATGGTACTATTGGCCAGCCCATCGCCCTCGGTGCCCAGCACGATGGCAAGCTTTGGCTCGGCGGCAAGGGCGGCATCGTCGATGCTGACCGAGCGGTCGCTCAGTGCCATGGCAGCGGTTTTGAAGCCCAGCGCGTGGAGCTGGGCACTGCCGTTTTCCGGCCAGTCGGCAGGACAGGTGCCGATCTGCGCCCACGGCACCTGAAACACGGTGCCCATGCTTACCCGCACCGCACGGCGGCACAGCGGGTCGCAGCAGGAGGGGGTGACGAGCACTGCGTCCATGTTCAGCGCGGCAGCGCTGCGGAAGATGGCACCCACGTTGGTGGAATCCACGATGCCTTCCAGCACAGCCACCCGGCGGGCATGGGCGCAAACCTGCTCCACCGTGCGGGGCGCAGGACGGCGGAAGGCGCACAGCACGCCCCGGGTCAGCGCAAAGCCGGTGAGCTGTGCCAGCAGCTCCCGGTCAGCGGTATATACCGGCACATCGCCGCAGCGGGTCAAAATCTCCTGTGCCGGGCCGGTGATCTGCTTGCGCTCCATCAGTAGGGAAAGAGGCTGGTGACCGGCGTCCAGCGCCCGGGCGATCACCTTGGGGCTTTCGGCGATAAAGATGCCCTTTTCCGGCTCCAGTCGGTTGCGCAGCTGCGCCTGCGTGAGACGGGCGTAGATGTCCAGCTCCGGGGCGGTAAGGTCGGTGATCTCATGAATGACAGGCATGGAAAGACTCCTTTGAAATGAAGTTTTTTCTATTGTAGCACAAGCCGGGCCGGAATGCAAAATCCCTGCTGCACACAGAGCACAGCAGGGATTTGAATGCGGAATAGTTTACTCAGAGCGCAGCGCTTTGACAGGGTTGCTCTTTGCGGCGCTGCGGGCGGGGATCACGCCGCCCAGCATGGTAAGCAGGGTGGCCAGAACGATCAGGATCAGCGCAGCCTGCGGCGGCAGCGAGGCTACCACGTTCACATCGCCCGCGATGTGGTGGATGAGCATATTGCCGGGGATGAGCAGCAGCAGGCAGAGCACCACGCCCATCACGCCGGAACACAGGCCGATGATAAAGGTCTCGGCGTTGAACACCTGCGAGACGTTGTGCTTGGAGGCACCGATGGCGCGCAGAATGCCGATCTCCTTGCGGCGCTCCAGCACGCTGATATAGGTGATGACGCCGATCATGATGGAGGACACCACCAGCGAGATCGCCACAAAGGCCACCAGCACATTGCTGACCATGCCCACGATTTCGGTGACCGAGTTCATCAGAGTGCCCACCATATCGGTATATTGGATCACCTTACCCTCTTCGCCCTGCTGCCGCATGGAGGCGTTGTAGGCGTCCAGCTCGTTCACCACCTGCGCCTTGGTATCAAAGCTGTTGGGGTAGATATAGATGGCATCGGGCTTTGCGTAGTCCACATAGCCGAGGTCGTCCAAAATCTTTTCGTAGCTGGAAGCGGAGGAGAGCAGGGTAGTTTTGATCATCTCGGTCAGGTCGGAGCCGGTCATGTTGATCTGAATAGCCTGCTGGAACACAGCGGGGTCGATCTTGAGTGCGCTTTCCACCTGCGTGCTCAGCTGCGCAATATTGCTCTGGATGGCCTGCGCGATCTTCTGCTCCAGCTGCCCGGCCAGCTTCTGGATGGCGGGACCCATCTGCTCCTGCAAAGCGGCGGTGAGCTGGGTCTGCAGCGCCTCGCCCAGCTGGACGGAGTAGGTCTCCATTACGGTCTGCAGATTCTGCTGGAGGGTATCGGCAAACTGCTCCTCCAGCCCGGAGGTGTCCAGCAGGTCACCCATGGATTCGGCAAGCAGCGTCTGGAAGGCCTCGGTCTGCATATAGGAGGAAAAACCGATCTTATCCAGATTCAGCAGGCCGTTGCTGATGAGATAGCGCTTGTAGCCGTTCATGATCTTTTTCATCAGTGTCTGTAAGCCGTCCTGAGAGATATTCAGCTCTATGCCGTCGAACAGCTCGCCCATGTCCATCTCCATGTCCGGCAGCGGCAGCCCGCTGAGGTCCAGCTTGAAGCTGGAAGGATCGATGAGGGTGGCAAGATCGAAGGAATCGTCGGTCAGGTCGAATGCGCCGTCCAGATCAAAGTGCAGGGCGCTGGTGTCGAACTGGAAAGCGTCCTTGAGGGCGTCCGTGTCCACCGAGAACAGAGAGGCGATATCCAGCATGCTGTTGCCGGCAGCATCGAAGGGCTCGCCGGTCAGCACGTTGATGTCCGGGTCTGCCAGCTGCTGGCGCACGATCTCGCTGTTGGCCGCCTGATCAATGACGTAATAGGTCAGGTCGTGCAGGTAGTCCAGACCGCTGTGCAGGATAGCGGAGGTGGCGTCTGCCTTGGGCTGCACGATGCCGACAATGGTCAGCTCCTCGCTGTCGGCCACCAGCTGCTGCATGTAAGCTTCATCATTCAGCTTGCTCAGCCAGATATTGTGCTCAGTGTCGTAGACATAGCAGTCGGCCTTGTTGACAAGCTTGAAGGTCATGCCCAGAAAATCGTCATAGGTATAGGTGCCGTAGTCCGTGGGCAGATCGATCTTCTGGTTCTGCGCATACTGCTGTAAGATCTTGTCCAGCTCGGCCTGATCCCGCAGACCCATGGCGTACAGCGCATAGTCCGAAACGCTACCGTCCGCGTTCAGGGTCAGCACCAGCTCGTTATACTTTTCCGGCCAGCGGCCGGCCTTGACATCGTACTGATCCTCGTACAGGGCGGGGGTCTCGGCCATTTCGCAGAACACATAGGGGCTGGCCATGGAGGTCATAAGGCTGGTCACCGAGGTGTTCTCACTGGCGATATCGGAAAATGTGGTGTCCGGGTTCAGCTTCTGCACGGTGCCGTCCGGGTTCTGGCGGTAGATCAGCGGATCAGGGGTGTAGGTGTATTCCACCGTGGCGTTGTCCCGGATGGTACAGGCGTCACTGTCCAGATATGCCTTCAGCGAGCGCAGATCGTTGCTGGCAGCGCCGATGTTCAGTTGAGACAGCAGCTGTCTCACCGTGACCATGCCCTCCGGCGCGGAGGAGGAGCCGGACGAGACGCTGGTGTAGGTGTCCGGGTCCATCATGCTGGCCAGATCTACGCCGGTGCTGCTGATCTGCAGCGGGTAGGCGGCCAGCGTGGATTTTTCCATGTTGCTGATATAGCGGCTCACACCGTTGGAAAGGGAAAGGATCAACGCAATGCCGATGATACCGATGGAACCGGCAAAGGCGGTGAGCAGGGTGCGTGCCTTTTTGGTGAGCAGATTGTTGAAACTGAGGGAAAGGGAGGTGAGCAGGGACATGGAGGAGTGCCCCATGTTCCGGTGCACGGGGGCAACGGCAGCAGCCTCGTCCTCGGGTTCGTAGGGCATGGTGTCGGAGCGGATCACGCCGTCCTTCAGCTTTACGATGCGGGTGGCGTAGCGCTCGGCAAGCTCCGGGTTGTGGGTGACCATGACCACCAGACGGTCCCGCGCCACTTCCTTGAGCAGTTCCATCACCTGAATGCTGGTCTCGCTGTCCAGTGCGCCGGTGGGCTCATCGGCCAGCAGGATGTCGGGGTTGTTCACCAGCGCACGGGCAATGGCTACGCGCTGCATCTGCCCGCCGGACATCTCGCCGGGGTGCTTGTGCAGCTGGTTGCCCAGCCCTACCTGCTCCAGCGCAGCGGCGGCACGGCGGCGGCGCTCGGCCTTGGAAACGCCTGAGATGGTCAGTGCCAGCTCTACGTTGCCCAGCACGGTCTGGTGGGGGATCAGGTTATAGCTCTGGAACACAAAGCCGATGGTGTGGTTCCGGTAGGAGTCCCAGTCGCGGTCGGTGTATTTTTTTGTGGAGATGCCGTTGATGACCAGATCGCCGCTGTCGTAGCGATCCAGACCGCCGATGATGTTCAGCAGGGTGGTCTTGCCGGAGCCGCTGGGGCCCAGAATGGCCACAAATTCGTTGTCCCGCAGGTTCAGACTGACGTTGTTCAGTGCGTGCTGCACCAGCTCGCCGGTCTTGTATTCTTTGTTGATCTGTTTAAGTTTGAGCATAGAAGTGCCTTTCCGGTACTGCGCCGCCGGGCGCTGCTGCCTGTGGTTTAAAAGTAGGAAACATTTGCAGACAATATCTAATTTAGTTTAGCAAATAAAAATGAAGAAACCGTGAAATTAACTGCGGAACGGATGAAGCTGCGGAGCTTTTGCGCCCGGGCAGCGGTTTTGCCGAAAGGACGGGGCAAAAAAGAAAAGCGGAAAAAGATACCGGTTGAATTTACAGGCTGAACGTGATATTCTAAAGCTGACAGACAGGCTGCGCCGGAAAAAACGGCGTTATATTACCTGAAAGGCTGTCGGAACAACACTTCTTTAGGATTGTAACAGTTTCTCCTGCTTTATACAATTATACAATAATAAAAGGATAAACAAGGCAGAAAAAATTTGGCCCTTGTAGTAAGGAGGAACTGAAATGGAACGTACATTTTCACCTATGATCCGGCAGTATTCTGCCATTGATGGTTTGCAGCAGGCGTATACGCTGGTGTATGCCATGGAGGTAGAGGGCACACAAGGCTGTCGGCTGACCCTGTGCCAGATCGGCAGCCGACAGCAGATCGTCAGTCAGCATGTTGCGGCAGCGCCGGAGTTCTGTTACCGGCTCCTGCGCTACTTGTGTGAAAATGGAGTTCAGCCGGAGCTCTGGCGGGATGCGGTCACAGACCTGACAGCTGCCGGGCTGGTAGGCGAGAAAGGCGGCGCATGGCGTGAACAGTGAGCGAACAGCCCAACTGCAAGTCGCCCTTGCAAGCTATGATCTGAAAGAACTGCGTGTCCAGAAGCGTTATTTGCAGGAGCAGGGAACCGCCATTGACTGCACCTGCTTTTGCAGCGGCGAAAAGCTGCTGGCACAGCTGCGGCAGGGTGTCCGTTATGATGCCGTGGTGCTTTGCAGCGAGCTGACGGATCTGCCTGCGGAGCAATTTGTCCGGCAGTTTTATCAGCTGAAGGAGCGGCCGATGCTTCTGATACAGAGCCATGGCCGCAGCAGCGGCACGGCGTTGCAAAAGCTCCGCGAGGGGTGCTACTGCGTAGAGGGCACCGAGCTGAAAAGGCTGCTGTGGCAGCTTTACCGGATGCCCGGGCGGCAGAACCGGCAGCTGGAGCAGCGGTGCAGCCAGCTGTATGCGGCGTGGGGCATCCCGCAGGGGGATGTCAACGCCGGATATCTATCCTGCGCGGTCGGCATCGCATGCAGCACCAGCCAGAAGCTGGCGATCCGCAAGGAAATCTTGCAGGCGGTGAGCGAACAGTTTGATACATCGGTCGCTGCCGTGGAAAGCGGCATCCGCCGGATGGTGGATCAGCTGGAGGAAAAGCCGCCTCTTGCGTGGCTGGCGTTTAAGGCCGATACAAGGCTGGGCAGCGGCAAACCCACCACTGGCAAGCTGATCTACGCGGTCAGGGACGTTGTGTTGCGGCAAAAAGTGCCATCCACCCGCCTGTAAGGCTTGCACACGGCTTTGGAATACGGCGGCGTTCCTTTAGAAAAATGGCATCGCCCGGGGAGGCAGAGCAATGGAGCAGCAAAAGACAGAAACGCGGTCTATCACCGCAGAGCAGCGCAAGCGGGTTGAGGAGGTCTGCTTCCGTTCGCTGGCGCTGATCGGACGCAACTGTGAATATCTGGAGCAGCATTTTGACCGCACCGGTGCAGACGCGTCTACCCGGCAGGCGGTGGCAGATATCGACACCGCTGCCATGCAGCTGGACCGCACCCTCACCGAGGCAATCACCCTGCTGGAGTTTCTGCACGAGGACACAAAGCCGCGGCTGTACCCCATTGACCTGTGTGAGCTTTTGCAGCAGGTGGCGGCGCAGTCTGATATGATCCGGGCGCAGCTTGGGGTGGATATCCGGCTGGACTACGGCGGGTGTACTGCCTGCTGCGTAATGGCAGACCGCAGAGATGCGGAGCTGCTGTGCCTGCATCTGCTCTCCAATGCATTGCGCGCCAGCCGGGAGGGCGGCAGCGTCTGTATCGCGCTGCGCCGCACCGAGAGCGACTGGCAGCTGACCGTCACCGACGATGGCTGCGGTCTGCCCGGTGAGGATGTACAGGCAGCGCTGGAAAACCGCCGCAGCTTTCTGGGCGGGGCGCAGCTGGGACTGCTGCTCTGCCGGGAGTGCTGCCGCCGGATGGACTGGAGCTTACAGCTGGAGCCTGCGCCCGAAAATGGCACACAGGCTGTGGTGAGCATTCCGCTGTACACGGGCGAAAGCCGCCCCGATGGCACGGTGGAGCTGCGCACCAGCTCGGAGACCGAGCAGGAGCAGCGCAAGTATCATCTGCGTGCCATGCTGGTGCGGGAGATGCGCACCATGCCGGAGCGCGGCGACCCGGAAGACGAATTTTGATAAGGTGGCAAGGCCGCTGCACAGCGTTTTGTGCGGCGGCCTTGTTATTTTGCGCCCGGTGCTTTCCTGCAAGCGCAAAGCATGGTATACTGAATGCTGAAAACAAAAGCTTGGAGGAGCAACAATGACAAACAAGAAGCTGAACTACCCTGCAATTGCCAAGGAGATGGCCATCCTGACCGGGGCCGTTGCCATTATTGCGGCGGCGGTCTATTTTTTTCTGGTGCCCAGCCATACATCCGTCAGCAGTATTTCCGGCCTTGGCATCGTGCTTTCTAATTTTGTGCCGCTGCCGCTTTCGGCTATTACTATGGTGCTGAACATCGTGCTGCTCATCATCGGGTTTTTTACCTGCGGCAGGGAGTTTGGCGCAAAAACCGTGTATACCAGCGTGATGCTGCCGGTGTTTCTGGGGCTTTTCGAGCGGCTGTTCCCGGATTTTGGCTCCATGACCGATAGTCAGGAACTGGATGTGCTGTGCTATATTCTGGTGGTCAGCGTGGGTCTGAGCATCCTGTTCAACCGCAACGCATCCTCCGGCGGGCTGGATATCGTGGCAAAGATCATGAACAAGTACCTGCACATGGAGCTGGGCAAGGCAATGTCCCTTTCGGGCATGTGCGTGGCACTCTCTGCCGCCCTTGTCTACGATAAAAAGACCGTGGTGCTGAGCATTCTTGGCACCTATTTCAACGGCATCGTGCTGGACCATTTCATCTTCGATAACAGCATCAAGCGCCGGGTGTGCATCATTACCGAGAAGGAGGAGGCGCTGCGGCAGTTCATCATCAACGACCTGCACAGCGGTGCCACCATGTACGAGGCCATCGGTGCATATAACTTTGAAAAGCACAACGAGATCATTACCATCGTGGACAAAAACGAGTATCAGAAGCTGATGAACTTTATCAACCGCGAGGACCCAAAGGCCTTTGTTACGATTTATAATGTGTCCAGTATGCACTACCAGCCCAAGCGCTGAGCGCGGCACAGGATAAAGGGCACAAAAGCTGTGCCCGGGGCTTTTCCGCAGCGGAAAACCGTGGTAAAATAAGAAAAAACGGAAAGGGAATAACAGCCATGGACATCAGACTGGTTTGCAGCGATATTGACGGTACGCTGTTGCAATACGGCAAAAAAGAGCTGGAGGACGAAATATTCGAACAGATCCGGGCGCTGCATCAGCGGGGCATCTGGTTCTGCCCGGCCTCCGGGCGGCAGTATACCAGCCTGCGCAAACTCTTTGCACCGGTGGCGGACTGCTGCGTATTTATCTGCGAAAACGGCGGCACCATCTTTAAAGAAGAACAGTGCATCGCCAAAAATCCCATGCCGCGGGCACTGGCAGAGGAAATTGCCAACGATATGTGGACCCGCAGCGAGGGGCAGGGCGAGGTGATGCTCTCCGGCCAGAACACCGCCTACCTGATGGAGCGCGGTCTTGGCATGCTGCAGCGGGTGCAGTTCGTGGGCAACCACTACCAGATCATTCACAGCCCCGCCGAGGTGCCGGAGGACATCACCAAGGTGTCGGTGTACCTGCACGAGGGCGTGGAAAACTATGTGGAGCGCTTTGTGCCCCGCTGGAAGCAGGCCAACTGCGCCGTGGCGGGCCCGTATTGGATCGATACCACCTTTGCCAACAAGGGCATCGGGGTGCAGTGCGTGTGCCGCACCCTTGGCATCGACCCCGCACAGGTCATGGCTTTTGGCGATAACTACAACGACGAGACCATGCTGGACGTGGTGGGTGTGCCCTACATTATGGACAACGCCGCCGCCCCGCTGCGGGCAAAATACCAAAACCACACCCCCCGCCCGGAGGATGTGCTGGCGCAGCTGTTGGCACAGCAGCCGTAAAGGGGGCGAGCCCATGGACCGCAAGGGCTTGGAACAGCTCATTTTTGATACTTACAGCGTAGAGCCGGACTATCCGTGGATGGACACCCCGGAGTCGGCGGTGTTCCGCCATGCAGCAAACCGCAAGTGGTTTGCACTGGTCACCACCGTGCCCAAAAGCAAGCTGGGTCTGCCCGGGCAGCAGCCGGTGGATATCGTGAACCTGAAATGTGACCCCATCCTCATCGGCTCCCTGCGGGCAGAACCGGGCTTTTACCCGGCCTACCACATGAACAAGGAAAACTGGATCACCGCCGCATTGGACGGCAGCGCCCCGGAGGATAAGCTCCGTCTGGTGATGGATATGAGCTACACCGCCACCGCACCCAAGTTGCGCAAAAAGAAAGCTTGACCGCAGCAAAATAAGGGCGGGCGCTGCAATAGTTGCCTGCTTTTATTCGTATTCAGAGTAAAGGGACTGCATTTTGCAAAAGGAGGCAGCTATGGCTATTTTTGAAAAGACCATCCGTAACCAGAACTTCGATACCCTGCTCCGCAAGCTGGAACACGCCATCCCGGACAGCAGCTGGTCGGCAGAGCTGGAAGCCGGCAGCGATTTCAAGGAGGGCAGCGCCCGGTGCAGCGTGCGGGTGTTTGAGCGGTACAGCATGGTGGGCGGCAACCGCCTCAGCCTGACGCTGACCCTGTTCCAGAACGGGGACGAGTCTATCCGACTGTCGGCCATTGCAGCGGGCGGCAGTCAGGCGGTGTTCTTTAAGGTGAACACCCTCGGCGAGGACGCTTTTCTGGAGGACGTAAAGCAGCTGCTGGAGGAAATTTTGGAGGGCTAAAATGTTTTATAGTGGGTTTGACGCGCTGTTCAGCATCCTGTTCCCGCTGGTGTTTCTGGTGGTGCTGGGCATGATCCTGTTTACCGTGGTGAGCAACCTGCGCACATGGGGCAAAAATAATGCGTCCCCGCGCCTTACCGTCCCGGCTACTGTGGTGGCCAAGCGGACGAACGTTTCCCGCCATCATACGGACAATACGATGTCGCATACGTTCACTACCTATTATGCCACCTTTCAGGTAGAAAGCGGTGACCGCATGGAACTGGAAGTAGATGGTTCGGATTACGGAATGCTTGTCGAGGGCGATACCGGAAAGCTGAGCTTTCAGGGCACGCGCTATCTGGGGTTTGAACGGAATTAAACACGCTTCTGCGCAGCATTTTTGAAGAAATCGCAGAAGCTGTGACAAAAGTATTATTCTTTTATGAATTTTAGCACTCTACGCTTGACAGTGCTAAATAATTGTGCTATAACAGTGGCGTGCTCAGGAGGAAGGGCAAAAGGAGAGCCGCAAGGTTCCCCGGAAAGCCTTTCCGAATGGACGCTTCAAAGTTTTTGCCCCGACCCGAACGCCGGGATTGGAGGTATGTTTTATGTTTATGCCGACTGTTTTTCATGAGAACCTGTTCGATGATCTCTTTGATCCGTTCTGGAACGAGGGTGCACTGGAGCGTGCGATGAACCGCGAAGCCCGCGACACCTTTGGTAAGCGCGGTGCAAACATGATGAAGACCGATGTCAAGCAGACGGACAACGGCTACGAAGTGGACGTTGATCTGCCGGGCTGCAAGAAAGAAGACGTTCAGATGGATCTGAACGACGGCTACCTGACCATTCAGGCAGTGCGTAGCCACAGCAACGATGAAAAGGATAAGAAGGGCCGCTATCTGCGGCGCGAATCCT
>ENA-OUQF01001517-OUQF01001517.1-human-gut-metagenome-genome-assembly--contig:-NODE-1517-length-13675-cov-4.855433_pt1 | contig 13675 bp, 11 predicted proteins | sample MGYA00237947_ERZ548826 | MGnify/ENA primary metagenome ERZ548826 (study PRJEB26490, sample SAMN05194701) | human gut metagenome | biome: terrestrial biome; feature: human-associated habitat; material... | reverse complement strand
GATCACAAGGACTGGGAGGAGCTCAAGCGCATCGCGTCCTTCTACGATTATCTCGAGATCCAGCCCATCTGCAACAATCGCTTCATGCTGCGCGAGGGTGCGGCCAGGAGCGAGGAGGAGCTGCGCGACTTCAATCGCACCATCGTCCGGCTTGGCGAGGAGCTGGGCAAGCGGGTCGTCGCCACCGGCGATGTGCATTTTCAGGAGCCGGAGGATGAGGTCTACCGCCATATCCTGCTGGCGTCGAAGAAATTCCCCGACGCGAACGCGCCGCTGCCCATCTACTTCCGCACAACGGACGAAATGCTCCGTGAATTTGAGTATCTCGGCAAGGAAAAGGCCTACGAGGTGGTCGTGACCAACACGCGCGCCATTGCGGACCAGATCGAGAACATCGAGCTGCTGCCCAAGGGCAAGCTCTTCCCGCCGCGCCTGGAAAATTCCAGAGAGGATCTGAACCGCCTCGTCTGGGACAAGGTGCACGAGCTTTACGGCGACGAGCCGCCGAAGCTCATCAAGGACCGTTTGGACATCGAGCTGGGCGGCATCCTCGGCAAGTACGACGTGGTGTATATGTCGGCGCAGAAGCTCGTCCAGCGCTCGCTGGAGTGCGGCTATCTGGTCGGCTCGCGAGGGTCGGTCGGCTCGTCGCTCGTCGCCTATATGTCGGGCATCACCGAGGTCAACTCGCTCCCGCCGCACTACCGCTGCCCGAAGTGCAGGCACAGCGAGTTCATCACCGACGGCAGCTACGGCTGCGGCGCGGATATGCCCGACAAAAACTGCCCCGAGTGTGGCACGAAGTACGTCAAGGACGGCTTTGACATTCCGTTTGAGACCTTCCTCGGCTTCGGCGGCGGCAAGGTGCCGGATATTGACCTGAACTTCTCGGGTGAGTATCAGGCGCGGGCGCACCGCCACGCCATCGAGATGTTCGGCGAAACACAGGTGTTCCGCGCGGGAACCATCGGCACGCTGGCGGAAAAGACCGCCTTCGGCTTTGTCAAGAAATATTTGGAGGAAAACGGCATCCAGTCGGGCGCGGCGGAGATCGACCGCCTGACGGCGGGCTGCGTCGGCGTGCGCCGCACGACGGGCCAGCACCCCGGCGGCTTGGTCGTCGTGCCGGACGATCTGGAGATCGAGGATTTCTGCCCCGTGCAGCACCCGGCCGACGCGGAGGACAGCGACACCATAACCACGCACTTTGAATATCACTGCATGGAGGATAACCTCCTCAAGCTCGATATGCTCGGCCACGATGACCCGACGATGATCCGTATGCTCGAGGATCTCACCGGCGTGAACGCCCGCACGATCCCGCTCGACGATCCGGATACGATGAGCATTTTCACCTCGTCGAAGGTGCTGGGCTTTGAGAACGACGACCTGCTCGGCCCGACCGGCGCGGTCGCCATTCCCGAGTTCAACACGCGCTTTACGCGCCAAATGCTCATTGACACGCAGCCGAAGGACTTCAACACTCTCGTGCGTCTTTCCGGCTTCTCGCACGGCACGGACGTGTGGCTCGGCAACGCGCGCGAGCTGATCGTCAGCGGCACAGCAAGCGTTCTGGAGACGGTCGGCTGCCGCGACGACATCATGCTCTACCTCATTTCCATGGGGCTTGACCCGAAGATGAGCTTCAAGATCATGGAGGCCGTGCGGAAGGGCAAGGTCAAAAAGGGCGGCTTTCAGGACGGCTGGGTAGAGGCGATGCAGGAGCACGATGTGCCGGAATGGTACATCGAGTCGCTCGCCAAGATCGGCTATCTGTTTCCGAAGGCGCACGCGGTCGCATATGTTATGATGGCGTTCCGCATCGCGTGGTTCAAGGTGCATGAGCCGCTGGCGTTCTACGCGACCTTCTTCACCGTGCGCGCGAAGGCGTTCGACGCGGAATACTGCTGCGCGGGACTGGACGCGGTCAAGCGGAAGATCCGCGAGATCGAGAACAACAAGGACGCGTCGGCGGTCGAGCAGGATCTGATGACCACGCTCGAGGTCTGCTACGAGTTCTATCGCCGCGGCTTCCACTTTGACACCATCGACATCTACCGCTCCGACGCGACAAAGTTCACCGTCACCGAAGGAGGCCTCCTGCCGCCGTTCATCTCCGTCCACGGACTCGGCGAGGCCGCGGCGCTGGACACGGTGGAAAAGCGCAGGGGCAAGGAGTTCATCTCGGTCGAGGAGTTCTCCATGTGCTGCAATAAGCTCTCCAAGACGCACATCGAGCAGCTGCGCGCCCTCGGCGCGTTTGCCGGCATGGCGGACACCAGCCAGCTCACGCTGTTCGGATAAATAGGGGGAGGGGAAGATGGAGAAGTATCCCTGCCCATGCTGCGGATATTTGACCTATCCGGTGCCGCGGGAGGATGCGATTGCCTATATCTGCCCCGTCTGCTTTTGGGAGAACGATGTGTTTGTTACATCGGACGATGAACCGAGCGACGAAAATCACGGCATCTCACTCCGCACGGCGCAGGAAAATTACCGCAGCTTCGGCGCCTGTGCGCGCACGATGCTCCGCTATGTCAGAGAGCCGAAGCCGGAGGAAATTCCACAATAGAAAAACGCAGGACCTGCATTTGGCAGGCCCTGCGTTTTTTCATGCAGCAATGCAAAAGATGTGTTACAGCCCCAGCTCCACAGCGCGGCGCAGGCGCACCTTGCCGTCCAGCGCGGCATCGATGGTTTGGATCAGCGCCTCGCGGTCGCGGTTGAGCGTGCCGCCGAGGGGAAGGTAGTTTGAGGCATGGTTCGAGCGGAACACGCTGCCCTCGGAGTCGATGTGTTCCAGGAAGAGCCGCGTCTCGCGCATCAGATCGACGGGCCCCATCATCTGAAACTCGCCCGCCTCGATCCAATCGTGCAGGGGAGTGCCGGAGTAGACGCGCAGCGTCAGAAAAGCGATAAACTCCGGCTTCATGGCGCTGACGGCCTTTGCCGTGTCGATGGCGTGAGCCTGCCAGTCGCCGTTGAGACCAGCCATGCCGTTGATGGCGGTGACGGAGATGGCGATGCCAGCCGCCTTGCAGCGCAGCGCGTTTTTCACGGTCTCCGCCGCGGTGACGCCCTTGTTGAATTTCAAGAGCAGTTCCTCATTGCCGCTTTCCAGACCGATGTAGACGAGCGCCAGCCCGTGCTCACGCAGCTTGCGCAGCTCCTCGTCCGTTTTGCGCTCGATGGCCTTGGTGGTAGCATAGGCGGCAACGCGCGTACACTCGGGGAAGTATTCGCGGATGAAGTCCAGCACCTGCAGCAGATAGTCCATCGGCAGGATCAGCGCGTCGCCGTCGGCGAGAAAGATGCGCTCGATGCGCCGCTCGTAGCTGCGCGCCTCGGCGAGGTCACGCAGGACCTTCTCCACCGGACGGATGGAAAACTTCTTATCCTTGTACATATTGCAGAATGCACATTTGTTGTGGCTGCAGCCGAGCGTACACTGCACGATCAGGCTGTACGCCTCGCTCGGCGGACGGTAGACGGCTCCGTAGTAGTGCATGGGCTTCCTCCTTGCTTGTTCAGTCTTCCAGCTTGGCCAGGCACTTCTTCATGAAGCGCTCGCAGTCGATGATGGCGCGCTCGTGCGTGCCCTCGCCGATGAGGCCCTTGTTATCGTATGCCTCGACCTTGAAGGTATACATCTTGCCGTTCTCGGAAATGGCGATCAGCTCGGCCTTGGCGGTGATCTCCGCGCCGATGGGGGAGGGGGAAACGTGGCGGACGTTGACCATCGTGCCGACGCTGCTCTTGCCCTCGGGAAGCTGCTCCTTCATGTAGTAGTAGGCCGCGGCCTCCATCCAGCAAATGAGGAAGGGCGTGGCGAAGATGTCCAGTCCGCCCGAGCCGAGCGCGCCGGCGGTGATCTCCTTGGTGACGACATTTTTGTATTCGTAAGTGTCTCCGATCTGCATGGGTTTGATTCCTTTCTTTCGTGCGATGTTTTTACTTGGCTGCCTTGACCTTGATCCAGAGCTTGCTCAGCTCGCGCATGAGCGTCTGGTTGTCGTGGAACATCTCGTCCTTCTCGTAGCCGGAGCGGGGAAGGTAGGCGGCATTCTCTGCGTAAAGGTCCTCGGAGGAGGTCATCTCCTCAAAGACCTCTGCGTTGGGAGAAGTATACCCCACCGTCTCCGTATTGTCAAATGCGGCTTCATAGGTGAGCATATAGTTGATGAACTCGTGGGCGAGCAGGGGATTTTCCGCGTTTGCGGGAATGACCATCGCGTCGCACCAGATGTTCGTGCCCTGCTCCGGCATATAGAAGCTCATGTCCTCGTTCTCGTCGAGAATGACGGTGGCGTCGCCGGAGTAGACGACCGCGAGATCCTTGTAGCCATTCATCATGCCGTCGATGACCTCGTCGGTGACGTAGACGGGCGACATGGTGTCGTTCATTTGCAGCAGCCATTCGTAGGCGGCGTTGATCTCGTCGGGGTCGGAGGTGTTCATCGAGTAGCCGAGCGCCTTGAACGCCATCATGAACGAGTCGCGCTCGGAGTCGTAGATGTAGAGGTGACCGGCGTAGTCGGTGTTGCGCAGCACCTCCCAGCCCTGTTCCTCCACCACGGCAGGATCGACGTTCTCGTGGTTGTAGACGATGCCGACGCTGCCCCAGAAGTAGGGAACGGACCACTCGTTATCGGGGTCATAGCTCATGCCGCGCACCGCGTCGTCCATATTCTCAAGGTTTGGAAGCAGGCTGTGATCGAGCGGCTGGAGATAATTCTCCTTCATCAGGCGTTCGATCATGTAGTCCGAGGGAATGACCACGTCGTACTTGTCGCCTGCCATGAGCTTGGTGTACATCATTTCATTGGAGTCGAAATTCTCCACGATGACACGCACGCCGAACTGCTTTTCAAAGTCGCCGATGACGTTCTCACCGAGGTACTCGCCGGGGAGATAAAGCTTGAGGACGTTGCTGCCGTACTTTTCGACGGCGGCAGCGTTCTTGTGCTGCTGAGAAAGGCTGACGCCGACCGTTCCGCCGAGAATGGCGAGCACCAGCACGCCGGCGACAGCGGCCATCAGCTTGCGGCTTTGTGCAAAGGATTTTCCCTTTTCACTTCCTTCTTTTTCACGCTTTTCGTGCAGGATCGGAACAAGGTTGACGATGCCGAGCACCAGCGTGATGGCGACAATGACGAGCGTGGAGAGTGCGTTGATGGAGGGATTGACGCGCTTGGACATGGTGTAGACCAGAATGGAAATGTTGTTCACGCCGTTGCCCGTGGTGAAGTAGGAGATCACGAAGTCGTCAAAGCTCATGGTGAACGCGATGAGCGCGCCGGAGACGATGCCCGGACGGATCTGCGGCACGATGACGCGGGTGAGCGCCTGGAACGGTGTAGCGCCGAGGTCCATCGCCGCGTCGATGAGGTTCGGGTCGAGCGAGCGCAGCTTCGGTGTGACGGAGAGCATGACGTAGGGGATGCAGAACATGATGTGCGCGAGCAGCAGCGTCAGAAAGCCCTTCTTCACCGCCAGCACGCTGAAGAACATCAGCAGGCTGATGCCGGTGACAATATCGGGATTCATCACGGGCAGGTCGTTCACGCGCTCGACCATCGCCTGAAGGACCTTCTTCGACTTTGACAGTCCGATGGCGGTGACGGTGCCGATGATGGTGGAAACGACGGTAGCAAGAATGGCGATGACGACCGTATAGAGCACGGCTTCCATCATTGTCGAGTCCGCGAACATCTTTTCATACCAGCGCAGGGAAAAGCCGCCGAACTTCGTGAGCGAGCGGGAATCGTTGAACGAAAAGACGATGATATAGAGAATGGGGAGGTAGAAGAACAGCAGCGTCAGCGTAAGGATGACCTTGGAGGCGGCAGAGGTTTTCTTTTTCATCGTCCGTCACTCCTTTCCGCGGCTGGCGGGCTGCACGTCGACCTTGCGCGTGAGCCACATCGAAAGCATGATGATGATCGCCATGATGAGGGAAATGGCGCTGCCGAAGTTCCAGTCGCCGGAGGTGAGGAACTGCGACTCGATGATGTTGCCGACGAGCACGAACTGGCCGCCGCCGAGGAGCTTCGGAATGAAGAAGCTGGAAACGGCGGGCAGGAACACGAGCGTGATGCCGGAAATGACGCCGGGGAGAGAGAGCGGCAGCGTCACGCGCAGAAACGCCTGCACGGGTGTGGCGCCAAGGTCGTTGGCGGCCTCCAGCAGGCTCTTGTCCATCTTGGCGAGTGAGGTGTGGATCTGCAGGATCATAAAGGGAATAAAGTTATACACCATGCCGAGAATGACGGCGAAGCTCGTGTGGATCATCGAGACCGGCCCAATGCCGAAAAAGCCGAGAATGGTGTTGAGGATGCCTTCATCCTGCAGAATGCCCATCCACGCATAGGTGCGCACGAGCATATTGACCCATGTCGGCATCGTGATGAGCAGGATCATGATGGTGTTCGAGCGGCTGTTCATCTGCGCGATGGCATAGGCGATGGGGTAGCCGAGCGCGATGCAGATGAGCGTCGTGAGCACGGCGATGTAGAGCGAGCGGCCAAGCACCTCCATGAACACGGTGTCGGTGACAAAGCGCTTGAAGTTATCAAAGGTGAACTGAAAGGTCAGCACCTCGTTGCCGGAAACGGTGAAGGCGTAGAGCACGATGAGCAGCATCGGCAGCACGATCATCACGCTGATCCAGGCGACGTAGGGGTACGTCATGGAACGGAACTGCTTCACCACTGCCCCTCCTTCTTCATGACGTGAATGTCCTCGGGGCGGAAGATGAGGCCGACCTCCGCGCCCTCCTCGCAGGCGCGCGTGGTGGAGACCTTGTACTCATAGCCCTCGGTGGAGAAGGTCACGTCGTAGACGCCCGGCTCGATGGTCTCGGGGTCGAAATCGTACTTGACATCGGTGATCTCGACCTGCTCGCCGTCCTCGAGGGACCACGCGGACGCGCTCGCCCACGTTTCCAGATCGGTGTCGAGCGCGATGCTCTCCTGAATGTCCTCGACCTTTTTGAAGAAGTTCATCGCGTAAATTTCTTCCTGATAGACCTTGCTCTCGACGCGGTTCTGCGCTACGACGAGCACCTTGACGGTGATAGACGTATCGTTCGCGGTGGCAAAGGTCACGGTGTAGTTGCCGGTCTCGGGCTTGATGTCGTATTCGACGTTCTTGATGGAGATGGGCTCCTCGGTCTCCACATCCCACGCCTCGGCAGAGGCGAGGGCGACGACCTTGGCGTCGTCCAGCTCGCCGACGTCCTCGACGTCGATGAGGAAGGCGCTGGCGCTGATCTTCTCACCGGCGTCGGCATTGAGCACGGGACGGTCCTGCGAGACCTGCATCTTGACGGTGATGGTCGTGCCGACGCGGGTCTCGACCACGGTATCGTAGTGCATCCCCTTGAAAAGCTGAGACTTCACCACGCCCTTGAGCATACCCTCGGCGCGGGGAACAATGTCAAGATGCTCGGGACGGATGACGACGTCCACCTTTTCATTCTTGTTGAAGCCGCGGGCACGGCAGGGGAACTTCTTGTCCTCAAAGACCACGAGGTCGTCGCCCTGCATCACGCCGTCGATGATGTTCGTCTCGCCGATGAAGTTGGCGACGAACTCGTTGACGGGGTAGCGGTAGATCTCGGTCGGCGTACCGATCTGCTGGATCTCGCCCGCGTTCATGACCACGATCTTGTCGGACATGGTCAGCGCTTCCTCCTGGTCGTGGGTGACGAAGATGAAGGTGATGCCGACCTCCTGCTGAATGTACTTGAGCTCCTGCTGCATCTCCTTGCGCAGCTTCAGGTCGAGCGCGCCGAGCGGCTCGTCGAGCAGCAGCACGCTCGGCTCGTTGACGAGCGCGCGGGCGATGGCGATGCGCTGCTGCTGACCGCCGGAGAGCTCGGTCACGTTGCGGTCGGCGTAGTCCTCAAGGCTCACCAGACGCAGCATACGCATGACCTTCTGGGCGATAACGTCCTTCGGCTCTTTTTTGATGGTCAGGCCGAAGGCGATGTTGTCGTAGACGTTCATGTGCGGGAAGAGCGCGTATTTCTGGAACACGGTGTTGATCTCGCGCTTGTAGGGCGGGACGTTCACGATATCCTCGCCGTCGAAGAGGACCTTGCCCTCGGTGGGCTGCAGGAAGCCGCCGAGGATGCGCAGCAGCGTCGTCTTGCCGCAGCCGGAGGGACCGAGCAGGGTGACGAACTCATTTTCGTAAATGTCCAGGCTGACGCCCTTGAGGACGACCTGCCCGTCCTCAAAGCTCTTGACGATATTCTTGAACTGGATCAGTTTTTTCTGTTCAGGCATGGTTCCAATATCCTTTCCTTATATAGAAGTCAGAACAGGGGAGGGGTCGAGACCCACAGCACGCGCGCAGTGGTCTTGCGCACGTTTTTGAGCAGATGGAAGCTGCGTCCGTGGAGGTAGAAGGTCTCTCCGCGGCGCAGGGGATGCTCCTCGCCGTCGCAGACCAGCACGACGCTGCCTTCGACGACATAGCCGAATTCCTCGCCGTCATGCGGCTCGACCGTAAAGCTCTCGCCGCCCCCGGGCAGCTCGAGCAATATCGGCTCCATCTGATTCTTCTGCGTGTTGGGAACGATCCAGTTGACCGTGCAGTCCTCGCGCTCATCAACGAAGAAATCGTCGGCGTGGAAGATGAACTGGTCGTTTTTATCCTCCTGAAAGAACTCGGCAAGATTCGTGCCGAGCGCCTCCAGAATGTCGCTCAGAGAGTCGATGGACGGGGAGGTAAGGTCGCGCTCTAACTGGGACAAAAACCCCTTTGTCAGCTCGCTTCGGCTGGCGAGCTCCTCCAGAGTCAGTCCCTTGCGCGTTCGCAGCTCTCGGATCTTATTTCCAATGTCCATACAATGACCTCCCGATTTATAGGCGTTCGATTTGCTAAACTTTCAGTTTATTTTTATAAAACCAAGCTTATTATACACAAAGAGAAAAAGATTGCAAGCATAAAATAAACAAAAAGTTTAATATTTTGAACGCTGACAGTTCCGCGGGCAAAAAAAGGAAGGACTCTGTGCAATCGGTACAGAGTCCTTCGCTGTTTTCGGCTTATTGATAGTCGCTCACAAGGAACAGAGGCTTGATGACCACGACCTCGTCGTGCTCCTCCTGCTCGACCTGCACGTCGGCGGTGAGTGCCCTGAGGTCGGCTTTGAGCACGTCAAGCGCTTCCTCCTTGCTCTGCGCGCGGCCCTCGCGCAGAATGCGGATCATGCGGTCGAGCACGATCGGATGCGCGTAGCGGGCGGGGAGGGGAAAGTCCTCGGGCAGAACATTCGCCATGGCGGCCTGCGCCTCGTCCCAGGCACGCTCGACCGCCCTGCGGTTATTCTTTGCCGTGGGCAGAACGTGCGCTCCCGAGAAGAAGAACACAGCGGCAAAGCCGAAGAGCGCGAAGTAGACGCCGAAATCACTGCCGCCGCGCCACGAGATGATGCCGTACACCAATGCCGCCGCACCCGCGAGGACGATCGCCAGCGCGACCCAACGGTAGGCGGGATTCGTATGCTCGTTGATGCGCTTGGCCTTGGCGGCTGCGGCAAGCTGAGCGGTCAGCTCGGGATAGCCGGAGAGGAATTTGCGCGCGCGCTCCAGCTCCTCGCGCGCGCTCTGCGCCTGCGGTGTGAGCTCCTTGAGGTAGCGGGATGCCTCCTGCTGCGCCTTTTTCGCCAGCCGCTGCTCGCCGCCGACGCTCAGGCGCGGAATCTCGGGATGGACCTGCCCCAGATAGGCAAGCAGCTCGTCCACGTCCTCCTCACGCTTGAAGGTGCATTGCTTCTCCTGTCCGTCGTCGTACTGCACGACGAGGTAGGGGATGGAGCCAAACGCACCCTTGCCGCTGAAGCCGCCCTGGCTCATCGCCACGCGCTTGAAAACACGCCGCACGGAGCCGAAGCCGACGTAAAAGTGCCGGTCGATGAGAAGATCATTGAGATATAGTGCCTTTTCTCCCACACCGCAGGGGCCGAAGCGGCGGCAGGACTTTCGGTCTGCGGACGCGGTCTCTGCTTCCAGAACGGTGTTTCCAAGGCGTACAGGTGCAAAGCTCATAATCGCTCCTCCAGAGTGAGCAAAGCGGCGGGAGGGACGCTCTCGCCGCTTTGCGGAATAGGGTTTACTTGTGCAGGGTCTCGTAGTGCGGCTGGGTGTGACGCTTCTTGATGGTGTACAGGAAGATGCCAAGGAACAACGCCGCAGCGAGGATGCCGACGGGATAAGCGACCGCCGTGTTGTACACGGTAGCGCCGTCGGCAGTCTTGGTGTTGAGGAACTGGCCGAGGCACTCATTGCCCAGCATGAAGTAGGTGATGGACACGGCGCTCATGAAGGTGGCGGGAACGGCGGTGATCCAGTAGTTCTTCTTCTCATAGAAGAGGTACATGGAAGCGGCCCACAGAACGATCATGGCGAGCGTCTGGTTGGTCCAGCTGAAGTAACGCCAGATGATGGTGTAGTCGATCTTGCCGAGGGCATTGCCGATGCCGAGAAAGGCGCCGACGCCGAGCACGGGGACGCAGAGGAGCAGACGGTTCTTCCAGCTCTTCTGGTCCATCTTGAACCAGTCGGCCAGAACCAGACGGGCGGAGCGGAACGCGGTGTCGCCGGAGGTGATGGGGCAGGCGATGACGCCGAGCATGGCAAGGGCAATGCCGATGCCGCCCATGGTCTTGGAGCAGACGTCATACACAGCGGTGGAGCCGCCGCCGCCGAGAGCAAGCAACTCTTCACCGGTGTAGAGAGCGCAGCCGGCAGCCGCCCAGATCAGGGCGATGATGCCTTCGGAGACCATCGCGCCGTAGAAGACGAAGTGGCCCTGCTTCTCGCTCTTCATGCAGCGTGCCATCAGGGGGCTCTGCGTAGCATGGAAGCCGGAGATCGCGCCGCAGGCGACGGTGATGAACATGAAGCTCCAAATCGGCGTGCCCTGCGGATGGAGGTTTGCGAAGTTGCTCCAAATTTCGGGGATGGTGTAGCCCTTGGTGAAGATGCCGAGCGCAACACCGAGCGCCATAACAATCAGGCAGATGCCAAACACGGGGTAGATCTTGCCGATGATCTTATCGATGGAGAGGAAGGTCGCAATGAAGTAATAGACCAGAATCAGGATCAGCCAGAACATCTTGCTGGCGAGGATGCCTTCGCTGCCGCCCTTGGAGCACAGCAGCTGGAGCAGACCGGCGGGGCCGACGGCGAACACCGTGCCGACCATGACCAGAAGAACGACGCTGAACACGCGCATGACATTCTTCATCGCGCCGCCGAGGTAAATGCCGGAGATCTCGGAGATGGAAGCGCCTTCGTTGCGCTCACTCATCATACCGGAGAAATAGTCGTGGACCGCACCGGCAAAGATGGTGCCGAAGGTGATCCACAGGAAGACCACGGGACCCCACAGAGCGCCGCTCAGAGCGCCGAAGATGGGGCCGAGGCCCGCAATGTTCAGAAGCTGGATCATAAAGAGCTTCCACTGCGGCAGGACCATGTAGTCCACACCGTCGTTGATCTTGACGGCAGGGGTCTCACGGTCATCGGGGCCGAAGGTGTTCTCAACGACCTTGCCGTAGACGAAGTAGCCGCCGATCAGCAGTGCCAGACACAGGAAAAAGCTAATCATTTGTACTCTCCTCCTTAATTTGTCCCATGATGGCATGGGTATGCATCGGTTGGAAACGTTTCCACCCGACGCCAAACATCATAGCACGAAAGAAAAAAAGTTCAAGCGACAAAAAGAACAAAAAATTGATAAAATTTTTATGCGGATTTATGTATTGATTTCACATATCTCGCGCAGGTATCGCGGAAAATGATGGAAGAATATTTATATATAAATTAAATATGTATTCTCCCGCATGTTCAGCCGAAGTATTTCCGCCGGAAGGGGACCTCGTCGGCGATGAACTCGCGCCCACGCAGGTAGTTGAGAATGCCTGCGTCGGTGGGGAAGTCAAAGCGCAGGCGGTAGGAGTAGAGCGCCTGCTGCATCTCACCGTAGCGGCGGTTGACGCTGCCGACGCCGTATTTTCCGTCGCCGAGCAGGGGGTGGCCCATGTCGGCGAAGCTCGCGCGGATCTGGTGCGTGCGCCCCGTGAGCAACTCGACCTCGACGAGGGAGAGACGGTCGCGCGTTTCCAGCGTTTCGTAGAGCGTGACGGCGCTGCGTCCGTCCGGCACGGGATGGTGATAGACGCGCACGGTGTTCGTTTTGCTGTCCTTGCGCAGGAAGCATTCGATGCGGCCCTTCGGCGGCTCGGGGCGTCCGAGGCAGATGCAGAGGTAGAATTTGGACAGCTCGCGTTCGCGGATCTTTTCGTTCAGGACGCGCAGCGCCTCGGCGTTTTTTGCCGCGATGACGATGCCGCCGGTGTTGCGGTCGATGCGGTTGCACAGCGCGGGAGTAAAGACATTTTCCTCGCGAGGCTTCCACTCGCGCTTCTGGTAGAGATAGGCAAGCATGTGGTTGACGAGCGTATTGACCTTCTCCCCCTCGTCGGCGTGAACGACGAGCCCGGCTGGCTTGTCGAGCAGCAGAATGTTTTCATCCTCGTAAAGGATGTGCAGCTTTGGATTTGCGATGGTGAGGTAGACGTTCTCCTCGCTCGGCGCTTCAAAGAACTCGTCGTTGAGGTAAAGCTGGAGCCGGTCGCCCTCGCGCAGGCGGTAGTCGCGCTCAGCGCGGGCTCCGTTGACCTTGATGCGCTTGAGGCGGATGTACTTCTGCGCCAGCGAGGCGGGCAGCAGGGGAACGGCCTTGAGCAGAAAGCGGTCGAGCCGCTGATCGGCGTCATTTTTTTGGATGGTAAGCTCTCGCATAATGCCGCTCCTTTCGCGCGCAAAAACACTTCGAGGTCATTCTACGTTACCCACCGTCAAATGTAAAGAAAAGCAAAGAAAAAAGTTGTAAAAAATCCTCAAAAAATGTTTGACATTCCGGGGCGCGTCCTCTATAATACTACTCGTGTCATTGCGAGGTGTATCATGCTTTTAGACGTCAAACGAATCGTTAACACCCCCGGAGGCAGAATTCCCTTTGAGTTTTCAGAGGACTTTTCTGATGTGGACTTCGGCGGCGTGTGTCCGGCCGTTCGGCCTGTCTTAGTGGTAGGGCAGGTGCGGAACATCGCGGGGATGCTTCGTTTGGAGCTGGCGCTTGATACGACCCTTGCGGCTGTGTGCGACCGCTGCGGCGAGGTCTTTGACAAGCCCTTTCATCTCGACTGCGAGTATCTGCTCGCGACTGAGCTGGAGGACGAGGAAAATGACGAGATACTGCTGCTCGAGGACGGCACGGTCGATCTGGGAGAGCTCTCCCGCGAGGTGTTTATCCTCAATATGCCCACAAAGCTGCTTTGCAGAGAGGATTGCAGGGGCCTGTGTCCCGGCTGCGGCGTGAACCTCAATTATGAGGTCTGCCGCTGCAAAAAGGAAGTGGACCCGCGGCTCGCAAAGCTGGCACAGTTGCTCGAAAAGAGCGAAAATAAGTAATTTTTACTGCGTTTGCAGTTTTCGATCAAGGAGGTGTCAACATGGCAGTCCCCAAGGGGAAAGTATCCCGCGCAAGACGCGATAAGAGACGTTCTTCTCACTGGAAGCTGGAAACTCCGGGCCTCGTCGCTTGCCCGAAGTGCGGCGCTCTGCGCCTGCCTCACAGAATGTGCAAGGAGTGCGGT
>ENA-OUQF01001514-OUQF01001514.1-human-gut-metagenome-genome-assembly--contig:-NODE-1514-length-13693-cov-4.910911_pt1 | contig 13693 bp, 10 predicted proteins | sample MGYA00237947_ERZ548826 | MGnify/ENA primary metagenome ERZ548826 (study PRJEB26490, sample SAMN05194701) | human gut metagenome | biome: terrestrial biome; feature: human-associated habitat; material... | reverse complement strand
GAAAGGCGGCCAGACGACGAAAAGGCCGCAGGGAATACTTTGTGTATTTGCAAGGCCTTTGAGGATGTATGGGCGTATTTCTACCCGTCAAAACCGTATGTGCTCTTGTCAACCGAGGGTATCCACCGGAAAACGACCAAAGACTTACGCTGAAAGGCGAGGGGAAAGAGGAGACAATGAAAGATCTCAAGCACCTTATCTACTTTGAACGTCTGCTTGAAGAGGCAAACAACGAGCTTGTCAAGCAGGCAAAGGCGGAGGGGAAGCTGGCGCTGGGCTATACATGCTACTTCGTTCCGGAGATCCTGCTCAATCTGCCCGGCTGCTTTGCCAGCCGCCTCAGAGCGCCCGGAACCGGAAGTATCGACGTCGGCACATACTACATGTCAAGCAAGATATGCTCATACACGCGCAGCATACTTGAGCGCGGCATTGAGGGCGGCTTCGATTATCTCGACGCGCTGCTGTCCTCCGAGACCTGCCAGATGATGCACCGCGGCCACGAGCATTTTGAGATACTCGGGCTTGTGAAAAAGAACAATCCGCACTTCTTCATGAGCATGATGGACGTGCCCTTCAACGACTCCGCCGCCGCGATCGAGCATTACGAGCAGCAGCTTGAAACCAAGCTTCTCCAGCCGCTGCACGATGAGCTTGGCGTGGACATTTCCGACGACGCCATACGCGCCGCGATAGATGCGCATAATGAGCTGTGCGCCGTTATCCGCGAGCTGGGCGAGCTGCGAAAGCTGGACGACCCACCCATCACCGGCTACGAGTTCCACGTTATACAGCTCGTCAGCCTCGTCTGCCCACAGTATCTTATTATAGACAAGCTGCGCGAGACGCTGGAGGAGGTAAAGACGCGCGAGACCGACGCGAAAAAGCCGTTCCGTGTCCGCGTCGTGCTGACCGGCTCTGAGATAGATGACCCGGCATTTACAAAGCTGCTGGAAAGCTGCGGGGCGATGGTTGTGGCGGACAGGTACTGCTATGGCTCTCTCCCCGGAAGGGAAGAGATAGAGATACGCGCCGGAGAGACGCCGCTGCGTGCCGTGGCGCGGCACTATCTTGAAACCAGCCAGTGCCCGCGCTTCATGAACCGCGAAAAGGCCGACGGCCGCAAGGAATACATCCACCGCCTCGTCGAGGAGTACAAGGCCGACGGTGTTATATACAATCAGATGAAGTTCTGCGAATTCTGGAGCTATGAGCGTGTTATCGGCGTGCACGTGCTCTCGGAGGAGATGGGTGTTCCCACCATCGGCATAGAGCGCGAATATACGCTGGCCTCCGCGGGGCAGCTTCGCACGCGCTTTCAGGCATTTGTGGAAAGCCTTGAGATCAAGAACATTCAGGGAGGTAAGCTGTGATGGGGAAAAAGGCAAAAGGTCAGGGCGGCCGGTTCATTCCCGGCTCCGGCATCGCGCGGCACCGCGAGTGGCGCGGACTGCGCGACACGTGGTATGACTATACCCAGTGGATGCGCATCCTCGGCGTGATGGCGAAGTTCATCACCATTTCCCCCGTGCGTATTGTGAGAGGGCTGCTGGAATACCGCTGGTTCGGTTCATACCTTGCGGCCTTCAACATGGCGGACAAGTGCGTGGAGGGGCTTCGCGGCCCGGCGCTTCGCGTCACGCGTGAGCAGCTTTTCCCCATCATGTCCAACGCGACGACACAGCTCGGCCAGATGATGAAGGGCGACCGCCGCTTCGGTGACAACGATTTCGCCGCGAAGCTCGTCATGCTGGAGCAGACCATGCCGCCGGAGGTCCTCGCGGGCTTCCCGAATCTCATCCCGATGCCGCTGGAGGTGTATCAGGGGCTTATAGGCTGCTACATGGATCAGCAGCTCTGCCCGCATTATATCGACGCGATGGAGCAGGCCGGCCTGCCGTCTGACTCCTGCCGCCTCTCCAGCAACGCGTCCGGCGTCGCCCTGTGCGACGATTTCCCGAAGGTCGGCGCATGCGTTATCGCAAATAATATGCCCTGCGACTCGTCCACGATGAACAGCCAGTTCATTGACCGCCGCCTCGGCCTGCCGTCCATCACCTCGGACGTTCCCATGCGGTGGGAGGACAGAAACACGGACAAATACGCCCTCGCCCAGATAAAAAGGACTATCGCCTTCATAGAAGAGCACACCGGCGAAACGTTCGACGAGGAAGCCTTCTGGAAGGTCATAGAGGCGCACAATGAAGAGGTCAGAAACGAGATGGAGAAGTGGGAGTACATAAAAACTCCGTACTCGCCGATCGGCAGCTCCATCGGCGCGCTGTACCATGCGTTCTATTTCACCTTCTCCGGCGGCCGTCTGCCGCTCATCCGCGAGACTGATAAAAAGATACTCAAGCTGGCGGAAAAGGCGTATGCGGACAAAACAAACTGCTTCCCCAAGGCGCGGCACAGGGCCATCATGTGGGGCGGCCCGGCGTGCTACTGGCTGCAATTTCCAAGCTGGCTGTATAACTGCTGGGGCGTTCTGGTCGTGCTGGCGATGGACAATTTCTCCGGCAACGTCATCATTCCCACGGATTCGCTGGACGCGGCGCTCACCGGTATCGCACGCAACTATGAGACGGGCGTCATGCGCCGCCATCTCACGGGCGGGTGGCAGCATGTTGTTGAGTTCTGGGAAGAGGCGGAGAAATTCAACTGCGACATGATAGTGCTCAACGACGATATCACCTGCAAGGGGGCGCTCGGCCTCACGGGCGTCATTCTTGATCAGGCCAAGGAGAAGCCGCAGAAGCTCATGATGGTGTCGAACGACATGTTCGACCACCGCACGGTCACGCGGCAGGATATGCGCGACCAGGTCAACAGCTTCATGACGACGGTCATGCAGGAGGAGCCGCTGGATGCGTCGCTCATGGTGATGGACGACAGCGAGGGATGGTAAAAGAAATAACGCGCGGATAAAAACTGCGGACAGCGCCATGCTGTCCGCAGTTTTATAATACTAGGTGTCTCGCCCGTCGTATACCCCGCGGCCTGTCGAGCACCGGCGCGCCTAGTTGACAACTATGTAAATATTATCGGGAAGCAACGTTCCGGTTTCCCATACGGCTTCAAAGTCCTCTGTTGTCAGCACCCGATCATACTGTGCATCCGAGGCATTGACGTTTTCCGCAAGGGAGTCCGCCAGATAAATGTGCTGCTCGTCATAGCCGACAACGACGGCGTAATGCGTGTCGCCCGGAATGCGGATGAAAACGATGATGGGATGCCCCTCTGCCAAGCGCTGCTTCAGCGTGTCAACACTTCCGTGATAGGCCGTTGCCTTATGCCTATGCCGCTCAAAAACATCCGTGATGCTGTGTGCGGAAACGAAGCCAAGCGGCCGTTTCAATTCCGGGAACAGCTCTTCTCCGTCAGCCTCTTCTCCGAAGTGCCGCAGAAGGTAAGCGGCGGCATAGGCCGCGCATTTTCCATCCGTCTGATAGTCGATACGATTTCCTGCACTTGCGCAGAAAAATTCCGGCGGATAATCAAAGACCGTGACTTCGTCCTCCGGCGGGCTTATGTACTCAAGAAAACATACAGCCGCAGCGGCGGACAGGATGATAAAAACAATTGCGGCGGCCAGACATATTTTTTGCATCTGCGTTCCCGCCTTGCCGCCGACTTTTGGACAGCGAAGCCGACCCGATTTTGATTTCAGGGCTTTGATCAATTTATATCTCCTCCGCGTCCTTGCCAACTAATGCACGAAAGGCCGCGTCGCGGTCAAAGCTGCCTGCTGCAAAGCCGGGAAGCTCCTTGATGGATCTGAAAATGCTGACGCTGAACCCGGTCATGATCTGGCTGATTTCCCGGTCGGAATAGATGCAGCCGCCCGTCACGATAAGCGTGGACAGGCTGTGCGTCACAAGCCAGAGATCACGGAAATACAAGTCCGCTTCCTCGGCGGTGATGTGATAAGCGTCCATCAGCGTTGGCCGGACGAGCGTCTGCAAATGCTGCATCGACTTTATGGCGCTGTGTTCCGGCGTCCGTGTCAAAAACAGCAGGCGGTAAAGCTCCGGCTCCTCCCGCGCGAAGCGGATATAGCTCTTCCCAACACCGAGGAAAGGGATATCCTCCTTCAAGCCCGCGCCGGTGTAGCCGTCGTATACGCGCATCGCCGCCGCATAGACTGCCTGCTTGACCTCATCCATGGAGCCAAAGCCGGTAAAGATCGGGCGCGTGGATGTGCCAAGCTCATCCGCTATCGTTTTTGCGGTCAGGCAGTCGAGCCCCTTTGCCCGCACGACCCGCAGCGCCGCATCTGCCATTTCTTCCTTCGTGAACTTGTTTTTCGGAGCCATATCCCGCACCCTTTCACCATATAGCACATCATACGATGTGCATCGAATGATGCACGTTGAACATTATACTGCGAAAAGACGAATTGTCAATAGCGCGCGATTTTATAATTTATAATGATATTTTAGAAGTTGAATACATGCCCCCAATCGAAATCGCCCGATGCCTCCGTGCTTTTCGGCCATCCGCGGCTCCACGCGGGAACACCGGGCGCTTCCACGCGGTCAAAGCTCGGCGTATAGGGCTTTATGTCGAGCACGGGCGTATCGTCGTCTGCGTCAATGAATGCGACGCGAATGATGCCGCTGGCAAGATCAATATTGATAACTTCGGATGCCGTCATTGCGATGGGATTTGGCCGCGCTGGGGAGCGCGCCGCAAATACGCCCATGAGCTCAGGCGCGCCCCTGTAGGGCTGTCGGGTCTGCAATTCATGCCGATCCGCTTCGTTGTCACATTTGCTGAACCACCAAAGCACATTGATGTGGCTGAAGCCGTCCAGTGCCCGCAGACCGGGGATGTACTCCGGCTCCAACCGGATGAAGGCGCCGTTCCCGTCATTTTTCACCTTGCCAATTGCGTTAAGCTGATAGGTCATGTTTTTTCCTCCTTGATTTGTTGGCGGCCCCAGTATAAGACCTCACATCGTGTGAGATGCAAGGGGGAAAAATGAAAATGGGCTGTCTCACGTGATCTTTCAAATTCACGTGGGGCAGCCCCTTTGAAGTCCATTATGTGCGGCTCAGCGGAATTTGGAGTTCAATGAGATATTTTTCGCTGTCGCTCTCATTCCACGGGCCTCTGTGTACGATTTGACGCATAGGGTCCGACATTTTATATTCGCTGTTTTCCTGCAACCAAGCGGCAAAGGCGAGGTAAGCGCCTTTGATATTTGCAAAATCGTCGTAGACCATCATGCATGCCATATACGGAACTGCCTCCGTCATGCGGAAGCAGAACGGCGCTTCTGCCATTCCCATCTTCTTCACCGGGGCACATAGCTCGATATCCACATCCGCCTCCCGGTATTCCGTGTCGTGATAAATGGAGAACGTATTGCCTACAAGCTCTGCCCTCTGCGCATCTGCAAAAGCGGAAAGCTCACACCACAGCTCACCCTCGGAATAGTAGTCCGGCACGACCTTCCGCAAGGACAGCACCGGATACGCGGGGATCGACCTGACGCAGATATTATAATGCAGTTCGCCTTTGCCGTTCTGCATCTCGTGTTTGGCAAGCTCGATTTTCCGCAGCTTTTCCTTCTCGGCCTGAATTGCCCTTTCTATCTCTGCGTTTTTTGTCAAGCTGTGCGAGAAGCGACTGCTCATCCATCGTCAGGGCCAGCGCGATCTCCGAAACGTTCAGTCTGCTGTCACGCAGATACAGAATTTTATTCAGGCGGGGGATCTGCTCTGCGGAATAAAGCCGGTGTCCTGTCCACTTGTTGACCTCCGCCGGTGTCAGAAGGCCAACCTCATCATAGTAGCGAAGCATACGGCCAGAGACCTGCGTCAGCCTTGAAAATTCGCCTATTCTGAACATCGCTTCATCACCAAGCTATGCCTCCGGCTGCTGCTCGTCGTCGGCAAGCCGCGGCACGAAATGTGACACGAACACGTTTGAGTTCTTTTTCAGCGCGAAGTAGCCTATCACCGAGAACACCAGCGCGCCGATGAAGTTGACGAACAGATCCTCCATCGTGTCGAAAAGCCCGATATCCAGATAGCCGCCAAGCCCCAGCGGCTGTCCGTTTATGGCGGTGTCCGTTATTCCGGACACTACGATGGGGATGTTCGAGTTCGTCTCATCCAGCATGACGGAGGCAAAGCTCGTCACTATCGTGTCCTTCTGCATGTCTATCATGAAAAGCCTGTCCGCGCCGAATTCAAAGAACTCCCACAGCACGCCTATCGTCATTGAAAAGCAGAACGCCGTTATCGCCACATAGGCGGGGGAGAGGCTGAAATGGCGCCTGTTGTCGTGGTTGAGAATGTCCACCAGCGAAAAGCCCAGCGCCGCGCACAGGAAGCCCCACGCCGTGTGCATTATCGTGTCCCAGTACTCGTACTTCACGTAGTAGCAGCTCAGCTCGCCGAGTATCTCACAGGCGAATATGTGAAAGATTATTATCATCTGCATCGTTGACGGAAGCTCTATGCCGAAGCGCCTGCGGATGAACAGCGGCAGCATGAACAGCACCAGCGTCAGAAGGCAGATGAACACGTTGTCCCACATGCCCAGCATGGCGGAGCGTATCATTGCCAGTATCACTATCAGGCGCAGCACCGACCAGAAGATGAACACCTTCCTGTTGCTGCGTATATATTCCTTCAATTCGCCGCGCTCGCGCAGCCTGTCCTCTTTTGTTCTCTTCATTGCCGCCTCCTGCCGTATTAATATCAAACGCACTATCACAATAACATGCTTTGCGCGGCAAAGCAACCGGCACTTTTCACATACTGCGCAATATGCCGCGGGCAGGACCGCGGCATACGTGCGTCAGGCGTATTTTGCGTACATCTCCGCGACGGCCTTTGCCCGCGCCGCCATCTCGCGCGCAGCCCCGGCGGGGGAAAGTATCTCCACCGCTGTGCCGAAGCCGAAAAGCCACGCGTAGAACTGCGGGCTGACCGCGACCTCGATGCTCACGGTGAAATGCTCCTCGCCGTCCGGCGTGAGTATTACCTCCTTGCCGAAGCGGTCTATGACGGCCCCGGCAAGCCTGTTTTCAAACCGCAGCCGGATAGTCTCGCTGCTGCCGGTGAACATGCCGAACACCTGCTTTGAATAGGCCGACATGTCTATCTCGGCGAAGCGCTCCTTGCCAAGCCGTGCCTGTTCCGCGGCCTCTATCCCGGCCATCTTGTCCACGCGGTAGTGCTTCAGCTTTTCCGCTGCCGCGTCATAGCCCAGCATATAGTAATTCTCGTCGTCCCACATCAGCGCAAACGGGCTTATCTCATAGACCCTGCCGTCGTGCCTGTAGCGGCGCTGCTTGGCCGCGTCGAACTCGAAATAACGAAAGCGTATCATGCGGTCGTCCGTTATGGCGTTCGATATCTCGTCAACGTTGTAGTATACGCTTTCGTTCATGCTTTTCACGCGGTTGCGCACGTATACCTGCCGCTGCAGAAGCTGTGCGTCGTATACACTGGCCAGCCCCTCTATCTTTTTTATCAGCGACAGGGTCTTTCTGTGCGTGATGAACTTGGACGACTGCACGCTGTCCACCAGCAGCTTCAGCTCCGGCAGCTCGAACTCCCGAGTGCCGATGTAGTAGCCCGTCGTTTTGCCGCGCGTCTGCACAATGTCCAGCCCGAACAGGCGCAGCGCCTCAAGGTCGTCGTACAGGCTCTTGCGTTCCGCCTTGACGTCGTGCGCGGCCAGCGCGTCCGTCATCTGCTGGATGGATACCGGATGCGCCTCGTCGGAGCTTTGCAGAAGATAGCGCATCAGATATAGAAGCTTAAGCTTCTGATTTGCGGATTTGGCCATGATATCACCCCCGTCCATAAATATACCACATATTTGCCGCGGGATAAAGGCCGTTCAGCTCTCTTCGCCGGTATCGCCGAGCTCCTCGCCGCTGTCATCATCCCAGCCGTCGTCGAGATCGGACAGCAGCTCCTTTTTCAGATCCGACGGCTCCCCGCGCTCGACCCGGCATATCACTTTTGTGAAGGAGGTGAACAGCACGCGCACGTAGAACTTCTTCTCGACCCTGTCATATATCCGCCCGGCGCTCATCGTGCCCCCGGCGACGGTGTTGGTGCTGTTGGCGATGTACCCCACAGTGCCGTATACGGGCAGGGTGCACTCTATTGCCTCGCTGTCATATTGGTTGTCCGGCTCCTTCTCGCACCGGACGAGGCGGCCTATCCTGAACGGCGTCAGCCCCAGATAGTTTCTAAAGCCGGTGATGGTCACAAATTCTTCTTTCATTTTCTGTACCTCCGTTTTATTTGGCGTTTGCAGTCTAGCATATGTTCTGTCCAATAAAACGGATAGTGCCGGGCTGCGCGCCCAACTCCGTATACTACCGGTTTATAGATTTTTCCCCACAATTAGGGTAAAATCATCTATATATGTCGAAAGGAAGGCGTGAGCCAATGCGATTTTGTCTAATTTCCGCCGGATGTACCGCAGGCCCCTCTCGGCAAGAGCGCGCAGACGCTCTTCTGCCATGCCCGGATTAAGGTCGCTACAGGGTCAGAATCAAACTCAATGCGCATCATATGCCGCGCACGCCGCGCATAATACGCTGTTTGACGCCCCGCCTGCCCCATATACGGGCATGTGGGGTCATTCTGTTATAAAGAGAAGAGGGAGTTTGATAAAAAATGAGTACGCTGCCAGTCATCGACTTGATCGCAACGGGGCAGAACATTGCAAAAAAGCGTAAGCACGCCGGGTACTCCGTGCGTCAGATGCAAAAGATACTCGGCTTTTCAACGCCGCAGGCGATATATAAATGGCAGCGGGGGGAATCCCTGCCCAGCATTGATAATCTGGCGGTGCTCGCCGCCGTGCTGAACGTGAAAATGGATGATATCATCGTTTATAAGACCCAGGAGGCCCCGCCCGAACCACCGCCGGGGGAGAGCTGAATATATAAAAAGCAGGAAACTGCCGCAGAAGCCTTGTGCGCCAAGGCCTTTGCGGCAGTTGATCATTTGTGCGGGGCGTTTTGAACCGGCACGTGGTTTTTTAATGCATCAAGGTAAAAATTTGAAAGGAAAATCTTGCGTTTTCACCGACACTATAGTATATTTTGTACTATAGATATGTACGGGATATGTACGAATATGTTCGCATATTCTAACGATGTTGGGAGGCCATATTATGAAACGATTTTTGTCAATGCTGCTCTGCGCGGCGATGCTCATCAGCCTTGTTCCCGCGGCGTGGGCTGAAGAGGCCGGGCAGGAGCTGCTTGCGGAGCAGCCTGTGGAGGAACAGGTCGAACAGCCGGCGGAGGAGCCGTATGTTCCCCCGGTGGGGGAACCCACCGCCCCGGAGGAACCTGCAGTAACGGAACCGCCCGTCGTTGAACCGACAACGGAACCGGAGCCGACGGCAGAACCCGAACCGACTGTTGAGCCGGTGCCCACTGCGGAACCGGAGGCGACGCCGGGCGCTGTCCTTGTGTGCGTGCGCTTCATCACGACCCCGGCGGAGTTGACGGTGTCCGTCTACAGCGCCGGAGAGCGCGTGTTGCCCAATGAGGATGGCAGTTATGCCCTCGCGCCGGGTGAGTATACATACACGGCGGAGTGCGAGGGTTATGAGACCCTGCTGGATGTGCCTTTCACCGTCACGGGCGAGGCGGAGTATGCCGAGATAGAGGTCGTCCTCACGGCGGAGGACGACGGCATTGACCTGTACAGTGACGATGTTATAGACACGGAGAAAAAACTGCGCGCGGCTGTTGAAGCCACTGCCGGGAGCGTTGATCTCACCAGCGTCTTTGTCGGCGGGAATATAGTTCTTACGCAGGACCTGACAGTGCCAGAGATGTGCAGTATACAGCTGTATGGCAATGTGGGCATTACCGTATCAAGCGGTGTGACGCTGACAAACAACGGCGCACTGGAAATTGCACCCAATTGCACGCTCTATATATGCAAAGGTGCTTCATATATGGACAACGGAACTACGTCTGTCCGCGGCACTCTCACAGATGAGAATAAAAGCGGCAGCGAAGTCGCATCAGGCACCTGCGGCGCAGATTTAACTTGGTCATTGGATAATACTGGCACGCTCACCATAAGCGGCACAGGAAAAATGGATAACGATTATAATACTAGTCCGTGGGATAGTGTTAAATCGTCTATCAAAACAGTAAAAATCGAATCTGGAGTAACAAGTATAGGAAGCCGGGCATTCAACGGATGCAGCAGCCTCACGAGCATAGTAATACCGGATAGTGTTACGTCTATAGGCAATAGTACATTCACCGGATGCAGCAGCCTGACAAGCATAGTAATGCCGGATGGTGTTACATCCATCGGAGATGGTGCATTCAGTGAATGTGACAGCCTCACGAGCATAGTTATACCGGATAGTGTTACGTCTATAGGCAATAGTACATTCACCGGATGCAGCAGCCTGACAAGCATAGTAATGCCGGATGGTGTTACATCCATCGGAGATGGTGCATTCAGTGAATGTGACAGCCTCACGAGCATAGTTATACCGGATAATGTTACATCCATCGGAGCTTATGCATTCGACGGATGCAGCGGCCTCATGAGCATAGTAATACCGGATAGTGTCACGTCTATTAGGTATAGGACATTCTACGGATGCAGCAGTCTGACAAGCATAGTAATACCGGATGGAGTCACGTCTATTGGAAATAGTGCATTCAGTGGGTGCAACAGCCTCACAAGCATAGATATACCGGATAGTGTTACGTCTATTGGCAGTAATGCATTCTACAATTGCAGCAGTCTGACGAGCATAGTAATACCGGATGGTGTCACATCCATTGGCAACTATACATTCTACGACTGCAGCAACCTTACAAGCATAGTAGTACCGGATGGAGTCACGTCTATTGGTGCTTATGCAATCAGCGGATGCAGCAGCCTTACGAGCATAAATATGCCAGATAGTGTTACGTTTATTGACGGTGCTGCATTTTCCGACTGCAGCAGCCTAATGAGCATAAAAATACCGGATAGAGTTACGTCTATTGGTGATAGTGCATTCAGCGGATGCAGCAGCCTGACAAGTATAGTTATACCGAGTAATATTTCACGTATCGAATCTTTTTTGTTCTACGGATGCAGTAGCCTCACAAGCATAGTAATACCGGATAGAGTTACGTCTATTCGTGCTTATGCATTTGCGTACTGTAGCGGCCTCACAGACATAAATATACCGGAAAATGTTGTGTCTATCGGTAATGGCGCATTCAGTGAATGTGACAGCCTCACAAGCGTAGCAATACCGGATAGTGTCACGTCCATTGGCGGTAGTGCGTTCCGTGGATGCAGCAGTCTGACAAGTATAAATATACCGGATGGTGTTGCGTCAATTGGGGATGAGGCATTTCAGTGGTGTAAAAGCCTTACAGACGTAAATATACCGGGAAATGTTGTGTCTATCGGTGAGAACGCATTCTCCGGGTGCGGCAGTCTGACAAGTATAAATATACCTGATAGTATTACGTCCATTGGCAATTATGCATTCCAAGATTGCAGCGTCCTCACGAGCATAAATATATCAGATGGTGTCACGTCTATTGGTGATGGCATATTTTTAGGTTGCAGTAACCTCGCAAACATAGTAATACCTGATAGTGTTACGTCCATTGGCAATTATGCATTCAGCGGATGCAGCAGTCTCACAAGCATAGATATACCGGATAGTGTTACGTCTATTGGCAATCATGCATTTGATGGATGCAGCAGCCTGAAAACGGTAAACTACGATAGAACACGTGAACAGTGGGATGCAATAGATATTGCCGAGGGCAACGAAGCATTGAAAAATGCGACGATACATTTCGGAAATGAAGTCGCATATGGCACCTGCGGCGCTGACCTAACGTGGGTGTTGGATGATACCGGCACCTTCACCATAAGCGGCACAGGTGAAATGGATAATTACCGTAATGGCAATGTTAATAGTAGGCCGTGGAATAGTATTATATCTCACATCAAAACGGTAAAAATAGAAGCTGGCGTGACAGGAATAGGAAACTATGCGTTTTATGGATGCAGTAACCTCGTGAGCATAGATATACCAGATAACGTTATGTCTATTGGAAATAATGCATTTGAGGAATGCAGCAGCCTTAAAAGTATAGTTATACCGGATGATACAGAGCTTGGAGGCATAGGTGTATTCAGTGGTTGTAGTAGTTTGACAAGTGTAGTTTTGCCAAACATGACGAATAACCAGACTTATATAATTGGTATTTACACATTCAGCGGTTGCCGTAGTTTGACGGATATTGTTATACCGGATGATGTTATATTTCTTGCAGATTATGCATTTCAGGGATGCAGCAGTCTGACAAGTATAGTTATACCGAGTAATGTTCCATCCATTGGCCATTACTCATTTGAAGGATGCAGCAGCCTCACAAGCGTAACATTCCTGAGTGAAAGTGAGCCGGGTGATTCTACATATATCGGATGTTCTGCATTTCAGGGATGCAGCAGCCTGACGGATATAGTTTTGCCGGATAATATTACATCCATACGAGAATTTGCATTCGACGGATGCAGCAGCCTGAATACGGTAAACTACGATGGAACACGCGAGCAGTGGGATGCAATAAACATTGCCGAAGGCAACGAAGCATTGAAAAATGCGACGATACATTTCGGAAATGAAGTCGCATCCGGCACCTGCGGCGCTCATTTAACATGGTCGTTGGATAATACTGGCGCGCTCACCATAAGCGGCACGGGGGAAATGGCGGATTACTGGTATCAGAATTATAGTCCATGGTACAGTGTTAAATCTTCTATTAGAACAGTAGAAATTAAATCTGGAGTAACAAGTATAGGAGGCTATGCGTTTTATAGATGCGGCAGCCTTACAAGCGTAGATATACCGGATAGTGTTACGTCTATTAGCAATTATGCATTCCAAGAATGCAACGTCCTCACGAATATAGACATTCCGGATAATGTCACGTCCATTGGCAGAGGTGCACTCAGCGGATGCAGGAGCCTCACAAGCATAATAATACCGGATAAGGTCACGTCTATCGAAATTGGTATGCTTGCACAGTGCGACAGCCTCACGAGCATAGATATGCCGGATAGTGTCACGTCCATTGGGAGCAGTGCATTCAGCAACTGCGACAACCTCACAAACATAGCAATACCGGATAATGTTACGTCTGTTGATGATTATGCATTTTTTGGATGCAGGAGCCTCACAAGCATAGTAATACCGGATAAGGTTACATCCATTGGCGATAGTGCATTCAGCGGATGCAGCAGCCTCAGGAACATACAAATATCGGGAAATATCATATCTATCGAAAGTAATGCATTCAGCGGATGCAGCAGTCTCGCGTATATATATCTGACTGACAGCGTCATAACCATTGGACCGGATGCATTTGGATACTGCCCCAAATTAAAAACGGTGTATTATGCTGGAACCCGTGAACAGTGGAACGCAATAAATATTGCCAAAGGCAATGATGCATTGAAAAATGCGATAATATGCTTTGGTGTAGAAAGTGCGTCGGCCTTAAGTGCCGCCGGCATAGACAAGCTCCGCACCGGACAGAGCGGCACGGTCACGGCGACGTTCGTGCCGGAGAACCTGACGGGAACGGGGATAGTATGGGCTCTTGCCGCCGGGGATGAGGAGTACGCCTCCGTCAAGGCCGGGAAGAATAATACCG
>ENA-OUQF01001513-OUQF01001513.1-human-gut-metagenome-genome-assembly--contig:-NODE-1513-length-13696-cov-3.660875_pt1 | contig 13696 bp, 13 predicted proteins | sample MGYA00237947_ERZ548826 | MGnify/ENA primary metagenome ERZ548826 (study PRJEB26490, sample SAMN05194701) | human gut metagenome | biome: terrestrial biome; feature: human-associated habitat; material... | reverse complement strand
TCATACAATTTGTCTTCGGCGTCGCTGCCGTGTATCGGGGAAAGTAACCTGGTATATCCTGCGATAAACGCATTGGCAGACACTTGCTGCCTATCTGTAAACACACCCTAGATAAGGCTTGCGGCCGTTGGCCGAGCACAGTAGTAGTGTGGTCTGCTGTGTCAACAGGAGGAGTGTGACCAATGCGGCTGATTGAGACATGGCTGGCGGACCAGGAACGCGCGTTTGACTTGTTCGCGAAATTCCCGGCGGAGGAGACGGGATTCGAGAACCCAGCGGCCGGCATGAATCGTGAACAGTTCGCCGCATATGTGCGAGGGTTGCGTGATGAGTCGCTTGGCGTCGGCCTGCTGGACGGCTGGGTGCCAGCCACCAAATACATTCTCGTCAACGATGAGGGCGACTATGTGGGCATCTTCAACCTGCGTCACCGGCTCACCGACTTCCTGCGCAACGGTCCGGGCCACATCGGCTACGGTGTCGCCCGCGAATACCGCGGTCACGGCTACGCGACCGCCGGGCTCAAGCTCACGCTTGCCAAGGCCCGCGAGCTCGGCATCAAGGAGGCTTACCTGAGTGTCCACAAAACCAATCCGGCAAGTCTTGCGGTGCAGCAGCATTGCGGCGCACGTATCGACCATGAGGACAAGACGGAATACTACACACGCATCGCCACCTGCACGGAGAGCGATGGCCTCTATGCGCGAGGCGATTGACGGCGCCTCTTGCGTGTAAATGGCCGATTATCAATCGGTTTTAATCGATTTCGCCTCGGTCGATAAAGTCGCCGTCGAGGAACCAATAATCGTGCGGATTTCCGCGTAACGCCATGAACGGCGTGAGTTCCACGCCCTGTGTCTCAGCTCTGCTCAGCAGATAGGCTCGGATAATCCACGGATACTCCAGCACGCCCGACTTGAGGGTGATGATTTGCTCCACTCTGCTGCCGCTGACGCCAAAATCCCTGCCGCCGTTCGGCGGTCAGACCCAGCCGGCTCATGTTCTCCTGAAATTCGCGGATAGTCGCCGCGCGTTGCTCACTGTTCAAAGACATGGCTTCATGGTAGCGCCGGACGCGTGTGGGAGGTCGGGCTGCTCACTGGAATACGCCGTCAGAGTAGTTGATCATTTCGAGTTCCGGGCCCATGTCTTCGGTTTGAGTCAGGCCGGTCTCATGGAAGCCGATGTGACGGTAGAAACCTTGGGCGTTGGTGTTGAATCCGGCGACCCACAAGGCGAGCCGATCGTTGCCGATGGCGCGTTGGCCCGCCTCAACCAAAGCACGGCCAACACCATGACGATGGCAAGATTCCAACACATATAGCGAAGCCAGTTCCGCAGCCTCGGACCGTTTGATTGGCGAACGCGGCGTTTGCAGAAGCTCAGCAAAACCAATCACGTGGTTGTTCTCCAAAGCGACCAATACGACCTGATTGGGGTCTTTGGCGTGCTGCGCGTCAGTTTGAGCGCGAATTCGGGAGTGATCGCATCCACGATTTCCTGCGGAATATGCCCCTGATTGAGTTCGCGCCACGTGCACGACTGAACTTGGGCCTTTTCCTCAAACCATGGCGGCTCAATCGAAACAATACGAATCGTCATGCCGCCCATAGTAGGCCGGTTCGTGAGTACAGTGTCACTTGTTGTCATGTGATTGCTTGGCATCAGGTTGTATTGACCGTAATGGAGGCCACTGGATCAGCGCCGGAAACTCATGGAATTCGGGCTATTATGATGGGAGTAAGAAAAGCACAGCACAATTGAACATAAAGACGATCTGGAGCATTGCATGAGCGTCAATACGGCATTTGAAACCAGTGATTTGCCCAAAGCGGAGTTTATGTTTCCTGGGCCTGAACGCGATCGCTTGGTGAAGCTCATTCTGGACGGCGTAAAAACCGCCACCGCTGCGCTGATGATTGAATATGAGGAAGAGGTCGAACCGCTGCCGTGCGTTGGCGCGCATTCGGTGTTGGTGGATTCCGATGAACGACCCGTAGCCGTACTCGTCACCACTGCGGTTGACGTGATTCCGCTCGGAAAAGTCACTGACCGGTACGCCATCGATGAGGGTGAAGGCGACGTCACGGCGGCCCAATGGCGGAGCGCACACGAATCTTTCTGGAATTCGGCGGAATACCGCGATGAATTCGCCAACCCAAACTTTCCGTTGAACGACAACTCGCTCATAGTATTCGAGCATTTCGAAGTCGAGCAACGGTTGGAGTCGAATAACGCATTAGGTTAGGCGATAGCAAAACTTTTCTTCAGGCAACTCTCCGAGCTCCGCAACATCTGAAGGAGTGCCCATGTCCACTAGAGCGACAGAAGCGGAAAGCGTATTGAAGGAGCATATGGGATATCTTCCGGTATCGGAAATGGAGCGTCGAGGAGTTTCCCGCACGGAGATTTCGCGATTCGTGCGTGAAGCCAAGCTTGAGAAAGCGGCAAAGGGCTTATATGTTTCACCGAATGCGGAGTCCGATCCGCTGTTCGAATTGCAGTATCGATATCCGAAAGCCATTTTTTCGCATGAAACTGCGTTGTTCTTGCTTGGAGAGGGGGAGCGAGCCCCCCCCTGACACCGACGATTACCTTACCGCAATCATCAGGTACGGCTCGTCTCAAGAATGAAGACATAACAGTGAGAAAGGTGGCCGACAATCGCTTTGCAATTGGCCTGGCGTCGGCTATCACCATGTTCGGGCATACGGTTCGCGTTTATGATTTGGAACGAACCATTTGCGATTTGTTCCGCTCCCGCAGCACAGTGGATCCGCAAGATTTGCAATCCGCCTTCCAGAATTACATGAGATCCGCGCACACTGACTTGGTCAAACTCATGAACTACGCTCACGAATTTCGGCTCGTGAACGTGATGCGTCCTTACCTCGAAGCGGTGATGCCAGCATGAATGAGAGTGAAATCAGACCCGTGGGACGCTTATAGAAAGCGGTACGGCTATGCCGCGTGACTATTCTTTTAGCGATGCAATACGGGCGTTGTCGGCTTTATGCGAGGCGATGGCCACGGCATAATCGGCAGCGAAGCATACGCGTATTCATGCAACGGCAAGTCGTACATCATATGTGCATCATAAGGAAGAAGTATTTACCCACGCAGCCATTCGACGATTGTCAGGATGCATTGCTCAGCGAAACAATCCACGGCATCGACGGTGATGCCGGCATGGTTCACCGGCGAATTCATCTTGTAGGCAGATTCAGTATCTTGTAGGTAGCTGGCCTTGGCGAGAGGTCATTGCAATGGCGGTATTCCGATCATCGCCATTGGAATCATCTGCCTACAAGAGCACGAAACACCCTACAAGATGAGACGGGCCAGTTGGGTCAGTCCCATTCATCCTGCCGGTTCGCAGGCCGCAATTGTCAGTCACAACTGGTGTACCTCCCTCATCCATGCGAATGATACGAATCGCCTTTCATCCCAATGATTTCGCTCTCGTGGCCGATACCCGCGTGCCGTCATGTTCCGTACCTTGGAATCAGAAGTCGAGAGATATGGTCCGAAACCGAATGGAGCGGACCGAAGCAGGGAGCATTGAAGATGGGATTTCTCAAGAACTTTTCCGAACCATTTGCGTTCGCGCTGGCATTGTGGCCGTTTGTGTCCATGCTGCTGACGGTGCCGGTGCTGGCGTTGCTGTATCATCGCGACAATCGCATCCGACTGTCGTCGGCCATAGTGGCGTATGGCACGGTGCTGTACCTGCTCGGCCTGCTGTGCTTCACACTGTATCCGATGCCGGCCGATGCGGCAGCCTATTGCGCCGCGCACCATCTGACGCCACAGCTCAATCCATTGCAGTTCATCGGTGACATCCGTACCGATGGTCTCACCGCCGTACTGCAAATCGCGTTTAATATCGTGTTCTTCCTGCCGTTGGGCTTCATCATGGGCCGTATCTGGCGTTGGCCGCTGCCGGTTACCGCAGTACTGTCATTCGCCACGTCGCTGTTTCTGGAGACGATGCAGCTGACCGGCCTCATGGGCGTGTTCCCGTGCGCCTACCGTCTGTTCGACGTGGACGATCTCCTGTGGAACACGACCGGCGCGCTGATCGGATTCGCGCTGGCCATGCTTTCGCTGCGCCTGATTCCGGCGCGGGTCGCCGATATGACGCCGACCACCACACCTGGCTTCATGAGGCGGCTGATCACGTTCATCATCGACATGACGCTGATCGGGTTCGCCGTGATACCGACGCATCTGTTCGTCATGATCGTCCGCTCAAACCTGCCCTCGGACTCCAACGGCTCATGGCAGTCGATGGAACCGTTCGACTGGACCGGCTCGATCCTCTTCCTGGCGGCGCTCATCCTCTTCGAGGGCGTGGTGCCATGGTTGCGCGGCGGCTGCACGCTCGGCGGCAGTTTCACGCACATGACAGTGGAAACCCGGCCGCGAGAAGACTGGCGGCGTGCGGCGTTCTATGTGGCGCGCATGGCGACGCTAATCATCGTGCTGCCATGGCATAGCGGCGGATTCAATCTGCTGGTGTTCATCGGCCTCGGCATCTTCTGGCTGGTCAAGCGTCAGATGCCGTACGACCTCATATAAGACCGGCGCTCCGCTGCTTGGCGTTACAGGAAAACCTCCGACCACTGGTCGGGATTCGGAATGCTGCGCAGCGGGCCGGCCAACGATACGGCCAATCCCGCTACGGAACAGACCACGGCTACGGCCATCACCGCCGTGAAACCGAGATCTGGCTGTTGCAACAGCCAGCCGGCCATCGCCGGGCATGCTGCGCCCAGTATGCCGACCGTGGGTTCAAATACGGCAGAAGCCCGCCCCTGCATGTTGTCGGGTGTCTTGCCGTAGAGAAAGCCCAGCAGGCCAGCGTTCAACGCGGGGAACGGCAGGCCGGCCAGAATCTGGCAGATCAGAATGGCCGCGTAGCTGTGCAGGAATAGCAGTGGCATCTGGCTGACCACGAACAACGCCAGCGCGCCCGCAATCAGTTCCCTGTGGGAACCATATCGACTAGCTTGTTGGCCAACAGCGAGCCGACCAAAGTACTCACGCCCATTGCCGTGCCGAGCAGTCCGATCATGACCGCGTTGGCGCCACGGGCGGCCAACATGATCTGCGCGCCGGTGATACTGGCTACGCAGGCGATGTTCACAATTGCACCGAGTATGATCGCGGATAGGAAATTCCTTTTGGTCAGGGCCCATCGCCAGCCTTCGACCAAGTGCGTGGGAAATGGCACAACAGAAGTGCCGTGGGCCCAAACGGCGACCACGGCTTAGCGCGACGAGTCAACGCGCATTAGCTGTCTGCGAACGACACCAACACCTTGTACATAACAATGCCCCTTTGCAAAAAACAAACTCCAATTATTGTACCAGTTCGAGCATAGAACCAGGCGCGTCACTGGGCACAACATAATCGGCCATCAATGGTTTCTCGGCTTCGAGGGGCTGATTTCGTCCGGTGGGGACATCTACTTGGCTTTCAAGGGGCTGTTCAAACGCCGAACCGCAAGTATAAACAGCTATGTGGCAACGACATGACGCCATTTCAGAGCCTTGTCTACTTGGGCATCAGCCCCTTGAAACGCAAGTAGACCTCCGGCGAACGCCGAATCAGCCCCTCGAAATCGAGTTAGGCGTTGTTTTCGCGTTTGCGCTGCCGTTCGAGTGCGTAATAAGCCGCGTAGCAGCAGGCGACGAACGGGATCATGCAATACAGGGTCGAACGCTGCGTATCATCGAGCACCACGAGCACCAGCGCGCCGATGCACATCACGATGGCCAGCCACGGCAGCACCGGGAAACCGGGCGCACGATAGCCGAGCTCATCGGCGCTGTGCCCATCCCGCGCCCATTCGCGCCGGAAACGGATATGGCACACGCATACGGAGAACCACACCACCAGCGTCGCCAAACCTGACACGGCGACCAACACCAGATACACGGTCGAGGCGGCGATCACGGAAGACAGCAACGCCAGCAGTGAGCCCGCCATGCTGAACAGCACGGCCCACACCGGCACACCACGGAAATTCGTCCTAGCAAAACGTTCGGGAATCAGCCGCTCCTTGGCCAGCGACCACACCATGCGCGAACACACGTACAGGCCGGAGTTCGCGGCGGAAAGCACGGCCGTCAACACCACGAAGTTCATGATGTCGCCGGCGAACGGCATACCGATTGACTGGAACACCAGCACGAACGGGCTCGTATCCACGCCGGCCTGATGCCAGGGGATCAAGGCCGCCATCACCAGAATCGAGCCGATGAAGAAAATCGCCAGGCGCAGCACCGTGGTGTGCACGGCCTTGGGAATCGCACGCGAGGGATCCTTGGTTTCGCCGGCCGCCACGCCCACCACTTCGGTGCCGGAGAACGCGAACACCACGGTCAGCAAAGTCGAGAAAATCGGCGCGATGCCGCTCGGGAACCAGCCGCCGGCCACGAAGTTGCCCAGCAACGGCGCGGAATCATGACCGGCAATCGGTATGGCGCCGAAGATCGCCAGCAGGCCGATCACAATGAACGCGATGATGGCGAACACCTTGATTGACGCGAACCAGAATTCCGCCTCGCCGTACAGCCGCACGGACATGATGTTGAGCGCGAACACCACCACAATGAACACGGCCGACCACACCCAGGACGGCGAATGCGGGAACCATCGCTGCATCAACAGCCCTGCGGCCGTGAATTCGGAGGCGAGCGCCACCGCCCAGTTCAGCCAATACAGGATGGCGATGGTGAACGCGGTGCCGGGGCCGATGAACCGCTTCGCATACATGTGGAAGCTGCCGGCGTACGGCATGGCCACGGACAGCTCGCCCAACGACACCATCACGCAGTAGACGAGCAGGGAGCCGGCCGCGTAAGCGAGGATCGCGCCCAACGGTCCCGCCTGATGAATCGCGTAGCCGGAGCTGACGAACAGGCCGGTGCCGATCACGCCGCCCAGGGAGATCATCGTCAGGTGACGCGACTCCATCTTCCGTTCAAGGCCGGTATCGTCCTTGGGTGTGCCGGCTGCCGCCATGCTCGGGTCTCCTTTGGTCGGGTGAACAGTTGTGTCTCGTGTCGGTTGTGCGGGCGGCGCTCGATGCCGCCTACCATATGATAGCGGTAACACGAACAGCGAGTGGAACACGAGGAGTTTGGAATGATGGAACTGTATATCGGATCGCATCTGTCGACGGCCGGCGGATGGAATGCGCTGCTGGAACGTTCCCATGAGGAGGGCGGTACCGCGTTCGCGTTCTTCCCGCGTTCCCCGTACGGCAAGCGTTCGAAGGCGCTCGACCCGGCCGGCGCGGCGGCGTTCGGTGCGCGTCTGAAGGCTGAGGGCTATGGGCCGTTGGTCGTCCATGCGCCGTACGTCTACAATCTAGCCGGCAAGGATGAGGCCAAGCGCACATTCGCGATCGAGGCGTTGGCCGAGGACATCGAGCTGCTGACCGCCATCCGCGAGGCCGGACAGGAGGTGTATATCAATATTCATCCCGGCGCGCATGTGGGCCAAGGCTCCGAGACCGGCTGCCGGCTGATCAGCGAGGGACTGAATCAGGTGTTCGAGCGTACGACCGGCGTCATGGTGCTTCTGGAGACCATGGCCGGCAAAGGCACGGAATGCGGGCGCAACTTCGAGGAGCTCGCCACGATCATGGATGGCGTGGAGAACAAGGCGAACGTCGGCGTCACGTTCGACACCTGCCATGTGTTGGATGCCGGCTACGTTTTGGTGCACGACTACGACGGCGTGATGCGCCAGTTGGATGAGGCGATCGGCTTGGCCAAGGTCAAGGCGATTCACGTGAACGATTCGCGGTTCGGCCTCGACTCGCATAAGGATCGTCACGCCAACATCGGGCAGGGCCAGCTCGGCATCCCGTTTTTCACGCGACTGGTCAACGACCCAACCATGGCCAAGCTCCCGATGATTCTCGAAACCAAGGAGCAGACGCCCGCCACGCATCGCGACGAGATCGAGTTGTTGCGCGGATTGGTGCAAAAGTAGTCGTAGTCGACCAATGTCGAGCAGAAGAGACCTGTTTTTGACTGATGGCCATACGAGGTTAGTTATCAGCGGGGTGTTGATTGATCCGTCTTCATATACAGCTGCATAGCCGGTTCCAGCTGCAAGAGCTCAAAACAGACGCATGGGTTCGGTGGAATCCAATGGCTGAATAAGACGTTTGCCGTCGCTGTTCAGTGGCGCGACTTCGTGAAATTGCAGATGCCGGGAAAGCATGGTACCCGCTTCCCGCATGGAATCTAACAGTGCGGCTCCGTCAACGGAGCGGTCCAGCCATGAGGCAACCATATTCCGAGGCGCCAGCAGGGGCATGCGATCATGCACCTTGACGAACTCGTCCGCGGCAGGGCAGGTGATGATGGTTGCGGTCAGCTGCCATGGCGATGCGGGAGACGGCCTCCACCATGAGTACAGGCCGGCCAAAGACAATAGTTCATCATGTGGTGCGTGAAAATAGAACGGCCTGCGACCTTTCCATTCGTAGTAGCCGGAAGCGGGGATGATGGCTCGCATGGATTTTGTGGATTCGGCGAACGCCGGCTTGACATGCGCAGACTCCACACGCGCATTATATGTGGGGTAGCTCAGCACTTTGCTGGCGCTCCATCGCGGCACTAGCGACCAATAGGCACCGGTCAGATGATGGCGGCCATCCTTGCCCTGTGCCACCACGCCAATGTTCTGCATGGGTGCGATGTTGTAGGAAGGCTGTGGCAGAGTGTCAACGCGCACGTCATCCTCGTCTACCGCGAACTGTGAGGCCACGGCATCCCAATCCAAATCAAGCGCGAATCTCCTGCACATGCGCCCAGTCTATGCCATCAATGGAATCAATCCCAGGCCGTATGACCGATATTCATGGCGATTTTCCTTTTTGTTGGCCGCTCTGGTTCCGTAGCGATACGAACCAACGAGGAATAGCCCAGAATGTAGGACGGGTTCGGCAATCGGGACGGGGCGTGACCTAGAGTGGCGCATGACCGAACACCAACAAAGGGAGGACCATGTCGGTTTTGGACGAACTGGTGGCGGGAGCGCTGGAGGATCAGCGCGCCCGTGAGCTCACCGTATCGCTTGAGGACGTGAAGAAGGCCGCGCTGGCGGCCCCGGCTCCGATTGACGCGACACGATGGCTTAAGCGCGCCGACGGCATCCCCGTGATCGCCGAGATCAAGCGCGCGTCTCCGTCCAAGGGCCACCTCTCCGACATCCCGGACCCGGCCGCGCTGGCCCGCGAGTACGAGAAGGGCGGCGCAAGCGCCATCTCCGTGCTCACCGAAGGCCGCAGATTCCTCGGCGGCCTTGACGATTTCGACAAGGTCCGCGCCGCCGTGCACATTCCGGTGCTGCGCAAGGACTTCATCGTCACCGACTACCAGATCTTCGAGGCCCGCGCCCACGGCGCCGACCTGGTGCTGCTCATCGTCGCCGCATTGGACGACGCCCAGCTCAAGCACCTGCTCGACCTGGCGCACGAGTTGAACATGACCGTGCTGGTGGAGACGCATACCCGCGAGGAGATCGAACGCGCCCGCAAGGCCGGTGCCAAGGTGATCGGCATCAATGCGCGCAACCTGAAGAACCTCAAGGTGGACGTGAACAAATACAACGAACTCGCGGCCGATCTGCCCGATGACGTCATCAAGGTGGCGGAATCCGGCGTATTCGGCGCGGTCGAGGTCGAAGACTACGCCCGCGCGGGAGCGGATGCGGTACTGGTCGGTGAAGGCGTGGCCACCGCTGATGATCATGAACTTGCAGTGGAACGACTAGTAAAGGCAGGAGCACAAGTGAAAGCATCCGAAACCACCCCGCTCAGCGAACATCAGGGACCGTACTGGGGACAGTTCGGCGGCCGCTATGTGCCCGAGGCCCTCATCACCGCCCTCGACGAGCTGGAGCGCGTGTACACGCAAGCCAAGGCCGACCCCGAATTCCACAAGGAATTCATGACGCTCCAGCAGCGTTACGTGGGCCGCCCGAGCCCGCTGACCGAAGCCCCGCGCTTCGCCGCACTGGTCAAGGAGAAGACCGGTCTCGACGCCCGTATCTTCCTCAAGCGCGAGGACTTGAACCACACCGGTGCGCACAAGATCAACAACGCGCTCGGACAGGCCCTGCTCGTCAAGCGCATGGGCAAGACCCGCGTGATCGCCGAGACCGGCGCCGGCCAGCACGGCGTGGCCACCGCCACCGTGTGCGCCATGCTCGGCCTCAAGTGCCGCATCTACATGGGCCAGATCGACGCCCGCCGTCAGGCCCTCAACGTGGCCCGCATGCGTATGCTCGGCGCCGAAGTGGTCGAGGTGACCCTCGGCGACAAGATCCTGAAGGATGCCATCAACGAAGCCCTGCGCGACTGGGTCACCAACGTCAAGGACACGCACTACCTGCTCGGCACCGTCGCGGGCCCGCACCCGTTCCCGGCCATGGTGCGCGACTTCCAGAAGATCATCGGCGAGGAAGCCAAGCAGCAGCTCCAGGACTGGTACGGCATCGACCATCCGGACGCGATCTGCGCCTGCGTGGGCGGCGGCTCCAACGCCATCGGCGTGATGAACGCCTTCCTGGACGACGAGCGCGTGAACCTCTACGGCTACGAAGCCGGCGGCAACGGCCCCGAATCCGGCAAGCACGCCATCCGCTTCGCCCCCGGCACCGGCCAGCTCGGCATGTTCCAGGGCACCAAGAGCTACCTGCTGGAAACCGACGAAGGCCAGACGCTCGACACCTACTCGATCTCCGCAGGCCTCGACTACGCTTCCGTGGGCCCCGAGCACGCATGGCTCAAGGACATCGGCCGCGTGAACTACAGCTGGGCCACCGACGAGGAGGCCATGAACGCCTTCCGCGACCTGAGCCAGACCGAGGGCATCATCCCCGCCATCGAAAGCTCGCACGCCGTGGCCGGCGCGCACAAGGCCGCCGCCGATCTGAAAGCCAAGGGCTATGACAAGGCCGTGATGATCGTGAACATCTCCGGCCGAGGCGACAAGGACATGGCCACCGCCGGCAAGTGGTTCGGCTACCTGACCGACGATCAGGCCGCCGCGCTCGATGTGGCCGGCGCCCACGGCAATACTGTCGCCTGAACAAGAAGAGGAGATTTTTGATTATGACCAACGAAGCAACCACGCCGTCCGGCCAGCCGCTGGGCATCAGCCACAAGCCCAGCAAGTCGGGCGCTATGTTCACCAAGTTCAAGGCCGAGAACAAGCCCGCCTTCATCGGCTACCTGCCCTACGGCTTCCCTAACCCGGACGTCTCGCTTGACGCCTTCAGGACGATGGTCGAGCACGGCGTCGACGCCGTGGAAATCGGCCTGCCGTACTCCGACCCGGTCATGGACGGCCCGGTCATCCAGGCTGCCGCCTCCATCGCCCTGAACAACGGCGAGACCATCAAGCGCGTGTTCGAGGCCGTCGAAACCGTGGCCAACGCCGGCGGCGTGCCGCTCATCATGAGCTACTGGAACCTCGTGTACCACTACGGCGTCGAGCGTTTCGCCCGCGACTTCGAGAACGCCGGCGGCGCCGGTCTCATCACCCCGGACCTTATCCCGGACGAGGCGGGGGAGTGGATCGAAGCCTCCGACCGCCACGGACTCGACCGCATCTTCCTGGTCTCCCCGGACTCGTCCACCGAGCGCCTCGAAACCGTGGCCCGCAACGCACGTGGCTTCGTGTACGCGGCCGCCCGCATGGGCGTCACCGGCGAACGCGCCACCATCGACGCCTCGCCCGAACTGCTCGTGGAGCGCACCCGTCAGGCCGGTGCCGAGAACGTGTGCGTGGGCATCGGCGTGTCCACCGCCGAACAGGGCGCCAAGGTCGGCTCCTACGCGGACGGCGTCATCGTCGGCTCCGCGCTCGTGCACACCCTGCTCGCGGACGACAACAAGACCGCACGCGACCCGAAGGAAGGCTTGAAGCTGCTCGCCGCCAAGAGCGAGGAACTGGCCGAAGGCATCCACAACGCCCGGTGAACACCCGGTGCGCCTCACGCGGGTTGTGCCGTGACACGGTAGGCTAGTTACAGAGCATCAAGCACAACCCGCGCGTGGACACACCATGAGCACCAGCAAGTAGAGGCACGATGAATCTGGCTTATATTCCCTCGCCGACCTTCTCCAAGTTCGAGATCGGCCCGTTCACTATCCACATGTACGCGATCTGCATCCTGATCGGCATCTGCGTGGCCGTATGGATCCTCACCACACGTTGGAAGCGGTACGGCGGCACCTTCGACCAGATTCTCGACACCACGCTCGTCACCGTGCCCTGCGCGCTGGTGGGCGCGCGCCTCTACCACTGCATCACCACGCCGGCCGACTACTTCCCGCCCACCGGCAACTTGGTCAACATCCTCAAGGTGTGGGAAGGCGGCATGGCCATCTTCGGCGGCATCTCCGTCGGCACCTTGGTGGCGTTCCTGTGGTGCCGCCACAAGCACTATCCGTTCGCGATCTTCGCCGATGCCATCGCCCCCGCGCTGCCCGTGGCCCAGGCCATCGGCCGACTCGGCAACTGGTTCAACCAGGAACTCTACGGCTGGCCCACCACGTTGCCGTGGGGCCTGAAGCTCAACGACGCGGACGCCATCGGCAAATCCGAAATCTGCTATTCCGGCGCGCAATGCCCGGACTACAGAACCACGCTGTTCCACCCGACGTTCCTCTACGAGATGATCTGGAACCTCATCGGCGCCGCGCTCATCATCTACCTCGGCCACAAGCTCGCCGACCGGCTCAAGGCCGGCCAGCAGTTCGCCATGTACCTGATGTGGTACGGCCTGGGCCGCACCTGGATCGAGAACGTGCGCATCAACTACTCCACGGTGATCCTGGGCCTGAGGACCAACGTGTGGACCGCGATCATCGTCTTCGTGCTCGGCTGCATCCTGTTCGTCGTGCTCTACCAGTACGGTCCGGACCCCAAGGCGCAGGCGCGCGGGCTTGCGGCGGTCACCGCCGACGAGCTCGAACGCCAGAGCATCGAAGAGGAACAGCTTCGCCAGAAGAAGCAGGCCAAGCGCACTAAGTGACACCACAATAAACAGCGCCGAAACAGCGCGAAACACGGGACCCCAAGTCCCATTGCACAGATAAGGTAGGAAACCATGAGCAATATCGCAATCGCACCCAGCATCCTGTCCGCTGACTTCTGCAACCTCGAACGTGATCTCAAGGCCATCGCCAACGCCGACCTGGTCCACGTCGATGTCATGGACCATCATTTCGTGCCGAACCTGACCCTGGGCGAGCCGATCGTCGGCCGCATCTGTCAGGTCACCGATCTGCCGGTCGACGTGCACCTCATGATCGAGGACCCGGACCGTTGGGCTCCCGAATACGCCAAGCTCGGCGCCGCCTCCATCTCCTTCCACATGGGTGCCACCCACGCCCCCGTGCGTCTGGCCCGACAGCTGCGCGAGATGGGCTGCAAGGCCTGCTTCGCCGTGCGTCCGGCCGAACCGGTCGAGCCGATCTTCGATATCCTCGACGAGTTCGACATGGTCCTCATCATGACCGTTGAGCCCGGCTTCGGCGGCCAGAAGTTCCTCGACAACCAGATGGCCAAGGTCCGCCGCCTGCGCGATGAGATCACCCGCCGTGGCTTGAAGACCCGCATCCAGGTCGATGGCGGCGTGAGCCCCAAGACCGCGCACA
>ENA-OUQF01001512-OUQF01001512.1-human-gut-metagenome-genome-assembly--contig:-NODE-1512-length-13704-cov-5.060004_pt1 | contig 13704 bp, 9 predicted proteins | sample MGYA00237947_ERZ548826 | MGnify/ENA primary metagenome ERZ548826 (study PRJEB26490, sample SAMN05194701) | human gut metagenome | biome: terrestrial biome; feature: human-associated habitat; material... | reverse complement strand
AGGTCAGCGACCGCGACGGCGAGGAGAAGTGCCTGCAGGCCATCAAGGAGAACGCCGACTTCATCACCGAGTGTGAGCAGCGCAAGGATCCCATGCTGGCGGCCATGTTCGGCGGCCACGCCCTGTTTACCATCTCCGACAAGACCTTTGATCGGATGGTGGAGGCCAACAACGGCCGCACCGGCTATCACATCCATGTGTCCGAGGGCATGAATGATGTGTATGACTCCCTCCAGAACTACGGCCGCCGCCCCGTGCAGCGCCTGCAGGATCACGGCATTCTGGGCGAAAAGACCATTCTGGGCCACTGCATCCATGTGAACACCGCCGAAATGGAGATCATCAAGGAGACCGGCACGATGGTCGTGAACAATCCGGAATCCAACATGGGCAACGCCATCGGCATCTGCCCCGTCCTCCAGCTCTACAAGCGCGGCATCCTGCTCGGCATGGGCACCGACGCCTACACCAACGATATGCTCGAGTCCCTCAAGGTCGCCCTCTGCTCCCAGCGCAGCCAGAACTGCCTGCCCAACGTCGGCTGGTGCGAGGTCACCGATATGCTCTTCAAGAACAACGCGAAGATCGGCGCGAAGTACTTCCCCGACCAGCTCGGCGTGCTCAAGGCGGGCGCGGCGGCGGACATCATCGTGATGGATTATAAGCCGTTCACTCCGTTCTCCGACGCGAACATCGACGGCCACATGATCTTTGGCATGACGGGCCGCCAGTGCCAGACCACCATCGCTGCCGGCAAGACGCTCATGCTCGACCGTCAGCTCGTCGGCATCGACGAGGAGGCCGAGAACGCCCACATCCTCGAGGCCGCGAAGAAGCTCTGGGGCAGCCTCAATCACTGCGAGTATTAAGGAAACATTACATAGGAGGAACAACGATGTCTGAGAAAATGTATCCCATTCCGTTCGCGTCCCTGATGAACTGGGTCGTGACCGAGTACGCCCAGAGCGGCGACATCTTCGGCGTCCATAAGAAATATGAGGCCACGGGCAAGAGCCTGCCCATCTTCGGCGAGCGCATCGAAACGCCCTTCGGCCCCGCCGCCGGCCCCAACAGCCAGCTCGCGCAGAACATCATCGCCGCCTACTTCGCGGGCGCGCGCTTCTTCGAGGTCAAGACCGTACAGAAGATGGACGGCGCCGAGCTTGCCGCCTGCGTGCCCCGCCCCTGCATCCTTGCCGCCGACGAGGGTTACAATCAGGAGTGGTCCACCGAGCTGACCGTACCGCAGGCGCAGGACGAGTACATCAAGGCGTGGTGCGCGCTCAAGGTCATCAGCAAGGTCTACGGCCTCGGCGATCCCGACGGCTTCGTGTTCAATATGTCCGTCGGCTACGACCTCGAGGGCATCAAGGGCCGCAAGGTCAACAGCTACATCGACAACATGATGGACGCGAGCAAGACCGCGCAGTTCAAGGAGTGCAAAAAGGTGCTCACCGAGCTCTTCCCCGCCGAGCGCGATTTCATCGCGCACATCTCTCCGCGCGTGTCCCGCTCCGTCACCGTCTCCACGCTCCATGGCTGCCCGCCGCAGGAGATCGAGCGCATCGCAAGCTATCTGCTCACCAAAAAGCACCTGCACACCTTCGTCAAGTGCAACCCCACCATCCTCGGCTACAAGACCGCCCGCAGCATTCTCGACTCCATGGGCTACGACTACATCGTCTTCGACGAGCATCACTTCAACGAGGATCTCCAGTGGGAGGACGCGGTGCCCATGTTCGAGCGTCTGCAGAAGCTCGCGGACAAGGAGGGTCTGGAGTTCGGTCTCAAGCTCTCCAACACCTTCCCCGTGGACACCACGCGCGGCGAGCTGCCGAACGACGAGATGTATATGTCCGGCCGCAGCCTCTTCCCGCTGACCATCGAGATGTGCAGCCGCATCTCCCGCGCGTTCGGCGGCAAGATGCGTATCTCCTTCGCCGGCGGCGCGGAATACTTCAACTGCGATAAGCTCTTTGCCGCGGGCATCTGGCCCATCACCGTCGCCACCACCATTCTCAAGCCGGGCGGCTACAACCGCCTGCTCCAGATGGTCGAGAAGGTCGAGCCGATGGAGTACCGCGCTTTCGCCGGCACCGACTCCGCCGCCATCTTCGACCTCGCCGCCTCTGCCCGCACGAATTACCATCACCTCAAGCCCATCAAGCCCCTGCCCAGCCGCAAGTCCACCGAGCAGGTGCCCTGGCTCGACTGCTTCATCGCCCCCTGCAAGGGCGGCTGCCCCATCGAGCAGGACATTCCCGAGTACCTCGAGCTGTGCCGCAAGGGTCTCTACGGCCCCGCGCTCAAGCTCATCACCGAGAAGAACGCCCTGCCCTTCATCACCGGCACCATCTGCGCGCACCGCTGCCAGGGCATGTGCTCCCGCAATTTCTATGAGGAGAGCGTCCATATCCGCGACACCAAGCTCCTCGCCGCGCAGAAGGGCTACAATGCCCTGATGGCCTCCATCAAGCTGCCCGAGCGCGTCGAGGGCAAGCGCGTCGCCATCATCGGCGGCGGCCCGACCGGTATCGCCGCGGCGTATTTCTGCGGCCGCGCCGGCATCGAGACCACCATCTTCGAGCGTGAGCGCAAGCTCGGCGGCGTGCCGCGCTATGTCATTCCCGCCTTCCGCATTTCCGACGAGGCCATCGACAAGGACATCGCCCTGATGCTGCGCTATGGCGTTGAGGTCAAGTGCGGCAAGAGCGCTCCCTCCGTCGCGGAGCTGAAGGAAATGGGCTACACCCATATTCTTCTCGCCACCGGCGCGTGGAAGGCCGGCAAGCTCGACATCGAGGGCAACGTGCAGGGCGTCATCGAGTGGATGAAGAAGGAAAAGAAGCAGGTCAAGCCCAACCTCTCCGGCAACATCGTGGTCGTCGGCGCGGGCAACACCGCCATGGACGCCGCCCGCGTCGCCAAGCGCATGGGCGCGCACGCCACCATTCTCTACCGCCGCACCAAGAAGTTCATGCCCGCCGACGAGCACGAGCTGCAGCTCGCCATCGACGAGGGCGTGGAATTCATCGAGCTGGCCGCTCCCGTCAAGCAGGCCAAGGGTATGCTGCTGTGCGACAAGATGGTGCTCGGTGAGCCCGACGAGACCGGCCGCCGCAGCCCCGTGAAGTCCGGCGAGCAGTTCTCCATCCCCTGCGACCTCGTGCTCTCCGCCGTCGGCGAGCAGGTCGATTCCGACCTCATGGCCGCAAACGGCATCGAGATGGAGCGCAAGGGCCCCGCGTTTGAGACCAATGTCGAGGGCGTGTACTGCGCGGGTGACGCGCACCGCGGTCCCGCCACCGTGGTCGAGGGCATTGCCGACGCCGCGCGCTTCGCCGAAGCCGTGATCGGCGCGCCCTACGAGTATGAGATCCCCGCGCAGGCGTTCATCACCGAGTCCGACGCCATCGCCAAGCACGGCATCCTCAAGATGTCCGGCAAGTGCGAGGGCGAGCGCTGCCTGCAGTGCTCCACCGTCTGCGAGAACTGCGTGGACTCCTGCCCGAACCGCGCGAACGTCGCGGTCGTCATGCCCGACGAGAGCCACCAGATCATCCACGTTGACAAGATGTGCAACGAGTGCGGCAACTGCACGCAGTTCTGCCCCTACGCCAGTGAGCCCTGCCACGACAAGTTCACCCTCTTCCAGACGGCGGAGGATATGGCGGAGAGCAAAAACCCCGGCGTCCTCTTCCTCGACGCCGACCACGTCCGCGTCCGCATGGCGGAGGAGCGCGACTACGATCTCTCCACCTCCGACAACGATCTGCCGGTGGATATTGAGGCGCTGATCTTCACCATTCGCGACAAGTACAGCTATCTGTTCGCATAAGTGCAGACTTTCTTACAAAATGCAGGAGCGGCTGCTTTTCAGCAGCCGCTCCCCTTTTCTTTCATACGAATAGTCCCCGCAGACCGCCGCAGTCGCGCAGAGCTTCGGCGCGGGCAGCGACCTCACGGGCGAAGCCGCTCAGATATTTCCCCGCGCCGCGCGGGAGGGCGAGCCGCTCCGCGAGCGCATCCGCCGCTGCAAGCAGGTCGGCCATGATCTGCTCGGGCCACGCGTGCTCCCAGCGCTCGCGGAGCGCGCCGATCTCGCCATCCGAGAGCGTCAGCCCCTCCCCGCCGAGGAGCGTGCGGGCGAGCGCGTTCGCCGCGACCGGCGCATAGAGATTCACCAGCAGCCCGCGCCAATCGGGGCAGGAGCGCTCCAGCACCGCGCGGACCTCGCCCTGCGGCAATCGCGTGAGCAGACTATTTTCCGCCGCCAGATGGGTCAGATATTGGTTGACATAATTTATCCCCAACAGGCTCTCCGACACGCTTTGGGAAAGCTGATAGTCAATGTCACAATCGAACCGCTGCGGGAAAAAGCGCGTGTCATAGCAGCGGAAGCCCCTGCCGATGCTCCGCAGCGTATCGCGGAGCGAGCGGTTCTCCAATGGCGGCAGCGCCGCAACGACCTTCCGCCAGAGCGCAAGCGTCAGCGCAGAGTCCCGCTGCGCGCGATGCTGCCCGTGCGCCAGCTCGTCCGCAAGGTCGCACGAGAGAAGTGTGCGGATACGCGCCGCGCGATCCGCTTCGCCTCCGCCGTCCGGCTCCTCCGGCACGGCAAGGAAAAACAGTACGCCGCGCAGCAGCTCCCGCGCGGCGGCAGCCGGTACGGAGCTGCTTTCATTCGCGGTGTAGAGCGCGATCTGCCGCACGAGCAGCGCGGCAAGCTTTTCCTGCCACAGCCCCTCTTCGGCGCCCGTCAGGGGGCACGTCAGTTCATTCGCCATCGTCCCCCACCTTTCCCGTGCGCGCAAAGCGCAGCATCGCGCGGCCATCGAGATCGGCGATGCGGTCCGCGCAGCCGCCTGCCCAGCCGTTGTATAGCCGCACCAGCGCGGCGAGCAGCTCGTCGTCGCCGAGATGTTCGCCGCACGCGCCCTTGAAGTGGTAGAACAGCTCCGTCAACCCGCCGAGCGCCTCCTCCCAGTTCTCCGGCCCGACGCAGGGCGAGTCGCACAGCGCGACCGCCAGCTTCGGCAGGATGCCCTCGCCCGGCTCGATGCGCTCCGTCTCCCGCAGGGCTTCGGTGCGGCGCGCCAGCAATCGTCCGCATTGCTCCGGCGTGAGCGTCAGGCCGAAGCGTTCCGTCACAGCGTTCCCGCGCAGCAGCGCCTGCTCGGTCCGTTGCGCGGACAGCGCGCCGAATCGTGTCAATTCATTCATCTCTTTTCACCTCGCCATGTTATCTACACCTCCGGCGAGGAAAAGACAAGACTTGAAAATTTGCCGGAAATGTGGTAATATAGGACTCGTAAAAAGCAAAAAAGCGCAGAAGAAAGCCGCCCAAACGGGCGGCTTTCCTAATTGTGCGGTTTTTTACTTGGCGGGAACGGTCAGGATCTGGCCGATGTAGATGATATACGGATCGGCGAGCTTGTTGGCCTCGGCCAACTTGGTGTAGAGCGTGCCGGTGCCGTAGAGCTTGTAGGCGATGTTCCACAGGCAGTCGCCCGCGACGACGGTGTAGGTGTCGCCCTCGGTCACGGTGGTATCGCGGCCGGCGATGACCTTATCGCTTTCGTTCGTCGGGACATCGGAAGCAGCAGTCTTGATGGTGATGCGGCCCTGCGGGGCGGCATACTCCGCGCCGACCACGCCGCCGAGCTTCTCAACGATATAGTTGATGAGGACCTGATTGTCGATCATCACCTCGTCCTGAAGGACCTTGACGTTCTTGGTGCCGAACATGGTGTAGCCGTCGCCGGCATCCTTGAGCATATAGTTGTGAGAAGCGAGGGTGTAGGTCTTGTTGACGTCGAGGGGCTGACCGCCGACCATGATGTCGGACACACGGTACGCGCCGTCGACCTTGACGAACTCGGACTTATCGTTCTTTACAACGGAGCTGGGGATATCGGCGTTGATGGTGTAGGTCAGGCCGGAGACCTGCAGGAAGCCGCCGCTCTCGCCGGGATAGGCGGCGGAGCCAAGCTCCAGAGCGTCCTTGAGCTGCTGGCCGGTGACCTCAACGAGGCAGGCGGAGTTGCCGAAGGGATGGACATTGATGATATCACCGTAGGTGATGTCGCCCGCATTGATGTCGGCGCGCACGCCGCCGCCGTTGACGAAGGCAACGTCAGCGCCGAGCAGGAGACGGTAAGCGTCGGCGCACAGGTCGCCAAGGTTGGTCTCCGCGCTGCGGACGGCGCGCTTGCCGTCGGCGCCCTTGGTGGTGAGGGTAACGGTCGTCTTGGCGACGACCTTCTTCTGCAGCGCGTCGAACTTCTCGGTGATGCCGGCAATGTAAGCCTTGGCATCCGCATCCTCCTCAACCGCGGAGAGGTCAACATTCTCGTGCGTGATGGTGCCATCGGTCTTGATGGTCAGCTTGCCGACGTTGGCGAGCTTGGTGCCGGTCTGCTCAAAGACAACCTCCTTGCCGGACTTATCCTTGATCGTTTCGGAGAAGGTGGAGTGGGAGTGACCGTCGATGAAGGCGTCAAAGCCGGTGGTGTTGGCAATGACTTCCTTGCTCATCCAGGGAGAGGACTGCTCGTCGATGCCGAGATGGCCGAGGCCGATGACATAATCGGCGCCCGCGGCCTTGGCCGCATCGATGGCCTTCTGCACCGCATTGTAGAGGTCAGCGCCGTTGTTGCCCTCGCAGAAGCCATAGATGTAGTTGCCGTTGGCATCCTGGAAGTAGGTGGGGGTGGACTTGGTAAAGGTCTCCGGCGTGCAGACGCCGACAAACGCGACCTTCACGCCCTTGACCTCGAAGATCTTATAAGCGTCGAAGTAGGGCTTGCCGTCCTTGCCGGTGAAGTTTGCGGAGATATAGGGATACTTCGCCAGGTCCTTGGCAATGTGCAGGAACTGATCCATGCCATAGTCGAACTCATGGTTGCCGGGAACGGCAGCATCGTACTTGAGGTAGTTCATGATGTCGACGATGTACTCGCCCTTGGAGAGCGTGCCGATCACGCCGCCCTGAACATGGTCGCCCGCATCCACGAGCAGATCCGCGCTCTTGTGCAGCGTTGCGACCTTGGCATACTTCTCGTAGTCGCAGTGAACATCGTTGGTGTGCAGAATGGTGATGTCTTCCTTGGGGGCGGCGGCATTGACCGTCACGGCCAGAGAGAATACCATTGCCAGAGTCAGCAGCAGGGACAAAAACTTGCGCATAGCTTTTTTCCTCCTGAAAATTTTTGCCGGAGCGCTTGTCCGTATTGGGCGCACAGCTTCGGCAGGATATGTTTATTGTATCTTCTTTTCCGCTTTTTCACAAGCCGCATTCTCTCGCCATAATCACAGATTTTCACCGCGCTTTCTTGTCGCTTTTGCCGATTTCTCTTTTTCTGTGGAAATCGCGGCAAAAACGTGCTATGGTAAAGGTGTATGAATATTTTCAGACAAAGGAGCTGAATGGATATGAAAAAACTGCTCAGGGGCGGCTTTGTCGTCACGCCCCGCGGCTCCCGCCGCGCGGACGTCCTGCTCGACGGCGAGAAGATCGCGCAGGTCGGCCACATCTCCCCCGCCGAGGCAAAAAGCGCCGAGGTGACGGACGTTTCCGGCTGCTACCTCTTCCCCGGCTTCATCGACGCGCACACGCACTTTGATCTCGACGTGTGCAACACGACCACCGCCGACGATTTCGCGTCCGGCACCCGCAGCGCCATCCGCGGCGGCACGACCACCATCATCGACTTCGCCTGCCCGAACAAGGGCGAGACGCTTGCCTACGGTCTTGATCTCTGGCACAAAAAGGCCGACGGCAAATGCTCGTGCGACTACGGCTTCCACATGACCATCGACGACTGGAACGAGGGCATCGAGGGCGAGCTGGACGATATGTTCGCCGCAGGCATCACGTCCTTTAAGATGTACCTCACCTACCCCGCCATGATGATCGGCGACGGCGCGGTATATGCCGCGCTCAAGGCGCTGAAAAAGCGCGGCGGCATCGCGGGCGTCCACTGCGAGAACGCGGGCGTGATCGACGCGCGCATCGCCGAGCTCAAGGCCGCCGGACGCGCGGCGGACGTTTCCGCCCACCCCGAGGCAAGGCCCGACTATCTCGAGGCCGAGGCGGTCGCGCGGCTGCTGCGCATCGCCGAGGCGGCGGACGCGCCGGTGGTCATCGTCCACCTGACCAACCGCGAGGCGCTCGACGAGGTCGCCTTTGCCCGCGCCCGCGGGCAGAGGGTCTATGTCGAGACCTGCCCGCAGTACCTTGCCCTCGACGACGGCGTGTACTACGACGCCAACTGGTCCATGGCCGCGCGCTATGTCTGCGCGCCGCCCATCCGCGCCGAGGAAAATCAGCGCGCGCTCTGGCGCGGTCTGCGCCGCGGCGAGATCCAGACCATCTCCACCGACCACTGCTCGTTCACCCTCGCGCAGAAGGACATGGGCCGCGAGGACTTCACGAAGATCCCCGGCGGTCTGCCCGGCGTGGAGACGCGCGGCGAGGTCGTCTACACCCGCGGCGTCGCCGCGGGCAGAATGACCGTCGCCGGAATGTGCCGCGCCCTGTGCGAAAATCCCGCGAAGCTCTACGGGCTCTATCCCCGCAAGGGCGTCATCGCCGCGGGCTCCGACGCGGACATCGTGGTCTACGATCCCAGGGCCAGCCACATCCTCTCCGCGCGCGACATGGTCACAAAGGCCGGCTACACGCCCTTTGAGGGTCTGCGCACCGAGGGCGGCATCGCTAAGGTCTACCTGCGCGGCAGCCTGATGGTCGAGGACGGCAGGATCGTCGGCGGCCCCGAGGGTCAATACCTCCGCCGCGGGCTCTGCACCCTCTGAGCAAAACAAGAGAAGAAAAGAGGAACGCTTCCATGAACCTTCGTACCATTCTGTTTTCGCAGTATCCCGCGCTGTTCCTGCTCGCGGTGCTGTTTCTGATCGCGCACCTGCGCGTGCGCAAGACCTCCGCGGTCAAGTCGGTGCTGTGGGTCATTCTCTTCGGCGCGGCGCTCGCCGCGTCGGTGGTGTGCTGCTTCCTCGGCATCCAGGCCGAGCTGTGGACGCTCAAAACGCTCATCACCCTCGGCTTCTGGAGCTGGTTCGGCGTGGGTCTCGTGCTGCTCTTCCTCGTGCTGCGCGTTGTGCACGGCGTGGAGAAGCGCTCCAGCCGGCGCAGGCTCGACAAGGCCATGAAGCAGGCGGAGAAGCAGAAGGAAGAGGAGGTCTCCCGCGCCCGCGCCGAGGGCGCCGCCGCCGAGCGTGAGCGCGCCGAGGCGGAGGCCGCCGCGCGTGAGGCGGCTCAGACTCAAGCTCAAGCACAGGCACAAGCTCAAGCGCAGGTACAGTCCGCCGCGTGTGCCGCACAGGAATTTTCTGCCGCACAGAAGGCTGTCGAGGCGCAAAATACTCTCGCAGAGGAAGCCGCCCCCGCCGATGCGGCCGAAGCCGCGGAAACGACGATTGGGGGATAAGCATGGAACGATCTGGATCGCAGCGCGTTGTCTGTTATGACGCGCTGCGCGTCGCGGCGACCTTTGCCGTCGTTGCACTCCACCTTTCCGCGCAGCATTGGGCGGACACCGATATTTATTCAACCGCGTGGCAGGCCTTTAACCTGTATGACAGCCTCGTCCGCTGGACCGTTCCCGTCTTCGTGATGATCAGCGGCGTATTCTTTCTCGCCGGCGCGCAAAGCCTGCGGCAGATCCTGCGGAAAAACGTCCTGCGCATCGTTACGGCCTTTGTTTTCTGGTCTGCGCTCTATGCCGCTTACGCATACTTCTTCAACAAATGCGCCCTGTCCACCGCGGTCACGCTGTTTTTCTCCGGTCACTACCACATGTGGTTTCTGTTTATGATCGTGGGACTGTATCTGATCGTCCCGCTGCTGCGGCCCATCGCGCAGAATGAGACGCTGCTGCGCTATTTTCTGCTGCTTGCGCTTGTTTTCAACTTTCTGCTACCGCAGCTCGGCGCACTTCTTTCTCTGTTTTCCTGGCCGCTCTACAGCAGCTACCTCTCGCTGTCGGGAATGCTATACTACCACTTCACGCTCGGCTTTGCCGCCTATTTTATGCTGGGCCGCTATCTCAGCCGCAAGGAGCTTTCGTCCAAAGCGGCCCGTTGGTGCTATGCGCTCGGCGTGGCCGGTCTCATCGTCACCGTCGTTATGACGTCCTATGCCTCCCGCCGTCTGGGCACCGCCACCGTGCTCTTCTACAACTACGACTCGGTCGGTGTGCTGCTGATGTGTCTCGCCGTCTTTGTATTCGCCCGCAGGCATTTGAATTTTCCCTCACTCGGCGAAAAGGGACACGCGCGCATCCGCGCGCTCTCCCGCTGGAGCTTCGGCGCCTACCTCGTGCATCCGCTGTTCATCGAGACGTTCGATCAATTTCTCGGCGTCAACACGCTCTCCTGCAACGCCTTTTTCTCCGTGCCGCTTCTGACGCTGCTCATCGGCACGCTGTCCTTTTTGGTCTCCGCGCTGCTGAGCCGGGTCCCCATCGTCAACAAATATTTCGTCTGAGCGCAAGAGGAGCGCGGGCCGTTGGTCCGCGCTCCTGTGTTCGTTCACTTTTTTCTTGCTGCGACAAAGAGGTTCGGCGGCGCGGGAAACAGGTTTTCGGTCTCCAACACCTCAAAGCCAGCCGCGGCGATGGACGCCTCCAGCGTGTGCATACGGTCAAACGACACATAGGGCATTTTCCCCGTGTGGCTGCGCCACCACTTGCGAACGCCCTCGCGTGTGAGCCGCTCGCCCAGGCAGTCCGTCGCCGAAAGGAATACTCCCTCCGGCCGCAGCAGCTCACGGATGCGCGTGAGCACCTCCGCGCGGTTTTCGAGGTAGAGCAGCACATTGCAGGCCACCACCGCGTCAAAGCTGTCGGGCCGCAGGCTATCGTCAAAGAGATCCATGCACGAAACGCTGACATTGCCGACCCCCTGCTCTGCTATTTTTTTCTTCAGATGCCGCACCATCTCGTCCGAAATGTCAATGGCGCACACCTCGGCGGCCATCTGCGCGACCGGCAGCGTGACAAGTCCCGTGCCGCAGGCGAAATCCAGCACACGGTCGTTCGGCGTGAGATAGGGGCGGATGCACTCCGCCGTTTTGCGGTAGGCGTCCGCATACGCTGCTCCCGATTGCTCGTCATAATGCTGCGAGCGGCGGTTCCAAAACTCGCGCGGCGCTATTTTTTCTCTCATTTTGTTTTGATCCCGCGCTTGGCGAACTCCTCGACCAGCAGGTCAAGGTCGTTCGGCAGGCTCATCGGCTCGCCGCAGAACTTGATGGCGTTGGCAACATCCTTGAGGCCGTTGCCGGTGACGACGGAGACGACCGTGTCGTTCGCGCCGAGCACGCCCTGCTCGCAGAGCTTCTTCACGCCCGCCGTGCCGGTCACGCCCGCCGGCTCGCCGAACACGCCGCAGGTGGTGCCGAGCAGCTTCTGCGCCGCCATGATCTCCTCGTCGGTCACGTTGACCACGATGCCGTTGGACTCGCGGATCGCCATGAGCGCCTTGTCCGCATTGCGCGGCACGCCGACGGCGATGGAGTCGGCGAGGGTGTTCTCCTCCATCGGCTCCCAGGGCTTATTCTCCGCGATGGCGCGGTTGATGGGGTGGCAGCCCTCCGCCTGCGCGGAGATCAGGCGCGGCAGCTTGTCGATAAAGCCGATGGCGTAGAGGTCCTTGAGACCCTTCCACACGCCCGCGATGGTGCAGCCGTCGCCGACAGAGATGGCGAGGTAGTCGGGCATCTTCCAGCCGAGCTGCTCGGCGATCTCGAGCGAGACGGTCTTCTTGCCCTCGGAGAGGTAGGGGTTGATGGCGGCGTTGCGGTTGTACCAGCCCCACTTGTCGATGGCCTTCTTGCTCAGCTCGAAGGTCTCCTCATAGTTGCCCTGCACGGAAATGACGTTCGCGCCGAAGGTCATCAGCTGCGCGACCTTGCCCTTGGGGGCGCGTGAGGGGACGAAGATGAAGGTCTTGAGACCCGCGGCGGCGGCGTTGCCTGCCAGCGACGAGGCCGCATTGCCCGTGGACGAGCAGGCGATGATCTCCGCGCCCGCCTCCTTCGCCTTGGCGACCGCCATGGCGGAGGCGCGGTCCTTGAGGGACGCGGTGGGGTTCTGGCCGTCGTCCTTCACCCACAGCTTCTTGAGGCCGAGGAGCTTCGCAAGACGGTCCTCCTCATAGAGCGGGCTCCAGCCCACGCGCAGGGGCGTGTCGGGCGTGGTCTCCTCCACGGGCAGCAGCTCGCGGTAGCGCCACATCGTGTTCGGGCGGCTCTTGAGCTTTTCCTTGGTGAGATTGGCCTTGATGTAATCGTAATCGTAGATGATGTCGAGGATACCGCCGCACTCGCAGTTGGTGAGGTTGGGCGTAGCCTCGTATTCCTTGCCGCACTTGACGCAGCGCGCGCATTTCACATTTTTCAGCATAATAATTTCTCCTAAAACGGAAGATTGAAAATGGTCTCGAATCCCGCAGCAAAAGCAATCGCTTCGTAACCCCGCCGCAGCAGCGGCTGAGGAGACATATACCTGCACAGGCGCAGATGCCGCTCAAAAGGGGATATCTCTTACCGTAAGAGATATCCCCTTTTGGAAACCCCAGAGAAGCGCAAGGGCGGCGCCCTTGACCTGCCATTGCCGGCCCCTATCTGCGGGGATGCTGCACACGCTGTGCAATGAAATCTTATTCGGCTTTCGATCCGGTCTGCTCCTCTTTCCGCTCAACCGCTGCTGCGGCGGCGTTTCGGAGCAGGCTGCGTCTTTGCTTCTTAGAGCGCCTTGAGAAGGCCGGTGGCCTCATTGAACTCGTTGATGAGCTCGTCGAGCTCGGCAGCCTGCGCGTGAACGGCGTCCCAGGTGCCCTTGGTGTCGTACCAGAGCGCGTTGAGGTCCTTGACGTCGCGGGCCTGCTGCTCGACCCAGGTGTAATACTTGAGGTTGTGGATGCGCTTGCGGTCGGTGTAGGTCAGCTCCATCAGGTTGTCGGTCTTGAGACCGAGCATGTGGAGGTTGTGGTCGAGCTTGGCTTCCTCGACGTTGTACGCGCCGTGCAGCTCGTTGAGCTCCTCGATGCGGCTGCCGTACATCACGGCGGAGTCGGTCAGGACGGTGGCGACCACGTCGTTCTCGGTCAGCTCATAATACTTCGCCATCTTGATGCAGCAAAGAACGTTCGCAATGCCGGAGATGCCGAGCCAGGTCAGCTTCTCGATCAGCTCGTCGGAGAGCTTGAGTTCTTCCTTGAGGTACTTCTGGCCTTCCTTGGTGTTGAACAGGCGCAGCAGGCGCTGGCTGTCCTCGTCGTCGATGGCGATGGCCATATCGGTGTTCTTCACGTTGTGGATCCAGGGGATGTGCTTGTCGCCGATACCTTCGATGCGGTGGCCGCCAAAGCCGTTATCCAGGATGGTGGGGCACTGCAGGGCCTCGCCCACGGCCAGCTTCAGGTGGGGATAGCGTTCCTTCAGCAGATCACCGGCGGACATGGTACCGGCGGAGCCGGAGGTAAAGCAGGCGCCGGCGAAGTTCTGGCCGGGCTTCTTGACGGCCTCGAACAGGTCAGCCAGGGCGTAGCCGGTGACGTTGTAGTGCCACAGGGGATTGCCCATCTCGGCGAACTGGTTGAAGATCATCATGGTGGGATCCTGCTTCAGCTCCCAGGTCTTGTCGAAGATCTCCTTGACGTTGGACTCGCAGCCGGGGGTGG